>OBEQ010142302.1_pt1 | contig 10207 bp, 9 predicted proteins | sample 1670901 | NCBI WGS metagenome assembly OBEQ01 (sample SAMEA104232315, study PRJEB22302) | groundwater metagenome | biome: forest; feature: aquifer; material: groundwater | place: USA | collected 2011-08-07 | depth 5.4 m | reverse complement strand
TTACACATTAGGGATTAGTGTTGTGCTGCACTAGTCCACTATCCGTCATATACTCGTCAAAGCTCGATTTTTCCGCCTCGTCCTTATCGGACTTTGGCTGACAATCGACTTTTCCTCTCAAAATTCTTTCAGAATTTTGTATCCAATATTCCAACAGTGTTTAAATTGCAAAGCAATTTATCACGCTGCGGAGGGTATGGGAGTCGAACCCATTAGACCCTTGCGGGTCATGGTTTAGCAAACCATTCTCGTAACCGTCTGAGTCACCCTCCAAAACTAATTGTATTATACCATCGCCCTTTGTTTTCTGCTACGCTTGTGGTATGGGGGTTTTGGATTTTTTGTTTCCCAAATACTGCATTAATTGTAAAAAGCTTGGGGCGTATATTTGTACAAACTGTTTTTCCTACCTTTCATTCGAAACGCACGGTATGTGTTTGGTATGCGGTAAGGGGGCAATCGATGGAATTACTCACAGGTATTGTCGGGGAAGGAAAACAATAGATGGTTCGTTTGCAAGCACATTGTACAAGGGAATAATCAGGAAATTACTTTTTCGGTTTAAGTATAAGCCATACGTATCTGATGTAAAAACGATTCTTGGAGATCTTTTTTATGAAAGCCTTATTCAACATGAGGGATTCTCGCAGATTTTAGAAAATAAGCCTGTGCTTGTTCCTATACCACTCCATTTCTCAAAATTAAAGAGTAGGGGATATAACCATGCCCAGATTCTCGCAGATGAACTTTCTAAGCGGCTAAATCTTAAATCTATGAATATCCTTACTCGGGTAAAGAAAACAAAAACGCAGTTTGGTTTAAAGAGGAAAGAAAGAAAAGAAAATGTTTCTGGTGCATTTGCTTTAAGGACGGATTCTGGAGTCGCACCGCTCCCCAGAATGACGGTTATACTCGTGGATGATATTTTAACAACTGGAGCAACAATGCAAGAAGCAGCACGGGTGCTAAAAGAACATGGGGTAAGCAAAGTCTATGCCCTTGCCTTTGCAAGGGATTAATCAGCCTCAAACAGGTAAAGACTATACCCATACTTGACTTGTTTATATAAGTGTGATACCCTCAAACAGGTAAAGACTATACCCATACTATACCCATACTTGACCTATGGATTTATTTAAACTTGAAAAACCTGACATATCTGGTGTAAACATAGCTAAAATTCTTGAGCAATATAACGCAGATCGAAGCTTGTATTCGGAGGCCGTATATAGAGCTTGTGAGCCTGACTATTATTATTGGGATAAGGTAAAATATCAGATTCCTCCAGGAAATTTAAACAAGACAGAATATTGGGCGCTTATAAAACAAGTGCGAAAAATTTCCTCATCGCAAACACCGATTAAAGCAGAATCTGGGGAAATTTTTACATGGCTTCGTCTTGGTTATACAGATGAATTTCTTCACAGAATAGATGTTCAAATGGGAGGTAAAATTTTTGCTGAATATAAAGATATTATTACACCTTATGGTAAGCAGCGTATTTTGACTAAAAGTATTATAGAAGAGGCGATTGCTTCTAGTCAGCTTGAAGGAGCAGTAACCACAACGCCTATAGCAAAAAAAATGCTTGTTGAGAATCTTCGTCCTAAAAATAAGTCAGAGCGAATGATTGTTAATAATTACAAAACAATGCAAGCTCTTCAGAATGACTACAAGGACAAAAGGCTTTCTCGGGAAATGCTTTTTGAATTACATGCCTTAATTACTAAAGATACGATTGACAAGGATAAAGTTTATAGATACAGGAATGATCAGGATGGCATTACTTTAAATGATCAAACAAAATATATTTATCATATTCCTCCAAAAGAAGAATTTATGAAGCTTGAAATGGAAAGGCTTATACTTTATGCAAATGATGAAGACAAAGGGGGATTTGTACACCCAATTGTTAAGGCAATTTTTTTACATTTTTGGATTGGTTATTTACATCCTTTTTACGACGGGAATGGAAGATTAGCTAGAACTCTTTTTTATTGGTACCTCTTAAGAAGTGGCTACTGGGCAGTTCAGTATCTGCCGATATCATTAGTTATAAAAGAAGCACCGGATAAATATGGAATGGCGTTTGTATATGCAGAGCAAGATGATTGGGATATTACTTACTTTTATGATTTTCATATAAAAAAAATCATGCAAGCACAAAAAAATTTTATAGAGTATTTATATAGAAAAACTGGAGAAAATGCAACAATTGAAGCAGTTTTGGACAAAAAATTTAATTTGAATGATAGGCAAAAAGAGGTATTAAAGTACTTATTGTTTAAAGATGAAAATAGCTATATTACTCCTTCTTCTTACGTCACTCTTTACAAGGTAAGTAAAATGACAGCAATATCTGATTTGAAGAAATTAGAAAAAATGCAACTCGTGTATACAAAAAAATTTGGGAAATATGTTAGATATTATGGATCAGATAACTTAAGACAATCTATAAAGATTTCCTAGCTATTAATACAATCACTAAAAACCCCGCCTTTCGACGGGGTTATGTGTGGAGATGTCGAGTAATGAGCTCGAGTCCAAGAAGGCTTACTAAAAAACATCTACAAGCGTAGTCTCGTCCAGAGGACGATCAGCCTTTGGCTGAAATTTTTATGAGTCATTTTATTCTTTGCCAATTGACAGGTATGAATAAAATCAAGGTTTAATAATAAAATAAGGACAAAACCAAACCCTTACCATTTTCTCAACTGTGTTTGTGCCTATATTGCCCCGTTGAGAAAAGACAATATAAACAAGACATTAGCCTACGAATGCGTAAGCTGGTTGTCTAAGCATTCCAAGCTCGGACATAATTGCGTATGCCTCCGCCTTTAATGCTTCTCTGCTGGTATTAATAGCAGTTATATTTGACTCTGTTTAACGACTATTTGTCAAAGTCGGCTTGCAGTTTTTTAATGTGCTATCCTGTCGAATCAATGCATCCCCGCGTCAAAGCTCGATTTCGTCTTCGAATTCTGATGTGGAAATGAATCTTTATTTTAAAGTGCCTTTAAATTGGGCTTCTAGTTCTCGTTCTAAATCTTGCTTCTTTATAGCCTCCCGCTTTTGATGTTGCTTTTTGCCCTTCCCCAAAGCTAGCTCAACCTTTATAAGATGCTTTGTATTATACAAGGAAATAGGCACAATTGTCAAGTTTTGCCCTTCCATTTTACTCTTTAAGGCTATTATTTCCTTCTTGTGCAGCAAAAGCTTGCGTGTTCGGCCTGGATCATACCCTTCTTGGGGTGCATATTTATACGGAAAAACCTTGGCATTTACCAAATATGCCTCGCTACCCACAATACGCACGTGAGAACTGTTTAAATCTGCATGTCCCAGTCGCACAGCCCTAACTTCGGCTCCCAGCAAATTAATCCCAGCCTCGAACCGTTCTAAAATGGTATAGTCAAAAAACGCCCGTTTATTGGTTATCTTCATAGTCCCTAGTATACTAGGAACTTTATTGAGTGTCGAGCAGTTGCTATATTGCTAAAAACTTGCTATTGTTTCCTTAATGGGTGATTCTCCTTTTTCCGATATTCTCCCTTCAGATAATGTAGATTTTGTCATGCCAGAACAGGCTCCAGGACAGGATGCTGCAGGATTTTCTATGGCTGCACAACGATAAAACTTTCTTGGCGGTGGAACAAAACAACCAGAAGTATCAAAATCTTCCTTTGAATCACCATCTAAACCTTCTGAAGCAAGGCGATGGGAAAATGGCGCAAGAAAAACAGTTGAAGTTAATGGAAGAACATGGCATTACATGGAGTATGGTAATCCAGATGGAAAACCGATGCTAAACGTTCATGGATGGCTTGGTTCTTCAGCAGATGGACAAGATAGACTTTCCCGCGCTTTTGCAGGAGAGGTGGTTGAGTCTCCCGGAATGAAGCATTTATCAGAATATAAAGACCCAGAACATCCTGAAAAAGACTACAAACAAGTAGCAAATGCTATTGCAACTGACGTAAAAGGCATGGAGGGAAAATATCATGTTATTTCCCCAGAACTACCAGGATTTGGCAAAACAGAAGCGCTTAATAATGTATCACTCGATGCAATTGCAGATGAACTTGCTGCGCGTCATCCAGAAGAAGTAAGAGCAATTATTCTTCAGGGAACAATGACACAACCAGAAGATATGGATCGCCTTCCCTATGTAGCTGCTCAACTGGCAACACTCAAACCGGTTGCAGCTCTTTTAAACAAACTCAATGTTTCTAAAAAACTTTTTGCATCTATTGTTACAGGAAGTAAAGACTTCAAAATAGCAGATCAAGAAACACAACAGCAGATTATTACCGATACGCTAGCATCTGATGCGCATACAGCTTCAACAACACTTCGGTAGATTGGTAAAAACATAGAGGAAGACATCCAAAAGGTACAATGCCCTGTGATTGTTATTGATGGTGCCAATGGTGATCTTGTCCCTATTATGAACAGCACCAAAGCAGCAGTACGTTTCCATGCCGAGACCCCAGAAGAACAATTAGTCGCAGAAAAGAAAGTTGTTTTTTTACCTATTGGTGGTCGCGCTGGCGAACAAGGACATAATATTGTAAACACTGCTCCTGAATTTGTTGCTGCATTAACTGATAGTGTACTAGGTAAAGTGGCTGCATGATATAACCTTATCCCGCCGAAAGGCGGGGTTATTGATTAAATAAAGATGAAATTTATCAATTTCCTATTGACAAGATGTACATTTGGTGTATAGAATACAGGTATGCAAACAATTACCGTATCCGCAACAAAAGCAAGAAATAACTTTTTTGAGCTATTAAACCAGGTAGCTTTAGGCATAAGTGTGATTATAGAAAAGGATAAAAAGGAAGTGGCTGTTCTTTCTCCAAAGAGCACAAGCTTTGATTGGAAAGCATTTCGCAAAGCATCTAAAGCAGCTCATGGAATCCTAAAGGGTTACAGCATAGAAGAAATTTCTCCGCTTAGGGGAAAAGGCTCGTGGAAAGGATTCGGAGAGTGGGATAAGGAAGTTGTTAGGAAGAAATGAAGATTATATTTGACACCAGTATTTTTATCGATTATCTGCGAGGCGGAAAAACTGGAGATAAACTTTTTGACCAAATCGAAAAACAAAATGCACAACTGTATATTCCTACAATAGTAATTTATGAATTATTCTCCGGAAAAAGCACGAGAGATTCTTCAGTCAGGATGAAAATAGCAAAAATGATCCAAAATTTTAAGAGAATTGATCTGACAGAAGACATTGCTATGAAGGCTGGGGAATTATATCGAGAGCTAGGAAAACATATCGGTCCGCAGGATTATATTATTGCTGCTTCTGCGTTTTCTATAAACGCTTCGATACTAACCCAAAACACAAAGCATTTTGCGCAAATCCCCGGAGTTGTCCTCTATGGGGATTAAAGGTTTATTTGCCAGATTTTGCCACTGCTTAATACAAAAATCTTTTTGTCTTTCTCCAAAATGTCGAATTCTTTTGCAGTTTTGAGGATGCTGTTTTGATACTGCGTTTTGTACTCACCATTTTTATTTAACACAACAATGCGGCTGTTGCCGTTGTCTAGCACATAGACATTGTCTATATCTGCATCTGTAAAAATTCTTGTGGGATTTTTTAGTGGTGTATCAATACCCGAAACGGTAAATGAATCTGCTTTTCCCCGTGTCCATTTGTGCATGTTTCCATCCGAAAACAACACCCATATTGATCCGTCTATGGCAATGCTTTGTATTTTGGAAAAGTCTTGTGTGTCTCCAATCAAATAATCTAAACGGTTACTTCCTACGAATTTATATATTTGTCCGGCCGATTTATCGAGTACGTATATATTCCCAAGGAATGTACCAATTCCTCCAGGATTTTCCCAAGAGCTTTTGTTTTCGATTATGTCTGTCTTCTTTTGCGTTTTCTTGTCTACAGTAAAAATGGCTGTTTGATTAATACCATACACGTTTTTATCGTCCTGCGAAATTGCAAGGGGGTTATACTTTATTGCTGTTACAAGAAGCGTGGTTTGATCTTGTGACACAGCTTGTGCATCTACTTTGTTAACTCCGGAAACAATCGCTAACGCATCTTCCACATTTTTTTGCAGGGTATTAAGTTTTTCTTGGTGGGGTTTGTCGTTTTCAAAAGCTTTAATGTTTCCCAAAAGCGTTTTTTGCGCGGCAGAAAAGTCGTCCCGGGCCAGGTTTTTGTTTAGCGTTGCTAAACTTTGTCCATCGTCATATTTCTTTTTGGCATCTGTGTATACTTTTTCAAAAAGCGCATCGTTTTTTGCAGCCTGTGTTTTTTGTAAAACAAAAAACACACTCCCAATTAGCACGCACGCAAGGATAATAGCAAGTGTTAAAAACATTTTTTTTCTCCTATTCATGCTTTGAGCGGGGATAAGCTTTCCGGGAAGATGGTTTATTGAAGAAGCAATAGTGCCAACAAAACGCAAAACTGTCTGAAACAAACCCGGTCCGGATGGACTTTTTGCGAAATTTTCCTCGTTGTCATTCTGGGGAGGAGTAGCAACGAAGGCTCTAGAATCGATTCTGGACAAGTCGAAGATGCCCCGAGGGGTACCAGAATGACTGGAAAGATCTCGTTCATAAGAAAAAATAACTGCAGCTGTACCCACATGTTGTTCTTCTAAAACAAAAGGAGATAACTGCTCTGCAATATCCATTGGCGTGTTGTAGCTTACGGCATGTTTTACTTTTTCGACAGGTATGCTATTACCAAATTGTTTGGTTTGTAAAATAATCGTGTCATTGTCTTCTAAAAAACCCGATGCGGACGCAATAGTATTTGATTCTTCGGATGCTAAAAGAAGGCCAAGTTTACCGCCCCGTTTCATATATATCTTGGCGCCTCCCAGAGCAAAGACATACAAGACATTGTCAACAATAGATGCAAAACTTGCAGACAGTATAATATTTTCTTTCTCAAGCACCTGTTTTATTGCAATGGCAATTGCCTGGTGAATTGCCGCTAGGCTTTTTGTTTCTATAGTAAAATATTCTGCTTCCAGGGTATTAATAATTTCCTTTCCCAATGCTGCGACGTTTTGTTCGTGGGCTAGATCTGCTGGACCAGTGTAAGCAAGAGAAATGGCAGCAAAAAAATTACCGGCAATATAACCCTGTGACCATGCAGTTTGGGAAGGATTGGCAACCACTGTTGCAGCAGCTATTTTTTTATCCATGGGCTAGAGTATAGCAAACGTATAGATAAAAAGCGAAAGGGCAGCTAAGAAATGAAGAAATGCAATAATTGATAAAATTAGACCCATGGGAAATTGGTCAACCAATTTTTGCATACTTCTCGCTTGATTCCACATAATAAAAGCAAAAATGGTGTATAGGAAAAGCAAGATACCAAGAATAATTTTTACCCAAAAAAGAGGATCTTGAGAGAATGCAAGAAAGTTAAAGGACACGGGGTCTCCTTCCTATAAGGTTTTCTATAATCGAAACAACCCGTTCGGGTTGGGGAACTGCGGAAAGATCAAAGTTGTCCATGGCGCCGGCGGTTTGTACCAAGACGTCGCCGTAATCAAACAGAGATCTGATAACCCCAATTTGGGAATAGCTAACATCCTGGACCAGGCTTAGCTTGGTTGCTGCGACATTTTTATAGACAAGCTCGGAAAAGTCTATATCTACCACCCGTTTTGTGGTAACAAACGAAATATTATAAAACCAGCTAAGAAAATTAATATACGCGTATGCAAATACAATAAGATAGTAAAAGATAATAAACACATTTATAGCATTTTGGGAAATTGGTAAAACAGTTGCGGTCAGAGAAAGAACATATCCGATGATAAAAGGAAGAATGGCAAAAAAAATTGTTGTAGCAATCCAGGGAACATTGGTAACAAAGTGTCGGCGAAGGAATAAAAGAATTTCCTCGTCTGGTTCTTGTGTTTGAAAGGAAATATTAACAGGATTTTGACAAAATGCAGCCAACGCATGCAAATGATGCTCAACTACTGGAGCGGAAGGTGTTGGTATAACCAATGGAGGCGTTGCAGGATCTACGGGTGGATTTGTTGGCGTAAATAAGTCAGGCATAAGTCCTCCCTTTGGTCGGCAAATTCGAAATTCGAATATCGAAACTCGAAACAGATTCTGGACAAGCCAGAATGACGTCATTCTGGGGAGCAGTGCGACTCCAGAATCTTTTGAGTATTTGTATTTTATTCATTGTGATTTGTTTAGGATTTCGGATTTCGTGCTTCGAATTTTACTTACGTTCTACATTATACAACGGGCCGACAATCTGGATACTTGCCGGTGCTCGTAGATTAAAGTATGTTTTAAAATCTGTGCCCGAAAAAGAAGCTGTTCCGGCGTCGCCGGATACATTTACACCTGTTGTCCGGCCGCCGCCAAAATCTGCAGCTACCGCTATGCTCGAGACATTACTAAACGGACTCCCGCCGCGATTTTTTAGCTCGTCCTTTACCCTGTTTGCATCCCATGTATCTGTTCCGGCAGGATTTGGTTGGTCTGGTTGGTACACATGTTCTTTTACCCCGCCATCTTTTTGTACTAAAAGCAATACGTTAACAATATCTGCGACTTCTTCTGGTTTTAACCAGGCAGTTCCGCCATAACTACTTCGTGCTCCCCAGTCACAGTAAAACCAGGGACTGTCTTTATCGAAAGCGTTATTTTTTAAATCGTCAAAACTTCCAATATTGCTGCTTGTGTCCTTTGCATCTTTGGTCCAGTCGGTGCCACTCCAGCCAATGCTGCCGGAGCTAAAAACATAGCCACCATGCGTGGAAGAAAACCATGCTTTAATAGGATTTCCACCCTTGACCATTACTTGCCCTGCTGTTGCGTTTACCGCCTGCTCCCAATTGCCACCTTTTGGGTCGGGTTTAAATACTTGGCATTGCTGGGTTGTACAAATAGAACCGGAACCGTTGTTGGTATATGCAAGCGCATAAGATCTAGCAGCAATTGCCTGGGCTTTTAACGCTGCCAAGTCGTTGTCTGTCCAGGAATCAGGCACTTCGTAGATACGTTTTACATAATCATCCAGCGAAAAGCTGCCAAAACCTTCTACATTAATTGTTGCACTTCTGTTTTCTATGGAATCAAAATTGTAATACGCGCGCAAGATCTGTTCGTATCCCTGTCCTGCTTTTGCCCTTCCCCACGCGCCATACTGATTTAACCCAACTCTGTTTGGGACGCCATAAGAAAAAAAGCCAATGCCGCCACCAAACCCGGGGTCTTTACCATTTGTTAAGTCGCTCGAACATCCGCCCAGGGCGTTAGCATACAACGGAATGTTAAGACTGCTTAGTCTTTGGGACAAAATAGATTGCTGTTTGGCAGAAAGTTCTGATATTTGATGGGATAAGTTGGATTGGTATGTTTTTGCGCCCGCAACAACTTTGTCTAGTTTTGCGGATTGGTCGTCGAGCGAAGCTTTTAATATTGTTAAGCGGCTTTCTTCGTCTTCCAGATTTTTCTTTTTTTCTTCTAAGTCTGTTATAGACAGCGCAATATTTGTAATAATTGCTTTGTCCTGGTCTGCTGCTGCTTTTTGATATGCAAGAACTTGGGTAATGTCTTGTGCAGAAGGAGCAGAAAGCAGGGTAATAATGGGGGAATCGTAGTAGCTTCGCATATAAAAATCACGAATGGTCCGATTTAAAATTGCTTCTTGTTTTGCTAAATTTTTGTATCCGGAATCGATATTTTTCTTTTTTGTTGCAACATCGTCTTCTATTGCGTACACTCGGTTTTTAATGCCTTTTATTTGTTTTTGTAGACTGCTTAATTCGGATTCCAGGGGTTTTGTAGCTTTAATAGACATGTTCATTTGGGTGGTTAAATCGTTAATTTGTTTGGTAATATCGTTCAATTCGTCGGCGTGAGTATGAGGAACAAAAAATGTCACTGCACATAAAGCGATGATCGTAAAAAATAAAAGGGAAATAAACTTTTTCATATATCTATACGATTTTAGTATTGTCATTGCGAGCACATTCAATGCGCTCAGTGCGTGGCAATCTCTTTGGAAGATTGCTTCGTCGTCCATAAGCATGTCAGGGATTCCTCGCAATGACAGAATAGTATCTATTATACGCGTGTAGATTTTATTTTGCGAGTATGCTATACTGCCGCCAGTTATGGAAGACATATCACCAATGGGAATAGGGCTGCAAACTCCGCTACACAACACGTCTGTTCC
>OBEQ011381810.1_pt1 | contig 10209 bp, 9 predicted proteins | sample 1670901 | NCBI WGS metagenome assembly OBEQ01 (sample SAMEA104232315, study PRJEB22302) | groundwater metagenome | biome: forest; feature: aquifer; material: groundwater | place: USA | collected 2011-08-07 | depth 5.4 m | reverse complement strand
ATCAAATTGATTTAAAGTCTGATTCCCTTTTTGTCCTGCCCGAAATTATTATCAAAGCTCATGATTTAAAATATCGAATTAAGGAAGTGCCGTCCAATCATAGAGGCAGGCAATTTGGGAGGTCTTCGGTAAATCTACGGATTATGGGGAAAGCCCTGAGTGATGCCCTATTATTTTGGCGTTATCGAAATTCAAAAAACTATCAACCACTTAGCAAGGCTAGCCGTTTAGCGGAAGCATTCGAATCCAAAAATTAGATATTTTTTAATTTGTAAATCTTTATAATTTGACCGCCTGTGTGACGGTTGATTAAATCTTTCCATAAGAATGGCCCACCTGTTAAAGGTAGGTCGTCCAGGGGCCATTCAATCTTTTCATCTTTGTAAGGTGAAAACTTCTTCAGTAAAGTTCCCCCGGTTTTCAAATTTGAATTAAATTGTGAATTTAAATTTCGATTAACCTGCGAAATAACCACGTATTCAATTCCGGCTTCCTTGAGCGACTGAAGGTTATACGGAATCGATGGTTTTGAAAAAATAAAATTATTTTGAGAGCCTTCTTGATTCAGAAAAAAAAGTTCGTACCTGGCTTTTGGATTTTTCTCCGCCTCAGATATTAATAAATTAAATCTTATTTGCTGTGCTTTATCATGAGCGGTGGACGTAATTTCGTTTTTTCTCTCAATGAGTTGATTTAAAGAAGGTTTAAGTTTCGGCACGTAAAATGGTGTATCGAGAGCAATTTTACTATTTGATGGAATATTTGACTCGATCCATTCCTTTGCTTTTAATCGTGTGTCTTTTTGCATAAACAAATAATCGGATACACAGGATTTAACGAGTGACGGCAATGAAATGACAACTAAAATAAAACCAAACAAAATATTTCTGAGTCTAAATCTTGATTTAAGCCAAAGAAGTCCGTCAGCTGCAAAAAAAATTAAAAAAGGCACTAATGGAAGCACATAACGATCATATGGCTGACTAAATAGACACAAAACAAAATAATAAACCCCAATAAATAAGACGAATGACCACCTTTTCCAATCTTGTAATCTAAGCGTTCCTGCAATCCCTACAGCAGCTAATAGAAGCAAAGGCCATCCGAGTCCTTCACCCAACGAATAGGTAATATGATGAAGGAAACCTAAAAAATTTTCAGATTTAGATTGTTGAAGCAGTTCATTTACAAAAAAACGGAAATCCAACAAACTAAATGGATTTAAAACAAAAAAAGTCAGCGCAGAGATAAATATTACTGTGATTAGCTTTGAGGTTTGTTTTATTCCTTTTTTGATCAAGTAAATAATCAAAAAAGGAATAAACAAAAAAACGGCATTGTATTTCATTGCAACTGAGGCGCCGAAAAGAATCCCAAAAAGAATCGTATTTTTAGACTTATTTGTTTCAACTAAATAAAACATTGAATAGAAACATAAAACTAAAATTAAAAGCAGTGGAATATCAGTATATATGTAATGTGAATCCCGAACATGTAAAAAAGAAATGGCTAAAAAGAATGACGCGAGCAACGCGTGTTGTGCTGAATAAAACTTATTTATCAAACGAAACAGAACGTACACGGTTGCCGTTCCGGTCATTGCTCCAAAAATGATTCTTGCAATCAGGTAAAAAGAAGAGGGACTTTGGATGAAAAGAGCTGCAAAATCTTGAACACCAGTGAATATCCCTATCAAATAACCGATTACGTAATAGCAACCGTAGATAAAAAAGAGCAAATAACTGACCAACGGCGGAATCTTGAAAAAATGTGGGTTCAAGTCCCCTGTTCCATAAGCAAGAGCGTGATTCACCACAATCGGCTCGTCGGCATGATACAAATCGGGCAGGCCAAAGTTAACGCCGATGATTCGAATCAAAAAAGCGAGCGTTAAAATAGAGAGGATCGGTACGTGTTGGAGAAAACTCGGCTCCTGTGAATGAGTCTTCATTTTCTTTGAGGGGTTAACTTTTGTTGGAAGATTCCCTGACTTGGAATCTCCAATCATTCAAAATGTCACGAGCGGTTTCAGCAAATGAAAAATGAGAACGCCAACCCGTCAATCGCATAAATTTAGCCGAGCTGAGTCTGATTTCGGAAATTTCATCTTTTGGAATTAAGGTTGATTTCTTCCGAATTTTTACTGCCTTTCTTTTAAGGTGTGACAAATCAAGCAACGTCTCTAAAACATCGCGCAAGGTTCTCGATTGTCCAGAAGCAATGTTGTAGGCTTCGCCCTTCTTTCCATATTTCATGGCTAGATAAAAAGCTCGAACTCCGTCCCTGATATCCAAATAATCACGCCGCGCAGAGAGATTCCCTACCTCAATCGTAGAAGACTTAAGTCCAGCTTCAATCTTGGCGATCTGAGAAGCAAAATTTGGAATTGAAAAAATAGTAGATTGACCCGGGCCTGTAAAATTTGAAAGGCGCACAACCGCAACAGCCATGCCATAGACTTTTGCATAAAGCCTCCCAAAAAAATCGATGCTCATTTTACTCACGCTATAAGGATCTTTGGGCTTAAGACATGCCTCTTCTGTTAAAGCCTTCCCTAAATGATGCGACTCTCCGTACGTGGTCCCCGAAGAAAAGATGAGCACTTTGGCATTTAGCTTTAAATGCCTGATGACTTCTAGAAGATAAACGCCTCCGAGAAAATTAATTTGAATGGTCTCAGTCGGCCGAAGCCAAGCATGACGAATTGAACTTTGCGCAGCGAGATAATAAATATAATGTGGCGTAAATTGTCGAAAGAGTCTTTCGAGGTTCCCTTTTTGTGTTACGTCACATCGCACCAAGCGAATGTCGTGATTAAAAATACCTTTCGCTGGAGGATGAACGTAAGTACCAACAACCCTCTCTCCGCGAGAGTGAAGGTAATGCGCAAGGTTTTGCCCAACAAAACCAGTTGCTCCTATAAGCAGGCTGGTTCTACTTCGTTTCATTCGCGAGCCGTTTTAGATCCTCATCAACCATATATCTGACAAGTTCTTCAAAGGTCATTTTAGGTTTCCAACCAAGTGCTCGTTTTGCTTTTGAAGAATCGCCGCAAAGAATGTGAAGTTCTGTAGGCCGGACAAGACGAGAATCGATCCGAACATAATCCTTCCACGAAAGTCCGACATGCTGAAAAGCAATCCTTGCAAAATCTTCTACAGAATGAGCCCTTCCTGTAGCAATGACGTGATCGTCAGCCTTTTTCTGTTGGAGCATGAGCCACATGGCTTTGACATAATCACCCGCGAAACCCCAATCACGTTTTGCTTTGAGATTTCCCAACACGAGTGTTTTGGCCAAGCCAAGTTTAATTTTAGCTACCCCATATGAAATTCGACGACTTACAAATTCCTTGCCGCGCCTGGGCGATTCATGATTGAAAAGAATTCCAGATACTGCAAATATTTTATAACCTTCACGGTAAATCTGACACATCCAGTGCCCGTAAGCCTTGGCGGCACCGTAAGGATTCCATGGCTTTAAGGGAGTTTTTTCATTTTGAGGAGAACGATCCACATGGCCGAACATTTCACTGCTGGAAGCCTGGTAAAAGTGAATGTTGCGATCTACAAGCCTAATGGCCTCAAGGAGCTTTGTCACGCCTAGGCCTGTAAACTCGCCCGTTAGAACAGGTTGTTCAAAGGACGTGGGAACAAATGATTGTGCTGCTAGATTGTAGATTTCACGAGGTTTCACCTTTCGAATGAGATTGATGAGTGAAAGCTGATCAAGCAAATCACCTTGTATCAATTCAATTCGATCCATAATATGGTTGATCCGCTCGAAATTCTCAGTACTGGATCTACGAACCATTCCGTAAACGCGGTAACCTTTGGTTAAAAGGTGCTCGGCGAGATAAGAGCCGTCTTGCCCGGTAACGCCGGTAATTAATGCTTTTCTGATCATTTGCTCTTCTCCGCTAATATTCCCTTAAAATAATCAATCGTTTTTGACAGACCCGTTTCAACATCCACTTTGGGTGACCAATTAAGTATTTTTTTTGCTCTTGCGATATCAGGTTGTCGCACTTTTGGATCATCCTGAGGAAGTTCACGAAACTCAATTTTACTCTTTGATTTCGTAAGTTTAATGATTTTTTCAGCAAGTTCCAAGATCGTCATTTCATTCGGGTTTCCCAAATTAACCGGCTCATTAAAGTCAGAAAAAAGAAGCCTGCGTATCCCCTCAGTCAAATCATCAATATAACAGAAGCTTCTGGTTTGTAATCCTTTTCCAAAAATAGATAGGGGTTCGCCTAATAATGCTTGTGTGATGAAATTGGGAATCGCTCTTCCGTCATTCTGTCTCATGGACGGACCAAAAGTGTTAAAAATTCTGACGATTTTGATGTCCACATTGTGTGAGCGATGGTAAGCCAACGCAATTGCTTCAGCGAATCTTTTTGCCTCGTCGTAAACTCCTCTCGGTCCGATGGGATTAACATTGCCCCAATAATCTTCGCGTTGAGGATGGACCAGAGGATCTCCGTAAACTTCTGAGGTTGAAGCCAGCAAAAAAACGGCTTTCTTTGCCTTTGCCAGTCCCAAAGCATTGTGGGTACCTAACGAGCCTACCTTGAGCGTTTGGATTGGGTAACGCTGATAATCAGCCGGGCTTGCCGGAGACGCAAAATGAAGTACATAATTAATAGACTCGTGGATTTCAATATGTTTAGACACATCATCTCGGTAAAAAGTAAAATGGGGATTTTTCAGAAGGGGTTCGACGTTGCTCATATTGCCAGTAAGCAAATTATCCACACAAATAACCTGCGCCCCTTCACCAATAAAAAGCCGACAGAGATGCGAACCAATAAAGCCGGCACCGCCCGTAATCAAAATTGTTTTCATACAGAAAATTTAGTTCCTTGTTCTTTTATCGCCAAAGACTTAAGGTGACTGCGATACGATTGAGTTTTCCCATTCTCTTTTTAGCGTCTCTTCCCAAAACTCATCAAACGCCTCATTCCAAGAACGAAGTTTAATATCGTAATCTCGCTCGATCTTAGTCATATTAAAAACTGAATTAGCCGGCCGTTGTGCAGGACGTTTCAATTCTTGAGAGGAAATAGGTTTAACCCCTATTTTAGAGTTCATCTTCTCCAAAAGTTTTTTGGCAGCCTGAAACCATGTCGTTTCACCGCCGTTGGCCAAATGATAAATAATACACCCCTCTGCACGATTTCCTTTTTCAATCAAACTTCTCAAGACTTGCGCCAAATCTTTCGTATAAGTTGGCGCTCCTTTTTGATCGTCGACCACTTTCAATTCTTCACCTTTCTGAATTCGCTCGAGCATCGCACGAAAAAAGTTCCGTCCATTCGCCCCAAAAAGCCATGAGCTTCGAATGATCCACGCAGATCGGCAGCGCGCTTTTAAAAATTCTTCAGCTTCAAGTTTTGACCGGCCGTAAACACTGAGCGGGTTAGGAGTATCACTTTCTTCATAAGGTGAATGCTTTGTTCCGTCAAACACATAATCAGTGCTGATAAAAAAAAGGGTTGCTCCCATTTCATCACTTGCCTGTGCAACACATTCTGTGCCTTTGACATTAACCAAAAACGCCTGATAAGGATTAGTCTCACACGCGTCTACATTGGTATACGCCGCTGCATGAATGATAATGGCTGGCTTGACGGCTGAAACTGCTTTCAAAACAGCAGATGGATTTGAAATATCAGTTTGAATGTATCGACTATCAGCATGACGATTGGGTCGGTAACCTAACCCGAAAACCTCATAAGTCGAGCTCAGCACCTTAACTAAATCAGAACCAAGCGTTCCATTAGAACCCGTTACCAAAATTCGCATAAGTCATGTCATTTTTAAGGTAAAGGCGTCTCGCTTCAAAGGCAGCCACCATGATTGATGCGATTGATACCACTGGATGGTCTCTTGTAGACGGGCTTCAAAATTTGGTTGAATCTTAAATCCTAATTGTCCGAGCTTTTCTGTATTCAGGCTATACCGAAAATCATGAGCGGGTCGATCTGGAACATATTGAACTGCTTCTTCACCTTTTCCAAATTCCTTTAGAAGAGCACGGGTCAGCTCGATATTGCTTAATTCAGATCCTCCGCCCAAATGATAAACTTCGCCCGTCTTTCCATTTTGCAATACGAAGTCGATTCCCCTAACACAATCGCCGACGTAAAGCCAATCCCTCACATTTTTACCTTTTGCGTAAAGTGGCACTTTCTTATTTTCGATTAAATTGGTAATAAAAAGAGGAATCACTTTCTCAGGAAATTGGTAAGGTCCAAAATTATTTGAACTGCGAATAACAGTAACTGGAACCTTATGCGTTTTGTAGTAAGCTAAAACAAGTAAATCGCTTGCAGCTTTTGACGCTGAATAGGGGCTAGAAGGATCCAAGTGATCCATTTCTGAAAAAGATCCTGTCAGACACGAACCATAAACCTCATCGGTTGAAAAATGCAGAAATTTTTTTATTTTTGAACCTTTGGTCGCCTCTAAAAGAACGTTGGTCCCGAACACGTTTGTCATAATAAAATTTTGTGAAGATTCAATTGAACGATCCACGTGAGATTCAGCGGCAAAATGAATGATCGCATCGACTTCTTGAATCAACTGCTTGACCAAATGCGCATCGCAGATATCTCCTTGTACAAATTGATAGCGTGAATCTTTTTCTAACTCCCGTGTATTATTTTGATTTCCCGCATAAGTCAACTTATCTAAATTAATGACCGAAATATCACGATGCTTCTGTAAAAAATAACGTAGAAAATTGGATCCTATAAATCCGCATCCTCCTGTAACCAGAAATCGCTTCATTCCGATCTTCCTCTTTTTTTGGCCACAAGCTGACTGGCCTTGAGTAAAGACTCGAATGTGCCTGCATCCGTCCAAAAACCATCTAAAATGCAATATTCAAGGGTATTCTCTTTAATGTAGAGATTATTAACATCGCTGATTTCTAATTCTCCACGCTTCGATGGTTTTAGGGTGCGCACCTTGCCAAAGATGGTCTCGTCATACATATAAATTCCAGTGACTGCGTAACGGCTTTTGGGGTTCTTTGGTTTTTCTTCAATTTTCACAATTTTTCTGGCTTTAATTTCCGGCACCCCAAACCGTTCTGGATCTAAAACTTTTTTTAAAAAAATTTTTGCGCCTTTTTTTTGACGTCCAAATTGAACTACATAAGGTGAAATGTTATCCTCAATAATGTTATCTCCTAAAATCACGATTACTTTTTCTCCGTCCGCGAAATGTTCTGCTAAAGACAAAGCCTCCGCAATTCCGCCCTCTCCTGTTTGATAAGTATAATAAAGATCCTTGAGACCAAATTTGCTTCCATTGCCCAACAATCTTAAAAAATCTCCCGCTGAATTCCCTCCTGTAACAATCATAATGTCGTCGATGCCTGCTTGAACCAATGTCTCAATAGGATAATAAATCATGGGTTTGTCATAAACGGGCAACAAATGTTTGTTCGTCACAGCCGTCAGAGGAGTCAGCCGCGTTCCGAGACCGCCCGCCAATACAATGCCTTTCATATACTTCTCCCTTTAAGAATTTGAGTTTTACTCATGAGAGATCAATGGCTAAGCGTCTTGTCCACGTCACCCCAGTCATAGGGAATTTCCGAAGAAAATGGACTGGCGCGATATTCATCAGGATCTTGATAACGGTAAACTTCTGTTGAGATATTCAGAATCATAGCATCCTTATCTCCTACTGCCGTAAATCCATGATAAACATAAGTTGGAATTTTAATCATTAATGGATTATGCCACCCAAAGACAAATTCGTTAATTTTACCGAAGGTCTTAGATTGTTTTCGAGCATCATATAAAACGACTTTGGCTTGGCCTTGGAGGCAAACAAAATGATCAGTTTGGACTTTATGATAGTGCCAACCTTTTACAATTCGGGGCTTACAAACAGTAACATAAACTTGCCCAAAGCGTTCAAAGATAGGTTCATCGGATCTGAGAAGCTCCATGAGCAAGCCACGTTCATCAGGAAGTGGCTTCAGTTGCTTCGTCATGACACCTTCAATCAAATCGTGTGATGCACTCATCTAAGGTCTTCCTATTGAAAAATATTTGAAGCCATTTTTTTTCATTTCTTCGGGTTCATAAATATTTCTACCATCCACTACGATCGGTTGTTTCAAATCACGCTTAACTCGATCAAGATCTATTTCTTTAAATTCTCGCCATTCCGTTAAAATTAAAACTGCATCGGCCCCCTTGCATGCTTCATAAGCATTTTTAACGTATTTAATTCCACGAATGACTTTCTTTGCTTCTTCTACCGCATACGGGTCATAGGCCTTTATTTTTGCCCCCTCTGATTGAAGCTGTTTAATAATATCAATACTGGGCGCGAAGCGCATATCATCAGTATCCGGTTTAAAAGCCAAACCCAGAACTGCTAAAGTTTTCCCTTCAAATTTTTTTAACACGGAACGGAGTAGGTTTATAAAACAATCTTTTTGATAATTGTTGATTTCAAAAACTTCTTTAAGAAAATTACAAGAAATATTGAGTTTCTCTCCAATCCGAATAAAAGCTTGAAGATCCTTAGGAAAGCAAGAACCTCCGAAACCTACGCCTGCTTTTAGAAATGATTTTCCAATTCTTCGATCCGTTCCGATACCCTCTGCAACCTTTTCAACATCAGCGCCTACTTTTGCGCAAATTTGGCTGACTAGATTGATAAAGGAAATCTTTGTGGCCAAAAATGAATTGGAAGCATGTTTAATGATTTCTGCGCTGCGAATATCCGTTACAACAATTGGAACCTTAAACGATTTATATAGCTCCAACAGCAAATTTTTTCCTCTTTTGTTTTCAACTCCTATCACAATTCGATCTGGATTAAAAAAATCAAAAATTGCTGTACCTTCCCTCAAAAACTCGGGATTTGAGGCAATGTCAAATTTAATTTTTTTTCTACTGTTTTGTTTGATCATTTTGTAAAGATACAGGCCCGTTTCTACGGGAACCGTGCTTTTTTCGACAATCAATCGATACCCATCTAAAAACGGCGCCATTGCATCGGCAACATGTTCAATGGCGGTTAAATCGGCTTCTCCGTTTTCTTTGGGTGGAGTGCCGACGCAAAGAAAAATGATTTTTGAGAATTCAATCGCCTCTTTCAAATTTGAAGTAAAAGAAAGCCTTCCCTTGCGGAGATTTTTTTGAACTAATTCTTTCAATCCGGGTTCAAAAAATGGAATTTCGCCGTGACTTAAAAGCCGGATTTTGTCCACATCCTGATCCATACAGACAACCTCGTTGCCCAAATCAGCAAAACAAGCGCCTGTGACAAGACCGACGTGACCTGAGCCAATAATTGCAATTTTCATTTCTTATTTCCTAAGGGGTCGCAAGTGATGCGTATTGCGCATCCGGTGTGAGGGTTAAAGCTGGCGGAGACGGTGCTTCGTTGGAACCGCTAACGGTTCTGCCGATTCTCGAATCGGCAAAAGTTGCCCGATGACCGGTTTTTAAATTGACCTCTGGCAGCGCTTTAAGACGAAGCTGAACAAAAAATTCTTTGTTCAATTGCTGATTCGCATCAGTGCGGTTCGAATTTCTGACGTTAAATCCAAAATCAAGAAGCCAATCGTGTAAATCCCGCTGCGCCCTGAGTTCCCATTCTTCCAAATTATTTTTGTTAATTTGCCAACGAATATAGCCGCCCAGGTCCCAACGCTCATTCAAATCATAAACTACATCCAAAGTCACTTGATGGTCCGAACCCGAATCTTCAAAGACTAGATGAGGTCGAGGAATTTCTAAGTTACTTACCACGCGCGGATCATGTGAACGGTCATTGATGTACCGATGACCGATTGTAATTCGAAACCGGCCTGGATCAAAAACCAAATCCGTATTGTGTTTAAATATTTTCCAATCGAGGAGATCGTAATCTGTGTCCATTCGAAGCACTAACCAATCATAAGGTCTTAAAACTGTTTCGAAACGAGCATCGGTAAATTTATTGGCACGGGTTCTGAGAAGATCAGATCCGGGGCCAAATGAATAATCAAGAAAAGCATTGAAACTGACCAAGTCGACGCGTTGAAAAGCCCCACCCTTCATTCTTCGCTTGGTTTGAATTCGATTTTCCACTCCAAGGGTCACAAAATCTTGGAGTTCAAGTTGATCGCCCCGGCCCGTCACAACCAGTTTTGTCGGATCAACACTCGTAAACTTAATTGAATTGTATT
>OBEQ011283047.1_pt1 | contig 10209 bp, 10 predicted proteins | sample 1670901 | NCBI WGS metagenome assembly OBEQ01 (sample SAMEA104232315, study PRJEB22302) | groundwater metagenome | biome: forest; feature: aquifer; material: groundwater | place: USA | collected 2011-08-07 | depth 5.4 m | reverse complement strand
TGTGCCCTGCGATGCCATTGAAGCAAAAAAAGCCACTTCTGCGGCGGCAAAAATTTGGGGGCCATGTTATATCCGTTTTGCGCGAGAAAAAAGTCCTATTATCACTAGTGAAGACACGCCTTTCACTCCGGGCAAAGCGGAAATTTTTTGGCAATCTGACCCTTCGGCAGGTTCGGCAGGCTCACTGCAAGCAAGCTCAGGGCAAGCAGTTTTAATAATCGCCTGTGGCTCTTTGGTCTATAACGCTCTTGTCGCCGCCAAAGAACTGGAGCAAGAAAAAATCGGCTCAATCGTTTTAAATTGTCATTCAATTAAACCATTGGACGAAGTGAAAATTTTAGAATTAGCCAAACAATGCAAAAAAGTGGTTACGGTAGAGGAGCATCAAATTGCCGGCGGGCTAGGCGGCGCCGTGGCAGAGCTTTTGGCAAAAAACAATCCCATGCCGATTAGTTTTGTTGGTATGAATGACACCTTCGGCGAGTCGGGCGCGCCGAAAGAATTAATAGAAAAATATAATATGGGCGTCAGCGCCATTAAAAAAGCATGTTTATAAATTTATTTATCGGCATCGGTTTAATTAATCAGCTTTTATTTCAGCAGACCAATAGGCCGTTATTAATACCGCAAAAAGAACGCATTGATAACCCCGACCCCACCAGGCCGCTTTCTCAGCCAATTTTAATTCCCCCTAATCCAGTTCAGCAGAAAAATCAAAAACCAGAAATTTTTGAAATTGGCATTGCCAAAGACGACAAAGAAAGAGATAAGGGGGAATTCTATTCTCAATTAGCGCGTTTAGCCAAAGAAGGAAAAATTATTTTTCCTTCGGAAAATTTTCGCAGCATTGGTTACTGGCAAGGAAAAGATTTAATACCGAAGTATGGTTGCGAGCGGGTTAATAAAGAAATGGTGCGTTGTAAATGGAGTAGCGATGGCCAAGATTATTGGCTGAATATGAACATAAAAGATTTACCGATGATCGTATTGGTTAACGACAAGGGTGAACAATTCATTACTAAAGATAAATTGCAGGACTTTATTAATCAACAGGACATGAAAATTACTTTTTCGCCCTATGATCCGTTAAACAAACTTACCCCGCCCTCAAACATATTGCAGATTATGAGCAAAGCAATTATCAGGTCGGGTGTGAAAATATTTTATCGCGATCGGCCCAGTTATAATGCCGACGAAGGCCTCACCAATATTCCGGCGCGCATTACCCTAAACGATAAAATTATTATGTTGGGTTTGAAGCCAAATGGCGGCGTCCTATTTTCTGATGATCCGACGCTGTATCCAAGTTTTAGAGATGTGACGGGGGCAGGCGGATTTCTGGGACCAGCTATGCAGGGGATAATACAAAGTTTGCCGCTTTCGGTGACGGCTTTTGTTCCGGGAATTTCCATACCCCCATCTATTAACAGCGGCAGTATTACAGTTGGAGCTGGTTTAAGCTTTGCTTTACCTTGGACATCTGTGCCGGCTGCGGGGATGTTAATCAATAATCAAACCAAACCAACAATATTGATCGCCGTATTAACTTTAGACAAACAAAAACAACCAGAGGGTTATTATATTGTCGGCGGTAAGTTTAAAATAACTTTTGACCCATCGGCGGCTAAATCTCAAGATGCGGTGCAGTTTTATGTTGATGATAAACGGGTTTCGGAAGCGGAATTTAAAAAAGTGGTTCAGGTATATCAAAAATAAATAAATAAAAACCCCGTTAAGTGGCGCGCTTGCGCCATCTAACGGGGTTCGTCTAACGAGGTTCGTCTAACGGGGATGAAGCACCTGGGCGACTTCCCAATTCAGATTGTCGCTTAAGAAGAGATCTACTGGCTCAATACTGTTCGGATTGATTGACTGATCAATCCAGCCGGCCAGTTGGGCGATGGTCGTTGTCAGATTGGAGCAGAACCAGCTCCGATTTAATGACGACGATACTAGTTCTCGCCCTTCCTTAATGATGGGCAGGTTGAACGGCACTCTCGCCAACTCTTTCAAGCTGGCGTACGGTTGTCCAACCTGCTCTTTCGAGAACTTAATCAGCTCCGCGCCGGCTTCTTGGCCGATGCGTCGCTTGATGCACAGGCGACCTGAATAAGTTTTCAAATATTTTTCCAGGTCGTAGAGCCGTACATTAATGCGGGGACTGGCATCAAGCACTGCCAGACTGCCATCATTATTTTTGACAACGATGGCGACATGGGTGATACAGCTTCCGGTTGTTTTCCGGAAAACTGTTTGCAGCGCTCGGCCGTTCTTGGCTCCAAGAATCAGATCGCCCTCCTCGGCATTACCGATGTAGTCGGCTATCGTCAGTCGGGGCCGCGGATCGTTCAGAATCTGATACGATCCATTGCCGCAATCTTGAATGGTCTGACTCAAAGCGGCCGTCAAAATCATGCTCAACATGGTTAGATCTCCTCAAGGGTTCGGTTGAAAATGTCAATCCACTTCGCATATTATACACTTATTAGGTAATTCTGTCAATAGCAGTGAAAATTGAATAGTTATACACACACAGTAAAAAAATGGCTTGGTATAATTAAAAAAGGAGCGCTCTTGCGAGCGCCCCATTTGGACGGTGGTCGTCCCGATTTCTACTTCTCTTCCTGCGGCTCCCAGTCGTCAGGAACCTGGATCGTCGGCCCGCCGAAGTGCGGTCCGCCGAGGTTGGGCACAATCATATTTGACCATGCCTTCGCCTTCTGCGCCTCCTGGTACTCGTTAAAGTACCAAGTGCCTCCTACCAGTAGGAGGACAAGCAGACCGACACCGATCCAAGCCGCAATTTCTCTTAATTTCATTGGTAGGTCTCCAAAAAGGGTTTTCAAGTTCCTATGTTGTCATTATACCAAACTTCCGTTAAATTGTCAATAGCAGTCATTATCGCTCTTTTTGGGGCGAGTTTTTTGCCTTTTTCATATACTGCCAATGCTCAAATTTTACCGCTATTATTTGGTCGTCAGGCTCCGACCCCAAAACCTAAAACCTACACCAAAGATGAATTAAAACAAAAACTTGCCCGTGAAATAATTCAAATTGAAGGAGATGCTAAAGGCGATGGAAAATACGAGATAGAAAATCCGAAAACAAAAAAAAGAGAACGTATTGATGTGAACATGACAGAGATAACAGGAGGCATGAAAGACGCGCAAGACAGTGTATTCGGCCGCGACTTATATAATTTTCTAAGGAATTTATTAATCCAAGTTCAGGAAGAATTGCGGTTGCTCAAAGAATTATATCGAAAGATTGATACATTTTCGGAAAAAGAAATAGACCGAAGATTAGCTGAAATCAGTAAAAAAATGACTTCTATTATGAGTGCAATTGACGCCGCTACTGGAGAGATGAAACGATTAGAAAAGAAAGCGAGCGAAAGTTTATTTTCTGACAAGGATACTGCGGTTAAATTACGGCAAAAAATCAGCCAGATGCAAGCTAAAAAAGCATATCTTCAAAATGAGATTAAAAATCTCAACTCGATTGTTGCGGCAACGATAGTAGTCCCGCCACCTCCCATAAAAGATCAAATCAAGGAGCAGGAAGAATTATTTAAACAACTTTTAGAACAAGCCAAGCGACAAATGGGCGGAGCACTGGTTTTAAATTTATTTGATGAACCAGGTTTTTGGCCTCGTTGGTTTGGAGGCGGGCAACAAAACAAGCCAGAGGACGAGCAAACTTTGGCTAAATTAAAACTTATCAATGCCCAATTACAGGAACTTGTTAAAAATAAAATACTAACAGCTGATGATATTAAAAAATTAGAGATCGCTAAAACTCTTGAGGAAAAAATAAAAATTATCGTTGATATTCAAGAGCGAGACCAAAAAACAACAGAAGAACCGCCTTCTAAACCGCGTATTCCTATAAAGAAATCTAGCGCGGAAGAACTGGAAAATATGTTTAAAAATGGTTGGCCGGGAGAGGATAGTTTTAATGCGCGAAAATCCTTAATAGAAAAGCAATATAAAAATAATCCGGAAAAACTGAAAGAAGAAATGAAAAAATTTTATAAAAATCTTATTGATATAATGCCGTATAATATTAAAGATAAATATTTGAAAGAATATGATAAAATTTACAATAGCGAAACGCCTATTTTAGAAACTCCACCCAAACCTCAACCCAAACCAATTTTACCCGAGCCAGAGCCGAAATTAAAAATTAAATATATAATTAATTCAAAGGACACGCTTAAAAAAAGAGCAAAATTAGAAGAATTAGCTCGAGAAGGAAAAATTGAATTTCAAGAAGTTAAAATTAGTGATCCCCAAAAAGCGCCTTTTGGCGGAGTGACTTGGTATATTGAAGGATATACTCCAGAGCAAGTAAAAGTTTGGGTAGAAAAAAATATATTAAATAAATGAATCCCGTTAGAGATAACCCATCTATGAATCCCGAATTATATGTAAATAAAAAAAATAAACAATATGCACTGGTCATGCGTAAAATATACGAAAACGCATCGCGTTTTCTATCTCTAACGGGATGAAAAAAATAATCACTTTATCATTATTAATTCCAGTCGTTTCTTTCGCCCAATTTTCGCCGGTCGGCAACTGGCCCGGTCTGATCCCGCTTTTGTTTGGGCAGGCGCAACAAAGAGACAATCGAGCTAATCAACAGCGACAGATTCCGAAAGCCCAAACCCAGACCCCGTCAATTCAAAATCAAAAAGATCAACCAAAGCGCATTCTTTTTTCTGGCCCCGTGTGGTGTGTTTCATGCGGAAACAAATGGAAAACTCGTAAGTTGTCTGATCCTGATATTGACGAAATTGTTATTATAAATCGTGATCAGACGGCATGGATATTTCCAAAAGATATATTTGGCGAAGATGACTTTCTTAATAATGATGTTAATGAAAAGATTTTGCGAAAACATAAAGGAGATAGTTATCAAGGAGAGTTACCCGGATCTTATCCGTCACAGAGAAAGGTGATAGATGGGAAATTACTAGATCAAATAGATTATATCGGACCTCTTAAAGATAGAAACGCCAAGGGTGAATTGAGAAAAAAATTAGAAGAACTGGCTAAAAATAATCTTATTGATCTTAGTTTGTTTGATTATAGTGATTGCAAGGGGCCTTTTGAAAAAATACAACCAGACGGGAAGAAATTAAAGTATTATATTTGTAACAATGGTAAAAGAACTATAAATGTGCCCATGACTTACTCTGTAGATCCTATTAAAAATCGTAGCTCCAACGATTCGGTTATTCTTAAAGGTGGTAAGCCATTAGATAGAGATGGAATTAATAGAGAAATAATAGATAAATTCAAAATTGATGTGTCGCCTGTTTCTGTAACGCCCACCGTTCCGGTCAACAATCCTCCGTCAAATATTCTTTCCGGCGATAAAACTGTAGAAATTATTAGTGCGGATTTAGAGACGGTTCATCCGAGAGTGATAGTAAAAGTAAAAGTTTGTATCGGTGATCTTTGTTATTTCTATGACTGGGATTTGTCTTTCAGCGAATATCAACAATTAAAACGGGGGGTGATTCCTTCGTCAGTGATTATGTCAACGCCAAGTGGTGGCGGATCTATTGACCCTAAAAAACCATTATCTCAACCAGAGGATGTAAAAATAAAAGAAGCCGAAAAAATTAATAAAACATATCTAGAAAAAAGACAAGAACTTATCAATCGGGGCATGAAAAGTGAAGTTGAGCGTATAGAAAAAGAGCTGGGCATACCAAGTCCTAAATAAAATGAAAAAGTTTTATTTAATAATTCTTTTACTGTCTCTGCCTAGATTTGGTTTTTCTCAACAGTATTTTAGCGACACCGAAACGCAAAAAAAGCAAGAGGCGATAAAAAGATTTGAAAAGCTTTTAGAAAATCGTAATTTACCCAATAACTTAAACATTTTATTTAATGGCATAAGAAGAGACGCAAAAGGATTTAATTATTATACAATTGAAACGCCCGATATAATTGTTTACGCTCCAACCCTTACTCCCGATCTTAAGAAAAAACGCGCTGATAGCGAAGAATTAGCTCTAAAGTATGGAAAAATTATAGAAGATGTATTAAAATCTTATTGCCCCAAAGATTTTAATTGCCCCCTTCCTCAAAAAGATTTTAAGGTTAATGTTTATTTGTATGGTTCAGAGAAAGCTTTTATAAATCAATCTGGTATACAGCGTAGTCCGCCTCCGGCATTGGCTACAACTAAAAATGATCGCGGAAGAATTGTTTCTCAAAAAATTGAGATTAATTTGACCGCTCCCAATAATGAGGAAGTGGCAAAACATGAAACAATTCATATTTTTTTATTAAGAATTTTTGAAGGAAAGTATATTCCGGCCTGGGTAGATGAGGGTTTAGCCGTGTTGTCTGAAAGAGAGGATATTATTCAGAAACATTTAACTGTCTTAGAACAATCTTCTGTAAAATGGAATGCTAAACAAGTTATGAGTATGACGGAATTTCCACAGGGACCAGAATTTGGTTTAGCATATGCTCATTCTACCTCCCTTGACCGTTTTCTTTCAGAAATTATTGGCAAGGACAATGAAGATCGTCCCATCAGAAAATTGCGCTTTATTAACTTTGTTAAAGACGGAATAGATAATGGTTACGAAGCGGCATTGAAAAAATACTATGGACAATTTGGTATTAATAACTTTAATGATTTAGACAAAAAATGGAACGCTTGGCGAGGATTTTAATAAATATTTTCATATTAATTAATATTTTTGGGGGATATGTTGTTTACGCAACAACATTTTATTATCCTATTACCGATGATCTTACTGAAAAGCAGAAAGTAGCAATAAAAAGATTTGAGGAGTTACTAGGAAAACCCACCCAGCAGGATTTAATTAATGCCAATAATAAATTAGAAGTTTTTTTAGTTAATATTGATCCTAAACATCCGAGCTACTCTCTTACAAAAGATTCAAATAAGCACGAAGCCGTTCATGGAATAAATGCCATGTCTCGCAATATGTTCAAAAAGCGTTCCGGCACAGGTCTTGTTATTGGTTTTGAAAACAATCAGCCCAAAGCTGTTTGGATGAATGAGCCCCAATCAACAATTTTACAAGTGAAAGATGCCATTCCTCCTAAAGCAAGGAAATTAACCGTTCGTTATACAACATATTTTCTACAACCCCAAAATCCACAAAAAGATCGATGGACTAATGTTACCTATCTTTTTGACGAGTGGAGCGCTTATAATATGGGGGGATATGCCCGACTTGGAGGCGAGGGTAGGGGTCTGGTAATGATTGGCGGCGTGGCGGACTATATTGTATTTGGAACTGCAGTGGCAAAGCGTCTTATGGAAATTGAGCCAGAATACGCGCAAAGTGAAAATTTTAGAGCTGTTTTAAAATTGATGATTGAACAAAGCGCCGATGTTTTTAAAAAAGCGGTTGTCTATGAAAAAGAAAAAGGCAAGATTATCTTGGATGACTCTCAAAGGAAATTTTTTGAATATATGCGAACTGATTCTGAAACGGCAGATCTGCGTAAATTACTCAAAGATTTTTACGGTGAAGATTGGACAATAGAAGTGTTGGGATTTTAAAAATAACCCCTATTTTTTACCGGAAAATCTCTGGCGAAAGTTTTTTTGCTTCTTGGGCGAAGAATTCTCTTAAAATGGTTTGTTCCATAGTAATAGTTCTAGAAAGGCCTTTGTATGTTCGGGAATTTTTAAGTCGCCAAAGTTTTTTATGAGTATGTCTTTGTCTATTTTTTCTCCATTAAGACCGTAATTCAAAAGTCGTTCCAGTCGCCAGCGCTGATCCATATTTTTTTCTTCAGTTTTAGGATAATCCCAATTATGCATACTATATATGATACCATTTTTATTTATATATTCAATAAAACCCCCGCTATTCCATGAGCAGGGGTTTGACCCCCTCACCTAATTAGCATCTGGCAACTTGCCAAGAAATAATGCTAATTAGGTGTGGGGGTTGATGCTGGGGGCGACGCCCAACATATTATAAATCATTCCTGGTTGGGCTAGGCCGACATAGACATCTTTATACTTAAAATGACCGACTCGGACAAACGATTCGCCAACTTTGTTGTTTGTTAAGACATAATCGTAGGGATACATAATTTCTCTAGTACAGAAATAGTGCAAAAAAATTCCGAAAACATAAACAACGGCCGGTTCAATTTGCTCGTGGCTTTGGACGCGGCTAAGTTTTAATTTTACCGAACCCCTATTTCTTGACGGATGATCAAGCGGGATTTTCTTAGGCAGAAGATAATATACTTGCCGTTGGCAGGTCGTTTCCGTCCAAAATGGATAATGATTTATCGGCTCGCCGAATTGCGGGGTAAATCCCGGCTTCGCTCCTTCGGGAAATTTTTTACGAAACCAATCAATAGTCATTTTATTGCCCTGTTTATCTTTATCGCATCCGGTGATAAGAATATATTTTCCTTTTATTTCTTCGAGCCGGTCTCGTGTATGTGGCACGAACCAACTTCCGTTTTCAACTAAATTACAATTAAATATTTCGTTTATCACTTCCGGGCCATGAAAATCGTGGCCCAGAATCGCTCGCGTTTCGGCGAGCGTGGCCAGTCGAATTTTTTTCATGGTCCTTCTCCTTTCCTTTCAATTTGAAAATTGCTAACCTTAAGATTAAATGAACCACGATTTTATTGCCATAGGCGACATCACGATAGACGCTTTTATTCGCTTGAGCGAGGCAACGGTGCATTGCAAAGTTAATAAGGAAGATTGCGAGATTTGCATGCGCTTCGCCGACAAGATTCCCTACGAAGATGTTTTTATTGTGCCGGGAGTGGGTAATAGCCCCAATGCGGCAGTTAGTGCGGCGCGTCTCGGATTGAAAAGCGCTTTGATTGCCGATGTGGGCAACGATTTTTTTGGCAAGCAGTGTTTGCAGTCCTTAAAAAAAGCAAGGGTCTCTAAAGAGTATGTTGTGGCGCACGATAAAATGAAAACCAATTACCATTATGTTTTGTGGTATGAAGATGAGCGGACTATTTTAGTGAAACACCAGCCCTATCCGCGTTTGTTGCCGGCGATTGTCAATCCTGGATGGATTTATCTTTCTTCTCTTGGAAAGGACTCTGAAGAATTTCACAAAATGATTGAACAGTATCTTTGTCAAAATCCGGAAGTTAAATTGGCCTTTCAACCAGGAACATTCCAAATAAAATTAGGCGTGGAAAAATTAAAAAAGATTTATGAACGGACAGAGGTCTTTATTGTTAATAGGGAGGAGGCGGAGAGAATTTTAGAAAAATCGCATGGCACAGAAATAAAAGATTTGTTGTCCGGCCTTCATCAACTGGGACCTAAAATTACTGTTATTACCGATGGCCCGGCGGGAGCTTACGCTTCTGACGGAAAGAGTGCTTGGTTTATGAAAGCGTATCCTGATCCCAAGCCGCCCTATGAGCGCACTGGCGCCGGAGACGCCTTTTCTTCCACTTTTGTAGTGGCGTTGATTAAGGGCGAGTCCATTGAAGAAGCGTTGCGTTGGGCGCCGATTAACGCCATGTCGGTTGTCCAACAGGTGGGCGCGCAAGCTGGTCTTTTAACGCAGGAAAAAATTCAAGAGTATCTAAAGGCCGCCCCGGCGGATTATAAGCCGCAGCTAATATGATACAATAAAGAGATGAGAAATTTTTATTCAAAGTTTTTATTATTAATTGTTTTAGGCGCGCCGGTTTTAGGTTTGGCGGCAACACGATCCCAGGCGTTGGATTTATTTTTGAGAAGGGCGTCGCAACCGACCAATGAAGTTATTCCCCCATTACCGGTTGGTGCTGGAAGCAATTTACCGGTTGGTGATTGTTTGCCGCCTCCAAATGGGGGAACTACTGTTGTTCCAGGCGATTTGAAAGTGGAAGGTGGTTTGAAAGTGGTGGGCACCGGTTTTTTTAATTTTTTGCAAACAATAGGCTCAATAGGCATCGGTAATTATTTTATCGCCTCAGATGGGGATTATATGGGTTTTCGTGTCAAAAAAGGCACAATGAATGAGGCGGCGGATAGTCCCAATGATCTTTATATTGCCGAAAATGGGAATGTTAATATTGCGGGAGCAGTAACGGCGAAGGCATTTAACAATCTAGGATCCATTGAAGTGAAAGATGATACTATTACCGGCGATAATGGCGTGATCAATTTTAAGGTAACAGATAAGAAAAAAGAAAATTCTGCCAGCGCTAATATAAT
>OBEQ011156954.1_pt1 | contig 10209 bp, 7 predicted proteins | sample 1670901 | NCBI WGS metagenome assembly OBEQ01 (sample SAMEA104232315, study PRJEB22302) | groundwater metagenome | biome: forest; feature: aquifer; material: groundwater | place: USA | collected 2011-08-07 | depth 5.4 m | reverse complement strand
GAAGTACCGATCGAGCGTCATCGTGAACTCGGCCTGCGAGCCGTCGCGCTCGACGACGCGCGGGAGCGGCGTGAGGCCGGTGAGCGTCGCCTCGATCAGATCGTCGCTGAACCCGCGCGAGTGCGCCTCATCGACCAGGTCGTGCAGCCACTCCTCGAAGGGACGCGAAGGCGCTTCCACCGCACTCTGCTGCGGGGTCAGCGTCGCCATGGCGAGAAGCAGGGCAGCCAGTCGCATCGCGCTGTGACGATCTTAGACCGTTCCGCTGCGCAAACGACGACCGCATGCCCGAGGCCTCCTTGCGCGAGAACAGCCAGTCGCTGACCTGCGCGTGTTCGAGCTCACGGCGCGACCAGACGGCGCGCATCAAGCCGCTTGCGGCATGGGCGTTGGTGCCGAGCAGCAGATGCCCGAGTTCGTGCGCGGCGGCAAACCCGAGCACCGTCGATGTATCCGCGCCGGCCTGTGCCGCCAGCCAATGCACGCGGTCCACGTAGACCGTCGCAAGCTTTCCTTCGCCGAGAGTCGTGTCAATGAGCGAGTAGCCGAGTTGAAGCTGTCCGCGGGCCGACGGGACTCCGGCCAGGCGGACGAACCGCACCGACAGCTCCGTGCGCCCGAGTGGCGTGTCACACGTCGCCGGACTGGCGGCGGACGCATCGTTTCCACACACCAGCCACGTGACGTCGATGCCGGCGGCGGCCAGGACCCCGGCCGCCGCACGCAGAGCAACCGTCTGATCCGCCGCCGGCACGACTCCGTTGTCGTACACGCGCACCTGGACGCGCGCCCCGCCGTCGCGCTCGCGCGTCGGCGTGGCAAGACGACCAACTTCACTTTGCTGCGCAATCTGCGGAGTGTCTTCCGAGGTCGCCCGAGCGACACTGGAGGCCGTCGCCGCCAGTCCGAGCGCCAGTACCACCGTGATCGCGTTTCGCACTTCGCCACTGTGCGCCGCGCCCGGAAGTGCCTCAATGGTTTGGAGGTGACACGAGGTGAAACGTTGGTGACCTGCTATTGTCTGTCGCACAACCGCGCAGGTTCACCGGAGATAATTCCGTATGGACGCCGAACGTCTCCTCCGCTTCGAATCGTTCGAGCTCGATGTGCGCTCCCGCGAGCTGCGTAAGGGGAAGGACCGGATCCGTCTCCAGGAGCAGCCCTTCGAAATCCTTCGCCTGATGCTCGAGCATCCAGGCGAGGTGGTGACTCGCGAAGAACTTGCCCGCCGCCTCTGGCCGGACGGCACGTTTGTCGACTTCGAACACAGCCTGAACGCGGCCGTCAAGCGGCTGCGCGCGGCCCTTGGTGACGATGCGGACAATCCGCGATTCGTGGAGACGCTGCCGCGCCGCGGCTACCGCTTTATCGCATCGCTTGCCGGTGCCACGATCGCGCTGCCGCCGGTTACGCCGGACTACAAGGCGCGACTGGCGGGGTTTCCGTTCGCAAATTGGAGGGGCGACGGGAGCCAGGAATATTTCAGCGACGGGTTGACCGAGGAGATGTTCCTGCAGCTGGGCCGCCTGGGACGCGGCCGCATCGGCGTCATCTCGCGCTCCTCGTCCAACCTGTTCAGGGGGAGCGCGCGTCGCGCGCGCGAAATTGGCGAGATGCTGCGCGCGGACTACCTGCTCGAGGGGAGCGTCCGCCGTGAAGCTGACCGCGTGCGGATCACCGCGCAGCTCGTCGAGACGTCCACCGAGTCGCACCTCTGGACGGACGTCTACGAGCGGAACCTGACTGACTGCCTCACGGTGCAGGCGGAGGTTGCCGCGCGCATCGCGCAATCGCTGGCCGTGGAGCTGCTGCCGGAGCAGCCGGTGCAACCGTCCACGGACGCCGCCGCCTACCAGACGTACCTGAAGGGGCGCTACTACTGGAACCTGCCCGGCGACCAGGGCTTCGAGCAGGCGATCGTCTATTTCGGCCAGGCGTGCGCGGCCGATCCGAACTTCGCGGCGGCGCACGCCGACCTGGCGCGCACCCATACCGGACAGGCGGAGTACTACAACGTCGTCCCGCGCGTGGCGCTCGAAACGGCGCGGCCGATCGCCGAGCGCTCGCTGAAGCTCGATCCGCATCTCTCGCATGCGCACCTGGCGGTCGCGAACATCCGCGCGATGCTCGACTGGGACTGGGACGCCGCGGAAGCGGGGTTCCGGCAGGCCATCGCGCTCAACCCGAGCAGCGACGGCGCACACCGCTGGTACGGATTACTGCTCGCGGGACTCGGCAAGTCGAGCGAAGCGGTCCGCGAAGCGCAGCGCGCTCGCGAGCTGGATCCGTTGTGCCTCGTCGTCGGCACGAGCGCAGCATGGACGCAGTACGTGGCGGGCGATTACGAAGGCGCGATCGACACCTGCCGCAACGTGATGGACATGAAGCCGCAGTTCACGCCCGCGTGGCGGGTGCTCGGGGCGTCGCTCATCCAGATGGGACGCGCGGCGGAAGGCGTTGCGGAGCTCGAGGCGGCCGCCGCGAACGCGCCGGCCGACCCGGTGCTGCTCGCATGGCTCGCGCACGCGAAAGCGCTGCGCGGCGAGTGCGGCGTTGCGCGCACCATTGTCGATGCGCTCGACCGGCTCCGTTCAAAGCGCTTCGTCCCCGCGTACCATCTTGCGCTCGCGCACGTCGGTCTCGGCCAGCACGACGAGGTGTTTCGATTGCTCGACGAGGCGTGCGAGGAGCGCGACCCGTCGCTCGTCAACCTTGCCGGCGACCCGCGATTCGATGCGGTCCGGGCCGACACCAGGTTCGCCAGATTGATCGCGCGCCTGCATCTCTGAACTGCCATTGACCTAATATGGCAGGCGGACCTACAAGGTCCGCCCCGCAACCAATGAGAGTGCTGGTCGTCGAAGACGAACAGAAAGTGGCGAACGCCCTTCGCGAGGGACTTGAAGGCGAGCGCTACGACGTCGCCGTCGAGCGTACGGGCGAGGACGCGTTCTTCAGGTTGACCACGGAGGCGTTCGATCTCATCCTCCTGGATCTCGGTCTGCCGGGCCGCGACGGGCTGGAGATCCTGACGACACTCCGAAGCAAGGGGATCAAGACGCCGGTCCTCGTGCTGACCGCGCGCGACACGCTGCAGGACCGCGTCGCCGGCCTCGATAGCGGCGCGGACGATTACTTGGTCAAGCCATTCGCCTTCGCCGAGCTGCTGGCGCGCATCCGGGCGTTGATGCGCCGCGGCGCCGCGGAATCGCCGCGATTCGCGGTCGGCGATCTGTCGATGGATCTGATCACCCGGAAGGTGATGCGCGGCGGCCAGCCGGTGGAGTTGACCGTTCGCGAGTTCGAGCTCCTCGAATACCTGATGCGCTACGAAGGGCAGGTCGTCTCGCGTGAGACGCTCGCGCGCGATGTCTGGAAGGAGACGGCCCGGACGACGCCGCTCGACAACGTCATCGACGTCCACATCGCGCGTCTGCGGCGCAAGGTCGATCTCGATCGGCCGGTGCGATTGATCCACACCGTTCGCGGCGTCGGCTTCATGCTGCGCGAGGGTGAGCCGTGAGGCGGTGGTGGCGTTCGCACAGCGTCCGCGTGCAGCTCACGCTGTGGTACGTCGCCGCCATGACGCTCGTGCTCGCGGTGTACGCCGGCGCCATCCTTGCCTACGTCAGCCGAACCGCCTCGCAGCTGCTCAACCAGCAGCTGCGCAGCGATTTCCAGTGGGCCACGGTGATGGTCGAGCAGACGCCGGAAGGCAGTATCACGTGGAACGGCGAGGAGGTCATCGAGGAGCATCCGTGGCTGCAAGTGTGGGGGCCGGATGGCAGGCTCCTGTTCCGCAACGACGTGGCGCTGGAGCAGCCGCGGATCGGAATGGAACTGCCGAACCTGCCCGACGACACCATCGTCAGCGTTCCAACCGGCGGCGTGCCGCTGCGTGTCCTCAGCCGGCGCGGCGAGATCGCCGGGAGCCCGGTCGTCATTCAGGTCGGTCGATCCGAAGAGGCGATGCGCGGGCAGATTCGGGCCGTCGCCTTGATTCTTCTGCTTGGGCTCCCGCTCGCGGTGGCGACCGCGGGGCTTGGCGGGTACGTGCTCGCCCGCGGCGCGCTCGCGCCGATCGAGCGGATGACGGAGCGCGCCGAAACGATCACCGCGGAGCGATTGAGCGATCGCCTGCCCGTCGGCAACCCCGACAACGAGATGGGACGCCTGGCCACCGTGTTCAATGCGACGCTGGCGCGGCTGCAGGAATCGTTCGACCAGATGCGCAGGTTCACCGCCGATGTCTCTCATGAGCTCCGCACGCCGCTGACCGCCATCCGCAGCGTCGGAGAAGTCGGCCTCCGCGGACGCCGCGATGAGGGCGAGTACCGCGCGATCATCGGCAGCATGCTCGAGGAAGTTGATCGCCTTGCCGGTCTCGTCGATCGTCTGCTCGCGCTGTCGCGCGCTGAAACCGGCCAGGCGGCGCTGTCGATTGAAGCGATTGCCCTGAAGGACCTGGCCGACGGCGTCGTGGCGGACCTGGCCGTGCTTGCGGAGGAGAAGTCACAGCAGGTCGTGATCGAAGCGCATGGATCGCCGCGCGGTCTCGGCGATCGCCTGATGGTGCGCCAGGCGTTGATCAACCTCGTCGACAACGCGATCAAGTTCGGCCCGGCTGGAAGCGGCATCGTGATTCGCGTTGGCGAGTCGCAGGGAAGCGCGGTCGTCGACGTGATCGATCGCGGCCCGGGCGTTCCCGCGGCCGCGCGCGATCACATCTTCGATCGGTTCTTCCGCGCCGGCACCGGAGCGACCGATGTGACGGGCACGGGCCTGGGTCTGTCGATTGCGAAGTCCGCGGTGGAAACGACCGGCGGCACCCTGACGCTCGAGCAGAGCAGCGAACAGGGAAGCACGTTCCGGATTACGCTCCCTCGCGGGTGAGCGACGCTTGCGCGATTCCGAACGCGATGAGGAGCAGGACGACGAGGAAGGCCGCCACGCCGCGCCACGCATAGGCCGTCCAGAAGAACCCGCCGACCGATCCCGCAATGCTCGCGCCCATGTAATAGAAAAAGAGATAGAGCGCCGACGCCTGCGCCTTTCCCTCGCGCGCGCGGAGGCCGACCCAGCTGCTTGCGACCGAGTGCGAGGCGAAGAATCCGATCGTCACGAGTCCGATGCCGATGATGACGATGACGAGCGGCCGCATCAGCGTCGCGCCCACGCCCAGCATCATCGTCGCGAGACCCACGCGCAGGAGGAACGGACGGCCGAAGCGATTCGAGAGGATGCCCATCAGCGACGAGCTGAAGAAGCCGAAGAAGTACAGACCAAACACCGAACCGACCGCCGTCTGGCTCAAGAGATAGGGAGGCGCGAGGAGCCTGAACGAACTGTAGTTGTAGACCGTGACGAGCGTCCCCAGGACGAGTCCTGCTTCGAGTACGAGCGCGAGGATCACGCGGTCACGCAGATGCGCCTTGTACGATCCGATCAGCGCCGCCAGCGGCAGCGATCGCGGGTGAAATTGCGCGGAGGCTGGCAGGCTCACCCAGAAGACGGCGGAGGCGACCACGCCCAGCGCACCGATGGCGGCGAGCGTCGGCCGCCAGGAGAACAGGTCGGTCATGATGCCGGTCAGGAGCCGGCCCGTCATTCCGCCGAGCGCACCGCTTCCCACGTACAGACCCATCGAGACGCCGACATCATCGGGATGAATTTCTTCGCCGAGGTACGCCATCGCAAGCGCAGGCAGTCCGGCGATGGCGACGCCTTCAACCGCGCGAATGAGCAGGAACATCGGCCATTCGCGAACGACCGACGACAACAGCGTGAGCAGCGCCGCGGCGAGCAGCGAGGCGGCCATCAGCGGCTTGCGCGACCATCCTTCGGCGACGGCGCCGATGACGAGCATCGACACCGCGAGGCAGCCGGTCGTGACCGAGAGCGCAAGGCTGCTGGCGGCCGCGCTGATGTGGAACTCGCGCGTGAAGATCGGCAGCAGCGGCTGGACGGCGTACATCAGCAGGAAGACCGAGAAGCCCGCGGAGAAGACGGCGAGGTTGATCTTCCAGAACGCGCGGGATCCCCGTGCGACGTGCGTCAAGTCAGCGCCGAGCCAGGGCGAGGCGAATCCCGAGCGCCATCAGCACGGCGCCCGTTACCGCTTCGATTCGCCGCTTCACGCGCTCGGTGAGAAGGACGGCGGCCATGCGATCGATGAATCGCGCATACACCGTGAGCCAGATCAATCCCATCACGACGTGCGTGGCCGCGAGGAAGACGGACTGCGACAGCACCGGGCGATTGGGCGCGACGAACTGCGGGAGGAACGTGAGATAGAAGACGGCCACCTTGGGATTGAGCAGATTGGTGAACAGGCCCTGCGCAAAAGGGTTGGTCTTCTTCGTGACCTTCGTATCCTTCGTGACCTTCGTGGTTGAGATCAGCGCCCGGGCGCCGAGGTAGATCAGGTACGCACCGCCGGCGTACTTCAGCACGTCGAAGGCGAGTGCCGACTGCGCGAGGACGACCGAGACGCCGAGCGCCGACGCGGTTCCCCACACCAGGCACCCGAGGCAGATGCCGAGCGACGCGAAAAACGCCTGGCGCGTGCCGCCGCCGAGCGCGTGCCGCATCACGAGCGCCATATCCGCGCCGGGCGTGATGGTCAGCAGCGCAGCGACAATCAGAAATGCCGCGAACTGCGGTCCTGGCGGGATGTACGCCATTGCCTATCCCTCGTCGTCCGCGAGCTGGTGCACGCGCTGATGCGACAGGCCAAGCAGTCGTGCAGCGTCGCGCGCGCTCATCTTCAGGCGCCCTCTGCGCAGCACTCGCACCGCTCGACGCGCGGCGAGCGCGGCGCGTCGCCCTTCCTGGTCTGCCTTCTTCCGGAGGCTTGCGTACTCCCGAATGGCCTTCGCCGCGACGACCGGCAGCTTCACATCGTCCAGGATCTTCGAAGAGCGCGCGTTGTCCACAAACAGTTCCATTGCCTGGACGATGCGTCGACGGGCCTCGTCAACGGTGCGGCCCTGCGTATGACACCCGCGCAGTTCGCGCACTGACGCGACCCACCAACCAGACTCATCTCGTTCATACGTGACGTGGTACGTCTTCATGGCTTCTTCAACCATCCCCTTCCCAGACACGGCTCCAGATCGCGCTCGATGCGACGCAGCAGCCCCCGGCCCGATATCTTCGCCAGCATGCACCGGCACCGTCGTCACGCACGAGCCGCATTCTATGCGGAGGTGAGATCTCGTCTGGCGGATCTCAACGCACCCCTTCGCTCTGAGGATTCGCCGTAGGGTTTTCGCAGTCGTGTCTACGAGTATAAACCGTGGTTTCGTATCTGCCTAGAAGGATAGACAGATCCGAGCATCATGGGCGCCATGTCGACGGGGGCCGTGATGGTCAGCAGGCCGGCGACGACGAGAAATGCAAGGAGTTGGGGATTCGGTGGCAGATACGCCATCCACCGCAGTGTACGCGACTCTCGCTACTTGCTCATTTCTGAGCGGCGTCTGTGGGGCGAAATCGCCACAATGACGAGCTGAGCGAGAATGTCGCCGCGATGATCTTGCCGTCGCTCGTCCATGCGGGAGCAGGCGGGTCAGCCTGAAACGGCAACGGAATGCGCTGGACGTCGCCGGTATCCGGATTGAAAACCGCCGGCACCCAGAACCACGAATCCTTGACGCTGATCGGCAGCACGATTCTGCCGTCGCGGCCGACAGCACTGGGACCCACTGGAGCAAACGTAAATCGCCAGTCGCCTTTGACGGGGATCGTCTCCTCCATGCTGCCATCGAGGTGCGTTCTGATCCATCGCACACCTTGATTCTCAATCAGTTGAACGATTAGGCTCTGGCCATTCGCGGCGATCGCGACACCATCTCCACTGTGAATCTTGCGCGGTGGTCCGTCTTTATCGGCAGGCACGGCCCAGATGGTGCCGGAATCCACGTAGTACAGCGTCGAGGTCTGACGCGATATCGCCATTGCCCTGATCGTCGCGGCATTGACCGTTTGAATCCGCGTGAGAATACGACCATCCTGAATGGACGCGATGGCAATCCGGCGCGCGTCCCCCGTGCCGATGACGAACGCCACACGGTCGTTGTCAACGAGCGTCAACGGACCGGCCGTTTCTTCGTCCGTTTCGACGAATGGGACCAATTCTTTTCCGGGAGCCGTCACGAGCAATCGCTTTCGGCCACCAACGACGGCCGAGATCCACGTCCGCCCCTCCGGCGAGTGCAGTGTGGTGTTTACGGCCCCATAGACACTCCGCCTCAGATCCGGAAACATGTTGAGCTTTTCGAGATCTCTGCCTGTGATCGTGAATCTCCAGATTTCCGATGATCTGACCTGTTGATTCAGAAACATGCTTCCATCCGGACCAATGTCGATCTGGTTTATTTCCTCCGGCAGATCGAGCACGGTTGTCGTTCGACTCGGCGTGGCGAGGTCGATGGCGAGGAGTTTCGTCAAGTCACCATTGGGGATGCCCACGACGACGGAGCGACCATCTGGCGTAATCGCCACCGCGTTGGCACCGATGCCTACAGAGCTGCCGAATGAGACATCCGTCGCGAGCCGCGAGACCTTCCCGTTCGCAATATCCAGCACATACAGATAGGTCAGCCGGTCCGAGTCCGATTGCTCGGACGACCGTCCCAAGAACACCGCGCGCGTGCCGTCGGGAAACACTCTGAACGGAACGCCCTCGGTATCCGGCAGAATCCCGGGAAGGGCGGTCAACCGGCCGTCTCCCGGCCAGTAGTGATAGATCTGCATTTGCCGATCGCCGTTGATCTTCGCGACGAGGAGGCTGCCGTCGGCAAGCGGCTCCGCGCCGTTCGCATTCTCGAGAATCAGGCGTTCCTCGCCTCCAAGGGCGGGCACGCTGTAGATGCCGAGTGGAACATCAGTAAACCGGTTGTAATAGACGCGGCCTCCATCACGAGACCAACTGATCCGGCTGACATAGCCACGGCTTCGGTCCTTCGTCAGGACCGTCCAGTTCCCCGACTCCGGATTCATGACGCCGACCTGCGTGAGCCCATCCACAAAGGCGAGAAACGCGAGGGTCTTTCCGTCTGGAGAGATGCGTGGCACCCACGCCACAGTTGGTCCGCTCAGCAGTGTGCCCTTCCAGGCGGGCGGTGCGGTTTGCGATGGTGGCCGAACCCACGCGCCGCCAAGTCCGATAGCGACACCGATCAACACTCCGACTGCGAGAAGCGCCGACATGACGATTCTCGAGTGCCGCCTTCGCGGGACCTCGACATCCAATCGGGGCGAAGAATCGGAACGCGGAGACTGCGCTTCCTGAATCTCCAGTCGGGCGTCGCCTGCATCCCGCAGGCGCGCCATGGCATCTCGCTGTAAACATCGTCGCAGCAGGTCGCGGATGCCTCGAGGCACATCAGGCGGAAGCGCGCTCCACGCGACATCGCTCGACAAGATGGCGACAAGCGTGTCCGAGATCGTTTCGCCTGGAAACGCCTGACGGCCGCTGAGCATCTCGAACAATGCGCAGCCGAAGGCCCAGATGTCGGCACGCTTGTCGACGACCTTGCCCCGCGCCTGCTCTGGGGCCATGTAAGCGGCCGTGCCGAGCAGCATGCCCACGCCCGTCATCAGCGCAGGGGAGGTGATCGTCGGTGAGAGCGACAGCGCGCTGCCGGCTGCCTGCGGCCCGTTGCCCGCCGACTCCGATAGTTTCGCGAGCCCGAAATCGAGCACCTTCACAGTGCCATCGGGACGCACTTTGATATTGGCGGGCTTCAGGTCGCGATGGATGACGCCGTGCTCGTGCGCCGCTTCGAGTGCCTCACAAATCTGCCGCGCGATCGGCAGCGTCTCGTCGAGCGGAATCGGGCCGCGCGCAATTCGATCGGCGAGTGTTTCACCTTCAACCAGCTCGAGGATGAGCGCGTGCGTGTCGCCGCTGTCCTCGAAGCCATAGATGGCGGCGATGTTCGGATGATTGAGCGAGGCGAGCAGCTGCGCCTCGCGCGTGAAGCGCGCGCGGCGATCGGGATCGAGCGCGAAGTCGCCGGGCAGAATCTTCAGCGCGACATCACGATTCAGTTTCGTATCGTGCGCGCGATAGACTTCTCCCATGCCGCCTGCGCCAAGGGCGGAGAGGATTTCGTACGGTCCGAGACGCGCGCCGGGACCGAGAGGCACTGGAAGATGGCGGGATTGTAACGGAAGCGAGACCTATTTGAGCGGCAACTTCAT
>OBEQ010923282.1_pt1 | contig 10209 bp, 10 predicted proteins | sample 1670901 | NCBI WGS metagenome assembly OBEQ01 (sample SAMEA104232315, study PRJEB22302) | groundwater metagenome | biome: forest; feature: aquifer; material: groundwater | place: USA | collected 2011-08-07 | depth 5.4 m | reverse complement strand
GCCTGTTTTTCTCTCCTTTTTGCTTCTTTTGCCTGTCTCCACAGTCGAAGCGCTTCACCAACGTGTGTCATGACGATTCCTCCTTTTCTCGTCACATTCCATTGCCATTTGTGCGAAAATCCTAGCATTTATAGGCAAAAACGCAATGGCCCCTTGTATTTTTCATCATTTTTGCTAGACTTTCATATTATTTATTACTGACACACGTATACTGCGGACCGAAAGGTTTGAGCACCCTTGTTACTGCGGTGTAGCGTGTAGAAAGGAGAATTAGTATGCTCGATAAAAAAATCAAGCAGAAACTCATCGCGAAATTCGCGATAAAGCCAGGAGATACGGGTTCGACTCAAGTGCAGGTCGCAATCCTTACTGAGGAGATCAATCGCCTCACGGAGCATCTGAAGATGCATAAAAAAGATAACTCTTCTCGTCGCGGACTTCTCAAAAAGATCGGCGAACGTCGTCGTTTGCTGCGCTATCTAGCATCTGAAGATATGGCTGCATACGAGGATCTCGTAAAGCGCCTCAAGCTTAAGAAACGTGACTTTGGCCCCAAGAAAGTACTTGAAGAAGAACTGGAACTCGGACTCGTGCCTGACCAGGTTGTAGCAGACGTATAACATGACAAAACACGATACGACCATGATAAAACACAGTGATCAGCGCGTCGGAGTCTTTATTGATGTCGGTAACATGTACCACTCAGCGAAGAATCTCTATGGCGCCAACGTTAATTTTCAAAATATCTTAAAGAATGCAGTTGGTGGACGGAAGCTCATTCGCGCGATTGCCTATGTGATCCAATCAAAAAGCGCGGAAGAGGTGACATTCTTTGATGCTCTCTCAAAGCAGGGCTTTGAGGTGCGCATGAAGGATCTGCAAATTTTTGCTGGTGGTGCAAAAAAAGGAGATTGGGATGTCGGTCTTACTGTCGATGCGATCAAGACCGCTGACAAGCTCGATGCAGTCATCATCGTCACTGGTGACGGAGACTACGTCCCGTTGGTGCTCTATCTCAAAGAGAATAAAGGATGTCGCGTAGAGGTGATGGCATTTGGAGAGACCACATCGGGTAAGCTCATCGAGCAGACAGATGAATTCATTGATCTTGGAAAGGATCTGAATACGTACCTTCTTACTAAGAAGCGTCGTCCTTCATCACCTCGAGGAGCCAGTCGAGTATGGGATCCTAAAGATATTGGTTTGTAATTCGATACACATAATATGACTAAAAAATTTGAAATAGAAATTGGAGGAAAAACATTAAGCCTTGAAGTGGGTAAGCTTGCATTGCAAGCAAATGCATCTGTCGTGTGTTCCTATGGAGAGACAGTAGTGCTTGCAACGGTTGCTGCAAGTTCCACCCCTCGCGATGGGATCAATTTTCTGCCGCTCATGGTTGAATACGAAGAGAGGCTCTACGCTGCTGGAAAGATCAAAGGCTCTCGATTTATCAAACGAGAAGGAAGGGCGACTGATGAAGCAATTCTCACAGCACGTCTTGTCGATCGTTCTATCCGTCCATTGTTTGATGATGCGATACGTCACGATATCCAAGTGATTCTCACCGTGCTATCCGTCGACCAAGAGAATGATCCTGATATTCCAGCGCTGATCGGCGCATCTGCTGCTCTGATGATGTCTGAAGTTCCTTGGGAAGGTCCATTGGCGGGAGTCCGTATCGGCAGGATTAATGGCGAGTGGGTGATCAATCCTTCGTATGAAGCAAGAGAAAAGAGCGATTTGGACCTTGTTGTCGCAGGTACTGATTCTAAAATATTGATGATCGAAGCAGGAGCAAGTGAAGTGCCAGAAGATGTTGTTGCCCAAGCCATGGAGTTTAGTCTCAAGCATCTTGGAAAGGCATGTAGTTTCTTAAAAGATTTTCAGAAAGAATGTGGTTTACTAAAAAAGCCTTTCATTGTGGCTCAAGCTGCTGCGGAAGATGAAGAGGTTGCTCTGACACAAGAAGTCATTGACGCTGTCCAAGCGTGGCTGAAAGAAAAGACGTCTGCGTATCTGACTACTGGTACCAAAGAAACAAAACAGAGTAGAAAGGCAGCGGTCGCAAAACTCAAAATAGATTTAGATGAACACCTTAAGTCGCAGCAGATCGGCAAAGAGAAAAGAAAAAAACTCGTTGCGCTCGTGGATGCATACGCGGAAAGCGAAGTGACTCGCGCAATCATTGAAGAGGCAAAACGTGTCGATGCACGTGCTTTGGATCAGATTCGAGCATTGAGTGCTGAAGTCGGCGTCCTGCCTCGTACTCACGGTTCTGGATTATTTGCTCGTGGTGAAACTCAAGTATTGTCAGTCGTCACATTGGGTTCCCCAGGTGATGAACAGACGCTCGATGGTATGGAAGGAGCAGGAAAAAAACGCTACATGCACCACTACAATTTTCCGCCGTACAGTGTAGGTGAGGTAAAGCCTATGCGTGGTCCTGGTCGTCGAGAGGTGGGTCATGGCGCTTTGGCAGAAAAGGCATTGATGCCGGTAATCCCTTCAAAGGAAGAATTCCCGTATACGATTCGTGTGGTATCAGAAGTCTTGGGGTCAAATGGATCAAGTTCTATGGGTTCGACCTGTGGATCTACCCTCGCTCTTATGGATGCTGGCGTGCCTATCAAAGCTCCGGTTGCGGGTATTGCTATGGGTCTTGCCTCCAATGAGAAAGGCGAATACAAAGTATTGACGGATTTGCAGGACCTTGAAGATGGTGATGGCGGCATGGATTTCAAAGTCGCAGGTACCCGTACTGGCATTACCGCAATCCAGATGGATACCAAGACAAAAGGTTTGAGTGTCCAGATCATGCAGGAGACATTGAAACAAGCACATGTAGCACGTTTGAAGATTTTGGATGTCATGGAAAGTGTGCTCGCCGCACCACGAGCAGAGCTTTCAAAGTATGCTCCTCGTATTATGTCCTTCATGATTAATCCTGAGCGCATTCGTGATGTGATCGGTCCTGGCGGTAAGATCATCAATGAGATCATTGATGCTACTGGCGTATCGATCGACATCGAACAAAACGGACTCGTGATGATCACGTCTACCAATGAAGAGAACGGCGCAAAAGCATTTGAATGGGTGAAGCGTCTCACGCGTGAAGTAAAGGTAGGAGAGATTTTTGAAGGACGCGTTACTCGCATTATGGATTTTGGAGCATTTGTAGAAATCTTGCCTCGCCAAGAAGGTCTCGTACACATCTCGGAGCTTGCGGCACAGCGTGTCAACAAAGTGACTGACATTGTAAAAGTAGGACAGGTGATTTCCGTAAAAGTCATTCAAATAGATGACCAGAATCGTATCAATCTTTCACTGAAACGAGCACAGGAGAAAGAGTAAATCTATTCTTTAGTGATGTATGAGAGAAGTGTCACGTCCAGACCAAGAACGGATAACACAACATTTTATTGAGACAGTGCAGCAACTTCAGAAGGCATTGTCTAGTGGAAATGAAAAAACGCGTGATATGTCGTTGGATGGTATTGTTCAGTTTCTTCCTGCCTTCCGTGACAAAGTCAATGCGATTAAACAGCTCTTGGCAGCGTCAAAAGAATTGCAGGCTCAGAAGGAAGGAAAGCATGTATACGGAAATACTCAGTTATTTTTACTGAAGGCAAAGCTTCAAGATCCAGTTGCGCGAAAGATGTTGAGTGATTTATTTTTGGTTCGCTACGCACAGCACCGTCGTGCTGATAAAGGCATCGAACCAAAACAACCGGCGAAGGTATTTGAAAGTTTATTAAGTGATGCTGCCGTGAACGTACGAGATTTATCTCGCCTTACAGCACCAGAGCTTTTAAAGAGTATTTTACTTCATCCCGTTATAGAAAATTCTCTACCACAACAAGATGAAGAACCTAAACAATCTAAGACAGTAGCTCCAAAAATCTTCAGGCATAAAAAAATAGAGGCATAACAGCCTCTATTTTCTATTAGATCAATCTAAATAAAGAGGGGCATGAGAGCAGTGTGTACCCGAATGAGCATTCTTATCTAGACAAACGTATGTCAGGAGTGATATAGTTTTTCTATGACACACAAAAAACGCACATTCGTCTTTAGTATTGTTGCTTGCATCTATGGAGCGATTGCGCTTTTTGGTATGCAAGCACACAGTATGGCGATGGAGCATGGCATGATAGTGAAATGCCCTTTCATGAGTGAAAGTAGCTCTATGTGTAAAACAAACGTATCGGAATATTTGACTCACTGGTTTCTTGTTTTTGCTGCGATTCTTTCCCCTCTCTGTATTGCCGTTGGAGTTTTTCTGATCTTTGGTGGCATTGCACAGAGAAGGAGAGCAGATTCGCTTACGGGACCACCATTGTTTTTACGCCTGTATACTCAAAACCACCCACATACACGATTATTTGATTATTTGTCTTTCGTATTCTCAAAAGGAATCCTTCATGCACGGATCTACGCGTAAGGGCTAAGAAGTGACGCGTAGGAGGTTTTGATTTATAAGGATTACTTACTATGAATACAAATGAGAATACTGTCTCAGTCTTGAAGTTTGAAGTGCATGGAAGAAAGGAGAAGGAGTTCCCTTTCCACTTCCATACGGCGCTTCAAAATCTCTCGGGCGTTATTCGTCTTGATATAAGCCCATCAAAAAATCGCTATCGACTCGTGAGTAGTCGGACAATTGATCATGCGGAAATTTTGCACATCGCGGCAGAATGGGATATCGATATTACGTTTCTACCCATATCATCATCTGCGGTTGTCCACCAACAACCTCAAGAGGTTTTTGTCGCAATCGATGGAATGACATGTCGCAGCTGTGAGATTCTCATTGAGGAGAAACTTCGCACCGTGAATAACGTTACTCATGTTCGTGTAGATTCGGCAAAAGGAGTGGCGACGCTGAAGTGTAAAAACACCGTACCACCGCTTGAGGATATGCAGCGCGTATTGCGTGATACGAAGTACGTGGTATCACGGACTCTTCAAAAAGAAGAGCTTGCTCGATATCGTCCTCGACAGATTACAAAAACGCGTCCATCGATTTTGCGTATCATCGCGGCATTTGTGTTCGCCTTTTTTGTCTCCATACTTTTTACAAAGCTTGGACTTCTCAAGGGTGGCGCAGGTGTGCCTGAATCCTTACAGTTTGGCGCTGCATTTTTGCTTGGACTCGTTGCCGCAACATCCTCCTGTGCCGCTACGGTCGGGGGGCTCTTGATATCGTCTCTCGCGCGTTATACTGATATCCATCCCGCATCTTCATTCAAAGAAAAAATTTTTCCTGTTGGTTCCTTTCTGATAGGAAGGGTCTTATCCTATGGATTTTTTGGCGGCTTGATCGGTTTTTTGGGCTCCGCATTCTCACCTGCGCCGTTTGTAACAGGAGGACTCGTGATCCTTGCGGCATGTTACATGATCGTGATGGGCCTCGATATGCTTGGCATTTCGGTCCCAGCTGTGTCTGGTCTCATGCCGAGATTACCAAAAAATATTACCCGTCGAGCAAGTGGAGTGCAGTCACCATTTCTCCTTGGCGTCGCAACGTTTTTTGTCCCTTGCGGATTTACTCAGACTCTCCAAGTGTATGCGCTCACCACAGGGAGTCTCTGGACAAGCGCATCAATCATGATTGCGTTTGCTCTTGGGACAAGTCCTGTACTTGCCCTGATCGGATTATCTCTATCCGCAGTGCGAGGCAAAGTGCGTGAGGTGGCATTTCAGCTTTCTGGTGCGCTCGTCGTTTTGATGGGGATCGCAAATATCCAAAATGGATTCACGATCGCGGGGTACCCTCTTCCTGTAAACGCGGGCAGTAAAGCCAATCAACGTGATGATACAAGCTCCAGCGTAACATTTGATGGAAAAGAACAAATTGCTCGTATGTCCATAGGATATAATGGATACGAGCCGAATCGTTTCATATTGCGTGCAGGAGTGCCAACGCGATGGCTTGTTGATGCCAAGCAAGCAAGCGGGTGTCTGGGAGTATTGCAATCCCCTCAACTCGGTATAGCGCCCGTCGTATTGCGAGATGAGATAAACGAAATTCGATTTACTGCACCCCAACAACCAGGGAGTTATGCATTCAGTTGTTCCATGGGAATGTTTCGGGGAACTATTACTGTCGTGCCAAACACATAAAGAGATTATATGACTCATACCAATCATTCATCACAAGAAATAGAAGTCCCGTACGATCCTGAATTTGATTCCTCACTCTTACGCAAAAGCGGCTCTGACGTTATCATTCAGATTCGCCCATGGATCCTGTTTCTTTTTGGGTTCCTTTTCGGATCCCTTGTAATGGCGATCCCTACTGTTTATTTTTTCACACGCCTTTTTTTATAACCACTACTATCACGATTACATTATATGGAAGTAGATAAAATTATTGTCACTGTAGGCGGTCTTCTTGGCATAGCTTTTACGTACTGGTTCTTTTTGATGAAAAAAGAGAAAGAAGTAGTGGTAACCGATTCGATCGATATCACTGTCGAGGGCGGCTACTCTCCAGCGGTTATCTCTATCCCCAGAGGAAAAACAACAAAGATACATTTCATCCGTAAAGATCCTAACAATTGTTTGGAAGAAGTGGTCTTGGGTGATTTTAAGATTCGTAAGCACCTGCCTCTGAACCAAAAAGTTACGATCGAACTTACTCCGCAACAGAGCGGTGAATTTGGTTATGCATGCGGTATGAACATGTATCACGGCAAAATAATCGTCAAGTAAATATGCCCGAAACTAAAAAAACTTTTTCTATCAAAGGAATGCATTGTGCCTCATGCGTGCTGATACTTGAGAAGGCACTGAAAAAAGTGAGCGGTGTATCTCAAGCGAATGTGAATTTTGCCACAACAAAAGCAACAGTTACTTACGATCCAGAGAAGGTGACGAATGATCATTTAGCTTCTGCGGTAGCCAATGTCGGATATAAAGCAATGGTTGACGAGGAATTAAAGCCCGAAGATGATGAGCAAAAGGAAAAGCAAAAAGAGTTTAAAGACCTACGTATTAAAGTCATCGTCAGCCTTGTGTTGGGTGCTCTGATGCTTTGGGGAAGCTTCCCGGGTCTTATGAATACTGCCCCGATGATCTTACAAAATTTTTGGATGCAGTTGCTATTAGCCACTCCGGTGCAGTTTTGGGCAGGGTGGAGTTTTTACCGAGCTACTGTATCGGCTTTGAGACACAGAACCGCCAATATGGATACGCTCGTAGTAATCGGCACTACAGTTGCGTATGTCTATTCAGCCTTCGTTACGGTTTTACCTGATGTTGTCCAGAGTATTGGCATTGAGGCATCTCCGTATTTCGATGTTGCCACCATCATTATTGGTTTGATTTTGCTTGGGCGATATTTTGAGGCAAAGGCAAAGGCCGGAACTTCTGAAGCTATTAAAAAGCTTATCGGTTTACAGGCAAAGACCGCTAGAGTTATTCGCAGTGGCAAAGAAATAGATATCCCAATAAGCGAAGTGATACTAGGCGATTTGGTCCGTGTGCGTCCGGGTGAAAAAATTCCCGTTGATGGCATCATCGTCGATGGCGAATCCAGTATTGATGAATCAATGGTCACTGGAGAAAGTATTCCTACTGATAAAGCAAAAAATGATACGGTTGTGGGGGCGACAATAAATAGGACTGGCAGCTTTACATTCAGGACAACAAAAGTGGGGCAAGAAACTATGCTTGCCCAAATCATTGCACTTGTGCAGGAGGCGCAAGGAAGCAAGGCACCGATTCAAAGATTGGCAGATCTTGTCTCATCATATTTCGTTCCGATTGTCATAATGCTCGCTATCGCAACATTCGTTGTTTGGTATTGCTTTGGGCCTACTCCCGTCCTGACCTTCGCGCTTCTTAATACCGTTGCAGTTCTTATCATTGCCTGTCCATGTGCAATGGGATTGGCAACCCCTACTGCTATCATGGTGGGGACCGGTAAGGGGGCGGAGCACGGTATTCTGATCAAAGATGCAGAGAGTCTAGAAACGGCCCACAAGATTAACACCATTATTTTTGATAAGACCGGCACTCTTACAAAAGGTAAACCGGAAGTAACAGACAATATTCCTATTGATTCACTGAGTAAGGATGAATTACTGCAGCTGGCAGGATCAATCGAGAAGGGTTCAGAGCACTCATTGGCAGAAGCGATCGTTAAAGAAGCTGAATCCAAACAGCTCACTTTCTCTAAAGTAGAAAAATTTCAAGCTATTCCGGGTCACGGAGTGGAAGGAGTGATAAATGGCAAAAGAATTGTTTTTGGCAATAAGCGATTAATGGACAGAGAAGGAATAGATATCAGTGGCGCTAGTAGTGACATTAGTACCATGGAAAGCAATGGCAAGACGGTGATGATGATAGGTACGGCCCATAAGCTGATTGGGCTCATTGCGGTTGCTGACATAGTAAAAGAAAGTGCACGAGAAGCCTTGGCTGCTTTGCAAAAGCTAGGAGTAGAAGTCGCCATGATCACTGGAGACAATCAAAGAACCGCTACTGCAATAGGACACAGTTTGGGGATTACAAGAATACTTGCCGAAGTGTTGCCTGATCAAAAAGAGGCCGAGGTGAGAAAAATTCAAGCAGAGGGTAAGGTCGTGGCAATGGTCGGCGATGGCATCAACGATGCGCCAGCGCTTGCCGCGGCAGATGTAGGCATTGCAATGGGGACTGGCACTGATGTTGCCATTGAGGCAGCAGACATTACTCTTATCAATAAGGATTTGAGGTCCGTGGCGATGGCCGTTGTGCTCTCAAAAAAGACGATGAGAACAATCAGGATGAACCTCGTGTGGGCTTTTGGGTATAACATCATCCTTATACCAGTTGCCATGGGAGCCCTGTATCCATTTTTCCATATTCTCCTCAATCCTATCTTCGCTTCTGTGGCGATGGCGACGAGTTCACTATCAGTAGTTTCCAATTCTCTGCTTTTGAAGAAGAAAAAGCTACTATAGAAACATACGTCTGTGGATAAACCCACTAAACCATTCCTAGAGATGACCTAGGAATTGGTTATAATCTATCAAATATCATTATATTTTAAATGTTTTTCGTTATTTCCCCCAAAATCACATGTAGGCTTTGACGCATATTTGTGTTCATGCTATACTATAGAAGTCAGAAGAACTTTAACATATCAAGAAACGTTCACCGAAAGCAGCTTTCGATGAAGGTTTTTCTTCTCTACTCGTCCTCTTTTAGGATAAGCCGATCATCCTAAAATACCCCTTTTTGGGGCAAAACAAAAACAAAATCGGTGACCGGGGCTTTCTTTTTTTCAAAAAAAATCATAGGAACCCATTGGCACCCCCGACTGGTAGAGAAGTGCTTTCAGATTGGCAAAGCGCCTACCCTTTAGAACTCGTCTTTCTTAATTACCTTACAATGGTGGTAAGAGAGCAGTCTAAAGAGGTTCACAGGGCGCATACCGCACTAAAAATCTTTTACCCCTTCATTGGGGAGTGGCGCGTATGCGCCCATTGTTGTATCTACAAACAAATTGAAATTATAGAACTTATCTATGGATAAAAGCTTAGTAGCACAAATAAAGGAAAAACTTCTTACTGAAAAGAAGCGTCTTGAAGAGAAATTAGGTAAATTTGCCAAAAAATCGTCTACTCAAGGAGGTCAATATGCTACGCAATGGGAGGATTATGGAGACGATGAAGATGAAAATGCCGCAGAAGTGGCAGCATATAGCGATTCTTTAGGCCTTGAACAAACATTTGAATCAGAGCTTCAGGAAGTCCTTGCAGCGTTGCAACGTATTGAGGATGATACATATGGTACCTGCACTTCGTGCGGTAACCCGATCGACGAAAAACGCCTCCTTGTTCGGCCCCAATCAGGGCTTTGTATGGATTGTATGGAAAAATGAGGAGATTTGCATTGTTTCTCCCTCTTGTTTTCTACGTTTTTGATCGTGTCACAAAACAGTTACTCCATACCTCTTCAGCACCCATTAACGCTGACCTTTTTTTCTTTCCTTTTCCAAATAGATTGATAGCGATCGTCGCTATTGTTTTCTTGATATTCCTTGCCTGGTGGATGACTGACACGTATAGGCAAAAAAAATCTCATTTCTTCGAGATTTTCTTTTTTCAACTCCTTCTTTTTGTATCCATTGCAAGTAACACACAAGATAGATTTCAGTACGGCGGGGTGATTGATTGGATTCCGTTATTTGTAGGGTACGCCAACTTCGCTGACATC
>OBEQ013051896.1_pt1 | contig 10210 bp, 7 predicted proteins | sample 1670901 | NCBI WGS metagenome assembly OBEQ01 (sample SAMEA104232315, study PRJEB22302) | groundwater metagenome | biome: forest; feature: aquifer; material: groundwater | place: USA | collected 2011-08-07 | depth 5.4 m | reverse complement strand
GAGAACCGCTTCACCGGCTGGATGGACGTGGACCTGAGCGAAAAAGGAAAGAAGGAAGCCTGGGACGCCGGCGCGCTGATGGCCAAGGAAGGGTACACCTTCGACGTTGCGTATTCGTCGCTGCTCAAGCGCGCGATCCGCACGCTGTGGCTCGCGCAAGACGCCATGGATCTGCTTTGGATGCCGATCCACAAGACCTGGCGGCTGAACGAGAGGCACTACGGCGCGCTCCAAGGCCTGAACAAAGCTGAAACCACGGCCAAGCATGGCGAGGAGCAGGTGAAGATTTGGCGCCGCAGCTACGACATCGCGCCCCCGCCGCTCACCAAGGACGACCCTCGCTGCCCGTTCCACGACCGCCGCTACGCCGACGTGAATCCCAAGGACTTGCCCTTAACGGAGTGCCTCAAGGACACGGTGAACCGCTTCCTGCCGTACTGGCACGAGACCATCGCGCCCGTGATCCGCTCAGGCAAGCGCGTTATCATCGCCGCGCACGGCAACAGCCTGCGCGCGCTGGTCAAATACCTCGACAACATCTCCGACCACGACATCGTTGATCTGAATATCCCCACCGGCATCCCGCTCGTGTACGAGCTCGACGACAACCTTAAACCGATCAAGCATTACTACCTCGGCGACCCCGCGGCCATCCGCGCCGCGGCCGAAGCCGTGGCCAAGCAAGCCTCCGCCAAAAAGTAATCTGCAGCCTTGACCGTTCCTGCCCGGTTGAGCTTAAAGAATTATGGTATACTTCAAAAAGTTTAATATTCACTTAAATCTTTATAATTAGACAAGTTGAGAATCGGAGGGCGGTCCAGTGTCAAATCGAACAGCCGGCAATTTCGGGTTGTTGATTCTGCGCATTGGCATCGGCGGTGTATTCCTTCTATTCGGCATCGACAAGCTCCAGGCGCCATCCAATTGGATCATCTACCTGCCTAGCCAACTGGGGCAGTTCATCCAGTCAAGCGGCTTTCTCACCGTGATCCAATTTCTCCGTATTCAAGGCTTTGTTGAAGCGGCTTTGGGCGTCCAAATCCTGCTGGGCTGCATGACCCGGTGGAGTGCGGCCGCTTCCAGCCTGGCATTGGCAGCGATCGTCTATTGCATCGGATTGGACCAGATCGGTATTCGGGATACCGGTTTGCTGTCCGCTGCGCTTGCCATCGCCATTTTGGGCCCTGGAGATTGGTCCGTTGACGCCTGGTTGAGCCGGAGGGATGTAAAGTGAAAAAGCAACTATTCTATGCCGCGTGGTTGTTGGCGCTTGCCGCAGGCGCCTTCTGCGTGTGGCGTTTCAGCTCTCCTTCTGCTCCGACACAGAAGCAAGCCGCGCTCCCGGCCGCCACGTCCGCCCCTGAGCCGATGGTTGCTCTCTTGAACGAACCGCTCCTGCCGCTGCCGGCAATCCCTGACTTGGACCCGCGGAAGGTGGCGCTCGGGAAACGCCTTTTCCATGACCCGCGCTTGTCCAAGAACAACACCATTTCCTGCGCATCCTGCCACAACATCAAGACCATGGCCGGCGCCGATGGCCGGAAACTCTCGCTGGGAATCGAGGGAGCTCTGGGAAAGGTAAACGCCCCGACGGTATTCAACAGCGGACTCAATTTCAAGCAATTTTGGGACGGGAGAGCCGCGACACTTGAGGAACAGGTGCATGGTCCTGTGACGAATTCGTTGGAGATGGGCGCGCAGTGGCCGGACGTTATCGCCAAGCTGAGCCAGGATGCCGACTATGTCGCTGAATTTAAGACCTCTTATGGGGAGGGGGCCATTACTCCCGACATGATCACCGATGCCATTGCCGTTTTTGAGCGATCACTGGTGACGCCGTCGCGTTTTGACCGGTATCTCCTGGGCGATAAAACGGCATTGACCCCGCGCGAGCAAGAGGGTTACCGGCTGTTCAAGGAGCACGGTTGTGTCGCGTGCCACCAAGGGGTTTCCATAGGTGGCAATATGTTTCAGACCATGGGAAAGATGGCCGACTATTTCGGGGATCGCGGAAATATCACCGAGAGCGACATGGGCCGGTATAACGTGACAAAGGATGACCGCGACAAGTACAAATTCAAGGTTCCTGGATTGCGGAATGTCGCCCTGACCCCGCCGTACTTCCATGACGGCAACGCCGCGACGCTTGAGGAGGCCATTCAGACAATGGCCAAGTACCAGCTTGGCGCGGCATTTACCGACGAAGAGGTCGGCCTCATTATCGAGTTCTTGAAAAGCCTGAATGGAGAGTATGACGGCAAGCCGCTTGAGAAATCCTCCGAATGAATCGAAAGACAGTCTTTCCCATAAAGACAGGATTGCTTATCGCCGGCATAGTGGTTTTTGTTTCCGTGATGTTTTCGCAATCCCACGGAGCTGACCTTAAGCGCCACAACAAGCGGATGGAGAAAGTCCAGCAGCTCAAACAGACGGATGTGCTGCTGAATCAGGAGATCCTGAAGCTGCGCTTCGGGTTGGTATCCAATTTCGATTCCATTCGCTCGTACATGCAGGATATTTATGCCTCCCTGGCAAAGCTTCGCAGCGAGCAGTCGTCCGTCTCCGGAAAAAGCCTGGCGCAGCTTGATTCGCGTCTGGCGCGCTTGGAACAGTTGTTCAAGGAAAAAGAGGCGTCCATTGAAGAGTTCTCCGAGGACAACGCAACGCTGAACAACTCGTTGCGCTTTTTTCCTACATTGACCCTGCGGCTGGTGAATTGGGTCAAATCGCAGCCGGCTTCGGAATCCACGCAGCGGTTGGATCTGTCCCTGAACGAACTCTTGTCCAAAGTGCTCGTCTACAATTTGAACGCAAGCGCCGAGCTAAAGCCGGAAATTGAGCGGCTGCTGGAAAGGTTGGCCGGCAACGCCGCGGAATTGCCGCAATCAGCGAAGACGGACCTCGATCTGACCGCCAATCATGCAAAGACTATTCTTCAGGAAAAAGAGCGCGTGGATCAGCTGCTGAAGCAGCTTATGGCCATGGAAACGGGAGCGGAAATTGACGGCTTGGGCGCGGATTACCAGGCTTTTCAAACCGGCATCGAGCAGCGAGCCGGTTATTACCGCTTCGGCCTCTACGTCATGTCGCTCTTGCTTGTAGGCGCGACGATCTTCATTCTTCTTCGCCTACGGGAAGCGGGCCGAGCCTTGGAAGCGGCGAATGCCACCTTGGAGAAACGGGTCGCCGAAAGGACCGAGGAGCTGTCCCACGTGAATGAGCAGCTCAAGCAGGATCAAGCCACGCTCCTTGAGTATTCCAAACGCATTGAGGAGAGCAATAAGGAACTCGACGACTTCACCTACACCGTATCGCACGATCTCAAAGAGCCGCTTCGCAGCTTGGACTCATTCGCGAAATTCCTTTCGGACGATTATTCGGAAAAATTGGACGATGAAGGGAAGCATTACATTCAGCGGATCCGAGCTAACAGCCAGCATATGAAAAAGCTGACGGAGGATTTGCTTGAAGTCTCGCGTTTGACGAAGCGGCCGAATGAGCTGGAGCCGGTTGCCATCGCGAAGCTCATAGATGACTTGCGGCTCAGATTCGAAGCCGCCATGCAGCAGAAGAATGTGCGGTTATTGGTTGATGCCGATCTTCCGACCGTTGTCTGCGACCGCGTGCGGATCACGGAGGTGCTCGCCAACCTCATTTCAAACGGCATCAAATACAGCGACAAGCCCGAATGCGAGATCCATGTGGGTTGCAAAGAGGAAGAGGGCGCCTGGAAATTTCACGTGCGCGACAATGGGCCCGGCATCGACAAACAGTATTTCGAAAAAATATTCGAAATGTTCCAGCGTCTGGGAAAGAAGGAAGAGCACGAAGGAACGGGCATCGGGCTTACCATCGTCAAGAAGATCATTGAGAAACACAAAGGGCGCATCTGGCTTGAGTCAGCGCTGGGACAGGGAACCACCTTTTATTTCACGATCCCCATCAATAAAATCTGAACGATCCGCTGACAAAAAACCGCCCCCGCGTGAGCAGGGGCGGTTTTTTGTCGAACGATGTCGCTCTTATTTACCCTTGTTCAGGATATCCGTGCCGCCTTCAGGCAACGGGATGTCGATCTGCGGGATCGGGAAGGTAATGGCATGTGCCGCACCGAGGAAGGTGTCTGCAACGCCATTCCAGACGCCACGGCCCAGACCGACGAAGAAGTTCTCGCCGTACTGAGTTGCCTCATAAGGCTCGGTAAAAAGCTCGGTCCAGCCCAGAAACGTGTTGACCAGGCCGTACTTGAGCTTTGCGCCGGCCTTGGCACCGTACGTCGCTTCGTCGGCCCAATTGCTTGCGGCGAAGGCGCTGACCGGAGATGCCAATAAGGCGACACCCACCAACAATACTGCAATCCGCTTACCCATACCCACCTCCTTGTGGTTGGCGACAAGTTTAGTGATTTTCTTAAAATCTGTCAAGTGATGATGTTACTTAAGCGCCTGTAAGCAATCTCGTCGGTTGCCAAAGTCAGGAGCATCAGGTAAAATTGTGTTTGAAACAAGCGTTTGAAAATGAGCACACATCCTTTGGTGAACGACACAGCCCCCACTCAAACGCGGGATCGCTTGCTGGATTCCGCGGGAGAGATCTTTGCCGAGCGCGGTTTCCACACGGCAACCGTGCGGGAAATCTCCGATCGCGCCCATGCAAACATCGCTTCCATCAATTATCATTTCGGCGACAAGGAAAGACTCTACGCCGAAGTCCTCAAGTACGGCGCAAAGAAAGTTCTCGACCGTTTTCCCCCTGACCAGGGCCTCAACGAGCATTCATCGTTCGAGGAGCAGCTTCGGGCGTTTGTTTCATCCTTCATTACGCGGTTCTTGGATCCGTCCGGGCCGGATTGGCATGCGCGGCTCTGCGCCCGCGAAATGATCGAGCCGACCGAAGCCTTGGACGAGCTCGTGCGCGACGTGATCCGTCCGCTGTCCGAGCGGCTTCATTTGATCGTCCGCGGCTTGAGCGGAGGCCATATCAACGATGAGCGCGTGCGGCTGTGCGCGCTCAGCATCATCGGGCAGATGCTTTTCTACCACCATAACCGCCCGGTCATCGAACGGCTTTACGGCAAGCAGCTGTACGTGAACCGCGAAGTGGAGCGGGTCACGCGCCACATCACCGAGTTTTCGATTCAGGCCATCCGGCATATCGCAAAGAGCAAGGCTCAGGAGAAGTGAGATGACCGCACGCCTCATGCATAAGAGCGTCCTTTTGCCCATGATCGGGGCCGCTGCCCTCGCAACGGCGCTTGCCGGCTGCGGCAAGCCCGGAGCCAAGCCGGGCGGACCGCCCCCCGGCATGATGGTGAATGTCGTGGCGGTGAAAGCGACGGCGGAGCCGATCGAGGACACGCTCACCTTTGTCGGGACTCTCATGGCGAACGAGTCCGTGGAAGTGCGCAGCGAAATCGACGGAACGATCGAGGAAATCGGCTTTAAGGAAGGGCAGAAGGTCAAGAAAGGCTCCACTCTATTTCGCATCGATCAAGGCCAGCTCAAAGCGTCGCTCAGCAAGGCCGAGGCGGAAATGAAGCTCGCCGAAGCCACGCGCAAGCGCTACGACGGGCTCGTGGAAGGCGGCGCGGTTTCCCGGCAGGAATTCGACCAGGCTGTGTCCGCGTTCGACGCGGCCAAAGCCGCCGTGGATCTTTTAAAGGAACAGCTCTCAGACGCCACCATCGAAGCTCCCTTTGACGGGACCGCGGGCTCGCGCGAAATCAGCCTTGGGCAGTACGTGTCGCGCGGCACGCCGCTGACCATGCTGGTGAGCCAGGACCCGGTCAAAGTGGAATTCCAGGTGCCGGAACGCTACCTTTCCTTGCTGAAGGAAAAGCAGCCGGTCTCCGTCTCAGTAGCCGCGTATCCGGACGTCCTGTTCACCGGCGACGTTTACTTCATCGCTCCCCAGATCGATCCGTCGCTGCGCACTGTGCTTGTCAAAGCGCTGGTGCCGAATCCCGACAACACCCTGCGCCACGGCATGTTCGCCAGCGTTTCGCTGAGAGCGCAGCTGCGCGAGAAAGCGGTGGTCATTCCTGAAAGCGCGCTCGTCATTCAGGGAAAGGACACCGTGGTCTTCGCGGTCGACGCGGAAGGCGCCGTGCAGTCTCGGCCGGTTAAAACCGGCCTGCGGTTGGCCGGCAAGGCTGAGATCGTTTCCGGAGTGGACCCGGGAGACGTGGTGATAATCGAAGGAACGCAGAAAGTAGGTCCGGGCGCAAAGGTTGCCGTCCGCTACGCCGAACCCGCGAAAGCGCCGGCTCTGGTTCCAACCGCCGCCCGCTGATGCTTCTATCTGAGATCTGCATTCGCCGCCCGGTTCTGGCGACCATGATGAACTTGGGGCTGATCCTCTTCGGAGTGATCGGCCTCACGCGGCTGCCCGTGCGCGAGCTGCCCGACGTCGACCCGCCCATCGTAAACGTGACGACCGTCTATCCCGGCGCGAGCGGCTCCGTGGTCGAGACGCAGGTCACCGAGCCTCTGGAAGAGACGCTGGCCAGCATCGAAGGCATCAAGACGCTTTCGAGCGAGAGCCGCGAGCAGGTCAGCAACATTACCGTGGAATTCGACCTGTCCCGCACCATCGACGTGGCGGCTCAGGACGTGCGCGACCGCGTCGCGCGCGTGCGCGGCGTGCTGCCCGACGACATCGACGAGCCCATCGTGGCCAAGCAGGACGCGGACGCGCAGCCGGTCATGTGGGTCGCGCTCTACAGCGAACGCTTTTCAACGCTCGAGCTTACGACCCTTGCCGAGAACATCTTCAAGGACCGCCTCCAAACCGTTCCGGGCGTGAGCTCGATCCTCTTGGGCGGAGCCAAGCGTTTCGCCATTCGCCTATGGCTCGACGCCGAGAAGATGGCCTCGCGCGGGGTAACGGTGCTCGATGTTCAGCGGGCGCTGCAAGAGCAGAACATCGAGCTTCCCAGCGGCCGGATCGAGAACCGGGAGCGCGAGCTTTCCATCGAGACGCACGGCCAGCTCAAGACGCCCCAAGAGTACGACAACCTCGTGATCAGACAGCAGGGGGGAGCCTTCATCCGGCTCCGCGACATCGGCCACGCGGCGATCGGAGTCGAGGACGAGCGCTCAGCCGCGCGCTACAACTCCAAACCGGCCATGGGACTGGGCATCGTGAAACAGTCCAAGGCCAACACCATCCAGGTCGTCAAAGGCGTGGAAGCGGAATTGGAGCGGATCAAGCCGTCGCTGCCCGAAGGAATCGAGATCCACGTCCCCTACGACGAGTCGATTTACATCAAGAAGTCGATCGATGAGGTGTGGAGCAATCTCTGGATGGCGTTTTTCCTCGTCATCCTTTCGATCTACATCTTCCTCAGCGACTGGCCGTCGACGCTGATCCCGACGCTTGCGATCCCGATCTCGATCGTGGCGACCTTCGGCTTTCTGCACCTGTTCGGCTATTCGGTGAACATCGTGACCATGCTCGCGCTTGTGCTCGCGATCGGCGTGGTGGTCGACGACGCCATTGTCGTGGTCGAAAACATCTTCCGACATATCGAGGAAGGCATGACGGCGATGGACGCGTCGCTTCAAGGCATGCGCGAAATCACTTTCGCGATCATCTCGACCACGGCCGCGCTCGTGGCGGTGTTCCTGCCCATGGCGTTCCAGACCAGCATGACGGGCCGGCTTTTCATCGAGCTGGCGGTGGCCGTTTCCTGCGCCGTGGCCGTTTCGGCGGTCGTGGCATTGACGCTCTCGCCCATGGTCGCGGCGCGTATCCTGCGGCCGCATTCCGGGCAGTCGGCGGCTCAGCGCCGCGGGATTGCCGGCGTGTTCGAGCGCTGGATAGAGCGCATGACCGCCCGGTATGACAAGGGCCTCCGGTGGTCGCTCGCGCACCCGATCATCATTGTGCTGATCACGGCCGCGTCGTTCGCGGTGAGCATCTTCTTCTATCTGAACCTTGAAAAGGAATTTCTGCCCACGGAAGACAAGGGGCGCCTCTTTTGCATCGTGATCACTCCGGAAGGCTCGACCAGCGAATACACCGACCGCATGGTGCGCAAAATGGAAACGATCATCTCCGAGCAGCCGGAAGTGGACGGGTTCTTTTCCGCCGTGTCGCTTGCCCGGGCCGGGGTGGGGCGCGGCAATGAAGGGCTCGCGTTCATCCGCCTGAAAGAAGGCAAGCGGCGGAGCGTGCAGGACATGGTCGCTGGGCCGCACGGCTTGGGAGCGCGTTTTTTCAACGAAGTGGAGGGCGCGATCGCGATTCCCATCGTCCCCCAGGCCATCGGCCGCGGTTTCGGGCAATCGTTTCAGCTGGTCGTGCAGAACCAAGACTTGGAAGCGCTCGACAAGTACGCGGGCGAGCTGACGAACCGCCTCCAGAAAACCGGGTTCCTGATAAACGTGCGGCCGACGTTCCGCATGGACAAGCCGGAGCTTCAGCTCGAGATCGACCGCGACCGAGCCTCCGCGCTCGGCGTTTCGGTGGAATCCATTTCGCGCACGCTGCAGATCCTTTTCGGCGGCCGCGACCTGAGCAAGCTCAACATCGCGGGCAAGGAGTACGACGTGATCGTTCAGCTTGATCGCGAGTCGCGGCTCACGCCGACGCAGCTGGACACGATTTACGTGCGCAACGCGGACGGCGCGCTGATCCAGCTCAGCAGCTTGGTGAAGCATTCCATCTCAGGCGCCCCGAGTTCGATCAACCACTACAACCGGCTGCGCTCGGCCACCATCGAGGCCACGCCCGTGGGCGTCGCGCTTGGCACGGCCGTGGAGCGCGCGGAAGCCATCCTGAAGGAAGAGCTTCCTCCGGGTTTCCGCTACGAGTGGATGGGCCAGGCCAATGACCTGAAGACCGCGGGCAAGGACACGGTCTTCATTCTGGTCCTGGCTCTGTGCGTGATCTACATGGTTCTGGCGGCGCAGTTCGAGAGCTTGATCCATCCGCTGACGGTCATGGTCACGCTGCCGCTGGCCGCGACCGGCGCGCTCGGCGGGCTTTGGCTCTTTGCCCAGATCAATCGGCTCGGCGTCATGATGTATGCGTGGTCGCATTACGCGCCGAATCCGCCCGCGATCGCGAAGACCCTTTCGATGCTGATCCCGCGCCTGCCGGCCATGGGGATTAATCTTTACAGCCAGATCGGCATGATTCTGCTGCTCGGGCTCGTGACGAAGAACGGCATCCTGCTTGTCGATTTCGCGAACCAAAAGATGGCCGAAGGCAAGACCCCTCGCGAAGCCATGCTTGCCGCCGGCCTCATTCGTTTGCGTCCGATCCTCATGACCGCGATTTCGACCATCGCCGGTGCCGTGCCGATCGTGCTGGGCATCGGGGAAGGAGCCGAGAGCCGGCGTCCGTTGGGCATGGCGATCTTCGGCGGCATGCTTGTCAGCACCTTCCTCACCTTATTCATCATTCCGGTGATCTACGAGCTCCTCAGCGACATGCAGGACCGGATGCGCCTGCTTCGCCTGCCGTGGCACTCAAGTCCCAGGGTCGCCGGAGTGCTTGTTCCCGCTGGTGCTGTGAACGGCGGAAACGGCGCGAACGGGGGCAACGGAAAATGAAGGCGCATCTCGCGGCCCTTTTCTTGATCGCCGCGGCCGGATGCGCCATAGGCCCGGCCTACCACCGCCCGGTGGTCGAGACGCCGGCGGCTTGGAAAAACGAGCAAGACCCTTCTCTTTGGAAGCAAGCCGAGCCGAGCGACCACGCGCCGCGCGGCATGTGGTGGGAGATTTTCGGCGACGCGGAGCTCAATGAGCTCATGGCGCGCACGCTCGCCAAGAACAACGACGCGCAGGCCGCGCTCGCGCGCGTGACCCAGGCCAAGGCGCTGGCCCGCCAAGCCACGGCCGACTGGCTGCCGAGCGCGAACGTCACGCCGGCTTTTGATCATTTCCAGCGCACGCGCGCCAGCTTCGGCGGAAGCGGCACGTTCGCGGGCGACACGTATTCGGTCCCGTTCGATTTGAGCTACGAGGTGGACTTGTGGGGGCGCGTGCGCCGCAGCTTTGAGGCGGCCAGCGCGGACGCGCAAGCGCGCGAAGCGGCGTACCATTCGGTGCTGCTCTCGTTGACCGCGGAAACCGCGCGGCTCTACCTCCTGGCGCGCTCGCTCGACTCTGAAATCGACATCCTTGAGCGTACCACCGGCCTGCGGCAAGAATCATTGGACATGGCTTCGAAGCGCGCCGAAGCCGGCGTCGTGAATGAG
>OBEQ011655943.1_pt1 | contig 10210 bp, 3 predicted proteins | sample 1670901 | NCBI WGS metagenome assembly OBEQ01 (sample SAMEA104232315, study PRJEB22302) | groundwater metagenome | biome: forest; feature: aquifer; material: groundwater | place: USA | collected 2011-08-07 | depth 5.4 m | reverse complement strand
CCCCGCGCGGAACTGAGAAAAAACAGTGATAAGTCGTCAGTCGTAAGTTCTAAGTCTGGATTCAGTCAGCAATTTGAAACCCTTGAACTTGCCAATGCTACGCAACCTGCCGTGCGGAGCGAACTTCGGCGAACCGTTCAAAAAATGAGAGAATTAACTTCACAAGTGACCGATGAAATGTATCGGGACGTGAGCCGGTTAATCGGTATTGATTCAGCCGCTTCGCAACATCCCGCGGCAGGCGATATGGACAAACCCGTGATGCTTGGCATTCTTCCCGAACTTGAAACGGAACTTCCCGATGTGGTGAACCAAGCCGTTCAAGCCATTGCGGGAAGAAGTGAAATGCGGGTTGTGATTTTTGTAGGAACGGAGCGTCAAGCGGATATTGCAAAAGCGCTTCTTCCGCCGGAGTTTAAAAGTAAAGTTGAAACGGGTGCTATTTTAATTACGTCTCGCATGAATGAGCCGGACATTTTACAAGGTTACAAACGTGCGGAACTCCGCGTTTTGGGTCTTCCGGGAAGTGACGAAGATTTTGCAGCTCGTCTTTCCAAATTTTTGCCTCACATTGATGTTGTTAAACGAATTGCCTCACGCACTGAAATGATGAGTATCATTGGCCGATTCGCTGAAACCCTCCGCTCTGAACTCCGCGCAAAATTAATCACCGCTTTATCTGCGTAATTGAGCCTTCAAGTTTGTCTCAAGACTTAAGTTCACTGTGTAATACCCGAACTTTGCGCCAAATATTTGATGTTTTATCTTGATACATTTTGATGTATATTGTGGCATTTCATGCAAGAAAATTTTTCTGCAAGTCCGTTGGCCTGCAAGTATTTTAAAGCGTGGTGGGCGTAGCTTCCGCCATAAAGCGCGGCGGACAGGACGCTACGCAAAGAGTTGTAAAGTTTTATGGTGGGCGTAGCTCAATTTGGTTAGAGCACAAGATTGTGGATCTTGGGGTTGCGGGTTCAATTCCCGTCGCTCACCCCATTCGTTTTGTTTCGAACCCAGTAACTTTGCAAGCGCATCAAAGGGCTTGCGGAATTGATATTTCAACACGCTATCTAACAAAAACCCTTCTGCCAAAAGGACTTTTAGAAGCTCGCCTTTTAGCATCTTTTCATCATAAGAGTCGCCATTTAACGCTTTCCAATAGGCACAGACTTTTTGTGCATATTTCAGGAACGAAAGACCGCGGTCATAATAATTTTTGTCTGCTATGTCGAATGACGTGAGTTTTTGATTGATGTCGTCCAATTCGCTTTGCCATTCTAAATGCGTGGTTTGATAGAAATTGGTATCAACAACCCCATCCACGCGATCTAAATAAAGCTTGTGCAGTCTTCGCTCATAAATCTTCTTCTGCTTCAAGTAATTTTCCTTTTCACCTTTTGCGGTTTCTTCGTGATCTTCGGCGCTTTTCTTAAGGCCGATTTTGATTAATTCGTAAACTTGATCATCCACGCGTAAATCCTGAATGATGTTATCCAGAATCAGTTCCAGTTCTTCTTCCGTGTAATACTGCTTTTTGGCTTTACATTTGCCGTAATAATCTGTGCAATGATAGAAAAGATATTTTCGCCCGGATGGTTTCTGTTTGCGCTCTCCCGTAATCGCGCAGCCACAGCTTCCGCATTTTAAAATTCCCCGGTAAGCAATCAAAACTCCCTTGGAGCCGCTCAAACCTTTTGCTTTCTTTTTCATCACGCCCTGGACCTTTTCAAAAATCTGGCGGTCAATCAAAGCGGGGTGATGGCCTTTGTAAAGTTTACCGCCCCATGAAAAGTAGCCGTAATAAAACGGGTCTTTCAGAAGTTTTTCAACGCGGGATTGATGAATGGGTTTTCCTATTCGGGAACGAACGCCGTGTTTGTGGAATAATACCGCAAGGTCATGATAAGAATAGCGGCCGGTGGCGTATAGTTTGAAAGCGTCTCGGGCAAGCGGTGCGTCAGAATCCGTCGCGATGGTTCTTCTTTTGCAATCTTTCGGATCGGCAATATTTTTATATCCAAAAGGCGCAAGCCCCGGGTAATATCCGCTTTCGGCTTTTTCGTACAAACCCTTCTTGGTTTCTTCAGACAAATTATCGATGAAATGTTTCGCCATGACGGCACGGATGCCGAACATGAATTTCTCGTTCGACCGTGAATCTTTGTGAATCTCCGCGTTTTCTTTAACCAGCACAATGTGAACGTCTTGCTTGTTCATCAAATCTTCAAGCGTCGCAATGTCTCGGAAATTTCTGGAAAGGCGGTCTGTTTTCTCAACCAAAAGATATTGAATCGAAGGATTTTCTTTTAGGAAAAGCAGCATTTCGTTAAAAGCTTTGCGGCCGGATTTTTTGGCGGTTTCCTCGTCTTTAAATTCGTAGGCAATTTTAAAATTCTTTTGGCGGGCGTGTTCCCGCAGAAGTCTATGTTGCGCGTCCAAAGAATATCCGCCCTCGGCTTGTTCCTTGCTCGAAACCCGGATGTATAAAACCGCACTTTGCGAAACGCTTTTATCTTCTTTTGTGATCATTTTGCCTCCCGAGGATTTGAAAACGAGCCTTGGTTTATTTGTCAGCATCATTATAGGCCGAATCTTTTCGGGACAAAGGATTTTCCTTGTCTTTTTCCTGCAAATACAAATTGATGCGTTCCATGATCTCGACAAAGGAAGACAGATTGGCATTAATCTCATGAATCTCATCCAAACTAACAGGCCGCTGATATTGCCTTGACCATCCCAGCATTAAATATTTGTCCGTGTCGCGCTTTTGTTTTACCGCTTTGCGCAAATCATGCACCTCCTTTGAATTTAAACACCGCTAGCGTTTCACTCATGTTCCTTTTCTCCTTCATGAAACTCATCATATTCAACCTCCGGCGTATTAAAATGTACGCCGCCTTGTTCTTGGCGTTCAAGAACGAATTCAAAGCTTTTGCTCTGAAGTCTCACCCTCCAATTCATCTGTAAGAGCTCATCCATGGTCGTGAAATAGATACTTTCCCAGCCTCCCGCTTGTTTCATGAGCCATGTCTTATCCGTTTCATTTGCTGCGATATAGAGGATGGTGCCTTTTGGATAATCTGTGATGCAGGTGTTTAGGAAAATCTTCTCATAAGCACGCTTATTCTTAAGCGTCCTTTCCACTTCAATCACGTATTGCTCTATATGCCGATCATCGTCATGCGTCGCAATCCCGTCCGGGACTTTCTTTCGGACATTCTTTTTCTTGAGCACACGCTCAGGAATCCAATGGGTGAAACCTAAAAGTTTCTCAAAAATGATCCTAACGTCGGTTACCCATTCGTCATGCTCAAAGCTTCGCTCATCAATCTTTTTGATTGCCCGGAGTCCGCTTGAAAGATTGTGCTTTTTTAAACACTTCACACCTTTCGGAGTTACCACGTACAAGACTTGGCTAGAGAAATGAGGTCTCACACCACGAAGTAACCCGGTATTCACGAGCTTTCTCACACACTTCATCGGCCAGTCAAATTCATTGGGGCTTTCAGAAAAGAACATTCTCGTAATCTGTTTCAAGGTTATAAACTTCTGTTCTAAACACATTTTTAAAATCATCAAATAACGTTTAATCTCTGCCATCCAAATCACCTCTCTTTCCTTTTTGCCGCTTGCATAACTCCTTACACACGATCCCGACTACAGTACCAAACTTCCTTATGTCGGGGGACTGTAGTCGGGAACGTGTGAAACCCCGAATCTGCAAGCGGTGCTCTTAATCCGATAAGCAAGAAGAAAAGCAAGAGCACTTGCTTTCCGGCTTGCTCTCTTGTTTTGCAAAGGACGTTCAAGGAAAAGAACATCTCGCCATATGCAAAACAAAATGTCCCCTCAGAGACTTGGGCAAAAATCGCATGTTTTGGATCAAAGACTTAGACATTTTGAAAAACTTTCTTTGCCGCTTCAGCTAATTGCATAAACACCTCTCCCAGAGTATTGGGCAGAAACGACCAAATCCGGATCAGTCAGTCATACATTTAGTTTATTTTTTATCTGGAAAATATTTTGAAGATTTATTTATAAATAAGCGCGGATTTACAAATAAGGGCTTCTTTTGATATGAAATATGACTCTCAAAATATATTTTTAGGCGGGCAAGAACCCTGGAAAATAAGAGTGGATTTATAAGTAAGAGCTTTACGGATGCCTACGTCGAATTTTTAAGATGACCAGAATAGTGGTGCGCTTGCTCATTGAACTCGGATCAGAGTGGTGCACTTGCTCATTGAACTGGTGACTTCAGTCAAGTGCACAGGCCTAAAATATTTTTTATACTTTTTTCCCACAATTTCTGATGACATCACCTTAAAAACCAACAAATGCCCCCTATATAAAGGTGCAAAAACAGGGTGTTTCGACAGAAAATCGCGAAAATAGTTTCATTTTCACCTAAAAATAATTTCATTCCTCCAATCTATAGGGGTGCTGAAACAGGGGTAAGTTCTACAAAAAAATACTTATAAGGAGGAAAATAATTTGGGTTTAGTGCAAAAAACTTAAAACCATAAGAAACTGTATTGAAAAACTGGTCGGATCTCACTCTCGTGATAGCTGTATTTAAAAAATCGTAAAATAAGCTGTTAAATTGGTTTGTTTTGATTTGAAAATAAGGTAGTTGTCAGGTAAACTTTATAAAACGATAAAGAAAGTAGATTCCGAGATAAGATGACTTATCTAAAAAAGGCCATTGCGCTAGTAACGCTAACCACATTCCTTTTTACAAATACAGCCTCTCCGGTTGATTTCGCCTCTGTTCTACCAAGTGATTCAGCAAGACACGCAAATACCCACCAAATGGCTTTCATGAACGAGCATGGGCCCGATGGTGCAAAATCTGAATTGAGATTTCAAGAATTGTTGGGTGAAAAGAACCCAGAGGTTTCTTCAGTCGATCTCAAACCAGTGACAGATCCAACTCACCGCGCCGAGCTGCGGTCACGGGCAAATGAAATGTCAACATGGGTTGAAGGGAGCTTGTCCCCAGCTTTACAACAATTGTCATTTCGAACAGCACCCGACTTAACCGTTTTGAAAGAGGTTGGAAATAAATTGCCTACTGAAGGGCAAAACGACCGCAACGATTGGAATGTCGCCGTTCAAGAAGCTCAAGATTCCGTGCAGGTCTTGACCAGCCAAAATCTAAGCCCGGTCATTTTGGCGCAGGAAGTCATTTATCGGTTGAGCTCGAAATTCTTTATTCCGAGAGGATTCTTGCTTGACGTTGTTTCCGGCACACGCACCAATCAATTTCAAGGCTTAACCTTTCGAAAGATCACAGAAGAAAGGCGCTATCAGACAGCAGACCATGAGGTTGCCATTTATTTTACAAATCAACTCTGGGGACAATTACCAGATATCTACCCCACCTACTTCTCTCCAATAGCAGGTCATGTTGTTGTTATTAATGACCTTCCCGAGAATGAATTCTCAATTGTCTCAAAAATTCTTGACTCGTTAAAGTCTCCGACCGGTAAACGCGCTTTCCAAATCATGTTTCAAGATTCGCCTCCTAATCTTTACGATCGAGTCATTACGATTTATGATGAAATGGCAAGTGAAATAGAAACAGCCAAAACAAATGCGGCAGAAGATCATTTATTACAAGAGCTGAAACACGCTGCCGATTATGCTACCATTGAAAAAGCGTTGGGCCGCCGCATACTTGACCGATACGATGCTGAAGCAGCTTCTTGGTATTTGCGTCACAAGGTCATGCCGGATGGATTCATCGGAAAAATCGTTCAAGACATAACCGCGAATCCGCGCGAATACCGATACGAAAATACCAAAGTAGCCAAGCAATATTTAGCAAATGAAATTTTGGAAGTGAGAGGTCACTTAGTAGAAAGTATTTACGCGGCAAATCCGAAGGTTCTTTTGCTTGTTTTTCTCGCCATGATCATCCAGACAATGAAGTTGCGCGCTGCTTCCCGAAGTCTTCCAAATGAGCTTCAAACTTATTATTTCATGGCAGCAGTCATTCCGGTTTTACTGGCCAGCCATTTCAATATGGAACATCCAGAAATTTTGAATGAGCTCGCTTTGTTGGGCGAACGAGGCATTTTTGACGCCGAACATGTATTATTAATTTTGGAAATCATGCGCAGGTCAAATGAAGAAATTCGAAACGCTCTTAAACAAGCATATCAGTCAGAATTTTCAGACTCTTTTGAGGTTCCGAAGCGAAAATCTGAACTAAGGGGTGATCAAACTCTTCTACACGACACATTTGAAGAATTAATTGCACATCAAACTCGCACGAATCGCGCCGAGCTGCGAGCGCAGACATGGAAAAAAGTAGTCATAGGAATTATGAGTGCAGCGTTTTTGGGCGGTGTTGGTTGTGTTCAACAACGTTCAATTAGTAAAGTCGAACCAGCACAACCTCAAGCATCAAGTCAACCTATCTCTATTCCAGAACCACAAGAACCAGTTTCAACTCAGTCGTCTGAAAAGAAAGAAAAAGTAACCCATTCAATTCCCGTTATTGAACCAAAACCAGAACCAACTAAACCTGAAGCTTTTGTCATTGAGGAAGATGAAGCTTACAGGTTGTATCATCAAGTGAGTAACTTGATCAATCAAATAGAAGAGTTGCATAGGGCAATTCGGGAGACGGAAACCATTTCAGAGTCATCTGCAATTCTGCTTTCATCCGCTCCATCTTCTTCAGATTTCACAAGTAAGCCGATCGAGCGGCGGCGCATGCATTTTATTACGCGTTTTCATTTGGAAAATATTGATCCAGCTAAGTTGGTCGCAGAAATCAAATACATTCAAGAAGAAATCAATCAACTCGCTAAGGTCGTCAAAACCTTGAGGAAAGCAGATAAAGAAAGCGTAGCAAATAATATCCAAGAAATAGAATTCACGCTTCAAAATTTGCGAGAAATCATTTTTACCGGAGAAAAAATCGAGGAAAAATCCATTCCCAAATTGCTTCGCGAAGCACAAGACAGATTGCAAGTGTTAAAGACCAAAGTTGATGAGAAGTTAACGGAAAGAAATATTTATTTAGAACGCGCAGGAGAATTGATGTCGCAAACTTGGTATTTTTTAGACCATCTACCAAAGGAGATAAAAGAAAAACCGCCCAATGTTTCCAACAAAGAAATCAAAGAGATTTTACAATCAATAAAACCTCTGCTTTCAAGGCTTGAAGCTCTTACCGATTTGCCTCAAGGTCGTGACGTTACAAGAAAACATCTCATAGGGCAATTGACTCAACTTGAAATCGAATTGAAAAACTGGCTATTACAATTAGAAACCGCTCCTTCTGTTCAGAGCGAACAAAAAGAATTCAAGACGCCTGAAGTCGTCGAAAGGTATAGCACTCGGTCAGATAAATCTTCCAAAGAGTCTTCAACTCAATTTGCGGAACCTTCTTTTGAACCAAAACAAACCTTGTCTTGGATATGGATTTTAGGCTGGGTGGTCAGCATTGTCTTTATGATTCTTGTCATTAATTATAAAACTTGGATTGGTGTTGGAATAAAAAATATCGCATGGTTGCCAGTTGCCGTCGCTATGCTGCCGATCAATGTTCTTTCATGGATTGTTGCAGGCATTGTTGGAATCTTTGTGTCGCTTTTTAAAATTCCTACCATCTTAAACATCATTCGGCTTTATATGAGAGATTTTTATATCCCAAGCTTTTCAAGAGAATATTCATTAGCTCGCCATGGGGAATATTATCTTTATGATCCATTAGAACCGCGCGACAACGATAGCTATTGGACAAACCTTTCCCTTTTTTTCCAACGGCGTTGGCGTTGGATGACCGGCCGCTATTGGGATGATTTTTTACAGCACGCCGAAAAGCATGCCCTGCCTCCATCAAAAGATCCTACGTTTATTCCATACAGTCAACGAGCGCCTGCTTTTAAATCTTCCCCAGCGGAAGAGTCCAAAACACAAACAACACCACGACCATCGCCCAAACCATTCACGGGAATTCAAGTGTTCGATGATGACGATGCGTTGGAGTCAAAACTTCCAGGAGACGAATCGGAAACTCAACCAAAAACATCGCTTTCAGAACAAGTGGAAAATCACTTGGATCGTTCGGCGCCACAATCATTCACAAACCAGTTTTGGGGAACCGGTACATCCCTTTCTGATTTATTGCCGCCGTTACCTCAAGGATTAAGCCCTGAAATTCAAGATCGCATTGCCCGTGCCATTGCCAATTACATCAATGGTTTGCCTCAAGGTTATGGCGGAGGAAGACCTTTGACGGATTATGAAATTCGATCATTTCAAAATCGAATGCTTGAGATTTATCATGCCAATGGAGCGTTTGGTTTTGGAGGCATGAGCGGAACAAGGGGATTCGGAAGTGTTTCTTCAAGCGGTTTGAGAGGAGCGAGTAGTCACAGCAGAATAGCACGTGGTGGTTTACAAAATTCTACAAACGATCTTAGACGTTCCCTAGGAACTTATGTGCCACCTTCTAGGTCTGAGGAGGAAAAACTCAACAAGCTTTCTGAGAAAATTGCACAATCTCATCAAGTTAATAGAACTCAGACGATTGAATTTCGAGGAAGAAAATATGCAGTGAAGATCCAGTTTATTCCCATCGGTGAATATTTCTTTGTGGATATCTATGACAAACAAAATGAAAAACAAGTGGTCGGCCGAATTGTCTATCAATTGATCGGCCCAACCGGTTTTGATGTCCCGTATCTTTATTATGATTCAAAAAATTCTGAATCCTACTTGCTTCTTTTAGCTGTTTTAAAACAAATAGCCGTTGATCTTCAAAGGCAAGCCGGCTTTGATCATTTTCAAATTTTTTATCAGCCGCATCTTCCAATGAAAAGATTAATGACCGATATTCACAGCCGATGGCAACTTCGTCACAATATCTCGCCTAGGATTTTAGGGTATGAAGGCAAGCGGTGGTCGGCATATCCAATTTCTAATTATCCCCCTTTTCTTCATAACGTAAAAGAAAGTGATGAGATCAAAATCTTATCTTCGAAAAGAGAATCTCAAAATAAAGAAACCGTTGCAAGTGACTTTGGCGTTTTCGCCGAGAATGATCTTTTGAATATTTTAAAGATTGCTGGAGGAAATGAGACACACGAGACGCGCGTGATTAAGGACAATATCAAAGTTGATATTATTTACACCGTCCCTCTCGGCAATACAGGAAAAAATATCTACCTCATTAACAAGGCAACGCGGGATGGGGAAAAGGTTCCTTTGGATGCGGTAGGCGCATTTGCCCAAACGGACGGGATTTATTTGGTTGCGAATGAGACGCTTAGAATCATGCAGGAGATTCTTGAACGAATTCAAGCAATTCGCGGCAGTCCCATTAATCTTGAACAACGGATTTTATCCCAAGCTGTTTCAGGAAAATCAAAAACGGAAATTATCCACGATGCATTTGAACATATTCTCCTCCATGAATTAGATCATTATTTCAGGCTTGTTTCAGGAAAAGCCATTTCTTCAAGCGTGCCTGAAGAAATGTCTGCTTATTTGGCTCCGGTTCGTTTTGGATCGAACGTAGATTTGCAGGCGTTTATCTTATTGAGCGCGGATGCGCCATTTGAACCGCACAAAACCGCAATTTCTAACATTCAATCGAAATTTGTTTCCCAATCTTTTAGAAACGAGGCATCATGGTTAAATGCAGATCCGACTTATTCCGCTGCTCTCCTTGCTTTAGCAATGACACCTTCTCAGGGAACAAAAAAGCTTCTCAACGCTCAATACAATTACTCTTCTCTGGCTCAATCGCAAGAAGAAGCTAAAGGTATTCTCGCCTTCCGAAACTCTTTTCGAACTACCCGTGCCGAGCTGCGAAGCGCATCTCCGGCGATCAACTCTCTTCAAAATAAATATAACCAAGTCGAAAGAGCGCTTCCGCATACTCTTCAAGATATTGATTTTGAACATAATGCTGAAGCAATGATTCAGAATATAATCCAGCAACGTCCGCCTAATTTCTCCCTTTCTCCTCAACAGGAAAATGAACTTAGAAATTTAGTGAAGGAATATCTTAAGCATCTCAGAATGGCTCACTTTATAAGATGGGGATCGATTTGGCGAAGAATAGAGCGTGGTAATCAGGTTCAAGATATCATTGATGAGAACCGAATGAGATTTCTGCTTTTGGATTCTCACGGAATGTTAATTTCGCAAAGGCTTCTGATGAATTTAATATGGCAGGGAGAGCCTT
>OBEQ012215178.1_pt1 | contig 10211 bp, 7 predicted proteins | sample 1670901 | NCBI WGS metagenome assembly OBEQ01 (sample SAMEA104232315, study PRJEB22302) | groundwater metagenome | biome: forest; feature: aquifer; material: groundwater | place: USA | collected 2011-08-07 | depth 5.4 m | reverse complement strand
CGTACTCGAGGGCCTGACCGCCGTCATTTCAGTCAAGCTTCGCGAGATACAGTTTGAAGGCCAGACCAAAGGGAAACTTGGCAGTATGGAGGCTCAAGGCGCCGTGGCGACGGTATTTGGCGAAGCGTTTGCAAGCTTTTTAGAGGAAAACCCGGATAATGCCAAATCCATAATCAACAAGTCAATTCTAGCATTAAAGGCCCGTAAAGCCGCAAAAGCAGCCAAGGATTCAGTCCTCCGCAAAGGCGCGCTGGAAGGCATGACTTTGCCGGGTAAATTGGCGGATTGCCAAAGCAAAGACGCAAGTGAGTCCGAGCTTTTCCTTGTGGAAGGCGATTCGGCCGGGGGCTCGGGGAAGCAGGGCAGAGATCGGCGTACACAGGCGATACTTCCGCTTCGCGGAAAGATTTTAAATGTAGAACGGGCAAGAATAGATAAAATGTTGGCTTCCAAAGAAATTAAATCTCTCGTTATAGCCATGGGAACTTCAATAGGAGATACATTTGATATAAAGAAGATACGTTATCATAAAATAATAATTGCTACAGATGCGGATGTAGATGGCGCTCATATTCGCACCCTTCTCCTTACATTTTTCTACCGATATTTCAGAGCAATTATTGACGCCGGATATATTTATATCGCTCAGCCACCGCTTTATAAAATAAAAAAAGGTAAAGAAATTTCTTATGCTTACACAGATAACGAAAAAATTAAAATTATTGGCAAAGGCGCAGATGTTTCTGAAATTCAGGATGCCGAAGGTTCTGAGCTTGTCGAAGGATCCGAATCTGAACTAGAACCTAGTCCCTCGAACCTAAAACCTAATCGTGTCCACGTCCAGCGTTTCAAAGGTCTTGGAGAAATGAATCCGGAAGAACTCTGGGAGACGACGATGGACCCAGCTAACCGTGTACTCAAGAAAGTAAATATCGATAACGTCGAAGAGGCCAACAAAATTTTCGATATCCTAATGGGCTCCGAAGTCCCACCCCGCAAATCTTTCATCCAATCCAATGCCAAACTGGCGGAGATTGATATCTAGACCCACTAAAAAGGTATTATAACCTTTAATTCTACTATACTAACGGCCGTCACTATGGTAGAATAAGTAGATGAAAGGAGAAATTCTTATAAAAGCGCTGGAGATAATCCATGGCGGGCTTATGAGCCAAGCCGATTTCTTTGCCGCTGTTTTGGAAAGTGGATACGGAGCGAGCATGGGTAAGATTGACTATAAATACGAAAAGCGCCAGCGCGCCAGGAAAGATAGAGAATGGGAGGAAAAAAGAATTCAAGAACGAAGAGACCGTTTGAGTAAATTTATTTCAAAGATGAAAAAAGATGGTCTGATTAAGGAAGCGGGGAGGAACAGTTTCAAGCTTCAAATTTCCAATAAAGGCAAATCTAAACTTGAGCAGCTTAAAGAATCTTTGCCAGACAGGCATTATAGTAGTGAGTATCAAAATATTTTCACCATAATTAGTTTTGACATTCCCGAAAAACTTCGCCGGAAGCGAAATTGGCTTAGGGAGGTTATTAAAAATCTTAAATTCGAAATGGTGCATCAAAGTGTTTGGATAGGAAAAGCAAAAATTCCCGAGAAAATGGTTCTGGATTTGGAGGATTTGAAAATTTTAGAGTACATAGAGATTTTTGAAATTAGCAAAACCGGAACGCTAAAAAAGTTGGATAAGTAGCTGTTTCTACTATACTAACGGCCGTCATAATAGTAGAAGTTTGAAATTCCTTGACTTTTCGCATCGGGGGGGGTACACTTTAGTTATTACTAGGGTTGTTAATATAATATAAAATATATGGGAATGGAAGGACCACAAAAACCAAAAGATCAGCAAGTAGCGGAATTAAAAGTTCAAATAAAGAACCAGAGGGATAAAAATGCACAAACAAGAGAAAAAACAGCTCTTATGGGAGGAGGGATGAGAACTTTAAGAGTTCTTGAATCACAATTAAAAAGTTTAGTTGGCGACGAAGAAGGCGATCGTATACTTTTGGAAATTAATCGGGAAAGTGTGGCTGAATAAGATAGGAAATAAGCCAGATTAGGATTTTTTGTTTTTTATCTCTTCCAGAAATTTTTTCACCAGGTCTCCTTGTGACATTTGGCCGAGGTTGCCATTGTCGCGGGATTCCAGGGTAACTTTTTTCGCTTCTATTTCTTTGTCGCCGATGACTATCCAGTAGGGAATTTTATTTGTCTTGGCATCGCGAACTTTAGTGCCGAGGTTTTCATCTTTGTCGTCCAGCTCCGCGCGGATATTATTTTCTTTTAATATTTCAAAAACTTCTCTGGCGTATTCGTTGTGGTTAGTGCGTACGGGTATGACCTTCACCTGCACTGGCGAAAGCCAGAGAGGGAAAGCCCCTAGATAATGCTCGATCAAAAACGCCACTATTCTTTCTATCGCCCCGATGGAAGAGCGGTGTACGACGAAAGCCAGATGTTCCTTGCCGTCCTCCCCGATGTAATTTAAATTAAATCTTTCCGGCATACAGAAGTCGTACTGAACAGTGAAAGCCGTATCTTCTTTGCCGTTGGCATTTTTCATTTGAATATCTATTTTTGGTCCATAAAAAGCCGCTTCATCTTTGGCTTCCTCAAATTTCGAGCCCCGCTTTTTCATCAGTTTGCGTAAAAGATCCTCTCCTTTCTCCCACGCCGAGTCATTCTTAAAGTACTTTTCAGTATTCTTTCGATCACCTAGCGACAAGCGGTAGCGATAATCAACATCCAGTTTTAAATTAAAAACCGAAGTGATGTATTCGATCAGGTCAAGCGCGTTGCCAATTTCTTCCACCGCTTGTTCTTCGTTTGCGCAGATAATGTGGGCGTCAGCCAAGCAGAAAGCTCGCACTCGTTGCAGACCCATCAGTTCTCCGGATTGTTCATAGCGATAGAGCTGGGCAAGTTCGGCGATGCGCATTGGCAGTTCTCGATAGCTGTGCGGTTTTGAAAGATAAAGTTCAAAATGATGCGGGCAAGTCATCGGGCGGAGCATGAATTCCTCGTCATCAATGCTGATTGGAGCGTACATTGAGTCTTTATAGTGGGGATAGTGGCCGGATTTTTTGTAAAGTTCCAGCTTGGCAATGTCTGGTGTGCGGACGTGCAGATATCCTCGGCGAATTTCTTCGTCGATGATGAAGCGTTCCAATTCCCGGCGGATGGTTGCACCCTTCGGAAGCCAGAGGGGCAGGCCCTTACCGACAGTATCGCTGAAAGTAAAGAGCTCCATTTCTCTGCCGATCTTTTTATGATCCCTATCTTCGCCTTTTTCCATGTTTTTCATACGGTTACGGTTAGAAAGAAAAGGATACTATTTTGTTTTTTTAGCAAAAATGGCAAGAAGAATAAAAATAATTAAAATTATTCCTCCGGCGATATAAAAACTAATCATGGCATTGTAAACGTTATTCATAATAATTACCTTGTTAATAATAAACTAAAAAACCATGCTGACAAAGAAAGAACTAATCCCGGCCCTATTAATTTCCAGTCAATCACGCCATTAATTATAGGCCCGATAAGTATAGAAGCAAAAAATACCTGGCCCATATCTCCCGAAATGGAAGCGAGTCGGTCAAAACGTGATTCAGATAATGACAAAGAGAACATACATTAATGATACTGCTCCAATAAAAAATTTGCAATAGCAACCAATTATGCTAGTATAAGTCCATTATGGTAGTCCGAATGAGGAGCACAAAATCGCATACGGGGAATCGCCGTTCGCATCATGCTTTGGCGAGCACGAGTTTTTCCAAGTGTGAAAATTGCAAAGCTATGAAAAGACGCCACACTGTCTGCTTGGCGTGCGGTTTTTATCGCGGGAAAAAAGTTTTGGATTTAGTTAAAAAAATAGAGAAGAAGCAGAAGAAATTAAAAGCGAAGGAAAATGGCAAATAGGCACCTTTCAAGATCAATAGTTCTCCAGACGCTTTTCGAGTGGGACTTCGGGCCCGCGGACAAAAAAAGAAGTGGTTCCAACGACGACGAAATCAAAGAAGCCCTGAAGAGAAATTTAAAAGAATTTGCGCCGGGTTTGGAAGACGACACTTTTGTTTTTTCCTTGATTGACGAGGTTTTGAAAAAGCGCGCGCAGGTTGATGAGATTATAGAAAAAGCTGCCCCCGATTGGCCGATGGACAAGATTTCTATAGTGGACAGGAATATTTTAAGAATCGGCCTGACCGAGCTCCTCTTCGGCGATAGAAAAGAAGTACCTCCGAAGGTGGCCATCAACGAAGCGATTGAATTGGCCAAAACTTTCGGCGGAGAAAATTCCGGAAAATTTGTCAATGGGGTCTTGGGCGCGGTTTACAAAGAAATCGGCGAGCCGGGCAAAGATCAAATTAGCAAAAAGAAAAAATCCGAAGCGCCGGTTGATATCAGCAAACTGCCGGTTGAGAAAAAAGGCGGAGCGCTTGTCTATGCTCAAAAGAACGGCCAAACTTTGTTCGCGCTGGTGCACGATGTTTTCGGTTATTGGACTATTTCCAAGGGTGGTATTGAAAAGGGAGAAGAAGAAGAAGCGACTGTCAGAGAAATCAAAGAAGAAATCGGACTAGATGTTATGATTGAAGAGAAATTAGGCGAAAATGAATATGTGGCTTCTCATCCGGAGAAAGGAAAAAGTTTAAAAAGGGTCGCGTACTTTTTGGCCAGAAGTGAATATAAGGAATTGGTGTTGGAAAAATCCAGCGGATTGGACGGAGCTCGGTGGTTTGAGCTTTCGGAAATTCCCAATCTTCGTATTTATAATGATATTATTCCATTAATTGCCAAGGCGGTTGAAATATTGAGTAGTAAAAAGTTATAAAGTGTAAAGTAGAAAGTAAACATATGATTAATTTTTCAGATTTTGAGAAAGCGACAAAAATAATTTTTAAAGATAAGGATTTGCTTAAGCAGGCTTTTACGCATCGTTCATATATCAATGAAAATCCGGGCGTAAAACTTTCGCACAATGAACGTTTGGAATTTTTAGGTGATGCTGTCTTGGAGCTCATCGTTACTGATTTTCTTTATAAAAAATATCCGAATTATACGGAAGGGGAACTGACCGCGGTGCGTTCGGCCTTGGTCAATGCGGTGATTATTTCCGAAATTGCCACCCAGATTGGCATGAATAATTATTTGCTTTTGTCTAAAGGTGAGGCCAAAGACAACGGCAAAGCCCGGCAATATATTCTAGCAAACACTTACGAAGCCTATGTCGGAGCATTGTATCTGGACCAAGGTTACGAAGTGGCGGATAAGTTTGTTGCTAAATCTCTTTTGCCAGAGACGGACGAAATTGTAAATAAAAAACTCTGGCGCGATGCGAAAAGTTTAGTGCAAGAAAAAGCGCAGGAATTTATTTCGGTGACGCCGGCTTACAAAGTTTTAAATGAATCGGGCCCGGATCACGACAAGCACTTTACGGTCGGCATTTATTTCGGCAAGAGTTTAATCGCCGAAGGCAAAGGTAAATCCAAACAAGAAGCGGAAGTCAAAGCGGCCGAAGCCGCCTTAAAAGTAAAAAACTGGATGGATTAGAAAATTATGGCAGCAAACACCATCGCCTACATAGATGCCTCAAATTTAAAATTTGGTATAGCCCAAAGTGGTTGGAATCTTGACTATAAATCATTTCGTTCATGGCTTCGCGATAAGTTTGGCGTATCTCGTGTCATACTTTTTATGGGTCTTATACCTGATAATTTTGAACTCTATAATTATTTGCAAAGCATCGGTTACGATATTTCTTTTAAACCTACTGTCACAAGCAAAGAAGGCAGAACAAAAGGAAATGTAGATGGGGAACTTATTTTAACCATCGCGAAAGATTTTTATGAAAATAAGCTAGAGAGCGCTTTGCTTGTGGCTGGCGATGGAGATTATCATTGTATTGTAGAATTTTTGAAAGAAAAAAATATTCCAATTACTGTCGTATCTCCAAATAGGAAATATCTGTCACTTTTATTAAAAAGAACAAATGTGCCAATTATTATATTAGATCAATTTATTAAGAAACTAAGACAAAAATGAAAAAGCCCCCAGATATGCCGAAACATATCAGGGGTCTTCTTCTTGTTTATGGGTGTATGATAGCAAAATAAAAACATATGTCAAGCGAAAAAGTGGAAAACCGAATATGTCAAAATGAGTAAAATTACATAATTCTATAAATCGGAAAAGTTGGATAATTTTTAGAAAGGCATAATTTTACCCCAGTTGGTAAAACCAGCTGGGGTTCTTTTGGATTTTAGAATTAAGATAATATTTGCTATACTTTACCTTAGTTACGCATTACCGTATTTACATGTTTTGTAAGCGTTACCAGCAGAAAGTTTATTAATTATCATTCTAACATTCTATAGAACTTTTGAATAAGAACATTATGCGGCTCCAAACTCTCGAATTAAATGGTTTTAAATCTTTCCCCAAAAAAACTGTTTTGGAATTTGAGAGTCCGGTCGTCTGCGTGGTCGGTCCGAATGGTTCTGGGAAATCAAATGTGGTAGAGGCGATTCGCTTTGTTTTGGGCGAGCAGTCCATAAAATCCATGCGCGGGAAAATAGGCTTAGACCTAATTTTCAAAGGATCAAAAAATTTGCCCAAAGGAAGCAAGGCTTCCGTTTCCATCTATTTCAATAATAACGATAAAGTTTTCAAACTTTCCAATGATGGAGGAGAAAATATAAATTTAAATTATGACACCATCAGCATTTCCCGCGAAGTTTTTTCCGATGGATTGAATAAATATATTTTAAACGGGGCGGAAGTTCGGCTGAAAGATATTCATAATCTTTTGGCTTCGGTCAATGTCGGTTCAAGCGGACATCACATTATTTCCCAGGGCGAGACGGACCGGATTTTAAATGCTAGCCCGAAAGATCGAAAAGCGATGGTGGAAGATGCGCTCGGACTCAAAATTTATCAATATAAAATAAAGGAAAGCGAACGGAAGCTTGAACGGACTGAAGAGAATATGAAAGAAGTCGTGCTTTTGCGCCGGGAAAATGCTCCGCATCTGAAATTCCTCGAGAAGCAGGTGGAAAAATTCGAAAAGGTGAAAGAAATGCAGAGCGAGCTCGGAGGTTTGTACCGAGAATACTTGAAAAGAGAAAGCGTGTATTTGGAAAAAGAAAAAGGGAGCTTGGCGCATGAGAGAAATAAAATTTCTGGGGAGCTAAAAAGTTTGACTGGTAAAATTACTGAAGTTGAGGACGATTACCCCCTCCGCCCTGAGGGCACCTCCCCCTACAGTAGGGGGAGGACGGGTGGGGGTAAATTAGAGGAATTAAAAATTACTGAACAAAAATTGAACGAACTTCGCTCTACAAAAGGCGAGCTGGAGCACAAGCTTGGCAGAGTTGAGGGAATATTAGAAGCGAAAGAAAATAAAGTAAAACTTTCTGGCAAATGTCCGCTATGCGGTAGTGATATTAAAGAAATAGGAGAAGGGCAGGAAGAGAAAAGAAAACACGATGAGAGAGAAATATCTGAATTGAAAAGCTCCCAAACGGAAATTTTTGCCGAGATACAGAAGATGGAAAATAACGAAAAAGAACTCTATCAAAAAATAGAAAAGTTAAAGCAAGAAATAAATGAAAAGATAGAAGCCTTGCGTGATTTGGAACGGGAAAAGTTTACCTGGAAAGTCAGACATCAAGAGCTATCTTCGGCGCTTGAACTTGTTTCTATAAAAGAAGCTAATTTAAAAAGCCGAACCGAAAATTTTGAGAATGAAATAAAAGAAGGCGTGGCATTGATAGGGCAGGAAGTTTTGTCTTATAATAATTTTGAGGTGTCCAACACTGGAATTTCGGGTGTTGGACACCTGCCAGAAAATCAAGAAGAATTAAAAAGAAAAATTGAGCGCATTAAAATAAAGTTGGAGGATGCAGGTACAGGAAGCGGAGCCGAGACCTTGAAAGAATTTAAAGAAGTTTCGGAGCGGGACGCTTTTTTGGCCAAAGAAATGGAAGATTTGACCAAGAGCATTGAATCTTTAGAAAAACTTATTGCGGACCTGAAAGAAAAAATAGATTCAGAATTTAAAGAAGGTGTTAAAAAAATAAATGTGGAGTTTCAAGAATTCTTTTCCTTGATGTTTGGCGGCGGGCACGGCTCGCTGGCTATCGTGGTGGAAAATAAAAAGTCCCGACGTCTTTTAGAGTCGGGATCCCGACCAGGAGCGTCGGGAAAAAATTATGAGGATATGGAAAGTGAAGATTATGAAAATGACGAGGAAATTATTTTTGAACAGGGAATAGAAATAAATGTCTCACTCCCGCATAAAAAGGTCAAAGAGCTCCATGCTCTCTCCGGCGGGGAGCGCTCGCTCACTTCTATCGCTCTTCTTTTCGCTATGTCCCAAGTGAATCCGCCGCCTTTCTTGGTGTTGGATGAGACCGATGCTGCATTAGACGAAGCGAATTCACGCAAATACGGTGACATGTTGGAAAAACTCTCCAAACATTCACAACTCATTGTCGTTACCCACAACCGCGAGACGATGTCCCGCGCCGGAGTCCTCTACGGCATCACCATCGGCTCCGACGGCGCTTCCAAACTTCTCTCGGTCAAATTCGAAGAGGCTACCCAAATCGCGAAGTAAATTACCACCCTGCTCCGACCTCGAGTCGGAGCACCCCTCCTCCATAAGGAGGGGAGGAATCCTACACCAAAATATAATCGATGGTTTTGCGTTCCAGGTCGGCGCTTCGGACTTTTATTTTTACGCGGTCTCCGAGGCGGTAGCGCTTCTTTTTTTTCTGCCCGACTAGTTCCAGTTTTTTTTCGTTGAAAATATAAAAATCATCTTGCAGATCTCGCACTCGCACTAGGCCTTCGCATTTTGTTTCTATTTCTTCCACGTAAATGCCCCACTCATTTATTCCGCTAATAATTCCCTCAAAACTTTTTCCTAATCGTTTAGACATGTATTCAACTTGCTTATATTTAATTGAAGCCCGCTCCGCGTCGGCCGCGCGCTTTTCTTGTTCGGATGAAACTTGAGAAATTTTCTCATACTCATGCAGATGCTCTTGACCTACCCTTTTTCCAGAAAGATAATTGGCGAGGAGTCTATGTACTATGATATCCGGATAGCGCCTGATCGGGGAAGTGAAGTGAGTATAATATTCAAAGGCCAGACCGTAGTGCCCGATATTTTTGGTAGAATAAATTGCCTTGGCCATGGAACGGATAACGGCCCGATGCACCGTGTCGGCTTCACTTCTGCCAGACAAAGACCCCAGCAATTTATTTATCTGGTGGGTTGAAATGATACCGTTTTGCAGAAAAACTTTGTGGCCCAAGCTGTGCAGAAAAAAAGATAAATCAGCCATTTTTTCTTTACTCGGCAAGTCATGCACGCGATAGATCCCGACGCTTGCGGTCGGGACCCCGACCCCTTTGGGCGTCGGGGTAGACTCTCCAGAGAGAAGCTCCGCCACTTTTTTATTGGCCAAGAGCATGAATTCCTCAATTAATCTATTTGAATCACCCCGTTCTTTTTTAATAACTTTGATCGGCACACCACTAGCGTCCAAAACAAATTTCACCTCTTCCTGATCCAGCGAAATCGCGCCTTTGGCAAACCTTTCTCTAGTTAACTTTTTCGCTAAATTATTCAGAATGGAAAGTTCTTTATGAAGTGGAACAGAAGGTTTCTTAATAGACTCCTCCGCTTCTTCATAGGTAAATCTCTTTCGTGAGTGGATGACCGTGCGCCCGAACCACTCGCTTTTTATTTTGGCATTTTTATCTATCACAAAAACCGCGCTCATCGTGAGTCGGTCTTTATTCGGCACCAAGGAGCATAAATCATTGGAAAGAATTTCCGGTAGCATCGGGATGGTTCGATCCACTAGATATACCGAAGTTCCTCGCCCGCGCGCTTCCTGATCCAGCTCGCTGCCAACTTTTACATAATGCGAAACGTCGGCGATGTGAATGCCGATTTCGTATTCCTCCCCTCCTTGCGGAGGAGGGGTGCCCTTACTGGGGGCGGGGTGGTGATTACTTGGGGAAAGAATTCGGAACGATATTGCATCGTCAAAGTCCTTTGCGTCTTCAGGGTCTATCGTAAAAGTTAGAGTCTTCCTAAAATCACGGCGCCCGGCATAATCGTTATTTTTTATTCCACCCCTTCTTATCTCTTCCGCTTCTTTTTCCACTTTGTTTGGAATTTCCGAAT
>OBEQ010979040.1_pt1 | contig 10211 bp, 8 predicted proteins | sample 1670901 | NCBI WGS metagenome assembly OBEQ01 (sample SAMEA104232315, study PRJEB22302) | groundwater metagenome | biome: forest; feature: aquifer; material: groundwater | place: USA | collected 2011-08-07 | depth 5.4 m | reverse complement strand
GTGGATCTTCAGCGGGATGCTCTCGATGGAGCCGTGGGGAGTGAGCGAAGAGAGCGCTCCTGACCTCGAACAGGTCGCTGCGATCCGGGGTCACTTCGTGGATGCGGCGCGCTTCGTGATCTCGCCGGAGAGCGCGATCGAGGTGTTGCATCCACAGTTCGCGCCGAAGGAACTTGATCTCATCCAGTTCATGGGCAGACCGTTCTATCGGGCACAGGACCCCGGGGCGGACCGGACCTTGCTCGTCACGGCCTACCAGGGACCCCCGACGATCAAGTCAGGATTCACCGAGTACGAACTGTCGACGGCGGCGGCTGCCGTCATGCACGACGAGGAGGAGTCGCAGTCCGCGTGGCTGACTGACTACGATGCCTACTACTACGACCGCTACTACGACCGCGGACGCGGCAGACCGTTGCCGGTGCTGCGCGTCAAATATGCGGACGCTCTTGGGAGCTGGCTGTACCTCGATCCCCGCGACGGTGGACTCGTGCAGCGCGAAACCTCGAGAGGCCGTCGCGTGCGCTGGCTCTATCACGGGCTTCACAGCCTGGATTTCCCGGGGCTGTATCAGGCGGGCTGGCTCTGGGATGCGGTCATCGTCACGTTGTGCACCGGGGGTCTTCTGCTCAGCATGACGTCGGTGATCGTCGGCTGGCGCCGGCTGCGCCGCGCGCAATAGAATGCCGGTTATGACGCGTCGCGTGATCGCCGATTTCCGCCGCGACGATGACGATCATGGGTGGGCAGTTCACGCTGCAGTTCGCGAACAACGGCCCCGTGTACAAGGGGGACGTCAAGCAGGTCGGTGGACCGCAGGACTTCGACTTCGTTCAGAAGGAAGGACCGGACGCTGGCCAGACCTGGCAGGCGCTTGTCTCGTCAAACGGCCAGCTCCTGAAAATCTGCTACACCTATTCGGGTGAAAACGGCCGGCCAACGACGCTGACGACCTCGCCGGGCGAGGGGACGACGTTGATCGGATTGCGGCGCAAATAGATACCCTGACTATTTATTCAGGTATTCTTCAGTCCGTTCCCAGACCCCGGTGCGCTTACTATTAAGGCGTCCGATGAAGCGAAGCCCGATTCTCCTGTTGCTCGCCGGCGCATTGCTGTGCGGTGGGCGGGTCTACGCGCATCATTCCTTCGCCGCGACGTACCTCGAAAACCAGCAGCTGTCGATCGAGGGCCAGCTCGTGCAGTTCGTCTACCGGAATCCGCACACCCTGATACAGATCATGGCGCCCGACGCCAACCGGCAGATGCAGCGGTGGACCGTGGAGTGGGAAGGGCGCGGCCAGCTCGATCACGAAGGCGTGACGGGCATGACGCTCAAGGCCGGCGATCGCGTCATCATCACCGGCAACCCGGGAAAAAACGCGGCCGATCACTGGCTCCGCGCGCAGACGATCCTCCGTCCGAGGGACGGATGGAAGTGGACGGTCACCGCGCCGTCAATGCGGTAGCGTCGCCGTCGCGCTCTTCAGCACGCGATCCTTCGGCAACCCGCCGTTCTCCGGACTCTCGACCCACGCAAACACCAGTTGATTGCCTTGCCGCGCCAGACGCGGGAGGCCGCTGATGCGGCCGCCGGAGGCGCCCGCGATCGCGATTGCGGGCGATTTCGCGCCTGACCGCTCGATGCGGCGCAGGCGGAACTGTGCCCGCCCCTGCGCGAACTCCACCCACGTGGCGACGGCGCTGCCGTCCTCGAGCATCTCGACGTCGACTCGCCCGAGCGAACCTGCTTCATCAAGCCTGATCGGATCGCCCCACGTGCGGCCCGCGTCGGTCGACAACGCCGCGTACGACCGTCCCTCGTTCTCGAGCAAGGTGAACCACGCGACCGCGACGTCACGGCCGTGGGCACTGACGACCGGTCCGTTCACCGGGCACGACTCGATGTTCCAGCCGTCGTCATGGACGGCCTTGCCGTCCGTCCATTTGCCCCCTTCGAGGCGCGACACGTAGATATCGCGGATCTCGTCATCCGTGCGATTCCTGAAGGCGGTGACGACGCCGTCGGAGGTGACCGCGACGCTCGTCGTACAGCAATCGCACACCTTGGCGTCGATCGGCTCGTCTGCGTTCTGCTTCCACTGCGCATCGTACGAGGCATAGCGGAGGCTCATCGGGCCCTTCTCGCGATCGGTGACCGTCTGACGTCCGTCCAGCCACACGAGCCCGAGACCCTGCCCGGGAATATCGAACAGCGTTGCGAAGCCATGCTGCGTCGTCGTCCCGTCGTGGTGCGGCAGGAACGATCGCGCCCACGTCTTGCCGTCGCCTTTTGAGTACGAGAGCCGCAGATTGTAGGCCTCGAGCTCCGGGTCGGTGTTCTGCAGCCAGCTGGCCGCAAGCGTGCCGTTCGACAGGCGGATGACCGACGGCACGTCGGAGTCGTTGATGAACCAGTCGGCGCCGGACGCGACGGTCTGCGGCTGCGACCATCCAAGCGCGGTGCGCTCGGCAAATTTCAGCGTCGCTTTGTCGCCGGCCATCTCGACCCAGCTCAAGAGGGGACCGCGCTGTTCGGAAACGCTCAATTGAGGGCCGGCGCTTCCACCGGCGGCCGGTGTGGTGAGCGGCTCCACGGTTATTGCCCACGGAGGAGGCGCCGCGACCGGCTTCGCCGCAACGGGAGCCGGTTTCTCGCTGCTGCAGGCGAGCAGCGCGACGGCGACGAGCACAATCAGTGCAAATGTCTTCGAGGTCATCGGGCGAGGATATCAAACTTTCGGAACGTCAGCGCGCGGCCGCGGTGGTGTCCGCGGCCGCATCCACCATCACTTCACCTGATCTTTCGGCTCGTGGTCCCCGTGGGTGTGATGACCGCTAATATGGGCGCCACAACCGAAGCGCATCATCACGTAGAACAGAGCGGCGTAGACGGCAAACGAAAGAAGCGCGTTCATGTGTCACCCGACGTCTGCTCAGGGCAACGACGGTGCCACCGTGCCAAGCCGGCGCCCGGCACAGAATCGGAGAGTTGTCGACGGGAACGGGGCCCGCGATCCGGCGCGCCGCGGATTCTTCCGACCCGCCCGTGACATTTTTCCTTCCGTTGCATCGCCTGAGCGTGCGACTATGAACGTTGGCCGCCAGAGTCGAAGTGGACCGCTTCTTGGATCCCTGCCTGGCGGGCGAACAGCCGTGCGAAGCTTCACGATTCGATATTCGCGAACGATTGCCGTCGTACAGGCCTCGGCGCTCGCGGTCGTGCTCTCGGCGACGTGCCTCGTCGATGCCGGGATGACGCCGGCGCAGAAAGCCTGCTGCGAGGCGATGGGGCACGACTGCAATCACATGGCGCAGCCACAGCGCTGTTGCCCGGTCGAAACGCCGCGCATCGCCCAGGCGTCCGTGCTGGCGCGCTTCTACCCGTTGCCACCAGCAGCGCCAGTCAGTCTCCTCCCCCAACTGGTCAGTGGTTCCTGCGTTCGATCGCTCCCTCGTTCCACCTCTGCTGGCTTCTCGCCGCTGTCGCGCGGCGTGCCCACGTACGTCCTCGTTTCGGCGTTCCGTATCTAGCCTTCCCGCCTGACGCCAGAGGTCGGCGAACGTGCGGCTGTCTCCGCACGACCTCGCCGCTCCGTTCCACCGCAACCCTGAAGGGGAAGGACGTATGCGACTTGCATGGATTCGGACGTTCGCGCTCGCCGCGCTGTTCCTGCCGGCGGCACAGACCGTTGCTGGTCAGTCGACCGGCTCGACCGAGGGCGCGCCGCTCTCGCTGACAGCAGCCGTCGACGAAGCGCTGCAGAACAATCCCGAGTTGATCGCGCTCCGGCGGCAGTACGACGCGGCCCGCCAGCGGCCGGCGCAGGACCGCTTTCTCATGGCGCCGTCATTCGAAGCGCAGATCTGGCAGTGGCCGATCAACACGCTGAATCCGCTGAATACAGGCATGTACATGGTGACCATCAGCCAGGACTTGCCGGGCCGCGGCAAGCGTCAGCTCAAGGTTGCTCTTGCACAGAAGGACGCAGAGCTATCGGCGAATGAGATTGCGATCCGGGGGCGTGACGTGGTCGAGCAGGTGAAGCGCACGTATGCGGAGCTGTTCGTCAGCCGTCGCGCGATCGAGGTGCAGGGGCAGAGCATCGGCCTGGTCCGACAGCTGGCCGACGTCTCGACCGCCAAGTACGCAGCCGGGCGCGCCCCTCAGCAGGATGTCCTGAGAGCGGTCGTCGAGATCTCGAAACTGCAGATCGACCTCGTAACTCGCGGGGAGCGAGCTCAACTCGCTGAGGCCGAATTGAACACCCTCCTTGCGAGGCCACCGCAGGCGCGTATCGGCACACTTGCCGAACCGCCGGAAGACGTCGCGCTCCCGTCGCCGGAGGAACTACAGCAACTCGCGCTCCTCAGGCATCCTGAGCTGACGGCGTCGAGGCTGGGCGTGGAGCGCGCGCAGGCGGCGCTCAACGTCACGGAGCGCGAGTACAAGCCCGATTTCATGGTCGGCGGCGGCTACATGCTCATGCCGCGCGATCGTGACGCCTGGACGGCAAGCGTCGGCATCTCGTGGCCGACGGCGCGCTGGGCGCGCGGGCGTCTCGACGCGCAGAAAGCGGAGGCCGAAGCCAACATCGAGGCGGCACGCGCCGGGCAGCGGGCAGCGGAAAACCGGATCCGGCTGGCTGTTCAGGATGCATACATCCGGGTGAAGTCGGCCGGACAGCGCGCGGCGCTGCTGCGCACGACGATCCTTCCGCAGTCAGAGCAGACACTGGAAGTGTCGCGTGTGGCCTACCAGACCGACCGTGTCGATTTCCTCGCCCTGCTGGATAACCAGCGCGTGCTCGTCGAGGCGCAGCTCGACTACGAGGAGGCGCTCAGCGAGCTCGAGCAGGCACGCGCCGACCTCGAGCGGGCCGTTGGAGTCGATCTGCCCGCCACCACGACCGCCGATGCCACGAGTGAGAGGAGATGACCATGTCGCGACGCCTTCGCATCGCTCTTCTGGTGGCCGCTGTGGTGACGATCGCCCTCGCCACGCTTGCCGCGTACGCCGGCCGGGAGTGGCTCGAAGGCCTGCCGCTTGTCAGCCGCGCCGCCGTCGCCCTTGGCATCTCATCGACGCCACACCTCGAACATTCCGGGACGCCCGCGCCTTCCGCGTCCGATCCGAACGCGGGAGGGCAGGTGTCGATCGATTCGCAGCGCCAACAGCTGATCGGCGTGCGAATCGCGACCGTGACGCGCAGCGAGATCGCGCCGACCATCCGGGCCAGCGGCATCGTCCGGTACGACGAGACGCGGCAGGCCGACGTGAACGTCAAGGTCGATGGCTGGATTCGAGACCTGTTTGTCGATTACACGGGGCAACCGGTTCGCAAGGGCCAGCCGCTGTTTTCGTTCTACAGCCCTGACCTCCTCTCCACTGAGAACGAGTACCTCCTGGCGCTGAAGAATCGCGATCAGATGAAGACCGCGCAGGTGTCCGACGTCCGCGAGTACGCAGAGCGGCTCGTGGAGGCGGCGCGCCAGCGTCTCGCGCTGTGGGACCTGCCGGCCGAACAGATCGATGCGCTCGAAGCGACGCGACGTCCCCAGGAAGCGGTGACGTTCACATCGCCTGTCGGAGGCTACGTGATCGAGAAGCAGGCGGTGCAGGGGATGCACGTGACCGCGGGTCAGACGCTCTACAAGGTCGCTGACCTTTCGACGGTGTGGATCGAGGCCGCCATCTACGAACAGGAACTTCCGCTGATACGTGTGGGGCAGGCTGCCAGCGTCACGCTCGACGCGTACCCGGGCCAGCGGTTTGACGGACGCGCTGTGTACGTCTACCCGTATGTCGAGGAAGCCTCGCGGACGGTCAAGGTCCGCTTCGCATTTGCAAACGCGGCCGGCCGTTTGAAGCCTGGAATGTACGCGAACGTCGAGCTGCGCGCTCCCGCTTCGCGCGGTCTCACGATACCCGCCGACGCTGTCCTCGATTCCGGTACCCGCCAGACCGTGTTCGTCTCTCAGGGTGAAGGGAACTTCAGCCCGCGACCTGTGACGGTCGGCCGCCGCATCGGCGACGTCGTGGAGATCACGCGTGGGCTGCAGGAAGGCGAACAGGTTGCGTCGGCGGCGGCCTTCTTCCTCGATTCAGAGAGCCAGCTCCGTGCGGGGCTGCAAAGCTATGAGCCTCCGCCACCTGTGTCACAAGCGACGGCCCAGCCGGACAGCGCGCTCGATATTGCGTTTCTCGCACAGCCTGATCCGCCTCGGACAGGCGAGAGCACGTTCGAAGTCACGCTGAAAACGCCTGCAGGGCAGCCCATCCCGGACGCCAGCGTGATCGTGCAGCTGCTCATGCCGGCGATGCCGACGATGAACATGCCGGCGATCCGGAGTGAGACGACGCTGGCGCCCGCCGGCAACGGCGTCTACCGCGGCACCGGAGAGTTGACCACGTCCGGCCGATGGGACGTGACCGTCATCGTGACCAGGGCTGGTCAGCAGGCGGGGCGCCGCCAGTTCGCGCTGGTGGCCAGGTAAGAGGCAGCCATGATCAACCGCATTATCGAGTGGTGCGCGGGCAACCGGTTCCTCGTGTTCACCGGGACGATCGTGCTGCTGGTCTGGGGCATCTGGGCGATGACCGCGACGCCGCTCGATGCGGTTCCGGACATCTCCGATGTGCAGGTGATCGTCTCCACGGAGTGGATGGGCCGCAGCCCCGACATCATCGAGGACCAGATTACGTATCCGATCGTCTCGGCGCTGCTCTCGGCGCCCCGTGTGCGGACCGTCCGCGGCTTCACTGACTTCGGCATCTCGTACGTCTACGTCATCTTCGAGGATGGCACCGACATCTACTGGGCCCGCAGCCGCGTCGTCGAATACCTGCAGGGGATTCGAGGCCGGTTGCCGGAAGGGAGCAACCCGGTCATCGGCCCCGACGCGACCGGAGTTGGCTGGGTCTTCGAGTATGCGCTCGTGGACGAGAGCGGCCAGCACACGCTTGCCGACCTGCGGACCGACCAGGACTGGTATCTGCGATACGCGCTCGCGTCGGTCGACGGCGTTGCCGAGATCGCGAGCATCGGCGGGTTCGTGAAGCAGTACCAGGTCAACCTCGATCCGAACAAGCTGGCCGCGTACGACAAGTCGGTGAAGGATGTCGTCCAGGCGATCCGCGCCAGCAACAACGACGTGGAAGGGCGGCTGCTCGAGTTCTCCGGCCGCGAGTACATGGTGCGCGGGCGCGGCTACCTGAAATCGGTCGACGATATTCAGAAGATCTCCCTCGGCGCGGACGCGCGCGGAACGCCGGTGCGCGTGAGGGATGTCGCCGACGTGCGACTCGGCCCCGATATCCGGCGTGGCGTGGCCGAGCTCGACGGCAAAGGCGAGGTCGTGGGCGGAATCGTGGTGATGCGCTTCGGCGAGAACGCACTGCGGGTCATCGACCGCGTGAAGGCGAAGCTGCGCGACGTCCAGGCGTCGTTGCCGCCCGGCGTTCGCATCGTGCCGACGTATGACCGTTCGTCCTTGATCAGCGCCTCCATCGGCACGCTCAGGCGCACGCTCATCGAGGAGGCCGTCGTCGTCTCGCTCGTCATCATGGTCTTTCTCTTTCACATCAGGTCCGCGCTCGTCCCGATCCTCGCGCTGCCAATCGCGGTGGCCGCCGCGTTCATTCCGATGTACCACCTCGGCGTCTCGGCGAACATCATGTCGCTCGGGGGGATTGCGCTCGCGATCGGCGTGCTCGTCGATGCGTCGATCGTGATGGTCGAGAACGCGTACCGGCGCATCTCCGGGGGGGAGAGTGCGCAGGCCGGCGCGACGGACGACAGCGGCGGCGGCCCCGTCGCGTACGACGATCAGCCGCGCGTGATCGTCGCGTCGGCCCGGCAGGTGGGGCGCGCCATCTTCTTCTCGCTGGCGATCATCATCGTCTCCTTCATGCCCGTCTTCCTGCTGGAAGCGCAGGAAGGACGGATGTTCCGGCCGCTCGCCTTCACCAAGACCTCCGCGATGACCTTCGCGGCGCTGCTGTCGATCACGCTCGTGCCGGTGCTGATGACGATCTTCGTTCGAGGCCGCCGGTTGAAGCCCGAGTCGGCCAACCCCGTCTCGCGTGTCTTCACGTGGCTCTACGCGCCGGTGCTCCGGCTGGCGCTGCGGTGGAGGTGGGTGCTGTTGCTGGTCAACCTCGCGGTCGTGCTGTTGACGATCCCGCTGCTGCTCGCGCTCGGCAGCGAGTTCATGCCGCCGCTCTACGAAGGTTCGATGCTCTACATGCCGACGTCGCCGCCGGGATTGTCCGTGACCGAGGCCGCGCGGCTCCTCCAGGTGCAGGACAAGCTGCTGCGGCGCGTGCCCGAGGTGCAGCAGGTGTTCGGGACCGTCGGCCGCGGCACCTCGTCCACCGACAACAGTCCGATGGGGATGGTGAATACCACCGTGCTGCTGAAGCCGCGGGAGCAGTGGCGTCCAGGCCTGACGTTCGAACAACTGCAGGCCGAGATGGACGCGCAGCTGCAGTTTCCCGGACTGCCGAACGTCTGGACGCAGCCGATTCGCAACCGGCTCGACATGCTGCTCACCGGGATCAAGACGCCGGTCGGCGTGAAGATCTTCGGGGCCGACTTGAACGTCATCCAGGACCTCGGGCGCCAGATCGAGACGATTCTCCGGGACGTGCCTGGCACCCGCAGCGTGTACGCCGAACGCGTGGCGCAGGGTTACTTCGTTGATATCACCATCAACCGTGACGCAATCGGGCGGTACGGGCTTACGACCGAGGACGTCCAGGATGTCATCCAGTCGGCGCTCGGCGGCGAGAACGTGACGCAGACCGTCGAAGGCCGTGAGCGGTATCCGGTCAACGTACGGTACGAACGCGACTTCCGCGAGAACCTGACCGCGCTCGAGCGGGTGCTGGTCAAGACGCCGGTGGGCGCCAGCGTCCCGCTGGGACAGCTTGCCGAGATCGCGATGACGACCGGTCCCGCGATGATTCGCGATGAGGATGGGCAACTGGCCGGATACGTCTATGTGGACACGGCGACGCGCGACATGGGCGGCTACGGGGACCAGGCCAAGGCGGCGCTGGCCGGAAGGCTGAAGCTCCCGGTCGGCTACTCGCTCGGGTGGACGGGCCAGTACGAGTTCCAGGTCCGCGCACGCGAGCGTCTGAAGTTCCTCATGCCGATCGTGTTCTTCGTCATCTTCATGCTGTTGTACCTGACGTTCCGGTCCGTCTCAGAGGCGGTGATCGTGTTGCTGTCGGTGGTGTTCGCGATGACCGGCGGCGTCGTCCTGCAGTGGCTGCTCGGCTACAACTTCTCGGTGGCGGTCTGGGTCGGCTATATCGCGCTCTACGGCGTCGCCGTGCAGACCGGCGTCATCATGGTCGTGTACCTGCACGAGGCGCTCGACACGCGTCTGCGGCTCGGCGGAACGCTCACCGAGCGCGACATCCTCGCCGCCACCATCGACGGCTCGGTGCTGCGCCTGCGGCCCAAGCTGATGACCGTCACCGTGGTCATGGCTTCGCTGGTGCCCATCATGTGGAGCACAGGTGTCGGGTCAGACGTCATGAAACCGATCGCAGCACCGATCATCGGCGGGATGATCACATCGACGATTCACGTGTTGATCAATACGCCGGTGATGTTCTACATCATGAAAATCAGGGCGCTGCGACGGGGAAAGCTGGCGACGTCAGGCATCGGAGCGTGACCGACCGGCGTCTATACTCGGGTAGGGAGGGTGACATGGAACGCGACGTCGTGTGTGGGATGCAGATCGGTCCGGCCAAGGCCGCCGGAACAAGTGTGTTCAACGGTAAGACGTACTACTTCTGCGCGAAGGCGTGTAAGGCGAAGTTCGATGCCAATCCGTCTCAGTACGCCAAGTAGACGCCGGTGCCTGCCAATCAACACGCTGCCGCACCCGCGCAAGTGGTCGATCCCGTGTGCGGGATGACGATCGATCCTGCCGACGCGGTGGGGCATCTCGACCACCAGGGCCAGACGTATTACTTCTGCAATCCGAGCTGCCTCGAGCGCTTCCGCGCGAACCCGGCGGAGTTCATCGCTCCGCGTCCGACACAGGCGCTCGCCGCGGCTCCTGGCGCGGACGTGCGCGAATACCCCTGCCCGATGCATCCGCAGAACCGTCAGGTCGGCCCGGGTTCGTGTCCGATCTGCGGCATGGCACTGGAGCCGGTCATCGCCACGCTGGATGAGCACCCGAACG
>OBEQ012016361.1_pt1 | contig 10212 bp, 6 predicted proteins | sample 1670901 | NCBI WGS metagenome assembly OBEQ01 (sample SAMEA104232315, study PRJEB22302) | groundwater metagenome | biome: forest; feature: aquifer; material: groundwater | place: USA | collected 2011-08-07 | depth 5.4 m | reverse complement strand
ATGTGCATCTCCTGATGACACCGGGCCTGTCTCTGGTGATGAAATTAGTGGGCAGTCGTTATGCGGTGTATATGAATAAATCCTACAAGCGAACTGGCACAGTGTGGGAAGGAAGACATACTTCGCCTGTGAAGGCAATTTTGATTGGAAAATCAGTGAACGATGATTGAGTGAATTCAATATAAATTAGGAGTAAAAAAATGAAAAAAATATTAACAGCAATTCTTTGTGCGATTTCTATAGGCGGTAGTACCGCTTACGCAGACAAAGGAGTTTATAACGGCGACACAGCCTATACCAATGTAAAGGTTACCGGTATTGCGTTTGAGTCAAGTGGAGCATCAGCCAATTTTGCGTTTACGATTGACGACCCGAATGCTGTAGATGCTAAAACTTTGGTCTTTACGTCAGATGAATATTCTGGAGACAGGTTGAAGGAATTATATTCTTTGGTGATGTCTGCATATGTCTCAGGTAAACCTATAGCGCGAATCACATGGGGAGCTTATCTAACAGCGGGCAACACCAGATATGTTAAAGCGAGACGCTTTGAAGCGGGAACATTGTTCTAAGCGCCCATCGGTGGAGCAAAGAGTATTGAAGAGAAATTGGGAATAAAAAATGATGAGAGTATTGAAGAACTCTGTTTTGTTCATCATGGTGTGTATTGTTACTGGCTGTCACAGCGATAATGCTGGAGTTGATACGTCTACTGTAGATTAGAATACAATTGCAGATGACAATTTGGCTAGTCCTCAAAATAATGCTGAAAGTTCCACTATTACTGCAATGCCTCAAGTATTTCAACCTGTTACTTGAGCCGGAAATGACCCGCGGATTCTGCTGAAGATGCTCTTTTTCAAATTACCGTTATATCCCATCGCCAGCCTTCGGATAGAAGATTGGATGAAAAGATGGGTTTTATGCGATGGGATTTTGGGAAATAACAATTACAGTGACGGAATTTTTGAAGCTCTCCATTAAACCATTCCGTCAATGCATAAAGGGCAGCTTAACTGCCTTTAATAATTATTGAAGATTAAGATATCCCTATGAACAAAAAGCTTGCTGTGCATTATCGGGCGTTTTTTAGCTTTTCCATGATCGGTATTTTGTTTAGCACTACCGTTTTATTCAGTGCCAGCGCTCATTGTCTAGATTGGCAAACTTATCTTGAAGTCGAAAGTTTTTCCTACAGTGAATCCACGTCGGTAAATAGCCTTCTTAATAAATTAAATGGCAGTTTGAGTAATGGTGATCTTGCCTTTACGCACAATCGTCTTGAGTTGGGGGTGAAAGCGGATTATACAGACCATCAATTTGGATTGGGTCGGGTAATGCGCTACGACCATTTAGTGCATTACACGCAAGACACCCTGCAGTTATTTTATCTGAAGAACAATGATCTGCCAGTCGATAGTAACCGCGACTATAATATATTTATTGAGACCAATCGTGTCCGCGCTGATGGATTCACTTTCAGCTATGGCAATCGATCCATTGAACATCTGCAAATTGATTTAAAAGGCAGTGCTCTACAAACATCAAAATTGTTGGATGGCGGTTTCTCAGGGCAAATGACCAGTAAAGACGGTGAGCTTTCGTATGGCGGTTTGGACCTTGATTACTCTTACGATGAAGATATTATATTCGGTCACCCAGTAGAGGAACCTACAGGTAGCGGCGTTGCATTTGACTTGGATATTGGATGGCAGTATAAACCTAATTTACGCGCTGATATTTCCATTCATGATCTCTGTTCAAAATTGGATTGGGATAATGCGCCGCATACTATCGCGCAACTCAATACCGACCGAGTAACATTTGATGAAAATGGCTTTATTAGCGTAGAGCCGGCATTGTCTGGCAGAAATTCAGAACTCTCGTTTTCACAGCGTTTTCCACGTCGCACTTCTGGTTCACTCAGTTATATCAGTGGAAACACACGCTATTGGATTTCTGATTATCACCAACTAGCGACACATTTTTCTCAGCTGGGTTTTACCCATCAATCTCGTTATGGATCATTTAAGTTGGGTTACTACCCAGCGTATCTGGCCTATGAGTTGGGTTACGAAAGCTCATGGTTTGTAGTTAATCTGAAAACGTCTGACTTCAATTTTAGGAATGCGAAGTTGGTGGGCTTGGAGATGGCATTCAAACATAGTTGGTGATAAAGAGAATCAGACCAATTGCAGTAAAGCGAGAATAAATTTAATCCCGCCGCAACTTATCACTAATCGCAATCGGTGTCGGGTAATTAAGTACCACAATATACGACGACACCACGAACGTAATAATCGCCGTGGCCTGTATCAAGTGCGAGGCTTCTTTGCCAATAAGAGATGCCTCAAACGCGATATAAGCAATCATTAATGAGAACTCACTGATCTGTCCTAAACGAAACCCGACATCCCAGGCGAGGTTTGAGCCTTCGCTCCAGCGCATTAACATGACGCGGAATACCACAGGCTTGATGGTTAACATGAGTGCTGCGAGTAAAAGCGCGGGAATGGCGATGCTTGCTAACAAGGTTAAATCGAATCGTCCACCGAGGGAGAAGAAAAACAGGATAAGAAAAAAGTCTCTGAGTGGGCGCAAATTGGTTGCGATATATTGCGCGATCGGGCTGGTGGCAATGGTGATGCCGGCGAGAAAGGCGCCGATTTCGGCGGATAATCCCACCCAATGCGCGAGCTGTGCCAGACCGAGGCACCAGCCTAGAGCCAACAAGAAAATATATTCGTGAAAGCGATCGAATTTAATAATTAATTTAAGCAGAACGTATTTAACAAAACCGAAGGCAAATAAAACTAACAACGGGAGTGCCACGATAGTTTTGGTAAATTCGCCGCCATTTAATTTGCCGAGGCTGCCGCTCATTAAGATCAACAAGATAAAAATGGCGATAAGGTCTTGCAAGAGTAAGAGGCCTACCATCAATTCGCCGGTGCGCTTGTGGTGCAAGATGGTGGTGGGCAGGAGTTTTATACCAATGATAGTGCTGGAGAACATCATGGCGGCGCCGATGATCAGACGCTCCATCGGGGAATAACCGAAAATAAATCCGACGCCATAACCGACCAGCGCGAAAATAATCGAACTGATCAACGCTATCCAGGTGGCTTCGCGCAATGATGCCCAGAGCGTGCTAGGTTGCATGTCAAGGCCGAGGAGGAAGAGCAGAAAGATGATGCCGATCTGCGAGATCTCGGACAGTAGTGATAGGTCAGTGACCCAATGCAGGCCATAGGGGCCGATTAGGGCGCCTAATACAATATAAGCAATGAGCAACGGCTGGCGCGTGTAGAGTGCCACCGAGGCGAGTGCTGCTGCGCCGGTAAAAATTAAAAAGAATGAAAAAACGAGCGAGTGGTTTTCCATAGAAACGGGGGATTAGATACATCAACGTCAAGGTTTTGTGTTTTAAGTTTAACAGAAGATCTGAATATTGGCAGGAAGCCTACAGATTTTAGGGAATTATTTTTGTGTAGAGTATTTTAAATGCACTGGCTAGCACCTCACTTTTTTAGGAGTGAGGTGCTAGTAAGTTTTGACTGGAAAAATGAAACTTATTGACGGCGTCTGAACAGTGGAACTGGTTGATCTACAGCCGCTTGATAGGTTTCACTGAATGCATTCAATCCTGATAAGGCTTTTTCGATATCCTTGTCAGCACGCACTTCATAACTATCAATACCACAGCGCTTCATGAAAAACAGTTGATCCTGTAGAACATCGCCAATCGCGCGGATTTCGCCTTTGTAGCTATAACGCTCACGTAGCAGACGGGCGTAGGAGTAACCACGACCGTCAGTGAAGGCTGGAAAGTGGATGGCAATAATTTCTATATCAGCTAAGTCTTTCACCAGAACTTCTGGCGGTTGATCGCTCTTGAGCCATACACCAAATTGGCCGCGTGCTTTGAGAACTGCTTTCTCTGCTAACCAGAGATTTAACGGGACTATCACTTTTCCCGCAGGTAGCTCACTAATAGCGTTTATTTCTTTGATGACATTCCATTGGTCTTCTTCGACTGCATTGTTTCTAATCACCTTAGCCATATCTATTTACCTTTGGCATAAACATGCTCCTTAAATGGCTCTGTACCTATACGTCGATAGGTCTCGAGAAAGGTTTCACCCTCAACTCGATTACCAACGTAAACGCTGATCACTTTTTCGATGATGTCTGGAATATCGTCCTGTGCAAAAGATGGACCTATTTTATCGCCAATAGATGCATCGTTTGCCGCGGAGCCCCCCAAGGTTATTTGGTAGAACTCTTCTCCTTTTTTATCGACACCTAAGATGCCGATGTTTCCGACATGGTGGTGACCACAGGCGTTCATGCATCCTGAAATATTCAGGGTCATTTCGCCGAGGTCATACAGATAATCCAAATTGTCAAAACGCTTTTGAATCGCTTCGGCAATCGGGATTGATTTCGCATTCGCCAATGAACAGAAATCGCCACCTGGACAACAGATCATGTCAGTCAGGTAGCCGATGTTCGGCGTTGCGAGGTTCAACACAGTCAACTCTTGCCAGAGTTGAAAGAGCTGATTTTTTTTAACGTCTGCCAATACCAGGTTTTGCTCATGGGTAGAGCGCAGCTCATTAAAAGAATATTTATCTGCCAAATCCGCGATCGCATCCATTTGCGCTGCCGTGACATCACCGGGCGGCACACCTGTGGGTTTTAATGACAGATTAACTATGGCATAACCGGGAACTCGATGCGCTTTAACATTGCGCTCTAACCAGCGACTGAATGCGGGATCTTCAAGTCGTTTATTTTCTAAAATTTGATTGGCTTCTTTATCGGAGAAAATTTCATAGGCTGGTTCAGTAAAAAAAGATTTGGCCGAAGCGATCGACTCAGCTGTCAGAGTGGTGTAGCCATCCTTGATGTGCAGCCATTCTGCTTCCACTTTTTCACGGATGTTATCGATACCGGTTTCGCGCACCAGAATTTTAATACGCGCTTTGTATTTGTTATCACGACGGCCTTCTTGGTTGTAAATGCGCAGAATGGCATCCAAATAAGATAACAGATGTTTTTCCGGTAAGAACTCGCGAATCACTTGGCCGATAACCGGTGTGCGGCCTAAACCGCCGCCGACCAAAACCTGAAAGCCGACTTCACCCGCCTCGTTTTTAACAATTTGCAAACCTATATCGTGCACTTGAATCGCCGCGCGATCTTTTTGCGCGCCACTCACCGCAATTTTAAATTTACGGGGCAGGAAGGCAAATTCAGGATGAAAGGTTGACCATTGACGAATGATTTCGCAATAGGGGCGTGAGTCGATCAGTTCATCAGGTGTGACACCGGCATACTGATCCGATGTGGTGTTGCGAATACAGTTGCCACTGGTTTGCACCGCATGCATTTGCACCGAGGCAAGGTCGGCAAGAATATCGGGGACTTCTTCTAATTTAGGCCAGTTCAGTTGCAGATTTTGGCGGGTGGAAAAGTGCGCGTAGCCTTTGTCATATTTACGAGTGATGTGGGCCAACATGCGCAGCTGGGTAGAGGACAGCATGCCGTAGGGAATGGCTATGCGTAACATGGGGGCATAGCGTTGGACATAAAGACCGTTTTGCAAACGCAACGGCAAAAATTCTGTGTCGGCCAGTTCGCCAGCCAGATAACGTTTGGTTTGGCCGCGAAACTGTTCAACGCGTTCATCAATTATTTTTTGGTCGTGCTGGTCGTAAACGTACATCGAAAGTCAGGTACCTGTTTTGTTTGCTGTATCTGTTTAGCGGAGCTTTTTTAGCTTTGTAGGATGGGTGGAGCGGAGCGTAACCCATCAAATCATTAAGCTAAAAATGATGGGTTACACTCCGCTCCACCCATCCTACTAACTTAGAAATATCTCTTTAATAAAATGCTACTTCTACCGTTGTTTTTCGTTCTCGTTGCTGTGACGGTTAGGTCAAACGTTAATCGATTACCGCGAGAAATTTAAATAGCTTAAAAATTAGACTTGACCCGCCCAGAAGCGGAGAGAAGAATACTACAAGTCGTAAAGTTGGGCCAGATTGAAAAATCGAGTTTATCACTCTGGCCTAGAGTATTTCATTATCAGCTTATAGTTAGCTGTAAGATAGGATCGGTGAGAGCCAACGTTCCATCTCTTCGATACTCATTCCCTTACGTTTTGCAATGCTTTCAACTTGATCTTTTTCTATTTTGCCGGTGGCAAAATAGATTGCCTCGGGATGGCTGAAATAGAAACCGCTGACTGAAGCCGCCGGTGTCATCGCAAAGTGCTCGGTTAATTCCATGCCGGCATTTTTTTCGGCATTGAGTAAGCGGAACAAGGTCGCTTTTTCAGTGTGATCTGGACAAGCGGGATAACCTGGCGCAGGTCGAATACCTCGGTACTGCTCTTTAATCAGCGCGTCGTTTGGCAAGGATTCGTCCGCGGCATAACCCCAAAACTCTTTGCGCACTAACAAATGCATGCGTTCGGCAAAGGCTTCGGCTAAACGATCAGCCAAAGCTTTCACCATAATGCTGTTGTAATCGTCGTGCGCTTGTTCATAGGCTTTTGATAATGCTTCAGCGCCAATACCGGCGGTAACAGCAAATCCGCCAATATAGTCTTGTTTATCGCTGTCTTTCGGCGCGATAAAATCGGCGAGGCTGTAGTTTGGTTTATTGATGCCGGCCTTTTGTGCCTGCTGGCGAATATGATGCAGCTTGGCGATGGGATTCTTATTGCTTTCGTCGGCATAAACTTCGATATCATCGTGATTGACTTGTGCTGCTGGCCAGAAACCGATAACCGCTTTTGCCGTTAGCAATTTTTCTGCAACAATTTTTTTCAGCAGAGCTTGAGCGTCGCTAAATAAATTTCGCGCCGCCTCGCCAACTTTTTCGTCGTCGAGTATTCGGGGGTATTTACCCGCCAAATCCCACGTCATAAAAAACGGCGTCCAGTCGATGTGATCCACTAATTCTTGCAGCGGGAAATCGGCAAAAACTTTGGTGCCGATAAATTTTGGTTTGGGTGGTGTATAGCTCTGCCAATCGGTTTTAAAGCCAAGGTGTTGCGCCTCAGCATAAGGAGTGCCGGCACTGCGGGCTTTGCGTCCTGCGTGGCGCTCGCGTACGCCGATATACTCTTCTTTAATTGTCCTAAGGAAGTTATCGCGCTGCTCAGGATTTAAAATCAGCGACGCGGTGGTAACGCTGCGTGAGGCGTCGGGCACATACACCGCCAATTTACTTTCCGGTAGCTGTGGATCGATCTTCACCGCTGTGTGCGCTTTAGATGTAGTGGCGCCGCCAATCATGATCGGGATATTGATATTTTGCCGCTGCACTTCTTTGGCGATATGCACCATTTCATCCAGCGATGGGGTGATCAAGCCGCTGAGACCGATAATATCGACGTTTTCCAGCCGCGCTCGTTTGAGAATTTCTTCACAGGACACCATGACACCGAGATCGATCACCTCATAGTTGTTACATTGCAGCACTACACCGACGATGTTTTTACCGATATCGTGCACATCGCCTTTGACGGTAGCCATCAAAATTTTGCCATTTGTTCTTGCCGCTTTGCCGTCTTTTTCCGCTTCAATATACGGCAGTAAATAGGCGACCGCTTGTTTCATCACGCGCGCACTTTTGACCACTTGCGGTAAAAACATTTTGCCTGAAGCAAAAAGATCACCGACCACGTTCATGCCATCCATGAGGGGGCCTTCAATCACTTCGATCGGTCGCTTCGCTTGTTGGCGGGCTTCTTCGGTGTCTTCCACAATAAATGCGGTGATGCCTTTCACCAAGGCATGCTCTAAGCGCTTGTTCACCGGTGCAGTGCGCCATTCGAGAGTTTCTTCTACTCGCGCTACACCATCGCCACGGTAATTTTCAGCAATTGCCAGCAGTGCTTCAGTTCCTTCGGAAGTACGATTAAGCACAACATCTTCAACTTTTTCGCGCAGCTCCTTCGGCAGATCATCGTAAATTGCCAATTGGCCAGCGTTGACGATGGCCATGGTCAGACCGTTTTGAATGGCGTGATAGAGAAACACCGAGTGAATCGCTTCACGTACTGGATTGTTGCCTCTGAAGGAGAAGGAGACATTGCTCAAACCGCCCGAGATCATCGCGTGGGGCAGATTTTCTTTAATGAACGCGCAGCTGTTAATAAAGTCGAGCGCGTAATTGTTGTGTTCTTCAATACCGGTGGCGATGGCGAAAATATTGGGATCGAAAATAATATCTTCTGCAGGGAATCCCGCCTCGTTGACCAATAACTCATAAGAGCGCGCACAAATCTCATTTTTTCGCGCCAGTGTATCCGCTTGGCCTTTTTCGTCGAACGCCATCACAATAATGGCGGCACCGTAACGCCTGCAGAGTTTGGCTCGGGTAATAAATTCCGCCTCGCCCTCTTTCATGCTGATCGAGTTGACAATCGGCTTACCTTGAATTGTTTTCAAGCCGGCTTCGATAATGTCCCATTTTGAGGAATCGACCATGATCGGCACTTTGCAGATGTCCGGCTCAGCCGCGATGAGTAAAAGAAATTTCACCATCGCCTCTTTGGAATCCAACATGCCTTCATCCATGTTGATATCGATAATCTGCGCGCCGTTTTCGACTTGCTGGCGGGCGACGTCGAGCGCAGCGGTATAGTTCTCATCAACGATGAGTTTTTTAAAGGCTGCCGAACCGGTGACGTTGGTGCGTTCGCCGACATTCACAAACAGCGAATTTTCATCGATGATAAAGGGTTCCAACCCACTTAAACGACAGGCGCGGGGAATATCCGGAATAATACGCGGCTGGTGATTCACCATCTCATCGGCGAGCAATTTGATGTGCATGGGCGTAGTGCCGCAGCAGCCGCCGATGATATTAAGCATGCCGCTTTGGGCGAACTCTTTCAGAATCTCGACCATCTCCTCGGGGGTTTCATCGTATTCGCCAAACTCGTTTGGCAGGCCCGCATTCGGGTGCGCACTGACATAGGTGTCGGCGATATTGGATAAAACCTCGATATGTGGGCGCATTTCTGCAGCGCCCAGCGCACAGTTAAATCCCACACTGATGGGATTCACATGGCGCAACGAATACCAGAAGGCTTCGGCGGTTTGGCCGGAGAGCGTGCGTCCGCTGGCATCAGTGATAGTGCCGGAAATCATGATCGGCAGTTCAAAACCTTGATCGTCGAAATAGCCTCTAACGGCAAACGCGGCGGCTTTGGCGTTGAGCGTGTCGAAAACGGTTTCGATCAGAATAATGTCCGCGCCACCCTTAACTAAACCATCTGTTGCTTCGGTGTAATACGTTACCAGTTGATCAAAGGTGATATTGCGAAAGCCTGGATCATTCACATCAGGTGAGATAGTCGCGGTGCGATTCGTTGGGCCAAGCACCCCGGCCACAAAACGCGGCTTGTGTGGCTCTTTTGCGGTGAACACATCGGCCACCTCACGCGCAATCTTGGCGGCTTGAAAATTTAATTCGTGAACTATCGACTCTAAGCCGTAATCTGCTTGCGCAACTTGAGTGGAGTTAAATGTGTTGGTCTCAATAATATCGGAGCCCGCTTCGAGATAGGCGTGATGGATCTCTTTGATGATGTGCGGCTGGGTAATGGAGAGCAGGTCGTTATTGCCCTTGATATCGCGATGATAATCCTTAAACCGCTCGCCGCGATAATCCGCTTCCTCCAATTTGTAGCCTTGAATCATGGTACCCATGGCCCCATCTAGCAGAAGTATACGTTGTTGAAGGGCTGCTTTGAGTGCTTGCGTACGCTGCTTGCGCAGTTCGGTTAGAGAGAGTTCCATAGTGACTTAACAAACCTTTTTAATCAGGAAGAAGTAGGATAGTGAATCCCTTGAAAATTGTGGTGGCAATACTAACAGAAGCTACCCACCGTTGCTCATGAAAAAATCAAGGCATGATGATGAATTTCCTTCACTTTCAGGTGTTGTTTGCTGGTTGATTGGTAACTATTTAGCACGGTCTTAGAAATAGGCATTCCCACGCGGGAGAGGGTGTCGTAAAAGTAATTTGGTGGGCGGTGCCCACCCTACAAGTAGTGCTAATTCGCAATATTTGCCTCTAAATGTAGGGTGGGCCCCGCCCACCAAATTACTTTTACGACACCCTCTCCCGCGTGGGAATGCTGACTTCTGCAAAAAAATATGTTGAAGATTTAGGTTTGTCCTTACT
>OBEQ010941291.1_pt1 | contig 10212 bp, 7 predicted proteins | sample 1670901 | NCBI WGS metagenome assembly OBEQ01 (sample SAMEA104232315, study PRJEB22302) | groundwater metagenome | biome: forest; feature: aquifer; material: groundwater | place: USA | collected 2011-08-07 | depth 5.4 m | reverse complement strand
GCTCGAAGCGATGAGCGTGGGACTTGCGCCGGTCGTCAGCAACGTCGAGAGCGGCGTGGCGGAGATCCTGTCGGATGGTCGGAGAGGACTGATGCCGCCGGTCGGCGATGTCGTGGCGTTCGCCGATGCGATCGCCGCGCTCGATCGGAACCGATCGCTCCTCGAGTCGATCGGCGAAGCGGCGTGGCGGTACGTCGCCGTTCATCACAACGTGCGGGAGCGAACCGACGCCTACCAGGCCCTCTTTGCGCGGTACCGCGAGCTGCGCCGGCCGCGATCGCCGGAGGCGGCGCTCCCCTACGGGAGCAGGCTCGATCATCCCTGGATTCCCAATGTCGCGGTGCGCACGGTGCGCACGATGATCCGCCGCGCCAGGGGTAAGCCCTACTAGGGTTCCTAGGGTTCAAAGGGTTCAAAAGGTTCTGGTGCGAATTGTTCAGGCGGCCGGTTGGTACCTCCCGAACTCAACCGGTGGAACGGAAGTGTACGTATCGGAGCTCTCGAAACGGCTTCGCGCGGCGGGGCACGACGTCCTCATCGCCGCGCCCGAGGCGCTGGGCCAGGCCGAGCGGACCTACGACGAAGATGGATTCCAGGTGTACCGCTATCCGATTCCCGCGCGCGTCACGCGCGACGAAGCGCAGGGGCGGGTCACGGTGCGCGGCGCGGAGCGGTTCCACGAGTGGCTTCGGCGGGCGCAGCCCGATGTCGTCCACATGCACACGTTCGTGACGGGGCTCGGCCTTGCCGAGCTGAAGGTGGCCAAGTCGCTCGGCGCGAAGGTCATCGCCACTACGCACTCGGCAAGCCTCGGGTTCACCTGCCAGAGGGGCACGATGATGCGGTGGGGCACGGACCTCTGCGACGGCATCGCGCAGCCGATGAAGTGCGCCGCGTGCCAGCTACAGCATCGCGGTGTGGCGCGGCCGATTGCCATGGGCGCCGCGCTCATCCCGCCGTCGATTGGCGCGGCCGGGCGCCGCATTCCCGGCAGGCTCGGCACGCTCGTCGGGATGACCAACCTGATCACGTACAACAAGAGCGCCCAGCGCGAGATGCTGGGCATCGTCGATCGATTCGTCGTGCTCACGGACTGGGCCCGAGACGTGCTCATCGCCAACGGCGCGCCGCGGCACAAGATCGCGCTCAATCGCCTCGGGGTTCGCTTTCCGGTCACGTCCGCGACGGGCAGACGGTCGGTGGCTCCCGTGACCGTCGCCTACATCGGCCGCTTCGATCCGATCAAGGGCATCGCCGATTTCGCGCGCGCGATCTCGATGGTGCCGCGCTCCGCGCCAATCCGCTTCGAGTTTCATGGCCCTGTGCTGTACCGGCAGGACCTGGCCGTGCTCGATCGGCTCAAGCAGATCGTCGGGCCGGATGCGTGGGTCACATTTGGCGGCGAGCTGGACGCGGCGGGCGTCAGGTCCGTGCTCGAGCGTGTGGACGTCGTCTGCTGTCCGTCACGCGTGGTCGAAGGTGGTCCGACCATCGCCCTCGAGGCCCATTCCGCACGCGTGCCGGTGATCGGCACCGATATTCCGGCCTTGTCGGAGATCGTTCGCGATCGCGAGAACGGCCGGCTGTTTCGCCCGGGCGACGTGCGCGCGCTGGCGGCGATCCTCAAGGACCTCGCAGCGCAGCCGGACATCGTCAACCAGTGGCGCGCGAACCTGCCGATGGTGCGCACGATGGACGACGTGACTCGCGATTACCTGGAGATGTACGCCGCATGATCGGCGGCGGCGCGATCAAAGGCCTGCTCGGGCCGAAATGGACGACGTGGGCGCGTACGGTGACGCGCGGCCTGGAGCGTCCGGCCTGGGGCAATCTGCGCCGTGTCACGCCGATTTCGGCGACTTATGGCTTCGACAGAGGCACGCCGATCGATCGCTATTACGTCGACAGGTTTTTCACCGCTCATCGGGATCTGATCAGAGGGCGGGTCCTCGAGATCCAGACCAAGGATCACATCCGCCGGTACGGAACGGACGTCGTCGCCGCCGACACGCTCGACATCGTTCCTGCATTTCATCCGACCTATTGCTGCGACCTGGCGCAGGCCAGCCAGGTGCCCTCGGGCAGCTACGACTGTTTTCTTCTGCCGAACACCCTCTGCTTTCTTCGCGACCTCGACGCCGCGCTGCGCGAGGCACGGCGCATCGTGCGCGCCGGGGGCGCCATCCTCGCCACGGTGCCGGGGTTCGTGCCGTTGACACCGGATGTCCCGGACTACTGGCACGCGAGCGCCGACGGCTGGCGCGTCGTCGCCGCGCGCGTCTGGCCCGATTGCGAGACGACGATCGAGACGCACGGGAACTGCCTCGCCGCTGCCGCAGCCATGTACGGAATTGCGGTGGAGGAGCTCACGGCGGGGGAGCTTGACGTCAACGACCCGCGGTATCCCGTGCTCGTGACCATCGCCTGCCGAATACGCTGATGCTGACACGCGAGCCGAGCGCTCCCGAGCCGGTGTTTCCGGGCGTCCGTCGCGCCGTCAAGCAGGCGCTGTTCGCCGCCGGCTATTACCGCCGGCGGCTGCCGCAGATCGAGTTTCCCGGCATCGCCATCCTCTGCTATCACGGCGTGCGCGCCGACGACCCCGAATCCGCGCCGTTCAACGAGCTGCACGTGACGCAACGGACGTTCGAGCGGCACTGCCGCCTGCTCGCCGAGCTCTGCAATCCGATCTCGCTCGACGATCTGCGCGCCGCGCGCGCCGGAATGCGTACGCTTCCGCCGCGGCCGGTCATCGTGACCTTCGACGACGGCTACCGGGGTGTGCTGGACCATGCGCTGCCCGCCCTGGAGCGCCACGGCGTCCCCGCCGCCGTCTTTGCGTGCACCGGGCCGGTGCTCCGGGCGCGTCATTTCTGGTTCGACGTGCTGTACCGGCGCGACGGTGAAGCGGCCGTGCTCGAAGCGAAGGGCGCTCCGTTCGACGAGTGGCGCGCGCTGGCAGAATCGATCGACACCCCCGCGGAGGCCTGCGAACGGCATCGGCCTCTGACCCTCGAGGAGCTTCGCCGGCTGGCCGCCAGCCCGCTGATCGAAATCGGCGGTCACACGATGTCGCATCCCACGCTGGCGCTCACGCCGGTCGACGAACAGCGGCGCGAGATCGTCGGATGTCGCGCCGCGCTGCGCGACGCCATCGACAAGCCGATCGAATCGTTTGCGTATCCGTACGGAAACCTGGAGCAGGACTATCTGCCGGAGACGGTCCGCCTCGTGCGCCAGGCGGGATTCAGCCTGGCCTTCACGACCGCCCCGTCGTTCGCCACGCTGCAGGACGATCCGTTTCAGATTCCGCGATTCGTCATGCTCGAGAGTGTCGACGACGTGGAGCTGGCGCATCGCCTGCTTCATTCGTGGCACGGATTGGGGGAGCAAGCGTGAGCCGTCGAATCTGTGTCGTCACGGCGGGACGTCTCTCGACGTGTCCGCGGATGTTGAAGGCCGCCGACGCCTTTCACGAGGCCGGCTATCGCGTGCGGATGGTCAGCACACGCACGGCCGGATGGACGACGGCGGCAGACGAGGAGATCGCGGCGTCGAGAGGCTGGCAGTGGCGGGTCGTGAACTACGGCCGCGCCGAGGCCCCCGCGACGTGGCTGCGGTCGGGCGCCCGCCACAAGGCCGCGCGCGCGTTCGCGAATCTCGTGACGTCGGTGCCGCCGTCGGTCGCCACCGCGGCGTTCGCGCGGGTCCATCGCGAGCTCGTCGACGCGATTCTCGAAGAGCCTTCCGATCTGATTTACGGTGGAACGGCCGGCGCGATCGCGGCAGCGGCGGAAGCGGGACGCCGGAGCGGCAGCGCCTTCGCCGTCGACTTTGAGGACTACCATTGCGCGGAACACGCATCGCCTGACCGCGACCTGTCGAACTCGCTCGGCGGTCGTGTCATGCGGTCGGCCTCCGAGGGCGCGGCGTTTGTCACGGCAGGCAGCGCGGCGATCGCGCGCGCGTGCGAAGACGAGCTCGGGATTCGCGCGATGCCGATCCACAACGTCTTTTCTCTGCCGGCATCGGCTCCGAGCCGTCCGACCGGCGAGCACGCGTTCTCGGCGTACTGGTTCAGTCAGACGATTGGCGCCGGCCGCGGGCTGGAGGACATCGTGCGCGCTCTTGGGGTGACCGCCCGCCCGGCGTCGCTGAACCTCAGAGGGTGCGCGATCCCGGGATATGTCGAAGGCCTTCTCGGCCTCGCCCGCACCGCAGCGCCTCGAGTGGATATTCGCGTGATGCCGCCGGTGGGTCCGGCGCGGATGGTGGAGGAGTGTCGCGCGTTCGACGTCGGAATCGCCGCCGAGCCCGGACAGGCGCGGAACAACGCGCTTGCGCTCTCGAACAAGGCGACGACATACCCGCTGGCAGGCCTGCCAGTGATGATGACGAACACGATCGGGCAGCGTCCGCTTGCAGAGGACCTCGGCGAAGGCGCACTCCTGTTCGTGCCAGGTGACCACGAGGGCCTCGCGCAGCAGCTTCTGCCGTTGATGACCAATGGCGATCGCCTCGCACGCGCGGGGGCGGCCAGTTGGGAGGCCGCGCGGCGCCGCTGGCACTGGGAGCACGAGCTCGAGCGTGGGGCGCTCCTCGCCGCGGCCGCGAAGGTCTTGTCGTGAGCCTGCGCATCGCGATCACGGCGGACCCGTACCTTCCCGTTCCGCCGCGCTTGTACGGCGGTATCGAGCGCGTCGTCGCCATGCTGGTCTCGGGCCTCGTGCGGCGCGGTCACGAGGTGACCTTGATCGCGCACCCCGACAGCCGGACGCCGGCGCCGCTGATCGGCTACGGCGTGCCGCCGCACCGGGGCTGGTACCCGAGGGTGCGCGAGCTGGTACAGGTCGGCACATCTCTCGTGGCGATGCGGTCGAAGGTCGACATCATTCACAGCTTCGGCAGGCTTGCGGCGCTGGCTCCCGTGCTGCCGATGCGGACCGTGAAGAAAATCCAGAGCTATCAGCGCGCCATTCCGTGGAGCGGTGTTCGCCGCGCGGCGCGGGTCGGCCGCGACTCGGTGTGGTTCACCGGCTGCTCGACGAGCCTGTACGCGTCCGAGGTACCCGTGAGTGAGGCCGCGCGGTGGCGCACCGTGTTCAACTGCGTCGACGCGGCGAGCTACGACGCGATCGCCGCGGTGCCCGGCGACGCGCCGCTCGCGTTCCTCGGCCGCATCGAGCGCATCAAGGGCACCCACACGGCCGTGGAGATCGCGAAGGCCGCCGGGCGGCGGCTCGTTATCGCGGGAAACATCGCCGACGCCGCGTACTTCCGCTCCGAGATCGAGCCGCGCATCGACGGCCGCCTCGTCACCTACATCGGAGAGATTGACGACGCGGCGAAGAACCGGATGCTCGGAGGCGTGGCTGCGCTGCTGATGCCGGTCGAGTGGGACGAACCGTTCGGTATCGTCATGGCGGAAGCGTTCGCGTGCGGCACGCCGGTGATCGGGTTCGCCCGTGGCAGCGTTCCGGAGGTCGTGCGCGACGGGGTCAACGGATTCGTGGTCACCACGGTCGATGCCGCGGTGAAGGCAGTCACGCGGCTGCCGGCGATCGACCGGGGCGTCGTCCGCCGCGACTGCGAGCAGCGATTTTCGTGCGATGCGATCGTCACCGCCTACGAGCGGCTCTATCACGAAGTGATCGGCGGACATGCGCACGAGGCGATCGGCTGACGTGCGACGGCTGCTGATGATCTCGCCGCACTTTCCGCCCGACAGCAGCGCCGGCACGCACCGCGTGCGCCTGCTGGCGCCGCATCTCGAAGGCTACGGCTGGGAGCCGACGGTGCTGACCGTGGCCGAGCAGGATTACGAGGGGCGCATCGATCCGGAGCTGGCGTCGCTCGTGCCCGCGTCTCTTCCGGTTGTTCGAAGCCGGGCGCTGTCGCACCGGTTGACACGGCCGGTGGGCGTTGGCGATCTCGGGTTGCGCGCGCTGCCCGGTCTTCGGCGAACCGCCTGGCGGCTCTTCGAGGAGCGCGCGTTCGACGCGGTGTTCATCACGATCTATCCGACCTATCCCGCGGTGCTCGGCCCGATGTTGAAACGCCGATTCGGCGTGCCCTTCGTGCTCGACTACCAGGATCCGTGGGTCGGGGCGTGGGGCAGGAACGTCGGCGGCGGTGAGGCTGGCGCCGTCGACATGAGGAGTCGATTCTCGCGCGCCCTGGCGGAGCGTCTGGAGCCGCGCGTGCTGCGCGCCGCTGACGGCGTGACGGCCGTGTCGGCGCGCACGTACGAAGACGCTTGCGCTCGCACGGGCGCCACCCCGCGCGCCGTGGCGGAAATTCCAATCGGCTGGGACGCCGGGGATCTTGACGCGCTCGCGCGACGCGGCGATCGCGTGCGGCTCATCCCCGAGGATGGGCGCGTGAACATCTGTTACACCGGGACGTTGCTGCCGCTCGGCGTGGCCACGCTGCGCGCCGTGCTTGCGGCGGCGCGCGCGTCCATCGATCGGGATCCGCGCCTTGCCGATCGTCTTCGCTTCTATTTCTTCGGGACGAGCAACCAGGCCGCCGGCGGCGAGGCGCGTGTGCTGCCGCATGCCCGCGAGCTCGGCGTCGCGCATCTCGTGCACGAGCATCCGGCGCGCCTCGACTACCTCGACGCGCTCGACGTGCTCCGCCAGGCATCTGCGCTGCTCCTCATCGGAAGCTCCGAGCCGCATTACACCGCGAGCAAAATCTTCCCCGCGCTGCTCGCGCAGCGTCCGCTCGTCGCGGTGTATCACGACCAGAGCACCGTCATCGACATGCTGAGCGCCGCGGCGCCGCCGCCGGCGGCCCGCGTGATTTCGTTCAACGACGCGCGCCCCATCGACGGCGTCGTCGGCTGCATCGCCGACGCGCTGGCCGGGCTCGTGTCATCGGCGGGCGAGCCTGTGCACATCAACCGGCGCGCGCTCGATCCCTGGTCGGCCCGCGCGCTGGCCGGGCGTCTGGCGTCGGTCTGCGATCGGGTGGCCGCATGAGCGGGCGTCATCGAGTCACGATCCTGCAGACGCATCCGGCGCAGTACATGGCGCCGTGGTTCCGTTACATCGCGTCGGAGCGGCGCGAGATCGATCTCACGGTGCTGTACGCATCGACGCCGATGCCCGCGCAGCAGGGCGTGGGCTTCGACGAGGCATTTGCGTGGGACGTCAGCCTCACCGACGGCTACCGGCACCGCATCCTGGCGCCGCCCGATCCGGGGAGGCGCTTCGATGCCGACAGCTTTGCCGGAGCGGACGTCGGATCGATCGATGAAGCCGTGGCTGCGACGGATCCGGAGGTCGTGGTGGTTCCCGGCTGGCATTCACGGTTCTACCTGCGAGGCGTCGCGGCATGCCGCCGGCGGAAGATCCCTGTGCTGTATCGAGGAGACAGCAATCTCCTGAGCGGGCCCCGGGGCCCCAGGCGGCTGGCGTGGTCGCTGCGCACGCGTGCCGCGCTGCGCCTGTTCGACGGGTACCTGAGTGTCGGCACGCGCAGTCGCGAGTACCTGGGGCACTTCGGCATCCCGGAGCCGCTCATCTTCGATTCGCCGCATGCCGTTGACAATGCGTATTTCGCCGCCGGCGACGACGATGTGCGACGCGCCGCCGCGCGCCGCGCGCTTGGCGCGGGCGACGATGATTTTCTCGTGTTGTTCGCCGGCAAGTTCATCGAGGTCAAGCGGCCGATGGATCTGATCACCGCCGCGGCGCGGCTCGGCGACAGGGTGGTCGTCGCCATGGCCGGCAACGGTCCCCTGATGGCCCGGACGCGCGCGGCGGCCGACCGATTGGGTGTCCGGACGACATGGTGCGGTTTTCTCAACCAGGGGGCGATGCCGCGCACCCTGGCGGCAGCCGACTGCGTCGCTCTTCCGAGCCAGAGTGAAACGTGGGGCCTGATCGTCAACGAGGCGCTCGCCGCCGGAACGCCGTGCGTCGTGTCGGACCGCGTCGGATGCGCTCCTGATCTCATTCGTGACGACATTTCGGGCGCGGTCCATGCCGTTGGTGATGTCGAGGGTCTCGCGCGCGCGCTGGCGCGCGTTCGCGAGGGCTTACGCGGTGAAGTGATCACGCGTGACTCCTGCCGAAGCGTCGCGGAGACGCACTCGCTGGAGCGTGCCGCCGACGGTCTCGCCGCGGGCGCCCGCCGGCTTGCGCTCCGGCGCGGCGTCACGGCGACGGCCAATCACGGACAGCCGCGGGTGCTCGCCGCCTTCGGCAACATGGTGATCGTGTCGGGCGTCGAGCGCATGTCGTTCGAGGTGCTGCGCACGCTGCGCGAGCGCGGCGCCGCTGTCCACTGTGTCGTCAACAGCTGGGAAAGCAGCAAAGTCGTCGAGCGTGCGGAGGCGCTGGGGGCCAGCTGGTCGTTCGGCTACTACTTCTACGAGCTCAGGCGGCGCGCGCGAACACGCGAGCGGATGCTCGCGCTGTGGGACGTCTCCCGTACCAGTCTGGACCTGCTGCGTGATGCGCGAACCTTCGGCGCGACGCACGTCTTTGCGCCCGAATTCAACGCCGTGCTCCGATCGGCGCCGGCGCTCTGGATTCTGCGCCGGTTCGGCGTACGCGTCGTCCTGCGTCTCGGCAACGCACCAGAGCCCGGGCGCTTCTACCGGTTTCTCTGGCGACGTCTGATCGATCAGTGTGTCGATCAGTACGTGCCGAACTCGCAGTTCATTCAACGCGAGCTCCTCGCCCACGGCATCGACGCGTCGAAGACACAGGTGATCTACAACACCGTTCCCCACCGCGACACCGAGTGGCGGTTGCGCCGTCCCGTGCCGGGCCGAATCATTTACGTGGGTCAGATCATCCCGCCCAAAGGGGTCGATGTCCTGCTCGACGCCGTTGGCCTGGCCGTGAAGCAGGGGTTCGATGTCACGCTCGACGTCGTCGGCGCCATCGACGGATGGGAATCGCCCAGCTACGGAGGGCATCGCGCAGCCGTCCGTCAGCGCGCGCGCGCCGAGGATCTCGCGGACCGCGTCCGGTTCCTCGGCCATCGCGAGGACGTGCCGGCGCTGATGGCGGACGCCTCCGTCCATTGCGTGCCGTCGAGGCCGGAGCAGAAGGAAGGCTTCACTGTCGTCACGCTCGAGGCGAAGCGCGCCGGGCTGCCGTCGGTCGTGACGCGGAGCGGTGCGCTGCCGGAGATGGTGCGGCACGGGGTCGACGGCTGGATCTGTCCTGACGTGACGCCGGCCGCGATTGCCGAGGGACTCATCTACTTCCTCTCCGATCCCGCCCGCGCGAGGCGGGCAGGAGACGAGGCTCGTGCGTCGGAACGCTTGTACACCCGCGATCGATTCGCGTCGGCGTGGGCTGCCGTCTTTTCTGCCGAGGAGCGCGTGCCGACGCCGGAAATCCACGTGATGCGCTCCTGATGCTGTTCGGATGGCTCTCGGCGGATCAGGCGGATACGCCGGCCGTGCTTGCCTCGATGACGGCGGCGCTCCGCGCGACCGCGGACGAGCGCGCGGCGGTCTGGACGCTCGGCGCCCTCGGCATCGGCCTGCTCGAACGCCCGGCGGTCTCGACCGGGCCCGCATCGTCCGATCCTGCTCGCGGCGCCGACGGGCGGTATCTCTGGATGAGCGGGGAAGCGTTCGACTGGCCATCGCACGGCGGAATCCGCAACGCGACGGAAAGCCGGAGCCTCGCGTTTCGCGCGCGGCTGCTGGAGGCGTTGACCGCGCGCGGCCCCGAGGCCATCCGCGATCTCGACGGTGAGTACCAGATCGCGTGCTGGAACCCGTCGACGCGTTTGCTGCTGCTGATCAACGATCGCTTCGCGGCGCTTCCGCTCTATGTCGGAGCCGGCGCTCAGGGCACGGCGTTCGCCGGCGGCGTCCGCGGCGTGCTGATGGGTCCCGGCATTGCGGCGGATCCGGACCTGGAAGCGATTCGGGAAGCGGTGAGCTTCGGCGGATATCGCCTGGGCACTCGCACGAACGTGCGCAGCGTTCAGATGGTGCCTCCCGCGAGCGTCGTAAGCCTCTCGCTAGATGCGATGACCACGACGCGGTACTGGACCTGGTCCGAGCTGCACGACGGCGACGCGACGGACAGGCGCGCGCTACTCGAGGAGATGCGATCGGCGTGGGCATCTGCCATTGCCAAGCGGCTCGACGGATCGCGTACGCCGGGCCTGACGCTGAGCGGCGGCCTCGACAGCCGGGCGATTCTCGCCGAGGCGACGCGCCAGGGACGGTCATTG
>OBEQ010847421.1_pt1 | contig 10212 bp, 11 predicted proteins | sample 1670901 | NCBI WGS metagenome assembly OBEQ01 (sample SAMEA104232315, study PRJEB22302) | groundwater metagenome | biome: forest; feature: aquifer; material: groundwater | place: USA | collected 2011-08-07 | depth 5.4 m | reverse complement strand
TATTTAAAGCTGTTTTATTCAATCCTCAAATACAAAGTTAAAAAAAAACCATATTGATACTCTGTTTTTTTAATTAGATTAAAAATAATTAATCTAAACCATACATAAATATGAGATTAAATTAATCTTCGATTTTCTTAGTTTCAATGAAATGTTTTTAATGTTGTAAATATAGAAAATTGTTTCTATCAAATATATTTAATTATTTGCCTTATATACTTGAAGTGTTTAATGGAGAAAATAAGTGTATAACTCTGACTTACTAACTGAAGGCGATGGAATGGATTTAACCTATAAGCAAATTCATTACTATTCCAACTTACCAACACATATAAAATTATCTTCTGATCTAACTAATAATTCTTGTGCTCCCTACGATCAATACTACAGTAACAACAATCCAACATTTTTAATTAATGGAACAACTACTGTACTCGGTGGAAAATTAAATATTCCTTCTTTGGATTTATCTATGCAATATAACGAAAACAATCCTTTTTTAGGGTTTTAATTTTTTCTTAACCGTTTACCCCTAGTACATTTATCTCATATAAGTATATTATTTAAATTTTTTAACCTCTTCATAAACATCCTCCTATATATATTCCGATAACTCCTAAACAAGGAGCCCTGGGTTTAGTAATTGCAAATAAGATAACTATAAAAGGAAAAACAATGAACAATCAACCAAATATTGCAGGCCGAACAGTTTCTGGAATACTCCACAAACTAAAAATGATTCAGGCAATAACAACAAACCTTGAAAACAGCAATACAGTAGGCTATCAAAGACAAATACCAGAATCACTAACTTTTGGGGATGCTCTAAATGAAGCCGCAATGAAAGACAAAACTCAAGGTCTGTTAAATAAAACAAATAACCTCTTTGACTTAGCAATAGAAGGAAATGCATATTTTTTGGTTGAATCAAAGAATGGTCCAACTCCAACAAGAAATGGAAAATTTCACTTAAATGAAAAGGGGCTCTTGGTTACAACGGAGGGCAATGAAGTTGTAGTAGTAGATAAATCAAATAAACAATTAAGTCTATCCAAAACAACTAATATTAAAGTAGATCAAACTGGAGAGATTCATGTTGATGGTGAAAAATATGGCAGAATTGCAATGAAGCTTATGGACAATAAACCTGTAACAGTTCGACAAGGATTTATAGAAGGATCAAATGTAAATATTATGAATGAAATGGTTGCACTACAAATGGTGTTTCGTAACTTTGAAGCTAGTGAAAAACTGCTTGGCATGGAAGCATCCGTTGACAAAGAGTTAATAGAGAAATACGGTAGGAATGTATAAAAAAGAGGAGAGAAAGAATGTTTAGTAAATTAGGATATCAAGGTTTTGAATCAGCAAAAAATAATGTAGAAGCATTGACTAATTCAATTGAAAACATTTCAAACATGAATTCAGTTGGTTATAAAAAAACTCAAACAAGTTTCGTAGAAACATTAAACGGTGAAAGAATCAAACAGGAAAATAAAGATTTCTCCCAAGGTCACTTAAGACGAACTGGCGAAGTGTTTGATATAGCATTAGATGGTCCCGGATTTTTTGAGGTAGAACTATCAAGTGGGCAAAGAGCTTATACAAGAGCTGGTCGTTTAAAACTGACTAGTGAAGGAGAACTCGTAACTGATGAAGGATATAAAGTTATTCCTCAAATTGAGCAATCATCACAACCTTTAGTTCGAATGATTAAAGGTAACAATAATACCTTAGGGGTAAACTTAGAAGTATCAACTCCAAAGCTTATTATTCCAGCAAATCTTACTCCTGAAATATCTGAAGATGGTACTATAAACGGCATCAATCCTCAAACTGGTGAAAAAGCTAAAATCGGAAAGATAAACATTGCTGTATTTAATAATCCTCAAGGACTCGACTCTTTGGGTAAAGGATATTATTTAGAAACTACTGCGTCAGGACAAACTTTAGAAGCAAATGCTGATTCTACCAAAGTTAAACAAGGCTTTTTAGAATTCAGCAATGTAGACATGGTTTCTGAACTAATGAATATTAGTCAACTAAAGGGACTAATCACTGCTCAATTTAAAGCACTAAAAGCCATTGACAAAATATACGAGTCAGTACATTACACAATTTCTAAATCTGTGTAATTAAATAAGGAATAATAAAAAAGGAGAAACAATGTTAAAAGAATTACTAGGAGCATTTACAGGATCAGCAGCAACCGCTGCTTATACACATCCTACTGGAATTGGAATCAATGTTCCAGCCCAAGCTACTTTCAAAAAGTTTTTTAGTAATCTTGTTTCTTCATTTAGTACACAAGGAACATTAACAGGAAACAGTGCTATAAGCAATCAATTTCCTGGACTTCCTGGTCAATTGGGTGGTCGAGCTGGATTATCAAATGGGTTTCCAGGACTACCTGGACAAGGTGGTCAAGTTGGATTTCCTGGACTGCCTGGACAAGTACCATTTAATCAGCCTCAACATGAGCTAAGACAACAAGCATTTGCTCCCGGCTCAGTGTTAATTAATTCAGCAGAGCAAAATATTGCACAAGGACCAAGTCAAGGTTATGCACCACTACAAGGATTTGCTGGACAAGCAGGAATTCCTAATACAGGGCTTTCTCCAACAAATGGAGCAACTCCATTTGGGCAAATTGGACAATTCCCACAAGCTGGAGCTCTTGGTGGACAACAAGGTTTTGGTGGAAAGTTACCAATGTTAGTTATGCCAATTATTGGACTATTTAGCATGCTCAAATCATTATTCGGTATTAGAAAAATGATAGCTGCACAAAGACCAGAGGTCGTTGATAAAGAAAATACTGGCTACAACAACTATCAAAGCTACATTGATGAAGAATATAAAGACGGAAGATTTGATGAACCTGAAGCCTTTAAAGCTGAAGAACAAGAAACAGCAGAGAACAGATTTGACTATAACAAGCTTCAAGATTTTTAAGTAAGTAGGTTTCCCAAACGTAGAAAAACAAGTTAACTGTGTAACATCAACCAAGGAGTAAAGCAAGAAGGCAGTCTCTATGACGTTTGAGAGATTGCTTCGTCGCAACAAAGTTGCTTCTTGCCATGACGTAAAATGTTAGGTTACTTTTCTTGAATGGTATTAATTATAGGGTTATCACCACATACGATTAAGAACAGTTTAAGGATAAATTTATTTTATAAAGAATTTGAAAAATAAAACCTTATCTTAACCAAAGCTCTAAATAATGTGACTATATTTGCCGATATAAATAGTAATAGCTTTGAAAAACTTTTCAAACAAAAAAGGAGAATACAATGTTTCAAACTGATGGATTTAAAGCAATGAAGGGCCTGACAGATGCATTAGTTCAGCGTCAACAAATTTTATCAAACAATTTGGCCAACATTGGTACAGAAGGATACGTCAGGCAAGACATTGATTTTAGTAGAGTTCTAAGTGAACTGAAAAGTGGTGTTCCTTCAATGGATCAAAGCAATGAATCAGCACTTGCCAGAGCAAGATATAGAGATAATGGAAAACCAATGACTTTAGAATCTGAGATGTCAAAACTTTATGACAATCACTTACGTTACACATTAATGGTCAAGTCAGTTTCTCACCACTTTGAACATATGAAAAAAGCATTAGAAGTAAGGGCATCATAGATTAGGAGGATAATAAAATGACATTTTTTGATTTATTAAACACAGCATCCAATGGTCTTGAAGCTCAAAGACAAAGAATGGATATTATTTCAGATAACATTGCCAATGCTGCAACACCTGGTTATAAAAGAAAGGTTCCAGTTCTAGTTCCAAAAAACACAGATCCGTTTTCAGTAGTTATGGCAAGACAACTAGGAATTAAAGAAGAAGATATATCAGGCTTTCTAAATGGAAACCAGGTTGGGCAAGGTGTTGAAATTGGAAAAGTTTTAGTTGATCAAACACCTGGAGCAAAAGTACACATACCAGGACATCCAAAAGCTGATGCAAATGGCGATGTGGAAATGTCTAACGTAGACACATTGTCGGAAATGGTTGAAATGATGTATGCCGTAAGAAACTACAAAGCAAACTTATCAATAGTTGAAATGGCAAAGTCAGCAGCTAAGGAAACATTAAATATTGGAAAACAAGGAGGATAATAAAAAGTTAGAAGGATAAGAGAATATAAACTTATATTTTCTAAAATGTGGGCAAGGAGTAATTGGTGAACTATTTTTACAACTCAATAGAATCAGTAGGACTTCAATCCGCACTACAAAGAGTAGGCGAGATTGAAAAACTTTCTCGAACTGTTTCTGGAATAACCCATTCTAGTCGTCCAATTACTGAAAAATCTTTTTCTAACATGATGAGTGAGGTATCTACAAAAACATTAAAAGAAAAGTTCTCCCCACTTATACAACAAGCTGCAAAAGAACACAACATGGATCCAAAGCTTTTAAGTGCCGTTATTGAAAAAGAGTCCGGGTTTAATCCAAATGCTGTTTCACAAAAAGGTGCCATGGGACTAATGCAATTAATGCCAGGAACAGCCCAAGAGCTTGGAGTTAACAATCCATTAAACCCACAAGAAAATATTAGGGCAGGTACTAAATATTTATCTTCTTTACTAAATCGTTACCATGGTGATGTAGCCTTAGCTTTATCTGCCTACAATGCAGGACCTGGCAATGTTGAAAAGTTTAAAGGAATACCACCATTTAAAGAAACACAAAATTATGTAAGGGGAATAGTTAATAAGCTTTCAGTTTAACGGCCAATAAAAGGAGAAAAAACAATGAACAACTTCACACCAAATCAATTCAAGAGTATGCTGCCAGGTATTCCACAAATTCCTCAAATACAAACTCCACTGAAAGGACAAGTAAGTTTAGGTGGAGGCCAAAGTTTCGGTAATGTCTTATCTGACATGCTTGGTAATGTTAATAAGATGATGAACAAATCAGAAGAATTAACCCAAGCAGCAGTTACAACAGGAAAAGTTAATTTACATGAAGTAATGATTGCAATGGCAGAAGAGGAAGTAGCTCTTGGATTAACCACACAAGTAGCCGGTAAATTTATAAGCACCGTGGAAAAGTTAACACAAATGCAGGTCTAGATAACATGGGCATAGGTGATAAAAGATAAGGAATAAGTGGTAAGTAAAGTATAGATGGCAACAGAACAAGCACAATTAAAAACACCAAATGTACAAGCAGCAATAGCCAACCTTGGTCAAAACAGAAAGATGGTATTTATTGGTGCTTCTGTTATTACTGTTGTTTTAGCTCTTATAATTATTGTTTTTGTGATGTCGCGAAGCCATGACAAAGGTGAACAAATAAACCTTGTAAAAGGTTTAGAACAAGATAGAGCCTTTGAAATCGTATCTAAATTAAGGACTTCAGAGATTGATGCAAAAATTGTAGACAGTGAACAGCCTGGAAAAGTTGAAATTAAAGTTTATCAAAAAGATTTTGATAAAGCTGCGCTTACATTGGCAAGAAGTGACTTATTACAAGATGAGGGTTTTAATTTATTCGATAAAAGTGATTGGGCTGCATCAGATTATGACAAAAGAATAAAAATGATGAGAGCTGTTAACGGAGACTTGTCTCGAATAGTTAGCAGAATGACCGGAATTAAATGGGCAACAGTTCGTGTAAATATTCCAGAGCCACAATTATTCAGTCAGTATCAGGCACCTACCACAGCCACAGTACAGATAGAATTACCAGAAGAATATACAAAGCTCACAAGACCACAAGTAAGAAGTGTTATTAATTTGCTTGTTGGATATGTGCCGAATTTACAAAAAAACAATATTTCAATCATCGATACAAACGGTGAAACATATTCAACCGTAGATTCCGAAGAGATTGCAGCAAGCGAACTACTTGAAGAATCTGAAAGAGTAAATAAGGTAGTCCAGAAAAGAATAGAAGAATATCTTTCTCCACTTTTAGGAAGCGGCGGCTTCATTGTTAGAGTAAGTTCTGAGATTAGCCGAAGAAAAATAGAGGAAAGTGCTACTACTTTTGCAGAAGGTGCTGTAGGACAAGAACAAACTGCAGATGAAAGATTAGGCGGTGACGGACAAAATTCTACAGCTTTACCTGGTGCAGATCCAAGTAAAAGTTATTTAAAATCGAATCGAGTAACTCAAAAATATCCAAGCTTTAAACAAAAGACTGTTAGCACTCCAGCTGGAAGAATCTCAAAGATTTGTGTAGCTATAGCTATTGACAGCGATCTATTGCCTGGAATTTCTACGAAGCAGCTACGTGAAGGCATAGCAGCAATTACAAGTCCTACTACTACTGCCGATGACATAAAAATTACTGTAGCAGAATTTGCTAAGGATAAAGCAAGAACTAAAATCATCACAAATAAGCCTGCAAGCACTTTTTCAATACCAACCATTAACATTGGTAATGTAACACCCCAAATCACAGAATTTGTTAATAAGACTCCTCTTTGGGCAAAGATTGTAATTGTAGTATTCGGATTAATAATGTTTCTGGGTTCAATGAGAAAACCTCAAAGACCAATAACTACTTCTCAAGAACAAAGTACAATATCACAAATCAATCAAGCCATGACACAACAATTTCAAAAACCTCAAGGACAAATTTCAGCAAATCCAGTACAAGCAATTATTCCTGAACTAACGCAAGAGAAAGAACCTGATCTTGGTGGTATTCTAAATGGTTTACAAGAAGCAGCATCAGAAAAACCAGAATTCTTAGCGAACAAATTACAGATTTGGTTAGAAGAAGGTATAGCAGCCCGATAATCACAATCCTCTATTTTAACGAGAAGATAATACTTTAATTAGTTTTTTCAGATAGAATTTATGTAAAAGAGCAAGATGCTAACTTGTTTTTTAAAACTCATCCTCCATTATTCCGATTTTTGGACTGCCAGAGTCGGGAATAAGATAATTAAGAATTAGCGTAGAGTATAAAAACCATGCCTATCCTATCAAAAGACATAAAGTTATTAACACTATCTCTCATACTGCGTACAATGCCAAAGACGCAACAATCACTATTAATGGCACACTTTAATCCGGAAGTTGTAAAACAATTAACCCAGATTGAGCAAGAATCCGGAGTAGATGTTGAAAAGTTAGACTGGACTCCTTTTTACCAGGCATGGCCTGAACTCCAAAGGATTTTGAAGGATTGTAATGAAGAAATAAAAATACAAAAACTAGCTCAAATAGCTGATGAACAAAGACCCAAGCTAAGAGAGTATCTTCTCTTGAAGCTAGGAAAACAAAAAAAAGGAGCTCCTGTTTTTTTATCATCAGATATTATAAAAATCATTGACCAGTATGTGAATGAACTGAAAGCAAAAAATCAATAATCAAAGATGTTAATAAAAAGAAAAAAAATATCACACATAAAACAAGCTTCTGCAATAGTTCCTCAAGAAGTAACACTAGCTGCTAAAGCAGTGAGGCTAGAACTTCATAAAATACAACAAGAGGCAAAACAAACAAAAGAAGAAGCTCATCACATATTGGAAAGTGCCCAAAGTAAGCTTAAAGAAGCAGAACAAAAAGTCAAAGAAATAATTCAAAAGGCAAACCAAGACTCTGCACAACTAAAAGAAAAAACATATAATGAAGCTTTTAATACTGCAAAAGAAGAAGGAGAATTATTAAAAGAACAAACCAGAGCCATCATGCATGAGTTGTTTCAGGTAAAACAAAAGGCTTTATACCAAGCTCATAAAGAAATTATAAATATTGCACTAGATCTCGCTGGTAAAATTCTAAGGTATCAAGCTGTTATAGATCCGAATGTTCTTAAGACACAAGTGGTTGAAGCTATTAAAAAAGCTTCAACCGAGGCTGACAGAGTTCAGGTTTTTGTAAACCCACTTGATCTTAAATTGCTGGAAGAAAATATATCTGACATGCAAAGACTCTTTCCTAGTGGCATTGATATCATTTCGCTTACTCGAGACTCTATTGATCGTGGTAGCTGCATAGTAGAAACTAAGTCAGGTCAATTAGATGCCAGCTTTTCTACTCAATTACAAAACTTAACCAATCTAATAGCTAATTTAGAGGTGAAAGAACCTGTCATTGAAATTGACACCACAATTGAAATACCTCTACAAATAAAATCTGCATCAACATTGAAAGAAATACAACCTCAAATTGAAAAGGAATTATCAATAGAAGAAGAGCTCAAGACTGATGAACCAAAAGACTCTATGTTACTAGAAAACGGAGAATTATCAATAGAAGGAGAGCTCAAGACTGATGAACCAGAAGGCTCTATGTTAACAGAGGAAGAGGAGTTATTAAAAGAAGAGTTATTGGGAGAAGAATCATTGATTGAACTACCACAAGAAGGAGAATTGTTTCCTTTTGGTAATACTACCCGAAACAAAGTTAAAGATCAAAACATAGAAGAGCCTATTAACTTAAACCGTATTCAGGAAGAGATATTAGAACCAGGAAGCATTTTACAAGATGACAATATAATGGAATTACCTACTGAGATTACAGAGAAAGAGGTTAAAGTAGTCAAAGAAAACAAGACTGAAATTGCAAAGACAGATAACATACAATCTCGAAAGAAATTATTAGATGATTTTCCTGAAAGAACAGAGGAAGAGACAGAAGAGTTAGATGAACTCCCTTTTCTTGATCTTGAAGAAGGGAATGAAAAAGAACAAGAAGAAAAAGTTATAGTTGAACCCAAAAGCATCTTAAGACTTAAAAAAGATTCAAACGCTAAGTCAAATCAAATATCAGAAATTGCTCAGGAAATTGAAAAGAACCCCGAATGGAAAGATCTTATTCAGGAAGAAGATGAAGAGTAAAATTAAACCATTAAAAAATCTTTGCTAAAGATTTTTCCCAAATATTTCTCAATTCAGCAATATTAGTTTTCAAGTTTATACTTGGTATTTCTATATCTTGATTAATAACTTCACCAATAACCTGATAGGAACACTTCTCATCTTTTAAGAATGATTCCACTCTATCCAGGTTATGTTTAGAAATACTTACTATTATCCTGCTTTGCGATTCACCGAACAACAAAGCATCCAACCTCAAATCTCCTCGTAAGAACTGAGGGGAAGGAATTTGAAAACCCAATTCTTGAGGGAATGCACTTTTACAAAGGGTTACAAGCAACCCACCCAACGAGCAGTCGTTGGCAGATTGCAAAAGCTTTTTTTTAATCAATTCGCGAACTGATGCTTGTACTTTCTTTTCTAAGCTCATATCTAGCGTCGGGACAAGACCACAAACTTTTTTTGTCTTCAAATAAAGATATTCTGATGCTCCAATTTCATTCTCACAATTCCCTATAAGTAAAAGAACATCTCCTGCTTGTTTAAAGGAATGATCGATTATTAAGCTAACATCATCAATATAACCAACCGTACCAATTACTGGAGTAGGCCATATATCAACTCCATTGGTCTCATTATAAAGACTTACATTACCACCAGTAACAGGAGTATCTAGTTCTAAACAAGCATCTTTTATACCTTTTGTAGATTCTTTTAATTGCCAATAAATTTCTGGTTTTTCCGGATTACCAAAATTTAAATTGTCTGTAATTGCTATAGGTAAAGCCCCTGTACATGATACATTTCTGGCAGCTTCACAAACAGCAATTTTAGAACCAAGATAAGGATTTAGATAAACATACATTGAGTTACCATCAATTGAAATTGCTAATCCTTTTTCTTTCTGATTGTCTTTATGCTTGAGTCTAATAACCCCAGCATTTCCACCAGGCTTTAGAACTGTGTTTGTCTGCACTTGATGATCATATTTTGAATAAATCCATTTTTTAGAACATATATTTGGAGAAGCTAATAACTCTTTTAATGTTGGTAAAACTTCCTCAGGTTTCAGATCTGAAATCAACCCCTGATTAAACTTAAGGTTCTCTTTATAATAAGTAGGTTCTATTGCATCTCTTACATAAACAGGAGTATCTGAAACTAATGACTTTGCAGGTATATTAACTACAATTTTATTTTTATATCTTACAATTATTTTATCACCAGAAGTAATCTCCCCAACCTGAACACAATCAAGCCCCCATTTGCTAAATATCTTAGTAATTGTTTCTTCATATCCTTTTTGTATAACAAACAACATCCTTTCCTGTGATTCTGAAAGCATGTATTCTATCGGGGTTAAACTCTCCGTTCTTAAAGGCACTTTATCAAGCTCAATCTCAATTCCTACATTTCCTTT
>OBEQ012712298.1_pt1 | contig 10214 bp, 11 predicted proteins | sample 1670901 | NCBI WGS metagenome assembly OBEQ01 (sample SAMEA104232315, study PRJEB22302) | groundwater metagenome | biome: forest; feature: aquifer; material: groundwater | place: USA | collected 2011-08-07 | depth 5.4 m | reverse complement strand
GGTCGGCGGTCAGCTTGTGCACATGATGTGCCAGGAGCGGCGCCGCCCGATTCGCCGGTGCCGGCGCCTCGAGGCGCCGAGCTTGACTGTGAGCGAGGCGCGGTATACAGAAGGGCACGCCATGACGACCAGGCGGCTCGGATTGCTCCTGCCGTCGTCCGGCACCGTGCAGGAGGTGGACTTCCACCGCCGGGTGCCCGCGGACGTCAGCGTGCACGCCGCGCGCATGCGGCTCGTCGGCACGACGGAGCCCGACGAGGTCCGGATGCTCGACGAGCACGCGCTGCCCGCTGCCCGCGTGAGCCCGGCGCGCGCGATCCTGGGAGGCGGCATGCGAGGTCGGTGGAGCCTGCTCGTGACGGTGGTCCTGGTCATGGCCCAGTCGGGCCCGGCGGCGGCCCAGGCGCCGATCAAGATCGGCGAGATCAACTCCTACAGCGGGATCGGCGCCCCCTTCACGCTGCCCTACCGGCAGGCGGTCGAGATGGCCGTCGACGAGATCAACGCGAAGGGCGGCGTCCACGGGCGCAAGCTCGAGGTGCTCTTCCGCGACGACAGGGGCCAGCCGGCGGAGGCGATCAAGCACGCCCAGGAGCTGGTCGCGGTCGACCGGGTGATCCTGCTCGCCGGCGGCTTCCTCTCCAACGTCGGCCTCGCGATCTCGGACTGGGCGCGCCAGCACAAGGTGATGTACGTCGCCGCCGAGCCGCTGACGGAGGCGCTCACGTGGTCGAAGGGGCATCCCTACGTCGTGCGCGTGCGGCCCAACACGTACGAGCAGGGGCGCATGCTCGCCGAGAAGGCCGCGCGGCTCAAGCACGTCCGCTGGGCCGCCATCGGGCCGAACTACGAGTACGGCAAGCGCGCCTGGGAGACCTTCCGCGACCGGCTGAAGGAGCTCGAGCCCGAGATGCAGGTGGTCGGCGAGCACTGGCCGGCCCTCGGCAAGATCGAGCCGGGGCCCTACGTGACCGCGATCCTGAACCAGAGCCCGGACGCGCTCTACGTGTCGCTGTTCGGCTCGGACTGGCTCGCCTTCGTGCGCGAGGCCGAGAAGCGGGGCCTGTTCCAGAAGATGTTCGTCGTGGGCCTCCTGCTGGGCGAGCCCGAGTACATCGACCCGCTCAAGACCGAGGCCCCCGAGGGCATGCTCGTCACCGGCTATCCCTGGTACGACATCGGGCAGCCGGCGCACCGGCAGTTCGTGGAGCGCTTCATGAAGCGCACCGACCGGGAGCCGCGGCTGGGCTCGCTCGTCGGCTACATCACGGTGCTCTCGATCGCCGAGGCGCTCCGCCGGGCGGGGCCGGACCCGGACGCCGACCGGCTCTCCGCCGCGTTCCGCGGCCTCTCCGTGCCCACGCCGATCGGCACCATCACGTTTCGTGCGATCGACGGCCAGTCCACGATGGGCGCCTGGGTGGGCACGACGAAGCTCGACCGCACGCGCGGCGTCGGCATCATGGTCAACCACGAGTACGTGCCGGGCGAGCGCGTGCTGCCCTCGGACGAGGAGATCAGGAAGATGCGCGGGGGCGGGTAGGTCCCTCGGAGGGGGGCTCCGCCCCCCTTCCGAACCTCCCCCCGGGCAGCTTGCGCCGGCGAAGCCGCTCGGACAAGAGGTCGCCAACCAGGTTCCCCGGGTCTTGTCAAGTGCGGGGGCGCGCGCGTAGCCTCGGCTGGTGTCCGCGTCCCTGCTGCTCGTCCAGCTCCTCTCGGGGCTGGCCCACGCGATGGTCCTGTTCCTCATCGCCTCGGGCCTCTCGCTCATCTTCGGCGTCACCCGCATCGTCAACTTCGCCCACGGCTCCTTCTACATGCTGGCCGCCTACCTCACGTACTCGCTGGCGGCGCGCCTGTCGCTCGGCGGGGCGTCCTTCTACGCGGCCGGCCTCGCCGCCGCCGTGCTCGTCGGGCTCCTCGGGCTGGTCGTGGAGGTGGGGCTCCTGCGGCGCGTGTACGGCGCGCCCGAGCTCTACCAGCTCCTGCTCACGTTCGCGCTCGTGCTCGTCATCGCCGACCTCGTGCGCTGGGCGTGGGGGACGGAGAACCTGACGGGCCCTGTGGCGCCGGGGCTCACCGGCGCCGTGCCGATCGCGGGCCAGCTCTTCCCCACCTACGACCTCGCCCTCATCGCCCTCGGGCCGCTGGTGGCCCTGGGCCTCTGGGCGCTCTTCTACCGTACTCGCTACGGCATCCTGATCCGCGCGGCCACGCTCGACCGCGAGATGGTGGCGGTCCTCGGCGTCAACGAGGCGGCGCTGTTCACCTCGGTCTTCGTCCTCGGCTCCGTGCTGGCCGGGCTCGCCGGCGCGCTCCAGGTGCCGCGCCAGGCGCTGACCACCGTGATGGACACGGCGATCATCACCGAGGCGTTCGTGGTCGTGGTGGTGGGCGGGATGGGATCGGTCTTCGGCGCGCTCCTGTCCGCGATCCTGATCGGCGTCATCGACGCCTTCGGCGTCCTCGTCCTGCCCCGGGCCTCGCTCGTGCTGATCTTCGTGGTGATGGCGGTGGTCCTGATCGTGCGCCCGTGGGGGCTGCTCGGGCGCCCGGGCGGCCCGGACGCGGCCGGGGCGGGGACCACGCTCGCCGCCGACGGCGGGCGCGTGCCCCGCGGCCTCGTGGTCGCGCTGGTCGCGGCGCTCGTCGTGATCCCGCCGCTCCTGCCCCCGTTCGCGCTGTGGCTGCTGGTGGAGGTGCTCGCCTTCGCGCTGTTCGCCGCCAGCCTCCACCTGCTGATGGGCGCCGGCGGCATGGTCTCGTTCGGCCACGCCGCGGCCTTCGGCCTGGGCGCTTACGGCGCGGCGCTGCTCATGCTGCAGGCGGGGTGGCCGATGCCCCTGGCCTTCGCCGGCGCCCCGCTGGTGGCCGCGGCGTGCTCGGTCGTGATCGGCTTCTTCTGCGTGCGCCTGTCCAGCATCTACTTCGCGATGCTGACGCTCGCCTTCGCCCAGATCGCCTACGCGATCGTGCACCAGTGGTACGACCTCACCGGCGGCGACAACGGGCTGCTCGGCGTGTGGCCGCCGCCCTGGCTGGCGCCGCCGCTCCGCTACTACTACCTGGCGCTCCTCGCCTGCGGCGGCGGCGTCGCGCTGCTGGCGCTGATCGAGCGGGCGCCGTTCGGGCTCACGCTGCGCGCGGCCCGCGATCACGCGCGGCGGGCGGAGGCCGTCGGCGTGAACGTGCGGCGGCACCGGCTGGTGGCCTTCGTGCTCGCGGGCTTCTTTGGCGGCCTCGCCGGCGCCACCTTCGTCTACCTCAAGGGGAGCGTGTTCCCGGAGTCGCTGACCGTGGGGGTGTCGATCCAGCCGCTGGTGATGGTGCTGCTCGGCGGCGTGGAGACGCTGGCGGGGGCGCCCGTGGGGGCGGCGGTCTACAAGCTGCTCGACACCGTGGTCACGCGCTACACCGAGTACTGGCAGGCGGTGCTCGGCGGGATCCTCATCCTCCTCGTCGTCGCGTTCCCCCGCGGGATCGTCGGCTCGCTCCGGAGCGCGCGCCGGTGATGCTGCGCGTGCGCGACCTCCGCAAGGCCTTCGGGGGCGTGCACGCCGTCGACGGCGTGAGCCTCGAGCTGCCCCGGGGGGAGATCCGCGCTCTCATCGGCCCGAACGGCGCCGGCAAGACGACGCTCTTCAACATGCTGACCGGGCAGCTCGCGCCCGATGCGGGCGACGTGTGGCTCGGCGGCGAGCGTCTCTCCGGCCTGCCGCCCCCCGCGATCTGGCGCCGCGGCGTGAGCCGCACCTTCCAGATCACCGCGACCTTCGCCACCCTGAGCGTCCTGGAGAACGTGCAGGTCGCGCGGCTCTCCCACGCCCGGCGCAGCCTGGCGCTCCTGACGCCGGCGGGCCGGCTCGAGGTCGAGCGCTCGCGGGCGCTGCTCGCCCTCGTCGGCCTCGCCGCCCAGACCGAGCGCCCCGCGGGCGTCCTCGCGTACGGCGATCTGAAGAAGCTCGAGCTGGCCATTGCGCTCGCCAACGACCCGGCGGTGCTCCTCCTCGACGAGCCGACGGCGGGCATGGCGCCGGCCGAGCGGGGCGAGCTGATGCGCCTCGTCGTGGGCATCGCGCGGGAGCGGGCGCTCACGGTGCTCTTCACCGAGCACGACATGGACGTGGTCTTCGCGGTCGCCGACCGCGTCCTGGTCCTGCACCAGGGCCGCGTCATCGCCGACGGCACGCCGGCCGAGGTGCGCGCCGACGCGACGGTGCAGCAGGTGTACCTGGGCGAGGGCGCGTGACCCTCGAGCTGGCCGGCGTCCACGCCTACTACGGCCGCAGCCACGTGCTGCACGGCGTCTCGCTGGGCGCCGCGGCGGGCGAGGTCATCTCGCTCCTGGCCCGCAACGGGGCCGGGAAGAGCACGACACTCAAGGCGATCATGGGGCTCGTCCGCGTCGGGCCCGGGACGATCCGCGTCGACGGGCGCGACGTCACCGGTCGGCCCACGCGGGAGATCAGCCGCCTCGGCGTCGGCTTCGTGCCCGAGGACCGGCGGATCTTCGCCGACCTGACGGTGCTGGAGAACCTGCGGGTCGGCGCGCGCCGGGACGGCTGGACGATCGAGCGCGCGCTCGACTTCTTCCCGATGCTGCGCACCCTGCTCGGGCGGCGCGGGGAGAGCTTGTCGGGCGGCGAGCAGCAGATGCTGACGATCGCGCGCACGCTCATGGGCGGCCCGCGCCTGCTGCTGCTCGACGAGCCGTCGGAGGGGCTGGCGCCGGTGGTGGTGCGGGCGCTCGGCGAGCGGATCGCGGCGCTGAAGCGGGAGGGGCTGACGATCGTGCTGTCGGAGCCGAACCTGCAGTTCGCCCGCCGGCTCGCCGACCGCGCCTACATCATCGAGAAGGGCGAGATCCGCTTCGGGGGCACGATCGCGGAGCTGGACGCCGACGAGTCGGTCCGGCGCGCCTATCTGGCCGTGTGAGCCGCACGGGCGGGGAGGCCCGCCCGTGGTGCCCGCGGTTGACCAGCGAGCCCGTCGGAATAATCCGTGTTTCGAGCGCCGGCGGAGCCGGCGCAACCCGGTTCTCGGGGGAGGTCTCGGAGGGCTCTGGAGTCACCCGTGTGGCCCAGGACGGCCTGGCCATCCAGGTCGCCGCTAAACGACCCGTCGGGCCTGTCCATCCCGAATTCCCGACCGGGCGCGCGGGTCTCAGGCATGGAACGAGTTCATGCGTCCGTGTTCCTTCGGCGCGACCTGAACTCTTCAATCGTATCGAGTGCGATCTTTCGAGCCTTCGCCCACGGGTCCCGCTGCCATTCGGGGTCTCGCAGGATTTCGGCAAACCATGGTTCGCCCGCGGGCCGTGCTGGCGCGGTGTTGCCACCACGATGCCGGTCATAGTCCGCCAGGACGTATGGCGGCAGTACGACGCTCGCCAGAGCGTGCGGGTTCTCGAACAACCGGCATCGGTACACAATGCCTGCCGAGGGCATGTGGACGTTGAAGACAGCCACCGCGCCGAGGCGCTCGCACCGGGCATTGGCGAACGGTCCGTCCTCCCCGAGGTAACCGTCAGTCTGGCCAGCCCGCTTCGGCGTGTAGAGCCCGATGTCGGTCGTCAGGGCGCTCCAATCGAGCAGCGAGATTGGAGCGCGACGGGAAGCAGCTGATGCGCCGCTAGAACTGATCCGTCCGCTGGGGCCGATCTCGATGGCAACTCGTTCGCGGTTCATACCGAGTGCGATCACGGCTCGAACTTGATCTCGAACCGCTCGGCGAGGCATTTGTCAAAGAGGAAGTGATCGCGCGGCATGCTGATGGTGACCGTGGATGGGGTGACGTCGATGTCGACCTTGCCGGCGGGATACGCGACACGGGCGAGCCCGACGCACCTCAGGACCGCATGAATCAGCAGCTGACGTCCAAGCTCGCCTGCCGGGAGGTCCGGGTGCTCCCTGAAAAAGCCCTCGAGCTCCGGGGGCAAGACCCGTGGGGCGCCTCCGTACTTCGCCGCCTCGGAAGGCGACAGGGGGAGATGTATCACGGCTGCGGCAGCGGCCGAAGTCGTCACCAACAGCAACGCGACGAGGCCGAGCGCGCCCCTCACCCGCTTCTCGTTATGCTTCATGGGAGTTCCCCATTCCACCAAAACCATGAGTTCGACGCCGGGCGCGGATTATGTCGCCCGACGAACTCGCTCGTCAAGTCGCGACTTGCGTCCGCGGCATCGCCGTTGGGTCGCCAACCCAACGCGTCCGCCTTAAGTGCTTGACGCACAAGGCGCTCTCGAGCCCGTGTGGCCGGACGTGTGGACGAACCTGCGCGGCGAAGGGCGCGCCTGACTACTGCCTAGCGTGGGAGGCCGCGCTGTCGGCGGAGAGAGACGCGGGGATGATATTCACGGAGGACAGCGAGGCCGACCGCGGGCGCCTGGCCGACGCGCTCGGGAGGGAGGAGGACCGCCTCGCGCGGCAGCTTGGCGAGGCGGTGGCCGCGAGGCTACGCCGCCACATGGTGAGCATGCACAGCGGCGGCCACCCGCTGCCAGGCTACCTGACGGGCGAGACGCTGCGCGACCCGAAGGAGCCGTTGGACACGGAGCGGCCGCGGCCGCCGCGCCCGGACATGAGACGGCCCCCGCGCCGGTGAAGCGCCGGGCGCGCCTTTCTCAGCGGGCGCGCGACGACGAGCGAACGCTTCAGCAGGGAGAACCTGTGGGTGCGAGTCATGGCTGCCTCCTCGCGGTGCTGAAAGTCACTTCCGTGTCGCTTCCGCGCAGAACGCGATCCGAGATGCCTCATGGCGTCCTCCTGGTCTGGTTGTCTGAAATGTGGTTCGCGTGCGGCTGCCACTTCGGTTCCGACCGCGGTGCCCTGCCGCGCTTGAAAGCCGGTGAGTGTCAGCACGAAGGTCGGCCCTGGGACGCAAGGGCGGTGCCACGGAGAGCGGCTCGAATTGTTCTCGGCACTTGGCGGCGGACGCGGGCGCCCGCGCCGACGAGGCCGGGGGCAGAATCTTCCCGTCGCGTGTTGCAACGTGCACTGAGCCGTTCGCGCCGGGCTCGGCGGGCTCAGCGCAATTTGGCGCGCGCTGAATGACGCGGCAGTCGGCCGCGCCGACTACTCGCCGGAGCGGAGCTCGCGGACGGCCGCGACGATGGCGGCCTGCGTGTCGAGGGCCGCGCCGCGGTCGGGATAGCGCTGGCGCGGCCAGAAGAAGCCCCGCAGCCCGTCCTTGAAGCGGCGCGGCACCACGTGGACGTGGAGATGCGGCACGCTCTGGCTCACGCGGTTGTTGATCGCGACGAAGGAGCCGTCGGCGTGGAGCGCGCGCTCGACGGCGCGCGCGAGGAGGCGCGCGCTGGCGAAGAGGGGGCCGACCAGCGCCGGCGGCAGCTCCGCGAGCGTCTCATGGTGCGCGCGCGGGATCAGCAGGCAGTGGCCCGGGAAGAGCGGCCGGTGATCGAGGAAGGCGAGCGCGTGCTCGTCCTCGAGCACGCGCTCGGCGGGCGCCTCCCCGCGCGCGATCTGGCAGAACGCGCAGGTGGCGGCCGTCGCGCGGGAGGCGGGTGGCGTCATGGTCGGGTTGCGTCCGAGGGATCAATTTGCCACAATCGGCCCCCGGCCGCAGGCCCCGCTGGCGCGACTCGAGGGAGGACGGGACGGAGCGCATGAGGACACTCGTTCGCAACATCGGACAGCTCGTGAGCGGCGACATCGCCCGGCCGCTGCTCGACGCCGACTCGGTCCTGATCGAGGACGGCGTCATCGCGGCGGTGGGCAAGGGCCTCGACGACGGCGCGGACACGGTCATTGACGCGCGGGGCACGACGGTGATGCCGGGGCTGATCGACTCCCACGTCCATCCCGTCTTCGGCGACTTCACGCCGCGGCAGCGCACCGTCGACTTCATCGAGTCGGCCATGAACGGCGGCGTCACCACCGCCATCTCCGCCGGCGAGGTGCACCTGCCGGGCCGGCCCAAGGACGTCGTGGGCCTGAAGGCGCTCGCCATCGTCGCGGCCAAGGCCTACGGGAACTTCCGGCCGGGCGGCGTGAAGGTGCACGCGGGCGCGCCGATCCTGGAGCTGGGGCTGACCGAGGCCGACTTCGCCGAGATGGCGAAGGCGGGGGTGACGCTCGTCGGCGAGATCGGGCTCGGCTCGGTGAAGACCGGCAACGACGCGGCGCCGATGGTGCGCTGGGCCAAGCAGCACGGGATGACGGTGACGATCCACACGGGCGGGCCGTCGATCGCGGGCTCGAGCGTCATCGGCGCCGACGTCGTGCTGGAGGCCAACCCGCACGTGGTCGGCCACATCAACGGCGGCACCACCTCGATGGCGCCAGCCGAGATCGAGCGGCTGGTGGCCACCGACATGGCGCTCGAGATCGTCCAGTGCGGCAACGCGCGCACGGCGCTCCACACGCTCCGCCTCGCGCAGGACGCGCGCGCCACCGCGCGGATCATCCTCGGCAACGACGCCCCGTCCGGCAGCGGCGTCATCCCGCTCGGGATACTGCGCACGCTCTCGCTGCTGGCCGGGCTCGGCGGAATGCCGCCGGCGGAGGCTATCGCCTGCGCCACCGGCAACACCGCGCGCGTCTACAGGCTGAACGTGGGCGTGATCGCGCCCGGGCACGAGGCCGATCTCGTGATCTGCGACGCGCCCAGTGGCTCCGTCGGCAAGGACGCCCTGTCCGCACTGGCGGCCGGCGACCTGCCGGGCATCTCGATGGTGCTGATCGACGGCCGGATCACCATCGGCCGGAGCCGCAACACGCCGCCCGCCGCCCGCGCCGCCGAGGTCATGAAGGGCGCGGGCCCCGCCGCCGCCGGCCACTAGACCCGACGCACCACCCCGCGCCCCTGATCTTGCGGGCCTTCGCATGAGCGATCTATAGTAGTGGCCACGAGAACAAAAGGGGTCCGCGACTCCGCTCATTACGCCGACCTCGTCGTCGAACGGATCGTCGCCGCAGTGGCGCGACTCGAGGACAACCCTCGCTCTGGACGGATGGTGCCGGAGGTCGGCAACGAGTCGCTCCGCGAGGTTATCCATGGCAATTACCGCATCGTGTGTCGCCTCAGACATGACGTCGCCGAGATGGTGCCCGCTTATTTCGACTCGACTGAGGTCATGACACCCGAGCGTCGAACTTCCCGATGAACCTGCCGGCGCCTTCGCCGGTCCCCGGTCCCACAGCTCGCCGTCAGGTTATACTATCGGTATGAAGACCGCCATATCCATCCCGGACGACGTGTTCGAAGACGCCGAGAAGCTCGCGCGGGCGCTTAAGAAGTCGCGGAGTCAGCTCTATAGTCACGCACTGAGGGAATACGTCGCGCGGCATGCCGCCGATCGGGTCACGGAGGCGCTCGACCGGATCTTTGCGGACGGCTTGCCGGGGGATGACGACTTCGTCAGGGCGGCAGCGAGGCGAACGCTCCGGCGTTCGCAATGGTGATCTCGCAGGGGGAGGTCTGGTGGGCGAATTTGCCGGACCCGTCTGGTTCCGAACCCGGGTTCCGGCGCCCAGTCGTCGTTGTCCAGGGGGACGCCTTCAATCGAAGTCGGATCGCCACCGTCATTTGCGTGCCGCTGACCAGCAACCTGCGGTGGGCAGAAGCCCCGGGTAACGTGCTTCTCGCCGCGAAGGCGACTGGGTTGCCGAAGGATTCTGTCGCCAACGTCTCGCAGCTCGTCACGCTGGACAAGTCTTCTCTCACCGACCGGATCGGCAAGTTGGCGAAGGCCAAGTTTCATTCGGTGCTTTTCGGAATCGATATCGGGCTAGGCCGGTGAGCCGTCGAACAACCCGCTCCAGCGGACCGGCTGCGCCGGCCGCTGAGCGCGAGCGTTGGCCAGCGAGGAACAGGCGTGGCTCGGGTCAGCGATCCTCGCCGTCTTGGGCCTGGCGGACCTCGTCCTGTCTCTGCTTGACCTGGGCTCGCCGTCATTTCTCACGCCCACGGACAATGAAGTCCGGCCGGCGATGGCTCGGAGCCGGCTTCGCTTGGCTCCCCAGACATCGGTCTGGCCGGTCTGGCAGGGGTTCAACCTCAGTCACAGCCTCGGTCTCATGGGTTTGGGCGTGGTGGGCGTCGCGCTGGGCTTCATCCGGGGTGCGCTCGGGCTGGGGGCTGCGACCTATGTGCAGCCGGAGTGGAAGCCCCTCATGTCGCTGGTGGGGATCGGCGGGGCGAGCCTGTTCCTCAGCTCGCTCCTCTACTTCTTCCTCAACATCGTGCTGACCCTG
>OBEQ012179542.1_pt1 | contig 10214 bp, 10 predicted proteins | sample 1670901 | NCBI WGS metagenome assembly OBEQ01 (sample SAMEA104232315, study PRJEB22302) | groundwater metagenome | biome: forest; feature: aquifer; material: groundwater | place: USA | collected 2011-08-07 | depth 5.4 m | reverse complement strand
CCGGCGAGCGTGCCGCCGCCGCTGTCGCAGGTCTCGCCGCCGTCGTCGCCGGCGGCGGTTCCGCCGTCGCAGATCCAGAAGGCACTCGTGTCGGTACCGCCCGCGCCGTCGGCGGCCGCTCCGCCGCGTTCGCGCACGGCGATGTACGTCGCGATCGCCGCGCTGGTCGCCGCGGTCGGCCTGGCCGTGGCGCTGGTGATCGTCCTGAAGGATCGGCAGGCGCCGCCGGCGGGGGCGGCGACCGCTACGTCCGACGCTGCGGTCACGCCGACGCCGGTGCCGACGCCGGTGCCGCCGCCGCCGCCCGATGCGGCGCCTGCGCCGGCTGACGCGGCCGCGCCGCCCGCGCCGCGGGCGAAGAAGGCCTCGGCACGCGAGCTGTGCGCGGCCGCCTGCGCCACGTCGCAGAAGAAGTGCGGCGTGACGTATCTGGCGCCCTGCGTCGACACCTGCCTGGGCTACCCGCCCGAGACGATCAACGCCTGCCTGCCCGCCGCCGGTGACGATTGCAACCAGGTGGGCGCCTGCGGCTTTGTCGCCATCTGCGGCACGCCGCCGCAGGGCCACGCCTCCTGCCGCGACACCGCGGGCTGCATGATCCGCTGCGGCCAGGACGTCGCGTGCACCTGCCAGTGCGCGCGTGCCATGGCCCTGCCCAAGACCAACCTGTTCCTGCGCTTCGCCAGCTGCACCATCGCCCACTGCGCGCGCGAGTGCTCGCTCGACGCCAGCATGTGCCTCACCTGCGTCAATGCTCACTGTGCGGCCTCCGCTGCCGCTTGCATGGCGCAATGACCGGCTGCTAACTTCTCGTCGCGACGGGAGATTCGCATGCTGCTGGTCGTGGACGTCGGCAATACCAACACCGTTTTGGGCGTCTACGACGGCGAGACGCTGCGCGCGCACTGGCGCATCGAGACCAAGAAGGGTCGAACCGCCGACGAGTACGCCATCATCCTGCGCCAGCTGTACGAGCTCGACGGCATCGCCACGCCGGTGGTGACCGCGGGCATCGTCAGCTCGGTGGTGCCGCCGGTGCTCTTTCCCATCGAGGACTTCTTCAAGCGTCACCTCAAGCTGGTGCCGCTCATCGTCGGTCCGGGCATCAAGACCGGCATGCCCATCCTGTACGAGAACCCGCGCGAGGTCGGCGCCGACCGCATCGTCAACTCGGTGGCCGCCTACGAGGACTTCCACTCCGGCTGCATCATCGTCGACTTCGGCACCGCGACCACCTTCGACGTGGTCACGCCCAAGGGCGAGTACATGGGCGGCGCCATCGTGCCCGGCATCCACATCAGCGCCGACGCGCTCTACCACCACGCCGCCAGGCTGCCGCGCGTCGAGATCGTCCGCCCCGCGCGCGTGGTCGGCCGCAACACCGTCGCGTCCATGCAGTCGGGCCTGGTGTTCGGCTACGCCGGCATGGTCGACGCCATCGTCGACCGCATGCGCGCCGAGGTCGACTTCCCTGCCCGCTGCATCGCCACCGGCGGGCTCGCGCCGCTCATCGCCAAGGAGTCGCGTACCATCGAAGCCTCCGACGAGATGCTGACCCTGCGCGGGCTCAAGATCCTCTTCGATCGGAATCGCTGACGTGCCCCTCCATCACACACCACTCGACCCGCAGACGCTGTCCGAGCCGGCCCGGAAGGCGCTCGCCGCCGTCGGCCCCATGAAGCTCATGGCCGCCCGTGGCCTGGCGCCCCTGCCGCGCGCGGTCGACATCGCCAACGTCATCTACTCGCTCGCGCTCGACGCCGACGCGCCCGTGCAGGCCTCGGCGCACAAGACCGCGGGCGAGCTGCCCGAGAAGGTGCTCGCGGGCGCGCTCATCGACGGTGCGCTCGACCCGCGCGTGCTCGACTTCTTCGCCCTGCGCGTGATCGGCAAGGCGACCCTGGTCGAGGCCATCCTGTTCAACAAGAACACCGCCGACGAGACCTACAAGGATCTCGCCGCCAAGCTGGACGAACGCGAGCTCGAGATCATCGCGCAGAACGAGGAGCGGCTCCTGCGCCACCCGCCCATCATCGGCGCGCTGTACATGAACCCCAAGACGCGCATGTCGACGGTCGACCGCGCGGTCGAGCTGGCCGTGCGCAACAAGGTCACCGTGCCGGGCGTGCCCTCGTGGGACGAGGTGGTCGCCGCCGTGCTCGGCCTGCACAGGCCGGCGGCGCCGCCCGCGTCACCCGAGGCCGCCGCCATCGACGCTGCGTTCTCGCAGGTGACCGCCTTCGCGGTCGGCGACCAGACCATCGACGACTCGTTGCTCGAGGAGCTGCTCGCCGAGGACGAGGCCGGCAACCCGGTGGCGCCCTCGTCGACCACCGAGCAGAAGCAGACCGCCATCTCCAAGCTCACCATTCCCGGCAAGATCCGCCTGGCCACGCTGGGCAACACGTTCGCGCGCGCCATGCTCATCCGCGACTCCAACAAGCAGGTGGCGCTGGCCGCCATCCGCTCGCCCGGCATCACCGACAACGAGGTGGCCAAGTTCTCCTCCAACCGCGGCCTCTCCGACGACGTGATCCGCGTCATCGCGAACAACAAGGAGTGGACGCGCCTCTACACCGTGAAGCTGAACCTGGTGCAGAACCCCAAGTGTCCGCTGGCCACGTCGATGCGCTTCTTGCCCTTCCTGCACCCCAAGGATCTCAAGAACCTGTCCAAGTCGAAGGGCATCCCATCGGCGCTGTCGGCGCAGGCAAAGAAGCTGGTCTCGCAGAAGAGCGGTGGCGGACATTAGCCAGAAGGACGATCGGTTCCCGCCGCTCACCACGCGCGTCGGCCTGGCCGTGATCGCCCCGCGGCGGGCGTTCGAGATCTCCGACGCGGCCCACGGGCGCGCCGGGCTGAGCGACGTGGCCACGCTGCTGTTGCTCAAGTTCGTGTGCGTCGAGGTGCGCGCGCTGGTGGCGGTGGCGTGGACCATGGTCACGGTGGGTTTCATGCCCGGGCTGGGTGCGCTCGGCCCGCGCCTGCAGGCGGCGCTGGGCCTGGATCTCATCGTGGTCTTCGGTGGTGGCGTGCTGGTGACGCTGGCGGCGGGGCGCAAGCGCCGGCCCTCGCGTGACTTCGATCTGGCCGCGGTGGCGTGGATTCCCTACCTGGTGGTCACGTTGATCGCGCAGCTGGTGCTCACCATCGCGGGCGTGCGTCCGCCGCGCCTCGTCAACGACGCCATCGGGCTGATCGCGCTGGCCGTGCTGGCCGGCTGGCTGGGCATGGCCATCCGACACGCGCGCCAGCGCCGGGAGGTGGCGGATGCCGGCCGCTGACCAGCGTGCGCGCGTGGCCGGGCGGGTGATCATGGCGCTCTTCGCTGCGCTCCTGGTCGTGAACGGCGCCTGGGTCATGCGTCACTGCGAGCAGCTGCGCCCGGTCGGCATGGGCGACATCGCGCCCAGCGTGCCGCTGCCCCTGGTCGACGGCCACGGGCAGCGAGCGCTCGCCGATCTGAAGGGCAAGGTGGTGCTGGTCGACTTCTGGGCCACCTGGTGCAAGCCGTGCGAGATGACCATCCCGGCGCAGAAGCGGCTGTACGCGAAGTACGCCGCGCGCGGCTTCGAGGTCTGGTCGGTCAACGAGGACCAGGGCAAGAACGCCGAGCAGCGCGCCGCGGCGTACGCGCGCGCCAGGCAGCTGCCCTTCCCGGTCGTGCACGACCACGACGGCCTGGCCGCCGAGCTGTACAAGGTCGAGTCCTTCCCGCACATGGTGATCGTCGACCGCCTGGGCGTGGTGCGGAAGGTCAACATCGGCGTGATCAGCCTGAGCAAGCTGGAGGAAGACCTCGACGCCGCGATCGCCGCGTCGCTCGCAGCGCCGTAGTACGACGATGGCCGCTGTCACCATGGGGTGCTAGGCTGCTCGCCAATGCCCGCCGACCAGTTCGCGGTGTGCTCCATGTGCCGCAAGCCGATCGCGTTCGGCGCCAAGTACCTCCGCTGTTCGGTCACCGCGTGCAACGCCGGCCGGATGAAGCTCGTGTTCTGCACGGCCTCGTGCTGGGACGCCCACCTGCCCACGGCCCGGCACCGCAGCGCCGCGTACATCGAGGAGACGGCGTCGCGCGAGAGCGCGTCCAAGTAGGCCCGGGGGTAGCGCGCAAGTACCCGCCACAAGTGCGGAAATCCGGCCCGTCCGACTGTGACCAAGCTGTGGACAGTGGCGCCTAACTGGCGAGAATTGGATCGCTTGTGGGGGCCCGTGTTACTTTGCTCCAGTGCGGCTCGTCAGGTACATCCTGCTCGAGCTCGCGGTAGGGGCGACCCTGCTCGCGGGCAGCGGTACGGCGATCTATTTCGGTGGTCAGAACCTCTTCGAGACGCGTCCGGCCCAGGCCGCGGTCGAGCAGCTCCGACCCGTCCGTGATCACCGGGCCGACATCGTCGTCGCGGCGCCCGACCCCGACCCGGTGCCTGCACCGGCGCCTGCGCCCGCGCCGCCCGAGCCGCAGGTCCGTCAGCTGGTCCCGCCGCCGCCCTACAGCGGCGAATTCCTGGGCAATCCGGACGAGGCCCTGCTCGCGCCGCTGCGCGATCACGCGATCGCCAGGGCCAAGTTCAACAAGGGCGGCTCGTCGGTGTCGATGCGCTTCGACTTCTCCGACGGGGGACGCGCCGCCTTCAAGCCCGACCAGACCAATCTGCAGTCGGTGCCGCGCAAGGAAGTGGCCGCCTACCGCATGAACCGCCTGCTCGGCCTGGCGTCGGTCGCGCCGGCGCTGCCGGGCGCCTTCCCGCGCGAGGACGTCATCGCGGCCATGACGCCCGAGGCGCTACAGCTCTTGCCGCGCTTCAACGCCGAGGTGCTCAGCTCCGAGGACGGCATGGTCACCGGCTCGCTGGCGTGGTGGATTCCCGAGATCGTCGACGCCAAGCTGGATGGCTTCCACATCGACAGCGTCGACGGCATCGTGCTGTGGAAGCGCTACCTGACCATCGGCGAGGTCATCCCGCCCGAGGACGTCGAGATCTTGCCCCAGATCAGCGAGCTGGTCGCCTTCGACTTCCTCATCGACAACTTCGACCGCTGGTCGGGATCGAATGCGAAATCATCGCCCGACGGCAAGCACGTCTACTTCATGGACAACGCGCTGTCCTTCGGCCTGGAAGAGACCGGACAGCTGAAGGTGCGCATCTACCTCAAGCGCTCGCAGAAGTTCTCGCGCCACCTGTACGAGGCGCTCAAGGTCCTGGATGCCGACGACGTCACCGACGCCATGATGACCGACACCGGACCCTGGCCGCGCCTGCTCTCGGAGGAGGAGATCGCGGCCATGATGAAGCGACGCGACTACATGGTCGCGTACATGGATGACTTGATCGCGGACTACGGCGAGGCCGCGGTGCTGGCGTTCCCTTGATCCTGCAGCGTGGAGCGAGCTGAACCGCGATGATTTGCCCGAACTGCCAGAGAACCGTGGACGCGCTGCGCGCGCCAGCGGCGAAGATCGTCGGTGGCAAGGTGATGACGTTCTGCTCGCCCGAGTGCGCGCGCGGCATCAAGCCGGAGGCCACGCCGGTGCCCGAACGCGTCGCCGAGGTGGCACCCGCGCCCGCGCCCGCACCGATGCCGCCCGCGCCGCTGCCGTCGCGTGCCACCGACGAGCAGCGCTTCACCATGCTCGAGCCCAACCTGCATGCGCCCCAGCACCGCTCGCGCAAGGCGGTGATCATCGCGGCGTTCGGCACCCTGCTGGCCGCCGGCGTCGGCGGTGCCGTGGTGCAGATGGTCTCGCCCGGCCGCTCGTCGCCCGCCGCCGCGGCGGTGGTCGTGACTTCGGCGCCGGCACCCGCCGCGCCCGCGGCCGAGCCACCTCCGCCGTCCGCGCCGCCTACCAAGGAAGCCATGCTGGCGCGCGCGCGCGCCACGCTCGAGGGCTACCTGGCCGACACCTCGCCGCGTCTGCGCCGCGAGGCCGCCATGGCCCTGTCGCGCAGTGGCCACACCGGCGCGCTCGAGGAGCTGATCAAGCAGCTCGACAGCGAGCCGTCGGAGGTCACGCGCGTGGCCATCGCCGAGGCGCTGGCCAAGGCCGGGCACGCGCGCGGGCGCGAGTTCCTCGTCGCCTCGCTGACCAACACGCGCCGCGACATCCGCATGAACGCGGCCATCGCGCTGGCCCAGCTGGGCGACGAGAAGGCCAAGAGCCCGCTCAAGAGCTGGCTGACCCTGTCGACGCACCGATTGTCGGCCGCGGGCAGCCTGGCGCTGCTCGGCGACGCCGACGGCATCGCGGCGCTCAAGGAGTCGCTCGCCGCCAGGGAGGCCGAGCCGCGCATGCGCGCCGCGGCCGCGCTGGGCAAGGCCGGCGACGCCTCGGGCAAGGAGCTCCTGCTGCAGATGATCGCCGACCCGCGCTACGACCAGCTGGCCGCGGTGGCGCTGGCGCGCCTGGGTGAGACCTCGGCCGTGCCGGTGCTGACCAAGGTGCTGGTGCTGTCGTCCTTGTCGGTGGAAGCGGCCATCGGCCTGCGTCGCCTGGGCGTCGACGTGGATCTGTCGCCGCTCGCGGCGGTGCTCGAGCACGGCGACGAGGTCGCGCGCATCGAGGCCGCCGAGGCGGTGATCGTGCTGTGTGACGCCAGGCCGCCCTCGGAGCTGCGCTAGCCGTGGCCCGCGATCTGCGCTGGTTCTACCTCTTCCGTCTGCTGTCCACGAGCTACCTGTTCGTGCCGGTGTCGTGGCTCTACGCGACCTCGCGCGGCCTCGACATCGTCGAGGTGCTGCTGCTGGGCTCGATCTACTGCGTGACCGTGATCTTCAGCGAGGTGCCCACGGGCGCGCTCGCCGACCGCATCGGCCGGCGCCGCGCCATGATGGCGGGCGCGCTGGTCATGGTCGCGGCCTGCCTGACCTACTACGTCGCGCACGGCTTCTGGACCTTCGCCGCGGCCGAGATGCTGGGCGCGCTGTCCATGACGCTGTGCTCGGGCGCCGACTCGGCGTACCTCTTCGACCTGCTCAACGACAACGGGCGCGGCCACGAGTACCCGCGCCGCGAGGGCACCGCGTCGACCTGGCACCAGGGCGGGCAGACGCTCGCCTTCGCTGCGGGAGGCCTCCTGGGCGCGTACGACCTGGCCCTGCCCTACCTGGTCTCGGCGGGCGTGGCCTCGCTGGCCTTCGTGGTCGCGCTGTCGATGCGTCAGGATCGTCCGCAGGAGCACGCCGGGACGCGCCTGCCCGGCGCGCGCGAGATGCTGGTGCAGATGCGCGGCGCCTTCCGCGCGGTTGCCCGGCAGCGCCGATTGCAGTGGGTCATCGCCTACTCGGCCATCGTGTTCGTGCTGCTGCGCGCGACCATCTACATCTACCAGCCGTACCTCAAGCAGGCGGGCTACGGCATCGCGTCGACCGGGCTCATCTTCGCGGGTGTGTACCTGGTCGCCGCGGTGGTCGCGCACCATGCCAACGGCCTGCGCCAGCGCATGAGCGACGCCAGCCTGCTGTGGCTCCTGGGCGGCACGCTGGTGGCGACCTTCCTGGTGCTGGGCGCGCTGCCCGGCGGCAAGTGGGCCATCGGCGTGCTGGCGATCCAGGCCGCCGCCAACGGTCTCTACTCGCCGCTGGTCAAGCCGCTGCTCAACAACGAAATCGACGACTCGCGCCGGCGCGCCACCGTACTGTCGGTGGAGAGCATGGCGCGGCGCATCGCCTTCGGTCTGTTCTCGCCTGCCATCGGCCAGGTCATGGACAGCTGGGGCACACGCGCCGGGCTCACCGCGTGCGGCGTCTTCGGCCTGCTCGGCCTGATGGCCCTGGCGCGCGCGGGCGACAGCCTGTGGGGACCCGCCCGTGCCAAGCTGGTGCCCGGGCCCGAGTCGCTGCCCGCGCTGGCCGCCAAACCCGAGCAAATCCAGTAGTTTGAGTGAAACTGCGAGCGCCCGTTGACCGCCACGGGTGGCGCGTGCAGACTCCTGCGACCGAGCCCATCCATGAACCACAGCAGTAGCAACGATCGTCGTCCCACCGTGTACTTCGTCTCGCTGGGCTGCCCGAAGAATCGCGTCGATACCGAGGTCATGCTCGGCGACACGCTCGACCGCGGCCACGAGGTGGTGAGCGATCCCGCGCAGGCCGACGTCATCGTCGTGAACACCTGCGGGTTCATCGGCGAGGCCAAGGAAGAGTCGGTCGACACGATTCTCGAGATGGCGCGCTACAAGGAGCAGGGCTCCTGCAAGAAGCTGGTCGTGACCGGCTGTCTGACCCAGCGCTATCCCAAGGAAGTCGCCGACCAGATTCCCGAGGTCGACAAGATCTTCGGCTCGGGCGAGGTCAAGAAGGTCGCGGGCGCGCTCAACCTGGACGCCGTCGCCGACGAGGACCGCATCGACGTCGCCGAGGAGCCCAGCTACCTGTACGACGCGGCCACCGCGCGCACGCTGTCGGCGGCCTCGCACTCGGCCTACGTGAAGACCGCCGAGGGCTGCGATCGCCCGTGCGCCTTCTGCATCATCCCCAAGCTGCGCGGGCCGCAGCGTTCGCGCACCATCGACGACGTCGAGGCCGAGGTGCGCGACCTGGTCGCGCGCGGCACGCGCGAGTTCAACCTCATCGCGCAGGATCTGACCAAGTACGGCGACGACTTGCCCGAGGACGCGCGGCCCGACCTGGCGCAGCTCTTGCGCCGCGTGGCGCGCGTCGAGGGCGTGAAGTGGGTGCGCCTGCACTACGCCTACCCGTCGGCGGTGACCGACGAGCTCATCGACGTCATCGCCAGCGAGCCCAACGTGGCCAAGTACCTGGACGTGCCGTTCCAGCACTTCGACGACACCGTGCTCAAGCGCATGCGCCGCGGGCATGGCTCCAGGCTGCTGACCGCCCTGGTGGAGAAGCTGCGCGCGCGCATTCCCGGCCTGGTGCTGCGCACGACCTTCCTGGTCGGGCATCCCGGTGAGACGGAAGAGGCGTTCGAGCGCCTGAAGGCCTTCGTGGAGGCGTCCAGGTTCGAGCGGCTGGGCGTGTTCACCTTCTCCAAGGAAGAGGGCACCGCCGCCGCCGAGCTCGACGCCGAGGTCCCCAAGGCCACGGCCAGGAAGCGGCGCACCGCGCTCATGCGCCTGCAGCGGCAGATCTCCAAGGCGCAGCAGAAGGCCATGGTCGGGCGCGAGATCCAGGTGCTGGTCGAAGGTGTCTCCGACGAGAGCGAGTACTTGCTGCAGGGGCGCTGGTACGGCCAGGCGCCCGAGATCGACGGCGTGGTCTATCTGACCGACGGTGAGGCGCGTCCGGGCGACCTGGTGCGCGCGCTGGTGACGTCCTACGCCGACTACGATCTGGCCGCGTCCATCCAGGAAGTCGTCGATGCCGCGCCCGTGAAGGTGGCCGGGCGGCGCTCGGCGCGCGCGGCGGGCGGCCTGCGCCTGCCCGTGGTGGCGTAGGCGGGACGATGGGGGCGTTCGCGGCGCTGGTGCGGCGGACGCCGCTCGTGCCCGCGCCGGCGCTCGGCCCTGACGTCTGGCTGAAGCTGGAGTGCCTGCAGCGGACCGGCTCGTTCAAGCTGCGCGGCGCGTCGCTGCGCATGGACGCGCTCAGCGACGACGAGCGCGCGCGCGGCGTGGTCACGGCGTCGGCCGGCAACCATGGCCAGGGTGTGGCGCTCGCGGGCACGCACCTCGGCATCGCGACCGAGGTCTTCGTACCGGTGACCACGCCGCTGGTGAAGAAGCGCGCCATCTTGGCGCTGGGCGCCAAGGTGGTCGAGTCGGGCGACGGCTACGACGCCGCCGAGCTGGCGGCACGCGCGCACGCGGCCAGGTCGGGCGCCGTGTTCGTGTCGGCGTTCGACGATGCCCACGTGATCCGCGGCAACGGCGGCACGCTGGGCGACGAGATCCTCGCCCAGCTGGTGAGCGTGGCCTGCGTGGTGGCGCCCGTGGGCGGCGGCGGCCTCATCGGCGGCCTGGCCACGGCGCTCGTGCCCACCGGCGTGCGCGTCGGGGGGGGGCAGGCGAACGCGAACTGAATGCTTCGCGTTTCTCTTCTTCGAGCCCCCGGAACCTACAGTTCTCGTTCCGCGATCCCAAAGGAAAATGAGCACCGGCATCCGCGCGATTGGCCAGTAGCCGGGCGGCCCACCCATCGCTGCTCTTGAGCACTCCGAAGGACTTCCCGCAGTTCGCCGGCTGGGTCTCTGACCTGCCGACATTCCATGGCGCCGAGCCGCGTGTCGTGCGACTCGGTCTGCATGACTTCGT
>OBEQ011478671.1_pt1 | contig 10214 bp, 7 predicted proteins | sample 1670901 | NCBI WGS metagenome assembly OBEQ01 (sample SAMEA104232315, study PRJEB22302) | groundwater metagenome | biome: forest; feature: aquifer; material: groundwater | place: USA | collected 2011-08-07 | depth 5.4 m | reverse complement strand
ATAAGCCGAATTGCCTGTGTTGTTAATGCTGTCAGACCCGAGCGTAGTTTTAAAAGGAAACAGGACTCAATGAGAAGCAGAAGGAAACGTCACTCCATAGCCTACAAAAGGGTTGGATGATGCTTAAGTTAATGGCATTGAGCGGCTAATGGGTGACCCCTATTTCCACTCTATTTCCACTGCCAATTTGGCTTACTAAGAAATCTTTAGCTTTTTATATTGCGTTATTAAAGTAAATAAAATAACGTATGTAAACATATTATTGGGTGTTTAACGGCTCATTTTTCTCAGAGGCATGGAGCATGATGAACGTATTGGTCATTGGTGGCACGGGATTTCTCGGCCGCCATATTGTGAAAGAACTGGTACTTAAAGGACATCAAGTGAGTGTGCTCTGTCGTAATCTGCTGAGGGCAAAGTCCATCTTTAGTGAATCGGTTACGCTCATCGAGGGCGATATTGATCAGTTGACTATCATTGACTATGAATTGCTATTTCAAGCATCTGCTTTCGATGGGTTAGTATTTGCTGCTGGCATTGATGAGCGAACCAAACCCAGTGGTGAACCTACGCAATTTTTCCATCAGGCGAACGTAGTACCGCTAGAAAAAATACTCATGGGCGCCAGAAATTCTTCCATTGAGCGGGCCGTGGTGTTGGGCTCAATTTTCTCTTATTTAAATCGCTCCTATCCGCAGCTCGAACTCGCTTCGCACCATCCCTATATTCATTCACGGGTGCAACAAAGTGCCATAGCCCATCAATTGGCGCATGAAAAATTTATCGTCACTGTATTAGAAGTCCCCTGGGTATTTGGCGCCACTGATGGCGAGTCACCGAATTGGTCGTCACTGGTTAACTATGTGAGAAGCTCACCTTCACTGTGGGTCACTCAAGGTGGAGCCAATATGATGTCGGTAGCAGGCGTAGCCCAGGCAGTCCATGGCGCATTGCAGTATCCGGAGGAAAGCGCAGCCTTACCCATTGGAGACACAAATTTAACCTGGCAGCAACTATTGCAGAAGATTTGCGACGCTTCTGGCTGCGGTAATAAAAAGATACACATTATCAAAGATAATATTTTTGCAAACTTCACAAAAACAGGTGGTTTTTTGCAGAAAATTGTCGGTGGGGCAGGTGGCTTAAATATGGTGAAACTTCCGGAGTTAATCTTACGCGATGCCTTCTTTGATGCAGCGGTTTCGAAACGCCGTCTCCACTATCAGGCGGGTATGTTGGACTGGGCTATTCAACAAACCTGTCGCTCTGTACCAGAAACGGTCGCCATGAGACGTTGGCGGAAAACAGTTCGGGTATTTCAAGCACATTCCTAAAATAAAAATATTCACCAAAAGTAGGCCCCTATAGGGGACTGCGGAATTCAGGATTATCATTGCTAGCGGTGGTCGAAGGCATATTGCCATCCTCAAAAGCATAAATATGCCAACCGCCGCCACTCATCTTACTCTGGTACATCGCCGTGTCGGCACATTTGATCAATCCAGCTCGATCTTTTGCATGTCGTGGAAAAAGCGCAATGCCGAGGCTACCAGTTACTTGCAATTCCCGATTATCGAGGAGCATTGGCGCGGCAATCGCGAGCAGAATTTTTTCGGCAAAGGCATATAATTCCTTCTCCGATTTAAAATCGTAAGCGACAATAGAAAATTCATCACCGCCAAATCTTGCTACAAGATCATCGCGCCTTATATTTTGCCGCAAGCGCAATGCGACCTTTTTAAGTACTTCGTCACCCACATCATGGCCAAATTGGTCATTGATGGGTTTAAACCCATTCAGATCTAAAAATAGCAAGGCGACGAAAGTCCCTTTTTCTCGGCGCTCATCGTCAAGCAGCTTGCTATCAAGCTCTGTGTCAAATAAGGCGCGATTGGCGAGTTGCGTTAGGCTGTCGTGATTAGCCTGGTAGACGTAGCGCTGGTGTTCGCGATCTCGCTCTCTGCGTAATCTATTGGTGGTGATTTCATAGAGGAGCACCAGTCCCAAAATACAAACAAAGTCCACGCAGATAACGCCAATTCTGGTTTCTCTCACGCGGAGCGGGTCTATCAATGCAATAAAATGATAACCGTGTAAATCATAATAAATCATGGTACCGAGAAAAGTTCCAATCACTAAGCACCAGAGGTTTCCCAACCATCGACCTTCGAGAATAAAGGCCATAATAGCGGGAATGAGCAGTGTAGGCGTCACGGCGGAGTCGATAGGTCCACCGGTAATGGCAATGCCGAATAAGATCACACAGATCGCGGCGGCCAAGGTCGTTTCACAGCACAGGGTGAATCGTCCTGTTCTACGATGAAAAATGAGCAATATTAAAAATAGCGCAGCGATGCTTAATGTAATGGTACAACCGATTCGAACGTACTGTTTATCCAAGGGCGAAAAAAGCCATAAAAATGCTGCCGCTGAGACCAATATAATAAAATAAACCTCGAGCAGCCCAATCAAAATTCTGGCTCGGTGGAGTGTATCTAAGTCAACGTGATTGTCCGCAAAGATAAAAAAATCGATGCAATGCTGGAACAATGACTTTTTTGGTAGTTTCTGTTTATCCAATTGTTTACTTTGCTCTACTTGGTTTTCTCACGCTTTAGCGTAGAGAATAACTCGTGCAACTGAGTGATGTCGATCGGTTTCGCAAGGTGGCCGTTACAACCAGCTGCCTGGCATTGCGCTATGTTCTGCGGATCAATATTGACCGTAAACACATAAATTGCACCGCGAAATCCCGTTTGTCTTAAGTGCCTCATTGCAATTATCGACGATAAAATAAGTATAGCTTCTTAATGATGCGTCGGTGTTTCGGCACAAGTTAATGAAGAATTCAGAATAGATAGGAAGGTTGTTATTAGGCTTGTCCATATAAAAGGATTTTGAAAGGCTACAGATTGAGGTGACACGCTTAACGTTCGCAAGATTGCTGAGCGATCTATTGACTGCTGATGAAGTACCGATTTTTTGCTGGTTCGAGCAAGATGGTCAATTTAAAATATTTCTGCATCCGCCAGTTAAATTAAATATTTCAATTGGCGGATAGCGTTGCTTTAAAAAACATTATCCGCTATATTTATTTTACAATTCAATTGGCGGATAGCGTAACTCATTTATGTTTGTAGGAAGAGTAAAAGAAAAGCAACAGCTTATAGATACATATAAATCATCCAAATCAGCATTGGTCATTATCTATGGCCGCAGACGCATTGGTAAAAGCATTCTTATCCATGAATTCACCCAGGATAAACCCGCCCTGTGCTTCGAAGCCCTGGAAAGTGCTCAAACCCAGGAACAGATCGACCATTTCACGACGCAACTTAAGCTACAGTTAACTTCTCCTTTGTTTGCCAACCTTAGCTTTAATCGCTGGGAAGATGCTTTTAACTTTATTACCGAATATTGCAAGACGCAGGAGCAAAAACTGATAATCTCCTTTGATGAGTTTCAATGGATGGCTGCTGGCAGAACGAAACTTGTGACACTCATTAAATTCTATTGGGATAACTATTGGAAGCAACATAACACCATGCTCATTTTATGCGGATCAATCGCGAGCTATATGGTGAATCGGGTCATTAAATCCAAAGCGCTTTATGGGCGCTCAAGCCTTGAAATAAAATTGGATGAACTCTCATCTTATGAAAGTTACCAACTACTAAAAAAGAAAAGAAGCTGGGAAGAAACACTGCAGTACTTACTTATTTTGGGTGGCATTCCTAAGTACCTAGAAGAAATCAACACGAATAAGTCATTACCACAAAATATCAATGATCTCTTTTTCAAAAGAAATTCGATATTCAGAAATGAACTGGATAAAATTTTTTATGCGCAATTTAAAGCGCCGCAAAAATATCGAAAGATAGTTTCTTTGCTCTCCAGCGGTCCAATGACCTTGGACGCTATCGCCACCAAACTCAAGGCAAGCTCTGGAGGTAGTTTAAAATCTTATCTTGATCACTTGCAGCTTGCAGGCTTTATACGCGCCATATCGCCCTTTGGTAAGAAACCAAATAGCAAATACAAAGCGTATAAGTTATCGGATCCTTATCTTATTTTCTATTTCAAGTTCATCGAGCCCAATCTCAGTAGCATTGAGGATAACACTTCCCGTAATCTGTTTAACTTGTTAGTTGAAAAGCACTGGCAGTCCTGGCTCGGCATCAGATTTGAGAGTTTTTGTGCTACGAGTAATGAGTATCTGGCAACAGTCATGGGGTTTAACGACACAGTTATCAGCGCAGCTCCCTATTTTGAAAAAGCTTCTGGGAAATCAGGCAACTCTCAGGGTTTTCAGATTGATCTGCTGTATGAGCGCGCAGACAAAACGATTACCTTGTGCGAGGTGAAATATCATAAGCAACCCCTGGATGCCACAATTATTGCGGAGGTTGAACGTAAGTGTCAGAAGTTTAAAGTTCCACGTGGCTATACGCTAGAGAAAGCGATCATCAGTTTGTATGGTGTTGATCAAAAGACAAGGGACTCAGGTTATTTTCATCATATAGTGGCAGGGGAAGATCTATTTAAAACGCCGCTTTAGCGTAAGGTGATCAATAGAAATTAACTAGGAAAGTTATCCGTTTAACAGCAAGAGGATTCACTGCACCCCATAAAATGGAGGAGAAGTTTATTAAACCTAGATTCCGCAGTAGGGTTCACCAAAAGTAGGCCCTTTGAAGGGACTGAGTTTTCTAGTTTAACGATTCCAATATGACTATTAACCTCGCGACATCCAATGGTTTTGCCAAATGGCCATCACACCCTGCGGCAATACAGCTCGCGATATCCTCTTCACTGGTATTGCCGGTTAGAGCATAGATGGGAAGTTCGAAGCCAAGTTCTCGCAAGTAGCTTACCGCCGTTAAACCGTTCATGGTGGGCATTTCCATATCCATAAGAATTAACTGAAACGATTGTTGGTGGCAGGCAATCAACACTTCCACACCGTTACCGGCGGTAAATACTTCTGCACCCAATTGTCGAATACGCGCCGAAAAAAGTTTTTGATTGACCGGGTTGTCTTCGGCGAGCAGCACTTTTAAAGCAGCGCCGCCTGGTTTTTTTAGCTCGCTTTGTTGCGGTTCGTCATTGGCAGTATCGGTCGGTATTGCGGTTTTGTCTGCAGTGGTCAACGCAATGATGTCTGCCGCTGATTCGAGCCAGGTTATGTTGCTTGTATCTCCCATATTTACCCTGAGTTCGAAAGTGCTGCCAACCCTATACTCACTGGTGACGAAAATATCTCCCCCAAGTTTGTTGGCAATCTGTTTCGACAAAAACAAACCGAGGCCGGTGCCACCAAAGGCGCGCGCGGTACTGGTTTCCGCTTGGGCGTATGCCCCAAACAATTTGTCTATTTGCTCCGGCTTTAAGCCGATACCGGAATCTTCTATGGCAAACGAGATCATTTGTGTTTTGAGGTCACAGCTTATATGTAACCTAACAAAGCCTTTTTGGGTGAATTTAACCGAATTAGAACAGAGATTGATTAGCGCCTGTTTTAAGCGGGTCGCGTCGCTGGTAATCGTTGCGGGTAATGGAAATTGAAAAGTGATTTCAAAGGCAATCGCCTTTTTTTGAGCTAGGATCCAGATAAATTCATTGACGTTTTTTAATAACTGCAAAAGATCGACCGGGATAAACTCGACATCCATTTTTTGTTCCTCAATTTTTGAGAGGTCTAAGATGTCGTTGATAAGCTGCAGGAGATGACGCGCGCTGTTGTCGACAGTTTTGATATAGTCGAGACGCTCGTGAGTGTTAATATTGGCTTGGCTAGCCATTTCTGTGTAGCCTAGAATAGCTGTCAGGGGAGTGCGAAACTCGTGGCTCATACTGGCAAAGAACTGGCTCTTCGCTTGGTTTTTTGCCTCGCTGATCTCTTTGTCGCGCCGCGCAATTTCTCGCTCGGCTTCGGCTTCGGCCAGTTGCTTTTTCTCGGTGATATCCGTCATTCTGCCGTCGAGGCGAACTGGTTTTCCGCCATCATCTTTGAAAACTTGCATGGACAATGAAACCCACAAAGGCGTTTTACGGTTTGGCGTGGGTACGAGGAACTCTGCCTCTGAGATGCTCGGGCCTTTAAGCTTCATGAGATGTCGAATCTCTTCAATAAAGCTCATTACCTCTGGTTCAAGGGAATGCTCTCTTCTGTGTGCCTCATAATTTTCAATTGAATTGAAGCCAAATAATTTGGCAAAAGCGAAATTGCATTTGGTTTCGAGGGTGTTGATATCAACACTAAACAACCCATCATTAGACTGTTGATAAAGCTTTTCATATTTTGAAAGATTATCAATCGATTGTTGTTGTAGGATGCGAGTTTTCGCTGCAACGGCGAGTGAAAGTAAAATACTTTCCGCCAAAATACCGAGATGCAACGACCAGTTGTTTAAATAACTGATAGGCAGATGACCCTTCATCATCAACATAAACAGCGTGCCCCCGGTAACGGCGCAGGCCTCGGCGATAAATAAATAGGTAGCGGTGGGGATTTTTCGCTTGATTGCTAAAGCAATAATGATGAGCGAAAAAATGAGGACAAAGCTGGCGTTGGTTTCAATAAAGGGTACCGCGATTTTGTGAGTCTGAACGGTACACAAGAGCATGGTGATCATGCTGGAGCCGATGAAGACTTTGATAATCAAGGATCCATGTTTTAAAAAACTAAAATGGTCAAGGGACTGCCATAAAAATAAGACGTAAAACATCATGGTGGCAGCCCCGAAAGTATTAAATACTCTTACCTTGAGCGCAGGTATGTCGGGAAATATGTGAACGACCATGCCATCTGTGGTTGCGCAGGTGAGGGCAGAGCAGAGCAGGAACATTAAATAGTACCCGTACTCAGGTTTGCGCAAGCTTAAAAAGAGGCAAGCATTGTAACTAAAAAGCGCGGCTAAAATAGCGTAGAAACTTATCTGAATGACGTGTAACTTAAACTGTACCTGGTGCCAGGTTTCCATCGAGGTCAAGCGCAGTGGAATTGGTGCCCGCAGTCCAACACTGCCATTGTTCACCAATCCGTAGATTGTGAGCTTTGACTGAGTGATTGGGAGTCGAACTGCGTAAAAGTAACTGGCTATTTCGCGTTGGCGTGCAGGGCGGTAGTACCCTAGTGATACTTGTCTAACAGCGGCTGATTGTGCTGAAGAACTGGGAATCCAAAAATCTAATTCGTAGACAATACCCGGCTGGGTCGCCACATAAAACATGGCCGGTACGGACTCTGCGCCTGCGACGAGATTTATTGTGAACCTAACCCAGTAGCGAACCTCTGTCTTTGTCTTAAATACCTGTTGCAGATCTTTCTGCCAACCTTGCTGGTAACGCCCTGCGGCGATTGCTTCATAGGTGATTGAGCTATCGCTGTCTTCAAGATATTCTACGTTGGGCGATAAGTCGTGGACCAGGCTGAGATCATGGATTTCTGCAACAGGCACCTCTGCCCAACTCATGCAGGGGATAAAGCAATAAATTGCCAAGAGCAATGCAGCGCTAAACTGAAACCTAAACCTTTTCATGCAGTGACCAGAATACTTACGTCAATAAAGTATAGCTTGTGAACTGTTCTTTAATTGGTCATGGGCAAGAAAAGTAAAATTCCTTATATGTAGTTTGAATAAAAGGCACGTGTACAATAAGCATTAATGCAAAATTAGCAGCAAAAGCGAATAAGTTTCCTACTTTATCCAATACAAACATATTGCCTATAGCGCTCAGCTAAATTGGCAGATTATTTTGCGCACTGTGGGAGATCCCGGCTAGATTTTATGGTCAGATTCAATTATTTTTCATTATTAAATAAGTTTACACGAGAAAACATTTATTATACTACTGCAACGCATCGGTGTGTTGCATTTAGTTTGGCAAAAAACGAATCCAGGAAATAGGAGTTAACGAGATGCAAAGCGATGTGCTTCCTAAAGTAACGAATCCTAGAATAACCAGCCCCAGAATAACAATGTTGAGTAAAGAGGAGGCGCTGCAGCGCGGTCGTGAGTTGGGGATAGACGACTATGTTGCATCCATGAATCTGTTTCGCGTGTTATTAAAACATCCCGAGGTGGCAAAAGCATTGAACAACACCATCATGACCTTGGTGTCGGGTGCCAAGGTATTGGATGCACGCCTAAGAGAACTAATTATTATGCGTGTCTCCTGGCTTGCTCGTTGTGACTATGAGTGGACCCAACACTGGCAGGCGGCGTTATTCTTTGGTCTTAGTGAGAGTGAGCTAATTGCTGTCAGGGACTGGCAAAGAGCGGAATGCTTTACCGCACAAGAACGCGCGTTATTTGCCGCTACTGACGACGTACTGAGTTGCGGGACCATCACTGCAGAAAATTGGCAGCAACTAGCGGATTATTTTTCGGCGGACATAGCACTGATTGAAATTGTAACCTGCATCGGTAATTGGCATATGTTTGCCCAATTATTATGTGCCCTCGATATTCCGCTAGAAGACACCATGACAAGCTGGCCGCCTGATGGCAGAGCACCGAGTGCTGAACCTAGAAAACTCAGTTGAAGAGCTTAGGCGGCCGGTTTTTTTAGAATTAATCCGGAGCTTTTAAAAGAGAGAATAACTTCATCATTCTGATTTAATAATTTGCTGACAGAAACCAGAATGCCCATGTTAGGTTTCGAGCTGGATTCGCGCTTTTGTTCCACATAGCCGATCGCTCGCACGGTATCGCCGGGGCGCAGGGGTGTGGGTGTGCGCCACTCATCAATACCCAACCCTGCGATTATGGCGGGTGGCTCTGCATCAAGCTCCGTTAATAACTTAGTAATGATGGCATAACTGTGTGCGCTACTGCCGATTAATCCCATGGGGTAATGCTTTGCAGCTTCTTCATCCGTGTGAAAGGGTTGGGGATCCCATTGTTTGGCAAACTCAATCAGTGCCGTTTTTTCTACAATAAACTCGTGCGATACGTGTTGCTCATTTAATTCAATATCTTCGTAATAACGCATGCTTGTCACCTGTGTAATTTAATCGGACGGAAAGGGCGGACAGTAAAAACGATATCGACGAAAAGGTCTACCTGCGGAGAATACCGAATCTCGTTAAGCATGGAGTTCTGACCCAAATGGCAAAAAGAAAAAGTATAGTATCTGCCTATCCAGCTCCTCCCTCTTTCTCAATCCATAACAAGCTTGCTCTTACATCATTAAAAATCATTGGATATTATCGGCACTGATAGTTTTCTGGGGCTAGTGTGCTAGCCATGGGCTTCTAAGGAACATGCACGAAACAACGCCTCGATCCTGATGGGTGACTGGTGCGGATTAGTGTTTCCGACACTCTCAAACTTTGAAAATACATGTGCGGTTCAGAAATTCAGAATAGATGTTGCCAATCTATATTATTAATCGACATAGAGTGATGTCATTTGTTGTTCATAAATCAGGAGAAAAACCGATTTGTAGCTATACTTTGAAATAGCTAATTTTTTTATATTACTCTATTTCAAGCATGAGATGACCGAATCAAAAATTAAAGTCGTGATGATCTGCGTTCTGGTTATCTGTTGTAATTATTCACGGCAGCTCAATGCGCAAGTCCTACAACCTTCACAGCAACGAATTCTGACAATTGATTCCGATCAAGCTCAGTATGATCTAACCGCCAGGATACAATATGCGGAAGACCCTAACGCCGAATTTAAATGGAATAGCGATTATAGCAATGCTAATTTGCTAGAGTGGCAAGTATCGGCGACTAGCTCTCCCAATTTTGGCTTTAGCCACAAGGTTTACTGGTTTCGCCTGGAGATTGAAAACCAATTGATGAAAGGGAAGGAACTCTATTTCGTCATTGCTTATCCGAAAGTGGATCACATGGAGGTATACCATGTACAAGACCGCAAATTGATTGCTTTTTTTGAAGCTGGCGACACAATACCTTTTTTAAGTCGTCCGATTGAACATCGAAACTTTTTATTTCCAGTTAAATTTGCACCTGCGTCTCATTCTACCTTGTATATTCGTGTAAAAACACAGGGCGTTGTTCAGGTACCCATGCAGCTGGTGGATCGAGAACAGTATTTTATTCAAGATCAATATGCCGTGATGCTAGAGAGTATGTTCTTCGGCATTCTGCTATTTATGGGGATCTATAATCTCTTTATCTTTTGGAAAGTGCGCGATTTAGTGTATCTCTACTACGTCTGTTACGTCTTCTTCTTTTT
>OBEQ010858527.1_pt1 | contig 10215 bp, 9 predicted proteins | sample 1670901 | NCBI WGS metagenome assembly OBEQ01 (sample SAMEA104232315, study PRJEB22302) | groundwater metagenome | biome: forest; feature: aquifer; material: groundwater | place: USA | collected 2011-08-07 | depth 5.4 m | reverse complement strand
GCAGAACTACCCAAAGTTAGGAGAACTTCATGACCCGCTTACTACTCTGTGTTTTTGCCGTCTTTCTAATGTCAGGCTGCGCCAGTACGCATACCTCGACCACCAGCACCACTATTCCTGAAAGCTCTGCCTATGATCCGGCAGCAAATATTAAAGCTACTTTGGTCGACGGACAAGATCTGGAAATTTTTATCGATGACACACTCATCCTTAAACAGGATGTTACCAATAAAAATGCGATTAACGGTGCAGCGGTATTTAATGCAAATAATGAGTATCATTTAAAGTGTGAAAAACGCGAAGGGTTTAATTTTTCTGATCTGGTGCAGTGTCAATTACTTTTTGCCAAACAGGAGGTTTGTGTTTTTGAATATTGGGTGAAGGATATTATTTTGGATCGGTATGATACGTTGTTGACCTGTGGGGATCATTTTGATGTCAGTAAGGAGCGACCTAAACAATAGCGAGGCTTTTTATTTATCTCGTTCCCATGCTCCCATGACATGGGAACGAGATAAAAATCTACAACTTAAACACCCGCATTGCATTCTCATACAAAAACTTCGGCCACACTTCTGCCTTAAACGCCACATTCGGCAATTCGCCAAATATTTTATCCAACGACAATCCCATCGGAAAATAACCCGCATACAAAATTTTATTAGCGCCGCGGGTATTGGCATAATCAACAATCGATTGCGGATAGTATTTAGGAGAGAACGCCGAGGTGGAGTAATAAAGATTGGGATACTTCAGCATAAGTTTTACCGCCAATTCATCCCAGGGTTCACCGCCATGGCGCATGACAATTTTAAGTTCCGGGAAAAACCAGCAAACCTCATCAAGCAGTTCAACCTTTTGTGGCGCAAGTGGCAAACGCGGTCCCGGTACACCAGTACAAAGGCAGATCGGTATATCCAACTCAACACAGGCGGCATAGATTGGATACCATTTTTTATCGTCAATGGGAACCTGCGGGCAGAGACCTGCGGGGAAGCCTGTTACAGCCTTGATAGCAAAATCTCGGTGCAGGCGTTTTATTTTTCGCACCTCGTCCATGCCGCGATTGGGATTGGCCTCGTATCCCGCGATAAAACGCTCTGGATAATTCGTCAAAGCTAACTTCGCCGATTCGATATCATCATCAAGATTAATCAGAGCTTTCTGGATATTAAACTTGTCCATCTGTTGTAACGTGTATTGCACGTAATCGGTTTGTGGTCCGCTCTCCGGAATGTCCTTAAACATATATTGTGCTGGCATCTTAAAAAGTTTACGGCTCTCTTCATCCAAAAGAAGTGGCGCCATAAAATCATACCACTTGCTGTTGTCTGGACTGGGGATGTTAAGCATTAAATCGATAACAGCTTGGCTGCTGGGAAAATTTGTCATGCAAGTGTTCTCTGGCGGATATTCTTTGGTGGATGTGCTCTGGTATAGATCGGTGTTTGATAGAGCGTTGAGCTAACTTAGCTGACCCATTTTTGCAGCTCGTATTTTATCAAATAATTCTGCTACAACTATTTTGGTATCTACATCACTGAAATTATCCAAATCATCAGCCATGCTTTCTAACATTTCTTTTTTACGTGACGATAGACAACTTAAAAGTCGCGCTTTTGATTCATCATCGGCGCCATGTATAAGAGTAGACAGTTGATAGGGATCCAAACTCCCCAGTGCCTTTTCTAACATCGGGGTATTCACATACTCAAGATCTCTAATATTATTCCAGTCTTCCATGGGCTTACGGGTTGGTTTGGTAAAATAATCAGAGCCTTTTTCCCGCAGAAAATTAATGACTCCCGTGCGACGAAAAACCAATATATCTTCGAGTTGTATTTCATTTAAAAACTTATTCATGATGTTTCTTTTTTCAGTGCGAGTAAATTCAACCAAGGAATCCAAATCCATAAACTCAGCTTCAGACTTACTTTGGCCGCAAGCATCATAGCTAATGCACTGAGATAGTTTCTCAGTTCGAGCCACCAAATCTTGCGCTTGCAAAATAATATAAGTAGCACTAGCTTTACTGTTTATTTCAATCAATCCAAGTTCATCCATCTTCAACAATACCTGATTCGCCGAATAGGATGAAATTCCCTGTATTCGACACAGCGATTGCATTATTGTTTTGTGATCCAGTTTAATAGAATTTTTATCCTCTACTGCTGGTTGAGCTGACGCATGCAATTGAATGAGTTCCGCTGCGGAAATTAACGGGTGTATATTGGTCGCGTTATTGCTGCCACGTTGGGTGTTTGAAGCATTTAAACGATTAACTTGCGATACGATAATCTGTCGAACTACAGGATGTGCGCTCTTCAGCAGTCCCCGCAGCTGACTCTCGCTCAATTGATAGAGCTCAGTATAGGTATTTGTTTTGGCGGTAGCTTGGCGTTTTCCACCTAAAATTGTTGCCATTTCACCAAAGCAATCCCCAGCCTTTAGTTGATCTAATAAAATAGATTCAGTGCCTCGCAATATCGTAATATCCACTGCACCAGATTTTATGACATAGATACTGGTACTAGCCTGCCCTTCGCGAAAAATAATTTCACCGGGCTGCAAGCGAGATATATTTACCTGCTGATTGCCAGTTCGTTGTTGCGACATTAATAAATAACCTCTCTGATCACCAGCTCTGTGGAATGACCACAATGAAACCACTAACTGTTTGTTAAACACCTTTAATTATAGCGGTATATTATAGGATGTAAGAGCGATTATCATTATGAGAACTGGATATTAAAACTATCCTGCTGCTACTATTTATTACTGATGTAATTACAGCGTATGAGGGGTCTTACATAAAATGGTCGATGTGCTGGACTTGAGTAATAAACCTACTGCAGGGCGGCGAGAAATCCGCAAACGAGAAGTACGTGGTCGAATTATCGAAGCGGCCATTGCTGTCTTCTCAGAAAAAACGCTTGATGAGGTAACCGTCGATGAGATCTGTGAATTAGCCGATGTCGCACGCAAGACCTTCTATAATTATTACCCATCCAAACAACATATTCTCGAAGAACTCAGCCAATCGCTCATGGTCGCGGAATCCAACAATAACTTCGAACTGGCGATGGAAAAATACAATAACACCAGCGATCGGCTCGACTTCATTTTTAATCGCATGGCCGAAAATATGTCGCAGTATGAAACCCTCGAGCGCAACCTGGTACTGCACGCTATGTTTGATCTGTCAGAGAATACCGGCAAAAGTGGTGAAAAACTGGAAAACGTCAACCGCGTGTTTGAAGAACTGTTAAAACAGGGAGTCAAATTGGGCGACGTCAGCAAAAAATACAACACGCGTTTTCTTGCCGAGATGGTCGCAGGTTCGATTAATGCAGTGGTCATGAATTGGATACATCAGCCGGAGTATCCGCTCAAACGTCGCGTTAAAGAACTCAAGGGCTTCATTGTTGAGATGGTACTGATCGAGAATAAAAACAGTTAGTTAGCTTGTAATCAAGCTCCGGTCTGCAAATGTTCACGCTGTTATCACCTCATCCAAAAAAATGACTTTACTACGGAGATCTCCTTAATTTTGTCGCGATCGCTGTACTTAACGAGAGGCATTAGATAATCTTACACACGTGTTACCATTTGTTGATTACATAGTCTAAATCTCGAAATCGATAGAACTCATCACAATGCACGACGCATCGTAAATTTACCAATCAGAACTAATTTGAAATAGCATTAAGGAGTTGTTATGGGTAAACGTTACACATTACCAATCGCCCTTGGCTGGTACGGCATCGCGTTTTCCGACGAATTAAAAGTAGGAGACGTTAAAGCGTTGCATTATTTCGGCCGCGAGATCGTGTTATTTCGCACCGAATCCGGCGCAGCCAAAGTACTCGACGCCTACTGCCCACACCTGGGAGCACACCTTGGAGTTGGCGGCAAAGTTAAAGGCGAATCGATCGCCTGCCCTTTCCACGGCTGGCAACTCGATGGACAGGGCATTGTGACAGCCATCCCCTATGCGGAACGAATTCCGCCGAAAATTGAGGGCAAGCCTTGTAACCACTCTTACCCAGTGGTGGAAATGAATAAAACCATTTGGGCCTGGTATCATCCAAACAATGAACCGCCTTCATTTGAAGTCGTTAAAATTGACGAGCTTTATGATGAGGCCTGGGTCGAAGATTTAATTCACCACGATTGGGTGGTCAATGCCGCAGTGCAGGAGACAGCAGAAAACGCCGCTGACAAAGCACATTTCGCTTTTGTGCATCGTGCGCAAACGGTGCCAGAAGCCGAGATTGTCCATGAAGGACCGAGACGCAACGCACATATGATCTCCATGACTCCCCATATGGATGAAAATGGCAAGATGGACGAAACGGGAACCCTCTGGCGCGAATCCTATCTCGACACATCGAATAATGGTCCAGGCCAAACATGGCAGACCTTTAGCGGCTTATTTGATACCTTGATGCTCGCACTCATCACACCAATTAATGACGACCATATTCATATGCGTTTCGCTTACACGCAGAAGAAAGATCAAAACGAACTGCAAAAAATCATGGCCCAGAGCTTAATCGATGAGATTTCCAGCCAGGTAGAAGAAGATATACCAATTTGGGAAAACAAAATTTTCCGTCCCGATCCCAATCTGTGTGATGGTGATGGGCCTATATATCAATACCGCAAATGGTTCAGCCAATTTTATGTCGAACCACTTGATCCTGAGGTAGTTACCAAGGGCAACCTCGGCGCCCCTGGCAAACAAGAGTTAATGAATAAAATTAGCGTGAGAGAAATAAAATCATGAGCAAACTAAGTCATCAAATACGGAATACTTTCACACTCTCTCCTCCGAGATAACATGCAATAAATTCGCGAACAAAAATAGGAATCCACACAATGAAAGATTTAAAAGACAAAGTAGCCGTCATTACCGGCGGTGCCAGCGGAGTCGGCAAAGCACTAGCCTTCACACTGGCCAAAGAAGGTTGCAAGGTTGTCGTTGCAGACATTGAAGCTAAAGCACTTGATAATGTGGTGAGTGAACTTGTGGCAAGTGGTGCAGATGCCATGGGCCTGGTTGCTGACGTCACAAAGGCAGAATCAATGCACGATTTAGCAACTGCAGCGTTCGATCGTTACAACGAGGTTCACCTGGTGTTTGCTAATGCTGGCGTTGGCACCGGCGAAGGCGGCAATATGTGGGATTACGATCTCAATGATTGGGAATGGGGTTTTCGAGTGAATACCTGGGGCGTGATACACACCATCAATGCCTTTATACCAAAACTGGTAACGCAAAATAAACCCGCCAATTTTGTTATTACCGGCTCCGGCAATGGCGCATTTATTATGATGCCCAATATTCCTATTTACACGGCAACCAAAGCAGCCGTGATGGCTATTACCGAAAACCTGCACTTTCAATTGCAGGCAGCGCAATCACCCATCAAAGTCAGCGCGCTCTTCCCCGGCCCGCATGTGGTTAACACCGGCATATTCAATTCGGAGCGCAATCGACCCGACGATCTGCCAATCAATCCGGATAAACCTGATTCCGGCATTCATTCGGTCGACGACATGCAAGCTATCATGCAGCAATATGGTATGACTCTCACCACTACAGAGCCAGCAGAAGTGGCGGCATTTGCTATCGAAGGTGTGAAGGAAGATAAATTCTGGATTACCAAGATGTCGGAAAAATCGCAAGTTGCACTGCGGGCACGGACGGAAGGAATTTTGTCGCAGACCACACCTACGCCACCAGACGTGTTATGACCTAAATCTTTTCCGAGTATGGAAAATAGTTGTCTGATTCAGATGGATTATAATACAGAATGAAGGTATGGCTTAGGGGCAAGTTAGACTTGCCCCTAAGCGCAGATTGCGCAAGCTTTCACAGGACGAACAGATTTTAACTGTTTAAAAGTGCTACTGGTTAACATAGGCTATTGCATATCACATACATATCACATGAGTGTGAAAATCCTTTAGCGCTTATATCAGTAGCACTTATATTAGTAGCACATATATTAGAGAAAACAGAAGGACGCCAATCTATTACCTGGTTTATATAACACCCTGTAACTCTGATCGGAAAAACGGAGATTGATAAAACTACTCCGTGACTACCTTCCTATACAACTCGGAAGGTAGATGTCCACTTATCATCCAATAACTATAACGGCGTGACGTTCTCAGCTTGTGGGCCTTTTTGGCCTTTGGTGACCTCCATTGTAACTTTCTGGCCTTCACGCAACGTTTTACGACCACCGCCGATTATTGCACTGTGGTGAACGAATACATCTTTGCCACCTTCCTGCTCAATGAAACCAAAGCCTTTTTCATCGTTGAACCACTTCACTGTACCGTTAACTAAATTTGACATACTTTCCTCATTTACATTTTTTGCCAACTCGACATTGGCTTCCTTTTATACCAACTATGATGTAGCTGGAATTCGTTTATGGTTGGTGTCGACGCTCGATGTATTGCAGCAACCCATCAAACTGTTCATTACGAACTGTTCATTAGTAGAACCTGAAATCCTAAACGAATCTAGGAATACCCTGTCCTGTTTTCTGAACCCGACGCCAACTTTTTGTTAGCATAAAATTTATTATCAAAAACTAAATACGCTACACCAGCGAACCCACTACGCGGAGTTTAACACCAAACCCGCGAATCACACCAATGCAGAGATAAACGATTAATCTAAAAGATATGAGTTCCCATAATTATTGATAATTTAGAAAATCATAGCCAGGCAGCATCTAATGTCAAGAGCTGTTTATAAAACTAACGCTGGTTAATAGAAAGTGAACCAGAATAATAAAAATTGTGCTTTTTCTTTTCAGTGTATAGATTATTAAAAATACAAATTCATTACACAATCTTTTTGCTCAACTCTTACCACAATAAAGAGTTCAAAATATGCTTTGAATTTGCTAGCCAATTATCAGGATTGAATTGTAATTTTTCAACCTAAAATACTCATTTGAACCCATAATTTAGCACTTCTCAGGCAGAGATACGCTAGAATCCTCCTGGATAAATTCCCTAAGACCAGGTCATTTTTTGTTTAAACATTTTTCCGCCAACTATCTTATCGTCATTATCATCGCCTCGCTGTCAGGCTGGTATGCTCACAAGTGGTTTGTGTACCTTGCGACGGACTCTGCGAAGGACTATGCCAAGGATTATGCAAATTCCGCTGCCTTGTCACAGGTGTCTTTCGGAAACAGCCAATTTTTCAGTTCGCCATTAAACGGCTCTGGCTTTCATAGCGCGGAAGAGACAAAAAAGGCTAAGAGACATAGCGGGACAACCGACGCGACAGTTCATTTAAATATTCAAAGCCATGTCGAGCATGCTCTAGCCAACGGCAATAGCAGGGAATTGATCGATTATTTTGAGCAACTCAATAGTGCCAATGAAGCAGACTGGCGTTTTGCTCTCGTCTATTTCAAACAACAACTGTCTAATTTTTTGCAGAATGACCAACCTCGGCCAGTGATTGACTTTGGTACGGCGTTTACCACGCACCACCACGATGATGCAGAAATCTCACAGTTGGTCGCAGAAGCTTACCTTAAAGCGGATGAACCATTGCAAGCCATTAAGGCCTTTTATGCGACCAAACAGCAAATTGATGAAGCCAGTGAGCTTGAACGCGTGTCGACGCAGATACATCAATTGGTTTATCAATACCATTCCCAGCTGGAACAACAACAGCTCTGGTCTGATTTGCTTTCACTCTATGAATACTTGGTGAGTGCTGAACCAGAGTATTCACAGTACTATTTTTCCCAAGCAAAATTGTTTATTCAATTAAAAGACTACAGCAATGCCAGTCATGCGCTGGCCTACATAGTGAATGATCCTCAACTCGGCAGCGAAGCGACAAAACTGATGGATTATGTTGATAGAGCGCTGACCGGTGAGGTCCGCATACCGATAACACAACAGGGCAGTAGTTATCTGGTTCCCGTTCGATTGAATCGGGCGTTTGATTTAACATTATTGATCGACACCGGAGCAAGTATCTCGGCGATCTCAGCCGCTAAATTTCGAGCAATCAGCGGCGAAGCACGGCCAATCTTTGTCGAGATACAGCAGATTTCAACAGCCAATGGCGTTATTAAAGCGCCGCTCTATCGGTTTAAACAATTAGCCCTCGGCAATCAAATCGCTGAGGATGTGAGTTTTATTGTTATCGATAATTTTAAAGAGGCTGACGGCCTGCTGGGCATGAATGTGTTGGCGCAATTTAATTTTCAGATCAACCAAGAAGATCAGGTATTGTTACTCAACCAGCGGGAATTTTAGGCTTGTTGGAGCCTATTGGGATCTACGGCGCAATTTCGCCTAGGATCACGTCGCGATCCGCACCTGTGGCACTCTTCACATTGCCCCACTGCCCCTGCATGGTGAGATCACCCAAAATAGCAAAACCCAATGCCTCCTTAACATCATTTAAGGCCGGATCAGATTCCGCCATTGATTCAACGGTGTATTGTGGCAATCGTTCGCGAATGCGTTTTAACAAGGTTTTATTGTAGGCCCCGCCGCCGGTAAAAATAATTTTCTGCAAGGCAGGAAAACTGGGCGCAACAAATTGCTCATAAGCTTGGGCAATGGTTTCCGCACTGAATTCGACTGCAGTGGCGAGTTTATCCAATTGGGTTTCTGTATAACGCGAACTGATCTCGCGCAAGACACCGGGACCAAACTCTTGGTAACCCGCGCTCTTGGGCGGTTGCTTTTTAAAGTAAGGCAATGCAAGCAAGTCATCTAACATCTCATCGATCACCTGACCCTGTGCTGAAAATGTCCCATCGGTATCTATGCCAGTGCATTTCATACCAAGCTGGGTAGTCATTTTGAGATCACGTGCAAAAAAATCGATCGGCATGTTAGCGGGGCCGGTATCGAAGGCCATACAATCGGCCAAATCCAGCGTGACTATCGTCAGATTGGATATACTGCCCAGATTATTTAACGCGACAGGAGCATTACCAGCGACAACCTGTTGTCGATAAAGTATGTAATCCACCATGGGAATGAGCGGAGCGCCGTGCCCACCACGAATCATGTCGCGAATACGAAAATTGCCTACTGTGGGGATGTCAGTCAATTCAGCGATAATTGAAGCTGAACCCACCTGCAAGGTTGAGCCAGGCCAGCCGGCTTCCGGTGCGATGTGCACCAGGGTCTGACCGTGCGAACCGATTAGATCGATATCCGTCGACGCTAAACCCTCTTGCTGTAAAAATTGATTTACAGCAGCTGCTAGATCCTCCGCCAGTGAACGATTCAACAAGGTGATTTCATAGGCATTAACAGCTTCACCTTTATGCAGCAGATCTTTGGTATTCTCACTAAAATCCCCTGTCGCACTGCCTTTTAGTTTGACCACAAGATTGGGGAAAACGCCTGAAATTTCCGCATGGGCGAGATCAATGCCATCGCGGCTCATGCCAGTCATTAAACCAATGACTTGTCGCGTAGGTTTTTGAGCGGTTTGAAGAAGACGAGTTATTTTATTCATGGTCTGTTTATACAAGGTAAGATCTTATGCAGCGTAAGATCGAGAATTCAGTATCAGAGAGAGAAAGAAAGCTGATTTTAATCGTAAAAAAATCCAGCTCTGCAGGCAAGTTTAGCAGAAGTAATAAATTTCTTCCCTACGTCGAATACTCCTTACATAGAATTATAGAGCAAGGAGGATACTAGCTTGAACGATCGCTTATGGCTGCTGAATCGTCAATTTACCGCCCATCACCAGATGCTGTTTATCGGGAGAGGCCCAAAACTCGATGACGGAAAGATCAAACCCTTCAATAGAGGGCATCGGAATCACAGCAATGTTTTGCAGCGAACTTTGCATAGCCGATGGAATAAGCAATTCAATCAATGACTCTAGGAATGAAACACCACCGAAAAGTTTCGTCGTATCGAGCGTGGATGAAACCACTTCAACTTCCACGCCATCGGCCGGTTGCACAACCACACCGCCATCCAGAGCTGGCACCAGATTGTAGGGAGTTCTGATATTAATCACTCCGGAAAACACAGGCTGGTAATTAAGCGGCAGGGTAGTACTCAGCTCGAGCAATATTTTAAGATCGTTCATATCGGCTCGCGCCAATACACCCGGAGTACCTAACATAGTGATCTGTGGTGGCGAGATCGGTTCAATGGTCGCCCTTGCGACAAAAGTTGGCAGGTTGG
>OBEQ010169944.1_pt1 | contig 10215 bp, 12 predicted proteins | sample 1670901 | NCBI WGS metagenome assembly OBEQ01 (sample SAMEA104232315, study PRJEB22302) | groundwater metagenome | biome: forest; feature: aquifer; material: groundwater | place: USA | collected 2011-08-07 | depth 5.4 m | reverse complement strand
TATGGCCAACTGCATATTTAATTTTACCCATGAATGAACCGTACTGTGGTCTAATAAGCTTTTCTAAATGTACTTGTGGTATGAGCAAATAATCACTGTCCACAGCTAACTTAAGTTTTTCATAAAGTATCTGTTCATTTTGATTAAGAAGGGGTTTCTGTTTTTTGTATAAAGGATCAATCATATTAGCGGTTCATATTTTTACTTTTTTGGGTTTGGTTCAAGTAACAAGTTGTGATACTTAGATGCTACCAAACCCCCTCTTTTTTGTATATAGCTTCAAAACCCCACCTTGCAATCACTAAAGTTTTTTGTTAAACACTGATTAGATTCATCTTACCCACCAAATTTTAGCATTGGAGGGAATCATGCATAAAATCGTTCTTCCTCGCGAAACGCTCACATATGACAATGCGCCATACATGAGAGTCTATATTGACCAGATCATAGGCTTCAGCAAATTAGGCTTTAGGTTAGAGACGACTCAAGCGCATCGTTTCTTTCGCCATTTTGTTTGTTTGACACTCGAAAGTCAGCGTTGTTTGGCAGAAATGATCGAATTTCAATTAGGGAAAAATAGATGCTCCCAACTTCTGCTCTACACGAGACATGAAAAGTTGGCAGAAAACGCATTCCTGGTAACGAGAAAAATCGTAGGCCACATTTTGGTTTATACATTTGGTGCTCCTTCAATAAGCGATGTACAGTAGTCCCCGACCGGAAGATTTTATCTCCGGTCGGTATTTTATTAGTGAAAACATCCCCGACCGATTCCCTTTTGCTTACTTTTTTCATATATCAGAAGTATCGAACGATTATAAAATCTTGACTTATTATTCAAAATAAGATATAATGTTGCCAGATTTAACGAGGTGTTTCAACCTCAAAAATGAACTTTTACAGTTAGCCCTTTGGAGAAGAAAGAATGAAAATTGCAAGCAAAGATTTTATTCCGTATAAAAAAGCGGATGAGTTGTGGGTTGTTACGGTCTACTATAACCCTTGTGGTTATAAGAGCCGTAGAAGTACCTATGAAACTTTCATTCATACCATGCGTTTGTCGGGAATCAATGTCTTGACCGTGGAGTGTGCGTTTGGTGACGATTTATTTGAACTTCCAGAGTCACACGACGTAATCAAGATCAGAAGCAATACTCTGCTCTGGCAAAAAGAACGCCTTATTAACATTGGGGTGTCCTACCTACCAGAAAGCTGTAAGTATGTGGCTTGGATAGATTGCGACGTGGTCTTTGAAAATCGGAATTGGGCTCGTGAAACATGTGAGCTTCTCTCCGGCTCATGCACCATCGTCCAACTATTCAAAACATGTTTGCGTCTTGCTAAGGGCGATTGCATTCCTGAAAATCCCGATCGTGTCATTTCGTTTGCCGCCATAACAACCAAAGATATAACAACTCTTGATTGCGGCCGCTACGACAAGCACGGTCATACTGGTTATGCTTGGGCCATGCGTCGCGAAATCTTTGATACTGTTGGACTCTACGAGTATGCGGTATCCGGAAGTGCTGACCACTTTATGTCTCATGCGATCTACGGTCAGTATGGTTTTTGCATCGAAAATGCGCTCAAGCATGATCCGAAGCAAATCAGTCACTTGAAATGGTGGGGCGACGCGTTCTATGCAATCGCTCAAGGAAAACTCGGGACTGTTTCCGGGGAAATCCTGCACCTCTGGCACGGAAGTCATGACAGACGTGACTATTTCAGGCGGATGTGGAAGATCACGGACTATGGATTCAATCCGAACACCGACCTTTTTGCTATGCCTGGTCGTCCTCTTGAATGGCAATCGCACGTATGTTCCAATAAACCGCGTCTTGTGTCTTACTTCGCTGAATATTTTACTTCTCGGCAAGAAGACACAGTCTAACCAATCACAAACTTCCTTTTGAAAGGAGAAATGCGTGAAAGAAAACCTGAAAGTTTTACTCCAATCTCTTCGCGGCGAGCAATCTACGCTTGAGAAGGAGAAACGTGACCTCTCCAGTCAATATCGCTCACTCACCGACTCACGTCGGAAGGCTGCACGGAATTGCCTGTCGAAGTTGCTTCCCGATTTGATGCCTCGCACAATTCAGACACTCCAAAACGAAGTCCCCGGCTTTCGGATTCCGACGGTCTCTACTTGGTTCGGTTTCAATAAAAAAATCGATCCAGGTGTTTCGTTGGACACACTTCGCATGCAACTCGGTGCATACATCGATAATTCATCCGGTGCATTACCGAAAATATGGAAGGAAGAGGTCAGCTCAACCGACGGATTAATTCGTAACCTGCAAGAAAACCTCATCAGGTCAAATGCAAACCGCATCACCGACATCAATACTCGGATCGCGGCACTCGAGAAACTTCTGAGTGTCGACATCAGTAAGATGAGCCCGAAGGTTAGAAAACGCATCGAGCAAGCTGTTACTTCACAAGCAAAGACGATTCGCTCCTCTCCGAGGTCCCGTCGTTACACGCAAAATATCGCCCCGGCAAAGACTGCTTATCCGAGTAGTACTCAGATCAATTCGGATTCTGGTCCGAGTTTACTTGAGATGTGGTTCTGGTATGAACTCCTCACATCTCACAGTGAATGTTCGCACGAAGTCGAGCGAATCGAGGGTGGCGGTGGTAGCTTCGGTGGTGGTGGAGCAAACGGTAATTGGGATGACCAAACCAGTACCGCAACTCCCAATGACACCCCGAGTTCTTCAATTCCATCTGAAGATGCCGAGCTGGCAATCCAGGCAGGACTCGGAAGCCAGAGTTTCTCTTGAAATCGACAGTCAGTTAATGAAACTGCTGTCACAAGCGCACGACCTTTATGGTACGGCGCTTGTTTTTTTATTGGGAGAAAATATCCGTGACCGATTCCCCAAAAACAAAAACACCCCTCTTCCGAGCGAGTGTTTTAAAAACTATTACACAAAGAACTCCAGTGGGGAAAGAGATTTGTATTTAATATACACGGCACCGAAAAACACGAGCCAAAAGATAAGCACCGAGATAACCACTACGACATTTGTTGCCCATGTCGGCTCAAGATCCTGCCATATCTCAAGCTCCACGTCTGACGATTGGGAATTGTTTACTGCTGTCGGCTCATATCGATACTTGGCGATTGTTACCGCGACAAACCACATCAGGACAACTCCCAAGATCAATAGAGCGCGAATTGAAATGTCGAAGAAAAAAAGCGCTGCGCATGCGCAAACGGAAAATATTGTCACATGAACAAAGACTTTTCTGTTGCAACGCCAAAACACCGAGATATCGTCCTTCATGTTTGAACTCCCCCATAGTCAACAAATTGACCAGCCAATGTTTCTTTGAATAACGCTACTGGAAAAGAGTTTGGGAGTCAATGTTGACACCTGCACGCAAAAAGCGTTAACTGAAAGAAGAAGTATTAAAGTTAATCATGTGCGGAGGTGTTTATGAGTACAGAGACAACATCCGGCAATGAAAGCATGGGAGAACCTGCAATGACCAAGCCCGAAGATAAAAAGAAAGCGCTTCTTGAATATGGCATTGTTGCCGAGAAATTTAATCTTTTGACCAACGCATGCTCGGATATCCTGGCATACATTCGCCGAGGAAACGGTGGGCATAAAACCATAGAGCGAGTGAATTTTATCAAAGATACGCTCGAAATGTTCTATGGACATCGCGTAAGACATAGGGATAAATTCGGAGCCGTTATCGGCCTTCGTGTCAAAAGTATCGATAAGCTTATCTTCGAGAAAAGAACGAGGGGCTCAAAGAAAACCGGGGATATGGAAGCATGTATCAAGTATGATGATGCAAAGAAAAAGCCCGTGTGGGTTGATACTCAAAAGCTTGAATTAATTAAGTAAGAAAGTATGTTGGGAAGCCCGCTCTATAAAACAGCGGGCTTTATTTTTTTAAAAAAGTATTCCACTTTACTTTACTTCCACCCTGCGCGATAATTGGGGTAATTAAGAAATAAAATATGAGTTTTGAATCACAAAATTTTGGTGGAGAAATCAATAAATATGAAGAAACCCCCGAGGCACGCACAGAAAAAATAAAAGAATATACCTCTTTTGTTCTGAACGCAAAAGAGGTTGGTGGCAAAAAAAACGAGGAAAGTGAGGAAGTTAAGAGGCTTGGTGTATTAGATCAATTCATCAATGGGGGGGTTATCCCCGTAGAACTCCGAGATGAGGTGGAACACGAAATAGTAAAGCAAATAAAGGAAAAGTCGCCGGAAGATGGGGGCATAAAAAATGAACTCGATAAGGCAACATAACCTTTGACTTTTTAGGCCATTTACTCTATACTAGCCAGACAAATCCGCGTTCTTAAGCGGATTTCATTTTTAAGAAATTGATACCAAGAATTCGTATAAACAACCAAATACGTGCTCCACAGCTTCGGGTAGTGACCGATGACGGTGAGAACTTATGCGTCCTTTCATTCCGAGAAGCAATCGAGGAATCGATGAAACGAGGGCTCGACCTGATTGAGATCTCTCCCAATGCCGTCCCCCCCGTTGCGAAGATCATGGATTATGGTAAATTCCAGTATCAGCAGAACAAGAAGCAGAAGGAGATCAAATCAAAGTCCCACATTACGGAAACAAAGACGGTACAGATAAAAATTGGGACATCCGAACACGACCTGGAGCTTAAGGCGAAAAATGTTTCGAAATGGCTCCGCGAAGGACATCGGGTCAAGATCGATCTTTATCTTGTCGGAAGAACAAAATATGCGGAAATGAGTTTCAAAAAAGAACGCATTGAGCGAATCTTAAATCTCATCACAGAAGAATATAAGATTGCAAGCGGACCGGAAAAGGGAATGAAGGGCCTCACGATGACCATCGAACGTGGAGGAAAAATAATCAAGCCCGTAGAAAAGCAGGCTGAAAAATCGGTTGAACTCAAACAAGAGCAAAAACCGGAAAATAAAATAAGTATTTAACTATTCAAGATGAAAACCAACAAATCATTTTCAAAACGGCTTAAAGTAACGAAGAATGGAAAGATTCTGCGAAGGAAAGCGGGGGGCAACCATTTTAACGCGAAAGAGCGCAGAGTAAAGCAGCTTAACAAAAAGCGGACTCTTCATTTGGTTATGAAAAATACTGATATCAGCAGATTTTTAGCAAATTAACACAGAATTTCATTAATTAAACTACTATGCCACGAGTTAAGGGAGGAGTAAATGCATTGAAACGAAGAAGGAATGTCCTTAAACAGGTCAAAGGATATCGCTTTGGAAGAAGCACGAAGGAACGCCAGGCGCGCGAGGCTATTGTCCATGCGGGAAAGTACGCATTCACACACCGCCGCGAGAAGAAAAATGATTTTCGAAGACTGTGGAACATCAAGATCAATGCCGGAGTTCGACCGTTGGGACTTTCTTACAGCACATTTATCGGCGCACTCAAAAAGAAAGGTATCGCGCTTGATAGAAAAATTCTCGCACAACTTGCCGAGTTCCATCCCGAAACATTTGAACGGATTGTAAAAGAAGTAAAGTAATAAAAACCCTCCACACACGTGGAGGGTTTTTCAAATTCTTGCTTCTCTTATACAAACTTGTTATTCTTGATGTGGCAGTGAGAGAGCCTGGCCGCTCTCTCACAGATAGTAGTTTCTGATGACCCGCGCTTTTTCTCCCTGCGCAAAGCGCATTGTCGCTGAAACAAGCCTGGCTGCCGTCGGAAAGTGGATTAGATACCCACTTGCAACTCCGGCGGCTTTTGTATATCACCCCCTCTTGTCGTTTACCGAAGCTTGATCTTTAATCTTCTGTTTCTTAATGAGTTCGATGACTTTTTCAACGAGAGTTTTTGGATCTTTATCGAAAATAACATTATCACTCCCGCGATGCCCTTTTTCGAGAATATTCCTGATCACCTCGTCGGTCTCCCATGAGCCTTCGAGGATCCCAACAGGTTTGCCATCCTCATACGCAATCGTAAATTCATTGATAGTCCCGATCCTGCCACATCCAATGATGACAGCGTCTGAAGAACGTGTAAGCAGGAGATTTCTTCCTGAGTACCCGAAACCCGTGTAGATGATAATGTCGAGATAATCAAGCGGAAGACCATAGATCTCGGCATGTTCTTTTTCGGTAGATGCTGGTGAAAGCCCGACGGAAATTCCTCCATTCTCTTTTGCACCCATCGTTGACCAAAATGGGAATCCTGTGGTCGCTCCCGTGACGAGAATTGCTCCCTGTTCGACGATTTGTTTGCCGAGTTCCTGCGCTTTTTCCATCGCTCCATCGCCGCAATGTCCTGTTTCTGCCGCTCCCGAAACACAGATCTTTAATTTCAAATGTTGATGTTTTTCATTTCCCATACTTTTTATGTAATGCGATTAGTATACATTGGTTCACAAAACGAATCCAGAAACTATATTACCCGAGTTCTATGCGCACCCCTTCTTCCGGCACAACGGCGTTCACCCCAAGATAATCCCGAAGTTTCTGCGCAAAAAAAAGAAGCGATTTTGGTTCTCCGTGTACGAGAAAAACTTTCTTTACCGAGTCTGCAGTATTTTCAACAAATTTAAATAACGCATCTCCATCTTTATGTGCGGAATATCCTTCGATTACCACGACACGCGCGCGTACAGGAATTTTCTCTCCCTTGATAATGACCTCTTTCGCGCCTTCTTCAAGAGCCCGTCCTAATGTCCCCACCGCTTGATAGCCGACAAGAAGCAAGGTGCTTTTGGGATCAGGGAGGTAGTTTCTCTCATGATGAAGAATCCTTCCGCCATTGGACATTCCCGATCCCGCCATGATAATTTTAGGGTTTTTTACATCCTTAATCGCCATTGAATCTCTGCTGTCGGGCGTGAATTTGAGCATAGGAAAATTAAAGATATCGTCTCCCGTGCGTATTTCATGGGTAGTATCCTTATTGAAATATTCCTCATTTCTCTTGTAGATTTCCGTAACTTTTATAGCGAGCGGCGAGTCAAGAAAAACCGGAATTTTGGGGATGCGATTATGTTCAACGAGCTCATTAAGCTCGAATAAAAGGTCTTGCGTTCGCTCAATAGAGAATGCTGGAATCATAAGGGCTCCCCCGCGACTTATCGCATCTTCAATCGTATCTTCAAGTTTTGTCTTTCTTTCGTCTTTGCTTTCGTGGTTGCGATCGCCATACACAGCTTCCATAATCAAATAATCCGCGTCAGTGATTGTTTCCGTATCGCGCAAGAGTGGCGCGGGAGAATTGCCAAGGTCGCCCGTGAAAACAATTTTTTTACCTTGATGGGTAAATTGAATCATCGCTGACCCGAGCACATGGCCTGCATCTTTGAACACCGCACGGAATTCTTCTCCAACAGCAACCTCACTATGATAAGGAACTCCTTCCCAAAGACTTATTGCAGTTTCGACATCGTGTTCATTATAGAGAACTTCGAGCTTGTCTTTTTCCGCTTCCTTGCTAAGCACACGCATACTGTCGAGAAGCATGATATGAGCAAGCTCTTTGGTTGGAGAAGTTGAATATATTTTTCCTCGAAAGCCCTCGCGGACAAGTTTTGGAATTCTGCCCACATGGTCAATATGAGCGTGGGTCACAAAGAGCGCTTTGATTGAAGACGGGACGTAGGGAAACGGATCACGATTCTTAGCCTCACCGATCTTTCCTCCTTGAAAAAATCCGCAATCTATAAGAATTTTTTCGGTTCCGGACTTATTTTGAAGTAAAAAATTAGAGCCGGTTACGGTACGCGCGGCTCCATAAAATGATATCGATGGATTGTTGGTGTTTTGCATGGTTGATTTTCTTGGCGAACCTCGGCGAGCTTTTGAAAATTACCACCGAGCACTGAGTTGTTATCTTTCCCCTAGTATAGCATAGAATCTATTTCTGATTCCACTGTATGATTTTGAATATTAAAACTGAGTGCTCGGTTAAGAAAAATATATTCACTATGTTCGTTATTTTCCTAAATAACGTTTCCGTGAAAAAGAGAAGGAGGCGACTGACCCGCCAACAAATCCCCAAAAAATATCACTGAGTGTATCGAGTAGATCATACGGAGTCCCTTGCGGAAAAAGTATTTGGACAATATATTCAAATAGTTCCCATGTAATTGCTATCACGAGTACCGAGGAAATACCAACGGCGAATACGGAAGAGCTATTTTGCCATATCTTTCCTTTAAATCTTCCCGAGAGGAACACGAACCAAAGCACAGAGAGCCCGACCCAAAGACCTCCCGCAAAATGCATCGGCATATCAAACCACCAAATGCGCCAATACCAATAAAAATGCTCGGCAACAACTTGAAAAGTTAAAATTACTAAAACAAAAAGAAAAAGTGATGTTGGAAATGATTTTTTATCCATGGAGATTTCTTATTTGAATACAAACCCCTCCGGCCTTGCGGGGAGGGGTTCATAGAAAGGGCTATTTGAGTATTTCCCTAGTTTTTTGCTAGGTGGGCATCCGCAACGTAATGCCGAAGCATGCCGCGATTTGGATTCCCTGAAAAAATTATTTAGTCTAGACAATACTTCAAATAACCCTGTCTTAATTGTAGACCTGCCGTTTTTTTTGGCAAGGGCAAAAAAAACGGCTTAATAGAAGACTTAAATGTTCTATTCTAAGATTCCATCAAGATTCACGTCGTATAGTATCTGTTCTTGCACTAAACGATAGTCAAGAATCTCTTCTTTAGAAAACCAGATTTTTATCTCCCGTTCCGCAGCTTGCACACCATCTGAACAGTGAAGTAAGTTCCGCACGGCCCGAGAATCAAGGCTCGCAATATCATAAGAGTCGATAGTAAGATCGCCACGAATTGTCCCCACATCCGAAGTGAGCGGTTCCGTCGTACCAACAAGTTTTTTTACAACACCAACCGCCTTATTGCCTTCAATGACCATAGTAAGCACGGGACCACAAGTAAGATATTTCACATTTGCGAGAATTATATCTTTCCCATATTCCAGTGCGCTTTTTTTGATTGGCAGATTTTGTTTTTTTAAGTCTTCCACAATTCGCGTTCCCTTTTCAAGAAACCACGATTCATCCTTGTTATAGTGTTCCCAGCATTGTTTCTCTTGTGGAACAAAAAACTTGAACGCGACAAACTTAAGACCAGTCCGCTCAATTCTCTGGATAGTTTCGCCGATAAGGCTCCGTTGAACCGCATCTGGTTTTAATATAACGAGCGTTCTCTCTTTTTTAGGATGAATCATAAGAAGGGTACATTTAAAATAACGAATTAATTTTCGAATTCTATCACAGCGAGACTATTTTGCATACTTCTTCATAATTTCCCCCTCAACCTCTGCACGATCGCGCCCATATTTCTGATACGAGAGATCTTTAACGTGTTGAGCAACGGTTAAGTCGCCCTTAGTAAAAGGAAATGTCTCAATATTAAACGGCTTTACTGGCTGATTGTGCGCCAAAAGACGAAGATAGGCGTTGTAATTATCAAGATTCATAATATCATGTGCGGTAAACACGGGAGCAAATTGCGGTTCGAGTATTTCCGCGTCCTCCGCGCCAACACGGAATGCGACCAGAGAGCCCACGTTGCCGAACACGGCATCTTTGATGTTCTCATCGAGTTGCGCGATGAATTGGTGAGCAACATTGAGCGAGAGACGATACTTGCGCGCTTCGGAAAGAATGGTTGCGATCGAATCGGTGGTAATATTTTGAAATTCATCGATATACAGATAGAAATCATGGGGCTGTTCGTTGAGGGAATCCACACGTGAGAGTGCTGCCATAAGGATCTTCCCGACGAGAATGAGGCCGATCAAATTTGAGTTGATGTCACCCAGGCGTCCCTTTGAAAGATTCACGAGAAGAATTTTTTGCTCGTCCATGATTTGACGAAAATTAAATGCCGATGTCTCTTGTGCAACGATCGGACGCATGATGTCATTTGCAAGAAATACATCAAACTTACTCGTGATATAGGGGACAATATTTGCAAGTGCCGCTTCCCCTCCAGCTTTCCCCGCAACTTCACGCCAAAACTGCACGACCACGGGGTTTTTGCATCGTGCGAGTTTCAATTCACGAAATGTCTGACTTGAAAGAACACGGGAAACTTCGAGAAGTGTGTTCCCCGTCTGCGGATCCTCGATCACGAGCATAGTCGCATTGCGGAAATATTGCTCAAACATCGGCCCCATGGATTCCGGAACCGCGCCGTAGAGCTTCTGGAAAATAGAAAAAAGTTCGTT
>OBEQ011990397.1_pt1 | contig 10216 bp, 8 predicted proteins | sample 1670901 | NCBI WGS metagenome assembly OBEQ01 (sample SAMEA104232315, study PRJEB22302) | groundwater metagenome | biome: forest; feature: aquifer; material: groundwater | place: USA | collected 2011-08-07 | depth 5.4 m | reverse complement strand
GGCGCTCCCGGTCCTTGTCGAGGTCTTTGTCAAAGCCCCTTCGCCGCGGGAGACGGCGCAGATCTCCTATCTGGTCGGGGTCTGCTATCTCTACCAAAAGGCCTATCCTCAGGCGAACGACTACTTCCTCAAGGCGATGGCTCATGATGACTTTAAATATGCCGGTCGTTTGGGACTGGCGAGCCTCGCCTTTGAGCAGGGGGATGCCTCAAAGGCGTTGCAGATCTTGGTCGAGGTGCTGGTCTCCTCCGAGGATCCCAAGGTTCGGGCGGATGGGGGAGCCCTTTTTCAAAAGATTTCCCCGTTGAAGTCGGTCCTCTATGTGACTTCCGATCCCCCGGACGCCCGTCTCTTTGTGAATGGGGTCGAGGTGGCGCAAAAGACCCCTTTGATCCTTCACGAACTGGGGGTGGGGGCCTATCGAATTGAATTTCGAAAGGACGGATATCGCCCGACGGAGATCAAGCTGAATCTGGGGGTCAGTGAATTTCGTCCGGTGGTGGCCAAACTCAACAAGACAGGGGCTCCTTAAAAAGAGAAAAGAGGAGCAACCTGCCGTCAAGCAGGGAGACTATTTTTTCACCGTCCCCCACGGAGTTTCAACGCTCCGCTCGACCTTCTTGGCTCTCTCTTGACCGGGAGGGACGCACTCAGCCAGCCGACGCTCTTTAGCGCCACCGATCCCAAAGACGGAAAGGCCCCCCTTTTCTTGGGACTGATCTTTTGAGGCGACCTTTTCATCCTTCATCAATAAGCACTGATCTTCCCCGTAATACCACGAGGAATAACCGCCGGAGAGTTGTTCGATACGGGTCGGTCCGTTTTTCATCGCGTGATTGACCTCGGGTACGGTCATACCGGGATAGATCGCCTGGAAACCACCGGCACAGGCACAAACCAGAAAAACACCACCTAAGACAACCATCAATTTTGACATAAAATCTCCCTTTCGTTTGGAATACGAACTTCCCTTCTATAGAAACCGTATTTTTTTTCAATTCAAAAGTTCGGGATTATCTATTCCGGAAATCCAGGTGTCCCGAGCCACATACGCCTCGAAGAGGGTCCCTTCTTCGAGAATAGCATGTCTCCCCTGAAGAAATGGATAAAAGGGAAAAAAGAGCGTGGCCGTGACGCCGGAAAGCAGATCCATAGCGGTTGTTGAATCATCTCCCTCTCTTAAATCCTCCAGGTTTGAAAGACTGCGCCGATGAGCCACACGTGAAATCATTGAGTTTAAAGGAACTTTACGGCCATCGATTGCCTGTACATATCCAACTTCACAAACAATGACGCCATTCGACAATCCCCTCTTCTCCTTGAGATGACGGATCTCTCCCGTCGCCGGGGCCCCTGCAGGTATCACTAAAACATGATCTATCCAAACATCTTCCGTTGTTTCAAAAGAGACCTTGTCTCCGATGTGGGCAAACTTGGAGTTGACCGTTTCCATCAAGCGAAGCGGAATCAGTTCACCCTCGCCAAGAAGGCGTTTTTGGCCGGTGGTCTGATAGGAGCCCAGAGTGCGACTGGAGGGTTGGAAGGGCCGTACGCTGGCACCCTTCCAGTCGATGAGATAAATTCCATGCGGACTTGCCTTCAGTTCCTTTTCACGAATTGTCTTGCCCTGTGTCTGCCGCACCAAAAGAAGTTTTTCTGGGAGGGCAATCCTCTTTTCAACGCCGGCCTTCTTTTCAACTTCCAAAGCAAGTCTGCGGCTTCCCCAATCATACACCGTAAAGACTCCGTCATCAGAGGCCGACAAGACCAGCAGGGGGGATCCGCGGGTCAGATCAGACAAGACAATTTCACCGCCGCCCGAGAGCCTGAAATCATAGGTCGGATGCTGTTGTTTTCCCCAGAGACGGCTGCTCCTGAGAACCGTTCGTTGGGCCGCATAAGGGTAAACCTCCGTCAGGGTTACCCGCCCGTCACGGTTAAAATCAGCATCTCCGTGGAGTCCTGAGATAAAAAAGTGGGTAAAAAAAGATCCTTGGAGTGTCGAAGACTCCTGTGAAGCCTCCATCTCGGTGCTGGAGGAGATGAAGACCTCCCCTTTGGGCATCTCCATTGTTTCAATTCGGACGGGAACAGGAAGATCACCTCCCTTGGGACGGGTAAACTCTCCACTGTAACAGGAGTCGATCAGTCCTATTTTTACACTGGCCGGGCTTCCCTGGATGATTTTTTTAAGTTCACTCCCTGCGATTTTCCCGTCTCCTAATTCGAGAAATCCCCCTTCAGCGTGGCCTGAGTAATAAAAGAAGAAAAGAATGTCGTTAAAAGGGTCTCGCCTCAAATTGCGGATCAGGTATTGGGCCCTTTCCAAGGTTTTGCGAAGCGTCTCGACATTCTTCCCCACAAGAAGAAAAGTATTTTCGGCACGGAATTCACCCAAGGTCGTCAGGGTCTCATAAACATTTTTTGCATCCGACTCGGCGTATCTTAATGGAATATGCTCTTCAGCTCCACGGTTGTTGCCTACGATGACGGCAACCCGAAATGTCGTCGCTTCCAGGGAGGACGAGGCCAAAAAGAGGAAAAAAAGGATTTTACTTGTCCGTCCTACGAACGAGGAGAAAGGTTGTTTGATCGGCATCTAACGAAAGCTCTTCGATATCCCTGGGCGGGTGTTGTTCCAAGACCTTGGAAAGGTCATCCCCGACTTCCTTAACAGAGATCGGACGTTCTGAAAAGAGGGCAAAAAATCTTTCGAAAGAGGTGCGGGGGGCCCAAGCCGAAGAGCCCGGCAGATAAATTTCCTCCCCTTTGGTAATGGCTTCGCTCTCGTTTCCACCCGCAGGAAAATAGGTCGACAAACGGCCGTCCGCCTCGACTCCAACCAGCAGGAGATATCTATTTTTATCCGAAGAATAGAAGAATCTCAGCAGATCTCCCGACAAAAGTTCCATCTCTTTTTTCCCTTTTCTGACCTCATCCCCCCGCGAAACATAATACCCTAGATGGGCGCCCCCCTTAGAAAGGACGAGCGGCGCTTCCTGTCGGGTCCACAAGACGGCGATCATCAGGCAAGCGATCGATGCAAAGACCAAGGCGCCCTTCAGGGCCGTCGAAGGGGGGATCAGGGATTGTAAAAACCGCCCCAAGAAGCTGCGGCGACGACCGGCGGTCTCTTCCAGGAACCTCTCGAAAGGATATTTTTTCAAAAAAGCTTGTCGGTCTTCTTCGGAAGGGTATTTCATCGATCTTCCTCCTCTAGATATTTTTTGGTCTTCTCCTCAAATCTGGCGATTTTTCGCCCAATCGTTTTGCGGGAGATACCGAGAAGAACCCTAATTTCTTCCTGCGTGAGATCATCTTTGTAATAAGCCAAAATAATTTTTTGGGTCTTCTTATCTTCCCCCTCGACCAATTTGACAAACGAGGCCCGGTCAATGGGACCACCATTTTCAGAACCGGTCGAGACGATTTGCTGTTGTGTGAAGGATTCGCTCACCAGGGCCCAGATCTTCCCCTTCCTGATGAGATTGAGACAGTGGTTGGTGGTAATCCGATAGATCCAGGTCCAGGGGGTCGCCTCCCCCCGAAAAGAAGCCCCCGACTCCAACACCTTGAGAAAGACCTCCTGAACCGCCTCCCACGCCGCCTCTTCATTCTTCAAAAACCCTTTGGCGCGGTTGAAGACCCAACTGCCGTACTGCTCATAGAGCTTTCGCACCTCTTCCTGAATCATTACCCGCTTAGACACACCGGAGGCTAAAAATGCAACCCCCCCAATCAAAAAGATCAAAAAAATAAATTGTCCCATTGAAAGCCTCCGCTTTGTCGAACAGGGCAAAAGGAGGAATTATGAAAACAAATCTAAAAAAAGCCCTCTCACTGTCGGCACTGGGGCTCACCCTCGTGGTGTTCGGTGCCAACCAGGGATGTGATGTGACGATCCAGGATCAGACCTCGGACCCTTACTGGCTCCAGAAGCCTGATCGCCAGGGGGCGGCTGATGAGAATAGTCATCAGAAGAGAGATGCAACAATGGATGCCGAAAATAAGGATCAAATCCTGATTTCCGGCTCAGGTGAGATCCTCAATATCCATGCGGGCAACCTAGCCTTCATGGCCCGGATCAACTGGGAAGACGGGAGGTATTTCTTCGCCGCCGATCCGCAAGGAGAGATCACCGGCGACAAGATCATCTGTGCGGCAACCGTGGATCAGGATTTCTTCGAGGGGAGTTGTTTCCGAAGCGGACGTGTCTGTTCTTTTCAGTATTCAAGCAGCCTCTCGCAAGATAACCAGAATAATGCTCACGGTACCGATGCCTACTCTCTAGACTTCTCGACCTGCAAACAAGCCGGCCAACTCGGTCCCTTCTTTGTCCCGTTGGAAAGTCCTCTCTGTGGCCAAGATCCCTTTCCGGCCTGTCCCTCGGACAAGGATCTTTTTCCTACAGGACCTTCGCACGAAGAGGTGAAAGTCAATGAGCCCCCGGTCGTTGAACCCATTAAAAACACTCCGTCTGTTGATGTGTCGGAAACCAACAACAATCTTTCAAACAAGGAGACGCCCAATGAAAACAACTAAGACTCTCTTAACGGCATCGCTTCTGGCGCTCGGATTGAGCGCCTGTAATGTGGCGACGACCTTGAACGATCATTTAAACAACAAGACCGATCCATTGGGGCCGAGTCTTTCGACGATCCCAGACGAGGTCAGGGCCCTTGTCGACTCTGAATGCAACGGTCGTCCCAAACCGATGAAGGTGGAAGGGACTTTCAATGGAGTTTCCCTCAACTACACCGAGGTCCTGGCCGAGGCGGAGGAAGGGAACAAGATCTCGGACGGTTCCAGCCTCTTTGCAAAAAACCTCGTCGGGATCCTCCATGTCGTCCCGTCGACCGACGGCAAGGTTTACTGGGGAGCCCGCAAGTGGACCCTTGCCGAGGACAAGACGAAGGCCGATGAGGCGATGAAAAATATTAAGATCACCTCGACCACTTCCAGTGGAAAGGCCAATGTCGTCGTGGATCATCCTTCGGGGCCTCTTCCAGCCCCTCGATATCAGGTCTGTCTGGTCATCAAGGCGCCCGCGGACTGGAATCATCAGTTGGCGAATGTCTCCGGGATCCTGACAAGCCTCGATCATGCGGGTCCTCTGACCGCCGATGTCGACAGCGGCGACGTGACCATTGTTCAAAAAGGGAGCGGCGATGTGATGGCTACGACCAAAAGCGGCACCCTTGATATCGAAACCGATGAAAAAGGCGGAATGCTGAGAGGACAGAGTGGTAGCGGTACGGTCACAATCGATCAGAGAGGACCGGGATTTGTGACCGCCACGACCGAGAGTGGGAGCATTGAAGTGAAGTCAGACAGCCGAGGAGGCGTCGATCTCTTCAGCGACAGCGGAACTATCTCCTCCAACCTCTTTAACGGTGGAGTGGCCCTTCAGAATGACAGTTCATTGGAGGTTGGTAGCGGTACGATCGACCTGATCCTTCACGATGGCTATGGCCTTCAATTGGATGCGGAGGTTCAGACCGGTATCCTTTCAGTTCCAGACTCTTTCCCGGCACCTCAGCACCTTGACAACGGCAGCCAAAAGCTGATGCGCGACGTCAATGGCGGCGGAAAGATCCTGAAGGTGCGCTCAGGTTCCGGAACGATCGCTGTGACCACCGCGCAGTAACGCAGGAAATAAGTCTTATTCAAGGAAGGCCTCCTGTTCGGGTGATCCGGACAAGGAGGCCTTTCTGCGTAGATATCGCGACAATAATCCAATCTTTGTAAAGTTTTCACATACCTTACGTAAGCTTTACAGTTTTCAAGCCCCCGTCTTCAAAACCTCTTCTCCAGGTAAAAGTCTAACCATTGAATCATACAGGCCTTTTAAAAATTTCCCCTCTTTTCGCCCTTTTGGCACTCCGATTGTACTCTCTCCGGTAAGCATCAAAAAAACAGGACCTCTCGCGAAAAGATTGTCCCATTTTCTCCGTGAGTAGTGTCTGAACAAACAAGGGAGGCACGCAATGAAGAACTTGACTTGGCTTTTAATTTTTCTTCTGATTCCGGTCTCATTAGACGCCGCGACGTTTACCGTCACGAACACAAATAACTCTGGCACAGGATCCTTCCGGCAGGCCTTAACGGATGCCAATTCCACCGCCGGTAGTGACACGATCAATGTTTCCCTCGGCTCAGTGACGGAGGCGACGGTCACCCTCCAGAGTGCCCTGCCTATCATCAACGAAGGGGTGACCCTCGAGGGACCGACGGGGACCGTTGTTACCATCAATGCGAATGGGACAGGAAGTGTCTTTGATATCGATAGCCCCGGCAATAATCAGACGGTCAATATGTCTCGTCTTGTCATCAAGGGAGGCAATAGCGGTGGGCTTGACGGGGGCGGTATCTATATTGGGCTGGGCGATACCTTCAATCTGACGGACGCCTCGGTTGAATCAAATTCCGCCGGAAGTGGTTCCGGAGGGGGAATTTACAATCGCGGGATTTCGACCTTCACCCGGGTCACCGTCGCGGCCAATTCCGCAGGAACCGACGGAGGAGGAATTTACAGCGACATCGGAGGGACAATCACCTTCGCCAACAGCACAATCAGCGGCAACACCGCCGATCGTGATGGAGGCGGCCTCTACTATGGAGGAGGCTCCATCACCCTCAATAACGTCACCGTCACGAATAACGTCGCTGACAACGACTACCCGGCGAACAACTTGGGAGATGGAGGCGGCATCAACGGAGGGGGCGTTGTCTCCAACAACGCCATTGTTGTCATCAGCAGTATCGTGGCCGGAAATATCGACAAAGATAACGGAGATAATGGGAACGGCACCTGGGCTCCGGATTGCGAAACGCTCCTTCTTTCCCTTTATAGTCTGATCGGAATCACCGATCGCTGTTCGTTCAGCAGCTTCAGCGAAAACAATCGGACCGGGAACTCCTTTTCGCCCAAAGACCCCAAACTATCCGCCCTTTCCAACAACGGCGGCTTCGGGAAAACACATTCCCTCCAGGCGGAAAGCCCGGCGATCGACGCCGGAAATATCGCCAATCAAGGGATCAATGCCTGCTTTTCCACGGACCAGAGAGGTTTTTCTCGCCCGAAAGACGGCGACGCGAATGGAAGCGTCCTTTGCGACATGGGTGCTTTCGAGATCGTCTGCGGCGATTCGATGACTCAAAGCGGTGCCGGAGAGGAATGCGACGATGGAAATACCAACAACGCCGACTCCTGCACCAACAGTTGTAAAAATGCCCGGTGCGGCGACGGGATTGTCGGACCGAGTGAGACCTGTGACGACGGAAATACGGCCAACGGTGACGGATGCGACGGTTCGTGCAAAATTGAGGTGGCGCCGGTGGCCGCCACTCCTCCCGCTTCAAGTGGAGCGACAGGAACCAGTCCTAGCAGCGGGGCCGTTGCCACACCAAGCACTGGATCACCAGCCCCAAGCGGCGGGACCGGTGGAGGGACGACGACTCCCACGACTTCGGAGACTCCTCCCAGCTCATCCAGCACGCCGACGAGCAGTTCTCCCGAAAGTTCCGGAAAAACGGGCGGGTGTAGTCTCATTCCTTAAAGCTGAATCATACCCCGCTTACGGCGTATTCCACAGAACGAGGGTTTTCCATTCGCTTTGAGGCATCCAGAATTTCCATCCCCACGATATTGCCCTTCTGGTCGTAATCTAAAATAACACCCGGCTTGTCTTCGTCACTTTCTTCAACAGGTTTATTGCTGAAAATGATTCGGACAACATCTACCTCTGGGTCGTAAGTGACTTTCATGAAACCCTCCAGTAACGGCTTCTACAAGGAATTGAGCGATACCTCTACGTTCCATTTCTGTTTTAACATGATCGGAAAATCTAAAATGCAAGCGCGCTCCCTTTGTTCATGGTCATTTTAGAGGTAGCCTGATCGTAAACCGGCTCCCCTGGCCGACCTGGCTTTCCACGGTGATCTCCCCTTGATAGCGCTTGATGATATTATAGCTCATCGCGAGCCCTAGGCCCATTCCCTTGCCGGTCGGCTTGGTCGTAAAAAAGGGGTCAAAGATCTTGGTCTGGATCTCCGGGGGGATCCCCGCGCCGGTGTCGGAGACCTCGAGTAGGAGCGAACCGTCCTTTTTCCGGGTGGTGACCGTAATCGGGCCTCCGCCGTTGATGGCATCCCGCGCGTTGTTGATGAGATTCATCAAGACCTGACGGAGTTGAAGCGGATCGATCCGGACCGGCGGGAGATCGTCGGCGTAGTGCGTGACCCACTCGAGGTTCGGATGGTCGTTCTCCTTTTTGGCGATCGCAATCGTTTGCCCCACCGCCTCGTTGAGATCGCACGTCCGGTCCAAGTCCGGATCGCGTGAAAAGGTCAGCAGGTCGGCCACGATCCGCTTACACCGCTCCGTCGCCCGCTCCGCCCCCTCGGCGCTCCTTCGAAGCGGCGAATCTTCCGGAAGATCTTCGAGGATATCCTGGATATAACCCCGAATCGCTGCGACCGGATTGTTCAACTCATGGGCCATCCCGCCCGCGAGCACCCCGATCGAGGCATGCTTTTCCGCCTGGGTCAGATCGGCCTCCATGTGACGCCGATCCAACAGCCCCTTGATCCGGGTGATGATCTCCCGATTGTTAAAGGGCTTTGACAAATACTCATCCGCCCCGACCTCAAAGCCTTTCACCTTCGATTCCACATCCGATTTTGAGGTCAAGGCGATGATCGGAATCCTCTTCAACTCCGGCTGGGCCTTCACCTTTTGAATCATTTCATAACCGTTCATGCGCGGCATCATGATGTCGGTGATCACCAAATCGGGCTTCGAGGCGCCGATCTTCTCCAACCCCTCCCGTCCGTCTTTTGCATAATCGAGATTGTAATGATCCCTCAAAACGTAGGCGAGGACTTGGGTGATGTGGGGATTGTCCTCGACGAGGAGGACGTTTTGTCGGCGAGGATCCTTTGATTGAAAAGGGGTCAAGTCAAGCTCATCGAAGCTCTTGATCTTGAGATGGATCGCCTTTTGATCTTCACCCTCTTCGATAATCGCGGAGGTATCCATTTTGGTGCGGTCGACATGCGCATCCCCGAGGGGGAGCTTGACCGTGAAGAGACTCCCTTTCCCGATCGTGCTCTCGACCGTGACCTCTCCCTGATGCAGTTTGACAAAATCCCGCACCATCGAAAGCCCGAGGCCGGTCCCCTGCACCTCCCGCTCTTCATTATTACTCGCCTGAGTAAAGGGATCAAAGATCGTCGGCAGATCCTCCGCAGGAATCCCTTTTCCCGTATCCCGGACCTGAATGATGCAAAACCCGGCACTCTCCCCCAAAATTACTTCCACCGTCCCATTTTGCGTAAATTTCAACGAATTCCCGACGAGGTTGTTGATGATCTTCTTCAACTTCGCCCGATCCGCATAGATCATGAGCGGGGACTCCCCCCCTTTGTAAGGGGGGGGCACAGGGGGGGTAGAGGGTCCTGCGTTGCTTAGCCTGTTGGTAAACACCAACCGATTCCCCCTCTTCGACGCAATCGTTTCCAAGGGCCTCAAGGCCCTTTCCACAAAACCCCCGATCTCAATCTCCGACCACTTCAACTCCACCATCCCCTTCTCCGACCGTGACTTCGTGAGCAAATCATTGACATTCTCCAGCATATCTTCCAACGACTCCTTGCCGCTGGAGAGAAGTCTCTTTTGCAGGGTAGGATCTTGCAACCCCTGATCGAGAATCATCTGAATCGTCGACGACAGCGCCACCAACGGAGTCCGAAACTCGTGCGTGACGTTGGAAAAAAAGCGGGTTTTGGCTTTGTCGAGTTCTTGGAGTTTTGAGTTGGCAATTCGCAGATCTTCTGTTCGTTCCTGCACCTTTCTTTCAAGGTTAGTTGTTGCGTCCTCAACTCTATCAATCATTTCATTAAAAGTGTGCCCTAAAAAACCCATTTCATCATCGCGAATTGATCTTACTCGTGTAGACAGATCGCCTGATTTAATTTCATCCATAACGGATACGACCTCCTGAATCGGCTTGGAAATCGAGCGCGTCAATAGAAGTGATAGGAAACCAACAATGAGGGTCGCCGAGATTCCAATAGCGATAATGTTCCATGCTAATCTCGTGACGTCAGTGGCGTTCCCTACTGAGTATTGAATTGACAATTGATGGAGCTTATTGATCGCGGGGACGCCGATCATTACGGCCGTTGCTACAACATAGATTAGGAAAGCCAGGAG
>OBEQ012531436.1_pt1 | contig 10218 bp, 6 predicted proteins | sample 1670901 | NCBI WGS metagenome assembly OBEQ01 (sample SAMEA104232315, study PRJEB22302) | groundwater metagenome | biome: forest; feature: aquifer; material: groundwater | place: USA | collected 2011-08-07 | depth 5.4 m | reverse complement strand
CTCAGCGCTTTTAACCTTTTGTCCGGCGGCAATAGTTTTTTCCCCAATTGAACGAAGATAGCTAGGATCCATTGGGTAATGTTTCTCAACTGTTTCCAAAGGAGCCATCATATCTTTTCTTTTCAAAATCTTAAGACCCACAGCTTCATATCTGCTGATAATCTCATCAGTCAGTTTTTTTTCAACCCCATCAGGCTTAATGATAATTAGTGTTTTCTGTAACATAGTAGAACATTATCTCAAAAAGCAAGCGAAGTCACAAGTAATAATTAGAAACATCTAGTTACTTTATCTCTACATCTTCTACCTTGACTGATCCATCTTCAAACACATACCCTATTGCAAATCTGGGGGCCTGCGGGTTTCTATCTTTGGTAACAGCTCCAACAGTAACCATAGCCAGATTAGTTTCTGGTTCACTGTATTCACTAAAATAATGTATATCCCCGGCAAAAACCTTTTTTACTCCAGCTTCTTTCAGTTGGAAAATTAAACTTTTTGACTGCTGTTTTACTTGGCTATCCAATTTACCCATCACATGATCTGATGAGGGATGAAATAAAGGCTCATGCAGAAAAACAAAGATTCCTTTAGTTTGATCTTGCTTTGCTTTTTCCAGAGTCTGGGTAATCCATTTTAACTGTTCCTCTGTCAATCCTTTATAGTCATCGCTATTATCCAAAAGTAAAAAAGAAAAATTATTAAAGGTAAAAGATTGAAAGTTAGGCCCAAACACTTCTTTAAAATTAGAAATAGCTGGCAGAGACCGATTTCTTGCATCCCACAGATCATGATCACCAGGAACAAGAAAATATCGCAAACTAGCTAAATCAAACTTATTTTTGGCAGATTTTAGCTCATCAATTGTGCCAACATCAGTATAATCACCGAGGCCAATGATAAAGGCTAAATCTGAATGAAGCTGTTTAGCTTGATTGATCGCTTTTTGTAAATCAACATTGTCATTATGAGAATCAGCGACCATTAGAAAGCTAAAAAGCACAGATCCCACTGATGAGGTGCTGGCTGATTGAGAACTACCCTCAGTTTTCTGGCCTAAGACTCCCTTGGTAATTTTGGTTGAAACTGTGGAAAATATTGCCAAAAATTGCTGTGGTGTTTTTGCCTTTATTAAATTAGAAACTAGGGCTTGAGGATCTAATTTTAAAGGATCTAAGCTGGAAAAGTGTTTATAAGCTGAATAGACACCACCTAACAGCACAGCAAACATAATCATGCTCAAAATAACTCTAAAGGTAACAAACACTATATTATTAGATCGTCTTTGTTTGTATCTTCTAAACATTTTACATCCTGTCCGGGGCAGATACTCCCAATAATGTTAAGGTATTAGATAAAGTGATTTTTGCCGCTTGCACTAGAGCAATCCTAGCACCTTTTAACTGCTCATTTTCAGCCTGCAGCACCTGGCAATTCTCATAAAATTTATGGAAATGATCAGCTAAATTTATGGCATATTCGGTTAATTGATGAACCTGCAAATTCAAAGCCAATTCTGCCAGTAAATCTGGAAAAATGAGCAGCTGTTTGATCAAATTTATTTCATCTGGATGCTTCAACTGAATATAATCCACTGCCTGATTGTTAAGCCTTGACTCTTGAGCTTTACTCAAAATGTTTGCCATCCTGGCATAGGCATACTGAACATAAAAAACCGGATTTTTGCTTGACTGTTGCTTTAATAGCTCCAAGTCAAAATCCATATGAGTTTGGGGAGCAAACCTCAAGAGATAAAACCTGAAAGCATCTTTTCCTACCTCATTCAAAACTTCTTGGGCGGTAATAAAATCACCAGCCCGCTTACTCATTTTTACTATCTCGTTACCTCTTTTAACTCTTACATATTGATATAGTACAATTTTCAATTTGCCAGGATCAAACCCTAAAGCTTTCATTGCTGCCTGAAGCCTGGGAACATGCCCATGATGATTACTGCCAAAGATATCTATAATCGGATCTGCACCTGATTCAAACTTCTGTTTATGATAAACGATATCCGCTGTAAAATAAGTATATTCTCCGTTCGATTTTTGAATAACAGTTTCCCGGTCTTTTAAGAATTCATCACTGGGGGCAAGCCAAAGAGCATGATCTTTTTCTTTGACGACCCCAGCTTCTTTAAGCTTCCCAATCACGTCTGGCGCCTCTTTTCGAAGCTGGGATTCATGAACTACTAGATCAAACTTAACCCCCATGGCATGAGCATCAGCCATGATTTCTTCATGCATTATCTCAACTGCCAGCCTACCTATTTCTTCATCTGACTTATCTTCTAAATCACCTTCTAAATTACTAGCCAACTCATTAACATACTCGCCCTGATATTGATTTTCCTGAGCCAAATTCCCCTGTACTTTTGCCCTAATGGTAGCTCCTAAAGCTTTAACCTGTTCTCCAACATCATTATCTATAAACTCTCTTAAAACATCATAACCTTGAGACGTTAAGATATTACCAATGACGTCTCCTAACGGACCGCTTCTGGCATTGCCAATATGCAAAGGTCCGGTGGGGTTAGCGGAAATAAATTCTATTCTGGATTTTTTTCCTTTGTTAATTTCTGATTTACCATATTGGTCACCACTTTCTAAAATCTCTTTTATATCTTTTGCTAAACTTTCCGGTTTTACAAAAAAGTTTATAAATCCACTACCAGCTACTTCTACTTTTTCCAGACATTTTTTACTCGACTCTAAACTGTTGATTTTAGATACTATCTCTCTAGCAATTTCCGGTGCCGACTGCTTGTTAGAACCTTGTCTTAGTTTAGCAAGTTGCAAAGCCAAATTCGTACTATAGTCCCCAAAGGCTGGGTTTTTTGAAATAGATAAAACTATACCATCCGTGAAAAAACCTAACTCCTCTACTACCTTTTTTACATCCTCTAAAATTGCTATTTTTAACATAATTTAATAATACCATAACCTGACTTAAGTCACGAGTTAACTACTCTACTGTGACGGGTTAATCCAATGAGCAATCCAGCAACTATTAAATAATATCCGACCCAAACAATCCACATTTGCTCTCCCACATATTGCCAAGAAAAAGATGAAGAGGCAAAAAATTGGACTATATAAATAAAATAGGTTAAAAAGGCTGACACTGCTAAAGATATTAGCAATGCCAAGCCACTCCCTAAAAAACCAACCATTAACATTACCCCACCCAAAACCATAATAAATGGTATGGTCCAAAGTATAAACACATTAGTTACAAGACCCACCAGAGAAATTTGGTGAAAATTTTGAGCATTATGGGTGTCACCATTACTTGTGCGGCTAAACTAACTGCCAAATCTTGACTGATAATAGGTATGGCCTTAAATAGTTTAACCAAAATTGGTGCTACGACTATTACCCCAAACGTCGCTAATACAGATAGCTGAAAGGATATATCAGTAATCCAGCTAGGATTAAAGAGTAACATTAGGCCGGCAGTAATTACTAAAACCCATGCTCTATCTCTTTCCCTGCCAGAAAACTGCGCCAGCGAAGCCAAAGAAAACATAATAGCTGCCGGTAAAATCGGCACTTGCACACCAGTTAACAAAGTATAAAAGATGGCTGCTATTAGTCCAAGAGCCACCGCGTTTTTACGCTTTATTAAACCTGATAAACTTAAGAAAAACCCAGCCACCATACTTAAATTCTGGCCCGAGGCTACAATAATATGCAGAGTGGAGGTATCTCTTAAAGCTAGTTTGAGCCGGCCAGGTAGATTTTTAGTCTGGCCCAGCAGTATTCCTGAAAGAAGTTCTGCTTGCGGAGAAGGTAACAATTGATTTATCTTCTGATCTAGTAGTTGTCTTTGTGACTTAAACAGATCGATTTTTAAATCCCAACCTCCTTGTTCATATCTCAGAAAATAAATTAAAAGATATAAAATAATAGCTAATACGATTGGTAAATATTTAAAATTTGTCATTCTGAGTGAAACGAAGAATATAACTTGATGTTATACCCTTCGCTACGCTCAGGGTGACAAACTAGTAAGTAACTATTTGATCCTTAATTTTCTCAAACACAGCTTTACTAACGATCTTTTTAGCAGTTAACTCCTCTATGGCTTGATAAGGTCTGTCGGAAATTATCTTTGAGGCAGTCACCGGACCAATTCCTGGCAGAGCTTCCAACTCTGCTTGTGAAGAAGTATTGATGTTTACTTTAACCTGATTACTTGCTCCAGCCACAGTACTTCTCGGCGCAAAACTCCCACTGGTATCGCCTTCAGCAGGCACATAAACTTTACTGCCATCTGCTAACTTTTGTGCCAAGTTGAGCGATTTTGATATGTATTCCTTGTTTGCCAAATCTGAAAACCCGCCAGAGGCAGCAATAGCATCCTCTAGCCTTGCACCCTCAGACAGTTTATATACTCCAGGTCTATTAACTGCACCTGATACATCAACCGAAATCGTTTTTTGAGAGTTAACTAGACTTTCTTTAGGGAAAGCTTGTCCTGAGCTCGAAGGATTTGGTTTACTTTTGTTTAAGCCGGTGGCAAATATCCCACCAATAATTAAAACAATTCCGACTGTACTAAGGGCTAAGGGTAATTTAAATTTTTCTAGTAAGTCCTTATACATTTCTTCTAGTTAACATCTTACGATAGACTTTTATCCAATCTTTGTAAGCCGTATAAAGATGTTCCATACCTCTTTGTTTCATTTCTTTATTGACCACTCCTCCAGCATGGGGGTATTTATGCAGCTTGGGATGAATGGAAGAAAAACCATGAGCATAGTGTACCAACTCATGACCAATAGTTTGATCAACTACTGCCTGAGGGATAGATTCATCCTTAAACAGAGCACTAATAATGATATGGGTATCTTTAGTTTTTCGGTTTAGCCTGATTGAACCAAGCCTGTATTTGGCATATCGTCCAAATTTTATATATACTTTGTTTTTTTGGACCACATCAGAAAAATGCGTTGACCAGATAAAATCTAATCTTGATAAAAGCCAAATGTCATTTCTCATAGTATCCCCATCATGTAAAATTTTCTCTAAGTTGTCAACAAAATAACTTAATTATAAACTCTCATTGATCATAAACCAATCAAAAATAAGATCGTTTGCCACCACTTGCGGAGCAGAGACTGTAAACTTTTTCCCTTCCAACTTGTCTGTTACAGCCAATACTAAATTAGTTTCTGAAGTGGGAGTGATCAGGATTCTGGCGTTCGGACTAACTCTAGAATTTTCTATTTCAACTGATTTAGTTCCAGATGCAATCTTGCCACTGCCCGAGATTTTGCCTGCTACCACTTTAAATTCTGCTACGGTCACACTTTGGGCTCTTAAGTTTCCTTCTTTATCAATAGTGACCTTACCATTAAGGATATCTAGACCTTTGGCTAAAAGAGACTTTTGCAGATAAAGAATACCAATCACATTAATCTCTGATCCATTTTCAATTGACAAAGCCCCATCAATTGTCAAATCTCCGGCTATGAAGGTACTAGCAAGAGTGGTTTTTCCAAATACATTAAGATTGCCAGAGATTTTACTATCTATGGCTGTAAATAATTTATCAGAGGACAAGGTATCTGTCACTTTAAGGTTGGCCAAAGAGGCAGATTGGCTGGCTATAAGAATATCTGGAGGGGTTAAATTTAATTTGGCAAAGGCACTTTGACTGGCTTCTGGGCTGGCAGTGGTTTTTGATGAATCATTGGTGAGTAAAGCTACACTAGCAGAAGGTGTGCTTGTTTGCTGGTTCGCCAGTTGTGCAGATATAGTAGCAGATGGTGTAGGTTCTGGATTTTTAGAGTTATCCTTGATTTGTTCCAAATTAGCTATTCTTTCCTCTAAAGAGGCAATCTTCCCTGCTAGATTGTATGTGGTATTGGTGACAGTTTGGGTAGAAGACTCTGAAGAATTATCATTTGGATTCTTATTTAGTGACAAGTAAGAGTTGTTAGCAGATAATTGTCCAGCGGCTCTGGAAACTGCAGAATCAAGTTCAATTGAGCTAACTTTAATTTTAGGTATTAGTAAATTACCTGCCTGGTCTAAACTTAAAGATGCAAAAAAGTTTGAAGGATCGGCATATGAAACTTTAATAAAGGTTAAAATCCTACCAATATTAGCCCTGATGCTTATTACATGCGAAGTTTCCTGCGCAGAAACTGAAGCATCTTTAGATAAACTGTCAAATGGCTCAAGCGCCTGACCAATAACCACTCCAGGTTTGGTGGCCTTCATAGCCACACCTGGAATTGATGAAGATGTTAGGTAATCACCAATAGCAATCGGTCCGTTTTCATCTGAAACACTAACTGGCGCTCTTCCTGCCAAAGCGACTGGTTTTTGGACTGCTTTAGAATCATAAGCCAATACCAATCCTGGTTTAGTAGATATTACTCCAAACAAATTGTTTCCTGAGCCCTGCGTAGCCCTTTGTAAGATATAACCTTTTGCATTGCCACCCTCATAAGTTAGTTCAACAACATTAGCCTCCTCGACATCTACTTTAACCGGATACATTTCAGCTAAATCTGCTGGGGATGAAAAAATACCTGAATCAGAATAGACAGAACCATCAGCAGTGATTTTAAATTTAACAGTGTTTTCGCCTGAACCATTAGTGGTATTTGATTCAATGGAGAATACTGGCTGGGTAGAAAGTGACTGCTCAGTATCAATATACAAAGACGGATTACTACTGGAGGCACCCTGAGAAATCACCAGTTTACCGGCAGTTGGTATGGTTGTGCCAATCCCAACATTACCGTTATCAAATATAGCAGCAAAGTTATTATCTGCTCCTTTTGCTGAAGAATAAATTCCGATGGCAAAAGTTGAAGCTACACCGGTATTTTCTCCAAAGGCTGTAAAATATCCACCATAACTTTTTTGTTCTCCTCCAAATGAGGAAGCTGGGATACTGGCGGAGCTTTTTATTCCAAACAGGTTAGTTTCTCCATTAGTAAAGCTACCTAAAAGATTAGCACTAAAAGTTGCCGGGCTAAAAGAGCCTGATGATGTAGTTGAATTGTTATATGCTTGAGTTAATCCTCCATTAAAACTTTGAGGAGCCAGCCAGCTATTACCATGGTCCAGGCTTAAAGAAAGCGTCACTGTTTTATCAGTTGTGGATATACTGATTGTTCCATCAGAATTGGTTACTGCTGAAATAGTGGAAGATGAGGTAGTTAAACAAGTTGCACAGCTAATTTGACCATTGGCAGAACTGATGGTTATTGGAGAAGCTGCTGAGTTAATGACTAAACCAGTTGGATTGGAATAAGTAACCGGTTGAGTAACTAATGACAGAGAGGCGGCTGGTGTAGACAGCAGCTGTGTTTGAATACCAAGAACGCCTTTTTGCATAGATTCTAAATTTTTGCTAAGAGCTTCGATCATTTTTAAAGGCTCTTTAAGTTTTCCATCCTGAAAGTCCAAGTACGATTTAATAAAAAAAACTGCAGCTAAAATTAGTAATGCCAATGTAGTGGATGATATTATCCCAAACCAAAAACGAGAAAAGTTATGAAATCTGGCTTCAGAGTTAGGAACTTGTTTGGCTAACTGGAACTGTTCTTTATCCCTTATCTGAGATTGTTGTATACCTAGTTCTTTCTGAAGACGGCTGATCTCTACCCTGGTGAATCGTCTAGCTCCTCCCTTAGTTCTTTTGCTGTCTATAAATCCTCCTTTATCCCAATTTCTGATTGTATCTTTGGAAACATTAAGAGCCTGTGCAGCTTGAGATACACTTAAGAGTCCCTTTCTAGGAGTGCTAATTGGATGGATTTCCTTTTTTAAGCTCAAAAGCTCTGCTGTACTATATCTCCTTGCCCCTCCAAATGTCCTAGCTGGTATTAATCTTCCCTGCTTTTCCCAATTACGTAGTGTATCTGGAGAAATTTGCAAAAATTTAGCTGCTTTAGAAATAGAGATAAACTTTTTATCTGAAAGTTGTTTATTAATTTTGGGTAGGATTATTTTAGCCATAAATCTTATGAAAAAGTTAGGAAAAAGTTAGGACATACATATCCACTAAAACATAAAGAAAATTATTTGTCAAGACATTATTTATAAAAAAGAATTAAAAAATTAAAGTCGTTTAAGAGTTGGAGGGATAATTATTTTTTACTTAGTAAGCTAAATGTTTTTATAAGAAATCTATTTATCATCTGGTAATGGCTGTACTATAATTTTTAAATAAAATATTAAAACAAAACAAAAGAGTTTTCCTGTTATAAATTTATTAATTCTTGAAAATTTTTTTTCTGTTAAATACCTTGACAGGGCAGTCTAAAATCTAATAAAAAAAATTTAGCAAATTTATCTTTTAATTGCTAATTCAATAGATAGCATAGTTAATGAGCCTAAACAGAAAAAATCGTATTTAAAAACTTATAAATTAGACAAACTAAAAATTATCAACTATCAAAATTGTTTGCTAAATTACTATGTTAATTATCTTACCGGGAATATACACGATCCTTTTCACTGCTTTTTTGTCTAAAAATTTCTTAAGTTTAGAAGATTCTTTTGCCATTTTTTCAATGACGCTTCTATTATTTAATAGATCATAATTAATCAAAAGTACGTCCCTAACTTTTCCATTGACCTGTATTGGTAGGGAAACTGATTGTTCTTGCAAATATTCATTATCAAACGTAGGCCAAGACTGCTGATGTATGGACCAATTCTGTTTATCCTGAGCAGAATGGTCAAACCGTTCGAAGGACCATAACTCTTCGGTAACGTGCGGAGCAAAGGGAGCCAATAGTAGAAGTAAGGTTTTATATTCTTCTTTGGAAATTTTTTCTTTTCTTGAAAGATAATTTAACCATTCCATAAGGGAAGCTATGGGGGTGTTAAATTTTAAGTGTTCTATATCTTCTCCTACCTTTTTAATAGTTTTGTGCATAATTTTGAGGTCATCATTGCTGCTCACGGTAACTTGATCCACCTTCTCCTGTAACAGCCAGACTCTTTGTAGAAAATGATAAACCCCTCCAATTCCGCCTGGGTTCCATGGAGCAACAATATCGTAAGGACCGATGAAAGCAAGATACATCCTAACTGCATCTGCACCATAGTTTTTAACCTGCTCATCTGGGTTGACCACATTCCCCCGGGATTTGCTCATCCTAGCTCCATCTGGACCCAAAATAACTCCATGATTAAACCTTTTTAAAGCATATTCATCATTTTGGGTTAAACCGATATCATAAAAAAACTTAGTAAAGAACCTGGAATACATAGTATGTCCTAAAGTATGTTCAGCTCCACCAAAATAGATATCAATTGGGATCCATTTTTTTGCTAAAGCTTTATCAAATATATGGTCAGGGTTTTTCGGACTTAAGAATCTATAAAAATACCAGGAGTTATCTACAAACCCATCCATGGTCTCTGGTTCCCTTTGGGCATCACCATTGCATTTTGGGCACTTAACCTTCATCCATTGCTGTGCGGTTGCCAAAGGTGGCCTTCCTTTAGGCCTATGGTCAACCTCATAAGGAAGCTCCACTGGTAAATCTTCATACGGAACTGGCACTGGCCCACAACTGGGGCAATTTATTATCGGAATAGGCGTTCCCCAATATCTTTGCCTGGAAATTGACCAGTCATGAAGATGATAAGTGACTGTCCTCTTGCCGTAGCCTTTTTCTTCCATATACTTCATGATCTTTTTTGTGGCTTCATGGATATCTAAACCATCCAGGAAACTTGAATTAATCATCACTCCTTCTTCCTCTTGAACTTGTTCTATTCTAGTTATGGGTGAGCTGTCACCGTCTTTTCCAACCACAACTCTGATAATTTCGAGGTCAAACTTGGTTGCAAACTCAAAATCTCTTTTATCGTGACCTGGAACACCAACCAATGCACCAGTTCCAAATCCCATTAAGACAAAATCAGAAATCCAAATTGGCATTTTGTAACCTGTCAAATCATTTATTGCGTAAGAGCCAGTGAATTCCCCAGTTTTTTCTCTATTTTCCTGTCTCTCCAACTGGCTTTTCTTACCTGCCTGCTTCACATACTCATCTATAGCTTGCTTTTGATCCTTCTTAGTTATCTTTGGCACTAAAGGGTGTTCAGGTGCTAGTGCAATAAAAGTAGCTCCGAAATTAGTATCCGGTCTAGTGGTAAAAACCTCAACTTTTTCACTCGTTGCTTCAATTTTATAAGAAATATTTATTCCTTCTTTTTTACCAATCCAGTCATT
>OBEQ010403325.1_pt1 | contig 10218 bp, 7 predicted proteins | sample 1670901 | NCBI WGS metagenome assembly OBEQ01 (sample SAMEA104232315, study PRJEB22302) | groundwater metagenome | biome: forest; feature: aquifer; material: groundwater | place: USA | collected 2011-08-07 | depth 5.4 m | reverse complement strand
GTTCGAGACGATCCGCCGTGTCACCCTGAGGGATCCCGCATCTTTCGCAAAAGTGCGGGATCGTCTCGAAGGGCGACCGGCGGATCCCTCACCATGACAACCGGGGCCCCTCAGGATGACATGCTTCACTGCCCCTTTTCCTCTTTCACTTCCGATGCCTTTTCTTCAGGCTGCTCCTCCGTCTTCACTTCAGGCTTCGCTACCGCCACGGCAAACTCTTCATCCGTCGTGAATCGCTCGCTGAGGCGGGCGGATTTGCCGCTGCGGCCGCGGAGGAAGTTGAGCTTGGCACGGCGCACTTTCGCGATCTTCTTCACATCGATTTTTTCGATGGTCGTCGCGAGCATCGGGAAAACTTTCTCGACGCCGATCCCCGACATGATCCGCCGCACCGTGAAGGATGCGTCCGTGGGAACATGCCCGCGGTGGACGGAGATCACGAGACCCTCGAAGACCTGAATGCGCTCTTTGCCTCCCTCCTGGATCCGCTCGTGGACGCGCACGGTGTACCCTGGCAGAACCTCGGGGATATTTCGCTTAAAAGCGGCCGCCTGGGCGTGAAGAACGGGGGAAGGCATGGGGATGTGGAAATACTACAGCTGAGTTTTAGCTGTGTCAAAGCCCTTTATCACATCATTTCGCCGTCGCCTCCTCGATTTGCTTCTGCATGTTGTTGAGGACGATCAAGTGTCGGGGATCGTTGAGGATCTCCAGGACGAAGCGGTCTTTAAGGCTGAGACGATACAGGAAATCCGCCTCGGGGAAGATCGAATACTTCACGTATTTGAGCGCGGGGTCTTGTGCGAGCAGAGCTTCGAGCACTTCTTTCTTCACGTCGCCCACAAGCAGTAGATCCACCTTGCTCTCCGTGCCGCAGAAGCTGCCGGCAAGCAGCACCAGTTTCACGTTCGGGAGCGTTCGGAGGCTCGCGACAAACGGGCTCTCCCCTTGGACGGCCTTCGAAAAGAGACTGCGAAGGTCATTGTAGAGGACGAATTCAGCATCGACACGGTAGTATTTCTTTCGGTTCTTGTGCCTTGCTTTCACAAGCCCCACCCGTCGCAGGTTCTCCAGTTCTCTGCGGATCGAGTTGATTTGCTCATTGAGGAGGCGCGTCAGTTCTCGAATGAAGTACTCCTCTTCCGGGTGAAGCAGGAACGTCGACAGTAACTTCACGCGTGTCTGTGAACTGAAAAGCGCTTTGAGGATCGAAGCGGTCGACATGTTCACAAACAGTACTCATGAACACCTCGGTAGTGCAAGAAAAGTGCTCAACTGAGAGTTCAAATAAGTAGAACATTAAAAGTGGCTAAATCAAGAGAAAAACTCAATACATACCCTATACATCAAATCATCTATTGAACACAATTTATACTCACATTGGCCTCCGTTTCATGGTGTAAGCACATTCCCCGTCAATCCGAACGGAGGCTTAAGGAATTGCCCGAAACAGGGAAAAATGATACTATTATCCGAATGTCTAGACACATATCGCTCATCGGTTTCGGGGCTCTCTGTCTGCTCGCTTTTTGCGGATTCTCTGAGCTGGGCTTGCTCATTCCCGTTGCCCATGCCGCCCCCGTCTTTCCCGCCGGAACGGAAGAAACGATTGCGGACATGGCCGGAAAAGCCATTCTCGTCCTCAACCTCCTCACGTGGATCGTGTTCGTCATGCTGAATTTCCTCCTCGATCCGCAGTTTATCTTCGGAAACGGAGGCAACCTGATGACGATCCTCAACGAAATCTGGCAGCTCGCGCGCGACCTCATGAACGTAATCTTCGCGGTCATGCTGATTGGCGCCGCCATCTACACCATCGTGACGTCGAAGAAGGAATTTTTGAGCCAGTACGGGCCAAAATTCATCACGGCGGTCATCCTCGTCAACTTCTCCTGGTTCCTGCCCCGGGTCGCGATCGACATCGCGAACGTCGGCGCGTCGGCGGTGTATGGGATTCCCTCGTATCTGAATAACAATCCAGCGGCACAGTGCCGTGTCTCGCGCACGCATCCCCCCATGCAAGTCCCCGCTGGATGCACTGCAGTCCCAACCGATGCCACGCGCTCGCTCTGTCCCTGCATGGCCGTGACCGATGCCCAATTCTTCCTCTCGGAGCGGGATGCGGGATGGTACGCGGCGAGCGGCTACAAGTGCGCGCTCCGTACCATGCTCTGTTACCGTGAGGAGGCCCTCAATCTCAACACACTCGCACCGCATTCGGCGGTGCTCAACGGGCTCGTTGTCAATCATGCACGCCTCGGCATACTCGCGACGGTGCCAACGCGGCCACCGGGCGTGGGAGGCGGTGAAACGAGCCGCATGATCTCGGACCTCGTCCGCGTGATGATTGTCCTTCTCATCCACGTCGCCCTCGTCTTTCCGCTGCTCGCGATGATGGTCGCCTTCTTCATCCGCATTCCGGTGCTGTGGATCACGATGGCCTTCATGCCCTTCTACTTCCTCGACTTCCTGCTCGGTGGACAGCTGGAGCAATTCACACAGGGCTACGGAAAGAAGATTCTCACAACTTTCATCAAAGCTGCGTTCCTCCCGCTCCTCGTTGCGGTCCCCTTCTCGATCGGCTTTCTCATGCTCAATGCAGGATCGCAACTCACGGGGGGTTCGCTGGCGGGCATCCCCATCCGCATCTTCGATCAGATCAATAATTTCTGGCAGCTCCTGTGGCTCTTCATGAGTCTCGGCGTCATCTGGGTCGGCGTCTTCGCCGTGCTCAAGGGCGACGATATCTTGAGCACCGGCGCACAGAGCATCAAGGGCTTCGGGGAAACCCTCGGCAAGATCGCCCTCAAGGCCCCGCTCGCAGCTCCCATTCTTCCAGGTTCATCATTGTCTATTGCAGGGGCTCTCAGAATGCCACATGATGTTCATAGTTTGATCAGTAGTGGAAGAGTTCCTGATAAAGCAGCATTTGATCGCTTGCTTCATCCGGGCGCTACTACTCCTACACCTGATGCGACAAAAGCAGTTGAGCGAATACGTAAAGATGGAACTGAGAGAGACATGCGCAATGCAGCTAATGAACTTCATAAGGCTGCTGAGGCCGGAGGCCTAAATGCAAAACTTCTACAAGACATTTCAAATAGGCTATCAAAGGCAAGTGGCATGACTATCACGAGCGATAACATTGAAACAAGACTTGAAGATTTACGGCGTGCTGGCCTCACACTAGGAATGGATGAAGCTCAATTCAATCGACTTCGCGACAGAGTCCTGCAATTCCGAAAAGATCAAGCCGATGCAAAAGCGAAAGAGGAAAAGAAGAAATAAAAAATAATAATAGTCCATGCCCCCTCCTGAAACCCCCCAAGAACAGGCGAAGAAAAAAGCGGAAGCAGACAATGTTGCCAGCTTGGTCGGTGGTGCGCTCAATCCGCTCAATGTCCTCCCGCAGGCCTTCCCCGAGGCACGTGCAAAGATATTGGAAGGCTTCCAAAAACAACGCATGCAGCTGAGTCCGCAGGTAGCGAAGAACTACACAAATTTCTTTCAGCAAAGCATGTCGACGCTCCAGCAGAACCCGCAGGATCAACAGGAGCTTGCGATGCGATTGATCACGGGACAACTCCAGAGTATTCAAACGATGACGCGACAGAATGCTCAAATCTTGCGTGGGACGACGGCTCCTGGAACGCCCGGCGCAACCGGTGGTCAGGGTGTGGAAAGCATATTAACCTCGAGCTTCAGTACTCAAAGTCGGGACATCGAAGCGATCATCAATGCCCTCTGCGCGGACCCGCCCGCTGCCCCCGGGATTCCCTGGCAGCAAGGAGACAGGATCGAGCGGGCGAGCGGCGGCGCCGAGCGATACCTGGAGGTCATCTACAATGGCACCGCCTTCAGGATGGACTTTGCAAAAATTCAGCAGGACATCAAGTTCGCCCAGAGCCTGCTGCCGCTCGCACAAGGGAATGCCCAGGTGACGGGTGCGTTGCAAACACTTTTGCAGCGACTCGATGCGTACGCGCAGCAAGCGCCCGGCGGCGTGTACGCCCAGCACTATCAATTCATGGCAAGCAACCTCCAGGGCAGAGTGCCGGGATCCGTCACGCCGCAAACTCTCCTCATGAACCCGCAACTTCGGGACATGGCGCAGCGCGATCGGACGTCCGAGGGCTTGGCGTTTGCCGGGAAGGCCGCTGGATTCCTCGCTCTCGGTGCCCTCGCACTTGTCGACACCACCATCGCACTCCTGAATGGCCGCGTGCCGACGGTCGGGCCGATCGCGGGAATAGCGGCGTGGCTCATTGCCGATAGCAAGGCACGCAATAGACTTCTTCGCGGAGAACCTCTTGCGATCGCAAATGAAATCGGTGCCGTTCTCATGGCACTCGATGCGCCTGTACTCGGCGCGAATACCTCCCTCGCCTCCCGCTACGAGCTCTTTCGACATGCGCAATGGGAAACCGTCTTGGAGGAGTTGATGAGAAATTCCAAAGGACGCTGGATAGAGAAGCTCGAGAAACTCCGCAAGCAGGAAGGACGACAGCGGGGAACGCAAGAATTCATCACAGACTTGGGGGCATCGGCCGGCTCTCCTGTCCACAGTCACCTTCTTCGGATGATCGATGCACAAACCGATCCGCGTAATCCCATTACGGACTTTGATCGACTCCTCAACATCATCTGCGGCAAGAGCAGAAATTCACAGACAGGACTCATTGATTGCGTCCGGAGACGGAGGACGAGCACACCATGAACGAAGGACGATTGTCCCTTCGCCATGATGCCGCACCGGCGGAGCAGTGCTGCTGAGTTCATATACCCCAGACGCATCCCCTCCGTGGGTGCGGGGCATAGGGATCGTCCTCCACTATTCTTTTTTCTTAAATTCTCTCAAAAATACTTCCATCACATCCCCCTCCAGCACGGGGACGCTCGTTTCGACGCGCATGCCGCACTCGGTCCCCTCCTTCGCTTCCTTGATGTCTTTGTCGACTTTGCGCAGCGACGTGATCCGACCCTGGCCGACGATCTCGTCTCCTCTTTGAAGGCGGAACTGCACCCGCTTCACGACACCGTCGGTCACAACACCGCCCACGATCTGCTCGTTTTTCTTCGTCAGGAACACCGCCTTCACCTGGAGGTGCCCGAGAACTTTCTCCTCCTCTTCGGGTTCGAGGAGTCCGAGGAGCAGTCCTGCCATATCCTCGAGGAGTTTGTAGATGATGTCGTACGGGCGGATCTGCACGCCCTCGCGTTCGGCGGTGTTCTGAACGGCGGCGGGCACCGGGGCGCGGAACGCGATGACGAGGGCATCGCTCGCGGAGGCCATCATCACATCGCTTTCGGTGACCGCTCCGATTGCGCCGTGAATCACCTTCACCTGGACCTGCGCGGTCGCCTGCTTCTCGAGCGAGGTCTGGATCGCCTCGAGCGAGCCCTGGGCATCCGCTTTGAGGACGATCTTGAGCTGCGCGGTCTTGCCCTCGGTCAAGCGACTCACGAAATCGGCGAATCCCCGACGAGGCTTCTGCCCGACTTCTCCGATGAGCTCTTTGAGGAGATCGCGCGCCTCGCGTTCGGACCCGACGACCTGGACGACATCTCCCACGTGGGGAACGGCATCAAAACCCGACACCCGTACCGCACCCGACGGGAGCACTTCTTCCAGGCGCGCGCCTGCGGCATCAACCATCGCCCGCACTTTTCCGACCGTCCGACCGCAGATGAACGCGTCGCCGACCTTGAGTGTCCCCGCATTGACGACGACTGTCGCGAGCGACCCGTGCGACGGATCGAGGTGACTTTCGATGACGGTCGCAACCGCCGGGCGCTTCGGATTCGCCCGAAGGTCCTCCATCTCCGCGATGAGGAGCACGTGCTCGAGCAATTCATTGATCCCCTGCTTCGTGACGGCCGACGTCGCGACCATGGGGGTTTTGCCTCCCCACTCTTCTGGCTGGAGCTCGTATTTGGCGAGTTCCCCTTTCACCCGATCGAGATCGGCATTCGGGCGATCGACCTTATTGAGCGCGACGATGATCGGAACTCCCGCCTCTTGCGCGTGATGGATCGCCTCGATCGTCGTCTCCTTCGGCCCTTCCTCGGCCGAGACGACGAGGATGGCGATGTCGGTCACTTGCGCCCCGCGCGCGCGCATCGCCGTGAACGCTTCATGGCCGGGGGTGTCGAGGAACGTAATTGGCTTTCCGTTATGGACGACCTGGTACGCACCGATGTGTTGTGTGATCCCCCCCGCCTCCCCCGCGACGACGTTCGTCTTGCGGATCGCGTCAAGGATGGAGGTCTTTCCGTGATCGACGTGTCCCATCACGACGACGATCGGCGGACGCGGAACCAGATTCTCCGGCTCGTCTTTCAGAAGCTCCTCCAAGTTCTTGCTCAGGAGATGCTCGATCTGCGCTCCGCCCTGCTCCTTCGCGACGTTGACCCCGAGCTCCGCCGCCACGATCGCCGCCGTGTCGTAATCAATCGACTGCGTGATCGTCGCGAGCACGCCGTTTTTCATGAGGGCTTGGATCACGCGCGGCACTTGCACACCCGTCTTCTCGGCGAACTCTTTGACGGAAATCTGGTCGGGGAGCCACACGACTCCCTCTTTCTTCTTGATCTGCTCCTGCTCGGCCGCGGGTGCGCCGGGACTGTGACGGCGCGGGCGAGCCTGGATCAGCTTCTGCTCCCGTGCTCGCTCTTCCTTCTCCTCCTTACTGACGGTTTTGAGCTGCGCGGTTTGCTTCGCGATCGCCTCCTTCGACACGTCCTCGAGCGTGAGTTTGCGAAGGACATGGAGACTCTCAGGTTTCTGCTCGGCCGTGACAGTCGGAGCTGGTGCAATTGCATCCTCGGGTGCTGCAGCCGCCTCTGAGGGGGTGTTCTCTTCCTTTTCTTCTTCCTCACTGAGGGCGCCCAGATTCTCCAGATCCACCGCGAGATTGTGCTTGCGCGCGACGTACCGGATGATGCCGTGCGCAAGATTTTCGGGGATTTCGCGGTCCGTCGGCTTCACCCCGAAATCCACACTGAGCAACTCCTTACGAAGCTGCTGCCCAGTCATACCCAATGCTTTTGCCACCTGTACAAGGCGCATGGAGATTCAGGGAAGCCAAAAATCAACGCTCAGATAGTATCACAGCATAGTCGCAAAATGAAGGAAGATCCCGGGCGCCTCTACTTCGTCAACTCTTCAATGATATCCCCCTCATCCTTCTGCGCTGACGGTGCCAAATCTTGGACGACGTCCTTCGACTCCTTCTGCTTGGGGGCCACTGGCGTCTTCGATTGCTTCGGGGCTTTGGACTGCTCTTTTGTTACGGGGAGTCCTTGCGGGCGTTCGATCATCATCGCATCTTCTTTTTTCCATCGATCGATCGTGTCCTTGAGGGTCTTCACGCACTCGAGAACCTGCAGTTGAAAATTGTCGAAACGGGGAATGCGAAATCCCGAGGCACGGGCGTGGCCGCCTCCCCCGAACGTTTGGGCGGCGAGTCTGCTGACATCGACCGCCGCGGACGACCGCATGCTCGCTTTGAGTCCCCCTTCCTCGACCTCCGTGAAGAGGATGTAGATATCGGCGTCGGGGATCGTTGAAATGAGTTCGTCGAGAATGCCGTGGGTCTCTTTGCTGGAGGCATCCATCTCCGCGAGATCTTCTTTACTGATCGCAGACCACACGATGCGCGCTGCGGGATCGACCTGGATATGATTGAGTGCGCGACCCCAGATCCTTAGTGTCGAGAGGGGCTTCGTTTTGTAGATGTGCTGAATAATTTCCTGCTGGCGCGCGCCGCGCTCCAGGAGCTCCGCCGCGACCTCGAGCGAGCGCGGGGTCGTGTTCGGGTTCTGGAAGCTGCGGGTATCGGTGATGAGTCCGGTGAGGAGGAGCGTCGCGATGTCAGGCGTGATCTTGTCCCGCAGCGTCGGCACCTGCAGGCAGAAGTTGTAGAGCACCTCGGTCGCGCTCGCCGCCGTCGGATCAATCAAGTGAATCTGCCCGAACTGCGTGTTACTGATATGATGGTCAATATTGAGGATCGGCACCGATGAGAAGAGATCAACGTGCTCGGTGTAGACGTGTCCGAGGAGCGCGAGGTCGGCGGTGTCGATGATGACGATCAGATCATAGCGTTGTTCCCCTTCCGCCAAGCTGATCTGCTCCGGACGGATGCGACCCTTTTTCGGAACAACGATGATGTTCACGCGATGATCCTCGACGGTGTAGCGGAGCTTATCGACCTCGACCTCCGGATCCATGCTGATCGTGATGACGAAATCCTCGTTCTCCCGGACTTCCCGCTCCAACCGCTCAAAGCCCGGGAGGAACTTGAGTGACTCGGGGAGCGTGTCGGGGCAGATGACGGTGACGTCCTTCCCAAGCGTCTGGAAGAGTTGGAAGCAGGCAAGGGCGGAGCTGAGTCCGTCCGGGTCGACGTTCGCGTGCGGGAGGACCAAGATGCGCTGATGCTTCTCGATGGCCTGGACGGCCGCTGCGATGCTGGAGGGGGAAAGACTCATGACGAATGGTTAACTTGATATTATAACATAAATTTACAAATATATCAAATATAGGTCCCGCTCTTTCTCGTTTCTCCGGCAATAAATAGGCTCAAATCGCATAAAGGGGCGTATTGAAGCACAGAGGGCCTCATTTGGCAATCATCCTCTCTCACACCCCCCGAATGATCTTCCCTTCGTATTCTTTCAGAAAACCCTTCAGATGTCGGGCACGGGTCGGATGTTGCAGCTTTCTGAGGGTTTTCTCCTCGATTTGTCTGATACGCTCACGTGTGAGACCGTAGAGCTTTGCGATTTCGTGCAGGGTCCAGTATCTCCCATCACGGAGTCCAAAGCGAAGTTCGATGATGTCGCGCTCGCGCGGCGCCAACGTCTTGAGAATGTGTTGCAGACGTTCACGAAGAAAATGCCTGTCCACCTCCTGCGAAGCATCTGGGGCATCATCTGCTAACACGTCACCCCATCCAAACTGGCTTTCCTCGTCGAAAACGGCACCGAAGGAACGCGGGGGAGCCACTGCTTCCAGTTCACGAATCTGCTGGATAGTACACGCCGCCGCTCTCGCAATTTCCTCGTGTGCCGGTTCATAACCCAATTCTCTGAAAAGTACCTCTCTGACCCTGTTCACGCGTGCATAGAGAGCATACATGTGTGCAGGAATGCCGATGAGATGGGCCTGTTCCGCGAGGGCGCGGGTAATGCTCTGGCGAATCCACCAGGTAGCATAGGTGGCAAATTTATACCCCCGACGGTACTCGTACTTATCCACGGCACGCATGAGACCGGCGTGCCCCTCACCGATAAGATCCTCGTACTTCATACCACGACCGCGGTATCGCTTCGCGATGGCTACGACGAGGCGACTGTGGCCCTCTGCCATCTTCCGTTCCTTTGTGAGATACTCCTCTTGCAGCTTAGTCGCACGCTGAACTTTTTCACAGAGCGAATGAGGAGACTCGAGCATCTCCAGCATTGCAAAACCCAACTGATCGCGAAATTCTTCGATGGAACTGTCATGCGGCATTGCTTGAAGGTCAGCGATTTGCAACAGCTGGTGACGGGTGTACAGAAGATTCTTGTACCATTCCTTCAGCACATGGCGTTTGACGGGAAATGCACGGAGCCGCGCAGCGATAAGGTCTGACCGCTGCTGTATGTTCTTCGGCAGTTCAAGCACCAACTCAGGGGGATGAGAAACAAGGAAATCCTGGAGATCGGTACGCTGTTTCTCTAGAAGTTTTCGCACCGACACATATTTTCTCGGCAACACCGCATCCCGTTCTTCTATTTCTTCGGCAGACAAATTGCGTTTCTCAAATGTTCTCTCCAAGCAGACATCTCCGGCTAAGCATTTTTCAAGAAGCTGAAGCGAACGCTGTTGCACTGTTCCAATCGTGAGCATGTTATTCGCATAATTCGCCCGAGCGGCCTCGAGCTCCTTCGCGAGGGCCAATTCCTCGTCCCTTTCGGGCACCTGGTCCCCCATTCCCAAGTCTCGGAAGAAAAGCCCGAGGGTATCGTCGGGCTCTAACTTCCTCTCGGGCCAATCCGATAAGGGCTTTCCATTCATCGTTTTCCTCGCCATAGGAAGCCCATCCTCTCGTGAACGGGGGGATGAGGTCAATGGCAAGAAATGGGGAAAGAAACTTGGGTACACACATCGTTACCACCTCAGAGACCAGCTCAAAGTCATCCTGAAAGGGGTAGGGGTACCGTGGAAGAAAG
>OBEQ012811371.1_pt1 | contig 10219 bp, 7 predicted proteins | sample 1670901 | NCBI WGS metagenome assembly OBEQ01 (sample SAMEA104232315, study PRJEB22302) | groundwater metagenome | biome: forest; feature: aquifer; material: groundwater | place: USA | collected 2011-08-07 | depth 5.4 m | reverse complement strand
GCGCGATCACGATCGCGTCGGTGTAAAAGCGAAGCTGGTTGCCGATGTTGCCGATGAAGATGAAAGCGCCGTAGCGAAACATCTCGCGTAGCCGCGCCCACCGCGCCCGCCGCCAATCGAGCGCCACTTCGCCGTCCACTCGCCGCACCATCCACCAGTTCAGCAGCAGTGAAAAAATCGTCGCCGCCAGCGTGATTCCCGCGACGGCGCGAATCGCGTAGCCCAGCCGCAGCGCCGCCACAATCATCACCGCGCGTAGAATCGTGCTGCTCATTCCCGCCAGGTTGAACAGATCGAATCTCCCCACGCTGCTGAGGTACGCGCCCAGCATGCGCGTAGGAAACGCCGCCGCCACGTTGAGCCCCAGCAGAATCACCAGCCACGTAAACAGCCGCCGCGCCTCGCCCCCCAGCTTGAAGAAGCCCGGCAACACCGGCAGGAGCACCAGCGTCAGCGCCACTACGCAGAAGCCGATTGCCACCGTGAACGCCAGCGCCGAGACCAGCGTTTCGTGCATCGCGGCGCGGTCGTTGGCGCCCTTGGACCACGCCACCGTGCGAAACAGCGCCGGGCGCATGCCCAGGTCCAGCACCCCGTAGTAGTCCACTGTCGAGGCCACCAGGATCCACAGGCCGTAATAGAAGTCCCCCAGGCCATGAATCAGCATCGGCGTCAGGATGACAGACGTCACCCCCCCCCCCCCAGCCCCAGCCAGTTGGAGAATATGCTCCGCAGCATCAGCCTGTCATCTCAGTCCCGCCGCCCGCGGGACATAAACGCGCAGAGGAATTGCGTGCCCCAGCGCGCGTTCGACTTCTTCCGTCACGTCAACGCCATATTCGCGAAGCGCTTCCAGCTTTTCCGGTGAAATCCTTCCCCCATACAGCGTCTGCGAAGGATCGACGAGGTAGAACGTTCTGTTTGCGTGGCGAAGATTCTCAGCAACCTCCGCCGCACTCTTCTTCACATAGAACGTTTCCCAGTATTCGCCGCTGCGAAACGTGTAGAACTGCATGGCCGGATATGCGGGCGCCGTGAAGACCACCTCTTGCGGCTTCCTGGAGGCCAGCTGTGGCCGAAAGTACTGGGCGATCTCTTGGTAGTAGATGCGAGGCGAAATCGTTTGCCTCACCACCAGCGCGTCTGCAAAGAGGAGCGCGCAAAGCAAAGCGGCCGCAACGCCATACCGCGCCAAAACATGGAGGCGCAAGCCGGCGAGCGCCACCACTGGATATAGAGAGTAGAGCCCGGCAAGAGCTATGAATTCCCGTGGACCGAACACATCCTTGATGAAAAAGCACGCCGCCGCACCGACAGAAAGGAGAGAAGCGACAAACAAAGCTTTTCGCCCCGCGTCTTTGACGAAGTACATCCAGCCGAGCGCAAGCAGTACCGCCAGGGCGGGATACGCTGGGTAGATGTAGCTCGCCTGCTTCACTCGGAAGAGCGAAAAGACGAAAACAGGCGAGAGCAACGAGAGGAGCACAACAGCGGTCGGGAGGTGGAAGCGTCTCCGGAGTGCCAGGAGGCCCAAGAAAAGCAGCGGGAATCCAAAGAAGCTGGCTTTAAATGCGACGGCAAAATAAAACCACCAGGGCCGGTACCACATCGCAGGGTCGTAGCCGCCTCCGGCCAAGCGGCTGGCAAAGCTGAAAAGGAAATAGGTTCCCAACCAATGTGACCAAGCTTGTGGCGTCAGCAGAAGGACTAGAATAAGGTGTGAAGCGGCCGCAAACAGAAATGAGAAAAACGCTAGGACAGATCCGACGAGAAAGACCCTCCTTCGTTCCGTCAGGACTTTCAAGCCGAGGATGGAAAAACACGCCAACGCAAAGGGCAAGACCAGCCACATCTTGGAGAGAAATCCGAAGCCAAGGGCAAACCCACAGGCGCCCGCCCAAAAGAGGCTTTCTTGAGTCATGAACTCGGCGGCGCAGAAGAGGCCGAGACAACCGAAGGCGACGACAAGTGGCTCCGGCATAACCGTCCGCGCGTAGGTCAGCGTACCCGGATTCAGCAGAAATAAGGCAAACGTGAGCGAGGCTACAGTTCGGTCCCCGACAACCAAGACCACGAATCCATAGAGAAGCAATGCAGCGATGGCCAAAACGATTACATTCATCGCCCGGAGAGCAAACTCCGTCTTGCCGAGGGCCCACACGGCCGCAGCTAGCAGAACGGGATACCCGTATGGTTTCGTGCCCGGTTTGCCCAAGGCGTCCTCGGAGACGGTCGCCAGTTGGTGGTGGTCAGAGAGAATGTTGATCGCCGATATCCCAAAGCGCCCTTCGTCGATCCCCAGCTCGGATGACCCCAATCTGAACAATGCGAAGCTGAAATAAGCAACAAAGACAAAGAGGAAAAGCCACAGTGGCGCCCTCGATGCACGGCGCGGCCGCAAAGATTCTTCTTCGCGGCCAGCCGCGGAGCCGCTATGCTGAAGTTCAGGAGCGATTTCCAGCAACTGCGACATTCAGTTTCTCCGAGTGCCTATGAGGATCAACGGTTGAACGCACCAGTTCAGGGGCACATGTGGACAGAAAAATTACCAACCACAGCAGTTTCTGGTACTGCCCAGACACAAAGAAGATGGCGACGCCGGAACCCACCAGACCCGCTTGCAGGCTCGACGCTGCCTGCCAGACAAACGGAAGCCCTGCACGAGAGGCGCGCACGCGCACGCGGCTGAGCGTGCGGTAGCTGAAAACCAGAATTCCCTGAAAGGCAAAGAGAGCGGGGAGCCCCATTTCCGCGCCGATTTCGATGTACGCGTTATGAGCAATGTTGTCCGGTGGGTTTTTGTCATGCGAGTATTGAGGCACCATGAGCTTGAAATTGCCCAGGCCGACGCCGGCAATGGGATGTGCGGCCATCATGTGCAAACCGGCCTTCCAAACTGCGGTTCGGCTGTCTGCCGCGCCGGTATCCATGCTCGTGGGGTGCAACAGGCGCTGCAAAGGCGAGATCGGCGACAGCAAAGACAGGGGAAGCACCAGCGCGCCAACCAGGGCCAGATTGCGCAAGCGCGCGCGAGAGTGCCACACGGCGAAGAGGAAGGCGGCCACAAGTCCCAGGAAACCGCCACGGGAAGCACCTAGTATGACCGCAACAAGCGTCAGCAGCAGGCAGCCCGTGCAGAACAACCGCTCCCAAAACTCTTTGGCGCCCAGCATCAGGACAAACGCTATCGGCAGAGTGAGCAGAGCCGAGATCGTGAAGTAATTGGGATCACCCACAACCCACCCCGGGCGAAATCCTGCATACACGCTGTGATATTTCTGCCACTCGCGAACGACATAGAGCGAGGCAAACGCCACCGAGCCCACCGCAACCAGCAGCACCCAGCGCAGGCGGCGCAGCGAATCCACAACGGTCACCGTGACGAAAAAAAGGAGCAGGAACGATGTGTAGCTCAGGAATGGGCTAACTTCTAACGCGCCTCCCGCTCCTTTCGTGAAGTAGGACGCCGCGGCCATCACGTAGAAAACGACCCAAAGACGCGCCTGCCATGTGCGGAAGTAGGCAGGGACCGCTCGGCGGGAGGCCAGCCGCACGACCGCATAGAGCACGCAGGCGGCACCCACATACTTAAAAACTGTTAATTCCCCGACGGACCTGGCCCAGATACGGTGCTGAGTGAGAGGCATGATTCCGATGAGGAAGTAAAACAGGATCATGGTCGAACCCCAACAGGAATGCCGCTGAATTCGTTCATGGAACCACCACAGATGACACTCTTATGTCTTCGCTTATAGTACTTCTAGTGACAACCGCGGCTTCGATCTCCTCTTTGTTTTCGCTTGCCCATGCCCACAGCTTTTCCACCCCCTCACGAGGTGAAATGGTTGGCTCCCAGGCGAGGCGAGCGCGAAGTTCTCCGATATCGGAGACATAAACAGGTTGGTCGCCCGGACGCCAGTCAGCGAAGCGCGGTGGAATCAGACTTGGATTGATTTGCTTCAGGATCTCGAGCAATTCGAGTAGCGACAATGTGTTCTGCGGGCCGCCCCCAATATTGAAGATTTCCCCTCCGCAAACAGGCCCCTGCCATGCCTTCCAATAGGCTTCGACCAGGTCATCCACCCAAAGCAAGTCTCGTACTTGCTTTCCGTTTCCAAATATGGTGCTTCTCCTTCCTAAAAGGGCGGCAATCACAAACCAGGCAACCCATCCCTGATCTTCTTGCCCGAATTGCCGGCAGCCGTATATGCAGGACTGCCTGAAGACGATTGAACGCATTTTGAAAATGCGGGCTCGACGCCGAAGAGACGCGCCTCCCACCCGGCGAATGGTACGACTACTGGAGCGCGGAAAAACACCGGAACGACGAGCGTATCCGGCTCCGGCCTGCACTTGACGTGCTTTCGCTCTACGTGCGCGCCGGAGCCATTCTTCCCGAGCAGCCCGTCGTGCAGAACACCGATGAGAAACCCAATGGGCCGCTTGAGCTGCGCGTCTACCCGGGCGATGATTGCCGCGGCTCGCTCTACCTGGACGATGGCCACACGTTCGCCTACCGGAAGGGCGAATTCCTACGCGTGAATTACTCCTGCCAGCCGACGCCACGATCGCTGACCGTGACCAGCAGCGCGCGCCAGGGGAAGTTCGCGCCCTGGTGGACAACCGTGCAGTTGAAAGTGTTCGGCGTGGCGCAGCGTCCGGAGGAGGTGCGCGTCGGGGAGCGCCTCGTGAGCGATTGGAGCTACGACATCACGGTGAAGGCAGTTGTGCTGACGCTGCCCGATTCGGCGGGCGGCTGGCAGGTTCGGCTGACGTACTGAAGCAGTTCTTGCATCCCTCCCCAGAGTTCTTCGGGCCCGAGATGCCCCCAGAAATGACGCACTCCCCGGTGGCGGCAGAGGGCCGCGCCCTTTACGGCGCGCGGAATTCGTGGGCACCGGCAGGTCAGACGCGGGCGGAGAGAAATGGGCCTCAATCGGAAAGGAGCCAGTGGCGGAGCAGGTCACGGGCCTTGGCACCTTCCGGGCGGCGACGGACGGCGTCGAGCACCGCCAACTGTGCCCGTTTACCGCGGCCACGGAATCCCACCCAGTACGGCACGTGCAGGTCAAGACTGAGGGGCACGGTTTCGACGCGCAAGCCGCGCACACGGAAGAATCCCCTGCGGAAGATCATCCGGTGAAGTTTTTCCTTGAGGAGCTCGGCGGCGAGGTGGTCGGCCAGAGCGGGCGGCAGGCAGTTGCGTGTCTCGACGCGGAGGAGCTCAGAAGGTCCAGGCAGATGATCGAAGCCATAAAGGTCGAGCGAGCCACGCACGGCTTCGATGGCCAAAAGCCGTTCGTCGCAGCGGAGTCCGCTCCCGATGGTCACGCGGAACAATCGGAAAGGTACATAAACGGCAGCGATGGAGCGGAGCGGTCCGGCGACAAGGTTCTGCACCAAGCCGGCCGGGCCGCGCGGCTGGAAGGCTGCGACGGCTTCCTCGCGCGTGACCTTCGGCTTCAAGCTGGAGATGACCGGCACAGACGCAATACCCTCATCAGCGAAAGTGAATCCACAAGCCAACGACAGTGGCAATGAGCAGCAGGCTAAAGGCAATGTTCAGCCGGTGCTCCCGCACCGTTTCGCGTGCCAAGCGGAAGCGACGGCCGGCCGCCTGAACAGGCACCGTATCCACCTTCTGCTCTACGGTGGCGAACGTCAGTCCGGCGAGCTGCTCGTGGGACGGCGCGGGCGTGCGAAGGCTGGCCACGATCAGCACGGCCGCACAGACCACGAACATGAAAATGGCGTAGTGCAGGAAATTCATGTCGAGCATCCAGCGGATCGGCGCCGAGCCAAAGTGGTGGCTCTTATCCAGCACCTCAAATGTGAAACGGAGAGCGCCGAGCACAAAGCCCGTCAGCAGCGACCGAATCGCGCCCGTTCCATTGAGCCGGGGCCACAGAATCCCGAAGATGAAGCAGACGGCGATGGGCGGGCTGATGTAGGCCTGCACGCTCTGGAGATAGATAAAGAGCTGGGCGCTGATCAGTTTGATGAACGGCACCCACAGCAGTCCGAGGACAACCAGAATTCCGGTAGCCATGCGGCCGAACGCAACCAACTGGACTTCCGTGGCCTTGGGCCGGACTTTCTTGTAGAAATCAAGAGTCACCAGCGTCGAAGCGGAGTTGAAGACCGAACTCATCGCTCCCATCAACGCCGCCATGAGCGCCGCGATCATCACTCCGATCAGCCCGTGGGGCAGCAGATTGATGATCAGCGTCGGGTAGGCGATATCGCCGTTCGTCACCACGCCATTCGCATCGCGGGTGAAGAGCTGCGGATAGAGCGCGGCGGCGACCAGGCCCGGCAGCACGAGGATGAACACCGGCAAGATCTTCAGGAAGCCCGCGAAGATGGTGCCTGCCTTGGCGTGACCTTCGTCCTTTGCCGACAACACGCGCTGCACGATGACTTGGTCGGTGCACCAGTACCAGATGCCGAGAATCGGCGCGCCAAAGTAAATCCCGGTCCAGGGATACTCGGAGTCGCTCATCGGTTTGATCATGTGGAAATAGCTCTGGGGAAGGGCGGCGCGCAACCCGGCGAATCCCCCGACCTCATGCAATCCGACAACCGCAAGAATGACCGCGCCGCAGATCAGGATAAGCGTCTGCACCAAGTCGGTGTAGATCACCGCAGCCAGGCCCCCTGCAATCGTGTACACGCCGGTGGCGACCACGAGGATGATCGCCGCGGTCAGCGGATTCCAGCCAACCACGCGCTCGAGCACTACCGCCGCGGCATAGAGGTGGACGGAAATCTTCGTGAAAATGTAAGCCAGAATGGATATGGCCGCCAAGTACACGGCGCAGGAACGGCTGAACCGCCGCTCGAGAAACTCCGGCATTGTGAAAACGTTCGTGCGTAAGTAGAAAGGCACGAAAACCCAGCCTAGGATAAGCAGGATCAAGCACGCCAGCCACTCGAAATGCCCCACGGCCAGACCCGATGTCGCGCCGGAACCCGCCAGCCCGATAAAATGCTCCGTCGAAATGTTAGACACAAAGAGCGAGGCGCCGATTGCAAACCAGCCGACGTTGCGGCTGGCCAGGAAGTAGTCCTCCGACGTGCGCTCCTTGCGGGCAAAGTAGAAGCCGATCGAGAAAACAATGACGAAGTACACCGCGATAATGGCAAGATCGAGCGGCTCAAGCGCCCGGTGCGTGACGGCGGAACCGGCAATCAGATGCATCGCTCTCTCCTGTCTGCGCGGCGGGGTGTGTCCTCGAGAAGACTCGGAGGGCCGCGCCGCCCGCTGTGCCGTCAAAGGCGGGCGCAGACGGCGGGCAACCATACCACTCTGGTGTGCAGATTTCACGAGAAAAATAACCACGGAGTGCACGCTAAATCGATTTATCATGCTGCTCGGTGAGTCACAAATGCGCGCCGGACTCGCCGGACGAAGAATGGGCAAAGGCCCGCCAAACTCCTTTTCCCTGACGAGGTACCAACCTCATAATTCCTGGTGGCGGCGTCGTTTTCCGCGACCCTGCCCGCATCCAATCTGCGAAGGATCCCGCTATGGCCTACGGTTATCCCGACTCTCGAAGAATGTCGCGCCGGGAATGGCTAGAGGTGGCAGCGCGTTGCGCGGCCCTACTCCCGGGAGCCGCTCTCATTAGCGAAGGTGCTTTGCTTGCAAGCCGGGTGCGGCCGCAGGACCCTACGGTGAAGAGCGCCACGGCTCCGTTCTCTCTGGAAGATGAAGTGTTCTTAGAGGAGATCGAGCAGGCTAGCTTCCGATACTTCTGGGAACAGGCGAGCCCCTACACCGGATTGGTGAAGGATCGCAGCCAGGTGAACGGTAGTGATCCGCGCGTTGTGGCCAGCATTGCCGCGACCGGGTTCGGGCTGACCGCCCTATGCATCGCCGAGCGCCGTGGATGGCTGAAGTCAGGGCAGGCCAGGGACCGGGTTCGGGCGGCGCTGCGCTATCTCTGGGAGTGGATGCCGCAGCAGCGCGGCTTCTTTTTTCATTTTGTGAACATGCATAACGGTGAGCGCGCGTTCGACTCGGAGGTTTCCTCGATTGATACGGCGCTGCTGCTCTGCGGCGTGCTCAGTTGCCGCGCCTACTTCGACGATCCGGAGATTTATAAGCTTGCTACACAGATCAACCAGCGCGTGGACTGGAACTGGATGAGGAATGGCGGTGAGACACTCTCCCACGGCTGGAAGCCCGAGAGCGGGTTCTTGCGCGCTCGCTGGAGTTCTTATTGCGAGCTGATGATGATGTACCTCCTCGGCCTCGGCTCGCTTGAGCATCCGCTTCCCCCTGAGACGTGGGAAGCGTGGGGGCGGCCGATGTACGAATATAAGAGCATTCGGTATGTCGGCGCGCACGCGCCGCTGTTCGTCCATCAGTATTCACATGCTTGGTTCGATTTTCGCCGCTGTCGCGACCGGCACGCGAACTATTACAGGAACTCCGTCCTGGCGACACAAGTGCACAAGACGTGGTGCCTTTCTCTTGCGGACAGCTACCCGTACTTCAGTGAGGACCTGTGGGGCATCACGGCTTCGGATTCCGCGCGCGGCTACGTCGTGTGGGGCGGGCCTCCGCCGATGGGGCCGATTGACGGCACCGTCGTCCCCTGCGCAGCGGGTGGCTCGCTTCCTTTCCTGCCGCAAGAGACCCTCCGCGTGCTGTACACGATCCGCCAGCGCTATGGCGACCGCGCCTGGCGCCGCTACGGATTTGTGGACGCGTTCAATCCGAAGACGGGGTGGTACGCCCGCGACGTCATCGGCATCGATGCGGGCATCACGCTGCTGATGGCAGAAAATGCGCGAACCAGTTTCGTCTGGGACACGTTCATGAGGAACGAAGAGGTCCGGCGTGGGATGGAGCGCGCAGGATTTCACCCGGAGAGCGGTTGAACGATCCATGCGCTGGCTGAAACGATTTATCAGCACTTCTTCCCGGCATATACTGCGGATGGCACCCCAGGGGCGAAACGGAACTTGGGACCGGCAAAAGATGGCGGAGCCACTCACCCGGCGAGCGCTCCTCGCGCGACTCGGCAAGGCGGCCGCGCTTACTCCTCTCTGCGGTGTCCTTCCCTCGCTGCTCGGCTGTGGCGGCGGAGGCTCGAGTAGCGGTCCTCCACCTTCGGCGGGCGATGGCTACCCTGGCACGGACGACCAGCTTCTCGATGAGATCGAGCGCGCCAGCGTGCTTTTCTTCTGGGAGCAGGCCGATCCGACGGCTGGCCAGATCAAGGACCGCGCGCTCGCCAACGGCAACGACACGCGAACCGTCTCCAGCATCGCGGCGACGGGCTTTGGCCTCACGGCTCTTTGCTTCGCGGACAAGCGCGGGTATCGCCCCGGCGCAGAAATCGCCGATCGTGTGCGCACGACCCTGCGCTTTCTCGCCAACACGATGCCGAACGTTCACGGCTTCTTCTACCACTTCGTGGACATGACCACAGGCGCGCGGGCGTTCAGCTCCGAAGTGTCTTCGATTGATACCGCGATTCTGATGTGCGGCATTCTGACGTGCCGCGCGTATTTTCAAGACGCCGAAATCGCGAGCCTAGCAACGCAACTCTACCAGCGCGTGGAGTGGGATTGGATGCTGAACGGCGGCACGACGCTTTCCCAGGGCTGGACGCCGGAGAATGGCTTTCTCGCCTCACGCTGGGACACATACAGTGAGCTGATGATGTTGTACCTTCTGGCGATCGGTTCGCCGACGCATCCTATCCCCCCGTCGAGCTGGAAGGCGTGGTCGCGCCCCACTCTGACCTACCAGGGTCTGACCTACATCACGCCAGCGGCGCCGCTCTTTGTGCACCAGTACTCGCATGCGTGGTTCGACTTCCGGAACAGGAAGGACGCGTACGCAAACTATTTCCAGAATTCGGTCACGGCAACACTGGCCCACCGGTTGTTCTGTCTTTCGCTGTCGGGCCAGTTCTCCGATTACAGCGACAACCTGTGGGGGATTACATCATCGGACTCGGTGAAAGGCTATGTCGCATGGGGCGGGCCACCTGCCATCGGGCCGATCGACGGGAGCATTGTGCCGTGTGCGACGGCAGGGTCGCTGCCATTCGTGTTTCCGCAAACGATCCACGTGCTGCGTTGGATCCGCGGGCACTATCCGCTGGCGTGGCAGCGCTATGGCTTTGTGGATGCGTTCAATCCACGGACCAACTGGTATGATTCCGACGTGGTGGGAATCGACGTGGGTATTTCGGTGTTG
>OBEQ011827164.1_pt1 | contig 10219 bp, 11 predicted proteins | sample 1670901 | NCBI WGS metagenome assembly OBEQ01 (sample SAMEA104232315, study PRJEB22302) | groundwater metagenome | biome: forest; feature: aquifer; material: groundwater | place: USA | collected 2011-08-07 | depth 5.4 m | reverse complement strand
TTTGGGGTGGACGCGGACGCGATGATGAACGAGAGGGGAACGCTTTGATTGGAATTATCGCTATCGTTGCCGCGCTACTCGCACCCATTGCCGCTATGCTTATTCAATTGTCAGTTTCCCGCAAAAGAGAATTTCTAGCTGACGCTTCCGGAGCTTTGCTTACCCGTTATCCCGACGGATTAGCCAATGCTTTGGAAAAAATTTCTCAAGACGAGTCACCAATGTCTCGAGCCAATAATTCAGTAGCTCATCTTTTTATTTCTAGTCCGTTCAAAGGTAAACAAAGCCAAAGTTGGTTTACTAAGCTTTTCATGACTCATCCGCCACTCGAGGAAAGAATTGCGATTTTGAGAGGGATGAATCCCGTACGAAGCAAAGGCTCGCTGTGAGCCCTCGCGGCTTCGTACGGGATGAAGGTATAGCTTGGCTATTAGAACATGTATTATGTTTATATTTTAAGAAGTAAAATAAATAAAAAATTATACAAAGGATTTACAACTGATCTTAAACAAAGATTAGACAAACATAATGCAAAGGCTGTATTATCAACAAAATCGGGAGCTCCCTGGAGTCTGGTATATTACGAAGCTTTTTCAAATAAAACAGATGCATTGAGAGAAGAAAAATTTTTAAAATCTGGCAAGGGTAAGGAGAGAATAAAATATTTATTGCAGAAAATACTTAAAAAATAAAACCAAGGTATTATGCCGGCCCGAGGCCGGCCAGCCTTGGGCTGGGAGGGGTCGCATAGCGGCCTAGTGCAACGGCTTGGAAAGCCGTAACCCTCACGGGTTTCGTGGGTTCGAATCCCACCCCCTCCGCATTGACAAACTTTAGCATCTTCCGTGATGCTAAAGTTTGTCATCGTTGAGAGAGAGGGGATTCGAAGGGTATCTTGAAAAACAAACTGCTTTGTTTTTTCAAGAACCCCGGCTTTGGGTGAGAAATTTTATATGTAGCTTCAGCTACGATAAAATTTCGAAGGAGAAGGAATCCCACCCCCTCCGCCAGTTAGGAAATGAAATATAAATGCCACTTGGCACTCAATAATTCTAATTGAAATGCTTACGAAATTGCTCAAAATCATTAAAGAATATATCTATAACAGGCCGAAAGTCAAAAAAGTCGTTGGAGTCATTCTAATTCTTATTGGGCTTGCCGCCCTTATCACGCTTCTCACTCCTAGCTCGTACCTAGTAATTATTGGTCTTGAATTACTAGGTATACGAATTTTATTTTTTAACCAGTTTCGCCGTCGTTTTAGCGAGGCGAGTAAATTCAAGTTTTGGAAGAAAAAATAAATAGTATTTTTTATATTCATCACAAAAAACAGACCCACCCGACTAGTATTAAGATAAGCAATGAGAGCTTTGAGATTATAAGAAAATAATGTATGATGACTTATCATGAAAAGAATACTTAGCTTTTTCGATAAATTGGAAGATAATATTCGTGCCGCTCTGAGTAGGCGTCCCATTATTTACGCTTTTGTGGGTGGCACCGCGATAGTACTTTTCTGGCGAGGCGTGTGGATGGTTGCGGACACTATCCCTTTTTTAACTGGCCCTATTTCTATTTTTGCAAGTGTTACAATACTACTTGCCATGGGGCTTTTTGTATCGTTTTTTATTGGCGACGACATTATCATCTCAGGACTTAAAAAAGAAAAAAAGCTGGATGAAAAAATCGCTTCTGAAGTAAAAACAGAGCTTGATATACTAAACGATATACAAAAACGACTTAATGATATCGAGAAAAAATTAAAAATATTCAGAGAAGAAACGAGAGGAGATATTGCCAAGCGTTAAAATATTAAAAAACGGCCTCTCGGGGGCCGTTTTGTTTTAGGTAAGTGGGATTCTGTAGTTGCCAGAGAAACATGCATCACAGAAGTTACGTGGATCAGAACCACTTTCGGAAATCGTCTCATGGAGAAAATCCATGGGTAGATATGCCAGAGACGTAGCACTAAGTTCTTGGCGTATTTGTTCAGGATTGAGTTGGGCGGCGATAAGTTCGTTTTTTATCGGTATGTTTATGCCATAATAGCACGGACTAATAACTGGTGGTGCGCTTATCCGGACATGTACTTCTTTTGCCCGGCCTTTACTGAATAGTTCTCTAACCCTTTTTTCTAATGTTGTTCCCCGCACAATGCTATCATCAATCAAAACGATAATCTTGTCTTTGACCGAACCAGGAATCAAACTGTATTTAATTTTAGCTAATCGTTCACGTTCCAGTTTATCGGGATGGATGAATGTGCGATGAACATAAGAATCTTTCACATAAACCGAGATATTGGGAAGGTGTAATTGGCAGGCATATCCTTCAGCCGCTGACAATCCGGAATCGGGCATATATGTTACTAGATCGGCGTTTGTGACCGGCGCATTGATGGCTAACTTTTGACCAAGTTTGAATCTAAATTCTTTTTCAGGCCCAGGATTAAACGTTCGACTATCTGGACGGGCAAAGTAAATATTTTCAAAAACACAATGAGCCGAATACTCGGGTGTATTTTTTGAAAGTTTTCTATTTATTGTACCATCGATGCCGATAGTGATAATTTCACCTGGGGTAACTGTGGTTGGTGTGGATTGTTCTAATATTCCAAAGGCGCATGTTTCCGAAGCAATATAGAATACTCCCTTGTCTTCAGCAATAAATAGGGGACGGTTTCCCCAAGGATCTCGAAACACATATACCCCGTCACTATTCATGAGGACCGCAGAGTAACTGCCATTGGTCGTTGCCATAAATTCCTGGATGCTATCTGAAATTGTACCTCTGCCTTTACTAGGTGAGTTTAGCCAAAGAATTTTCCGGAGCATGAATTCAGTGTCGTTCATAATTTCTCCGTCGTCATCATCAAATCGTATCTCTCCACCTGCTTGTTGCTTTAAGATTTCCTTTTTTTCTCCCAGGTTAGGAATATTACCGTTGTGAATTAGGCTGAAACGTCCGCGCAATGTATCAACCCATTGGGGTGGGATATTGCGGCGAGACCTGTTCCCGCTGGTTGAATAATGTGTTTGGCCCATTATCATAATCGGATCGCGACCTTTAATTTCATTCAAAACATCTGGCGTAAAAACTTGTGGAATCAACCCGTACTCCTTATAGGTCAATACACGTTTTCCGTTCGAATAAGCCACTCCGGCGCTTTCCTGTCCGCGACGTTGAAGGCGCGATAGTCCCATCACAAATCGATCTACAAGTTGCGGGTCAGATTTTTTGGCAATTATTCCAAAGATCGCACACATCCATACCTCCGCTAGTTTTTGAAAGAACAATAATTCTATTCAGACTCAAATATACTAAGTCATCGGGTAATTGAGTCGACTTGACACCATAAAATACAAATGTTAAATAGAGTAGTGATTCTGACTCTCAATTCAGCCCAAACGATAGTAAAGTTGACAAATGAACAGTTAGATAGTATAATTAGAACATGAATAAAAAACTAGTAATAACATCAACAATAGCAGTAGTCGGCCTTCTAGGAATAATAGGGGTAGCATTAGCATGGCACAGCCCTACTGTAATCGCATTATGTGCCGAGAATACTAATACTTTTCGTTTTCAAGTTGTCTTAAGTAATGAAAATAACGGTAATATGCAATGGTCTTGGGATAGTGGTTTCAGCCCTAACACTAATATAACTCTGCCAGAACCAGGAACAAGTATCGTGACTATTTTACGTAGCGGACATATATCCAGCGATACATGGAGAATAAGATTTGCGGATGACTATAATGCAAAAGGAAGCGCATATCCTAATACTTCTTTATGTTCCACACCGACCCCGACTCCGTCAGTGACTTCCACTCCAACCCCAACACCCATCTATACTCATACACCAACACCCGCACCAATATATACACCAACCCCAACACCCAGTCGTTGTAATGGTGATTATCAATTAGCCAATATTCACGACAATATGCATAATTCAGATGACCATGATGACGATGACACAAAAGCCTGTAAGCCAACCCCAAGTCATACCCCTACCCCGAGCCATACTCCGACCCCGACTCCGTCAGCAACACCAAGTCATACCCCGACGCCTACTCCAACACCGAAAACCTTAAACGTTGTTTTGACGGTGGCTGTTAACTCAACTAATTTTCAGAAAAACCTTACTGGTAGTTCTCCTCTTAATGGTGCTGATTTAAAAGCTGACGTTAGCGGAACTGCTACGGGCGTTATTAACTATACTTTCTATTGTGATCGATCTGATACCGGAATAAATATTGTTAACGGTTTTAGCGGTAAATTCGACAATATAAGTGATAATCCAAAGATTGCTAATGATCTTTGTAATTATCAGACATCAGGTACTTATATTACCAAAGTCATTGCCGAACGAGGTGGCTTAGTTGCTGAAGATAGAGCCACAATTGTAGTTACTCAATCACAAACCACACCAACTCCTACCCCAACTCCAATTGTAACCCCAACACCCACACCGACGGTTTATTTTTTCCCGCCTTCTTATGATCGTTTAAGTTGTAATCCATCATTTCAAACTGTAGATGTTAACCAAAATGCAAACTTTGTTGCTAATGGTGGTAACGGAAGTTATAACTGGTCGTCAGTTGGTTCAGATAGTCATCCTTCATATGGTTCTGGCAGATATTTTAACGCTTATTTCACAAGCGCCGGTTTTAGAAATGTGAACCTGTATTCAGGAGATGGCCAAATTATTCTCTGTCAGGTACAAGTTATCGGAGATACAGTTAATGTTGCTGTTAATAATTATGTTTTAAGTATTCAAAAATTTGGTAAAGACATAACTAAAGGCGAAACCTCTGATCAAAGTTCAGTCAATGCCAATCCGGGAGACACAATTGAATTTGTAATTCGGATTCAATCGCTTTCAAACAACACAATCAACAATGTTTATGTTCAAGATATTTTACCTGGCGGCTTGAATTATATTTCAAGAACTACCAGTGTTGACGGTACTATTTCTTCTGATGGCATTGTCGGCGGAATTAATGTGGGTTCGTTATATAATGGTCAAATCAAAGTCATAAAACTAGATGTTCAAGTGGCCGACCAGTCATATTTCAGCTCGGGTACAAATACCATAAACAACGTTGCTCAAGTCAGAGCTGACAATATTTCAATCCAAACCGCCCAGTTGCCAATCAATATATTCAAAGGTAAGACCACGGGTAGTATTGCCACTATCAGTAAAGTATCAACTGGAGGCGAAACAATTTTTACTGCTGCTTTAATTAGCTCAATTCTTTCTTTGGCGCTAGCTTTTTATGGCCAAAGTTATTTAGCTCAAAAACGTCGAGCATCCAAAGTTATCAATCGTCATCTAAACGATAGAAATAAATTTAACTTTGCCTAATCATTCTAGTATGATTAAAAGATTTATAATTTATTTTCTGATTACTTTTAGTATTGCTTTTGTGATTCTTAACTCACGATTTGTAGCCGCCCAGATTAGTTTTGCATTTTCCAAACCAGTACAAGTAGACGAGTCTGTTTTACCAAGATTTTTATATACCGAAGTAAGCGATAAAACGCACTTACCCATCTCTTCATCAAAAATAGATTCTTCTCTAGGTTTTATTATCGAGATTCCGGAAATTAGAACCACCGCTCCAATTGTTTTAGAACAAAGCGTCAATCCAGATACGATTCTTAGTCGTCTAGAGGATGGTGTAGTTCACTTTGCCGACTCACCATTACCCGGCGAAAAGGGAACTGCAGTCATCTTGGGCCACAGTTCGGCCTACCCCTGGTATAAAGGCCACTATGGTTCGGTTTTTGCTTTGCTTGGTAAGTTGAAAATCGGTGATTTATTTTATATTAAAAATGGCGACACCGTGCTAACTTATAAAGTAAGCGGCTCACTTGTTTTCAACCCACTATCAAAAGATCCAAAAATTAACCAGCTTGGGGATACCACTGGTTCGGCCATTGTGCTTGTCAGCTGTTGGCCCGTAGGGACCAACTATCAAAGGATTGCCATCCGCGCAGATTTGATTTAAACCGTAGCTAGACTTGCGAATTTTTAATGAGTATGTTATTATATCGTTGTAATTTTCTTGCTATTTTAAAATTAAAAAATCATTTCCTAAGAGAGGTGGAAACATGCAACCTATTACCTTGTTTTGTTGGGCATGTATATGTCTAACCGCATTAGTTCTGTCGTTTCTTTCTGGACAATACAGCGTTATAGACAAAGCCAAAAAAGAACTTAAGCAACTGGAAGACTATGCCTCGCAGCTTGTCATGGAAAGGAACTTGTTGAAGTGTAAGATTGTGGAATTAGAGGTTCAGATCCAGTCTTTAAAAGACAACAAAGAAGAATGGCGAGCGCCTGTCGTGAGGTTTCTAAAAAGAGTGAAGTAGTTAAAACAGAGGAGGAAAAAATGATTATTCCATGGAAACCGTTGTTACTGGTCTTGTTGGTGATTGTTGTAGTTTTGTACGTTTTCACAAAGATTTTTTTACCTTTGGTTGGATTATTGATAATGGCTATTGTTGTAATTGGCCTTATCATTGTGATTAGAAAGCTTTGGTCAGAATTACACAGAAGATAACTTCGCAAAAACGAAAGGAAGGATAAAATGTTTAAACCAGTATTTAAAATATCAAAGAGGGAAACATTTCTTCTTATACTTTTCACGTTGGTGCTATTGGCTATTTTGGCCATCCCGTTTTTCAAGACCCATGCCCAGGGCTCGTCCAGCCAGGTAAAAGGTGGCTACATCCACCTACAGCAGCAAGACAAAAATTTACTTAGTAATCAATATACAGATGTTAGCGTTAATGTTATTAAGGTAGATGGTTGTCAGTATATAGTAGTTTTAGGTCTTACCAACGGTCATGGCGGTGTTTCTATGGTTCACAAAGAAAACTGCGAAAACCCATGGCATAAAGAAAAGCGTTGAAATTGAACGCCGCGTCAAACGTGGCGTTTTTGATTTCTGCTCTTTTAATAATACTTTTACTGTTATAATATAATCTAGATTAATAATCTTCCTATTGGACGACGTTATCTCTAAAATCAAAGAGCAGGTAGACATAGTAAGCCTGATTTCAAGCTACCTCAAACTCCAGAAAGCCGGAGTGAATTACAAGGCTCGATGTCCTTTCCATAACGAAAAATCCGGGTCTTTTTTTGTCTCACCCGAAAGGCAAATCTGGCATTGTTTTGGTTGTGGAACGGGAGGTGATCAATTTGGTTTTGTGAAACAAATCGAAGGCGTGGAGTTTCCAGAAGCTCTAAGGATGCTGGCGACTCGAGCCGGTATCGAGCTCCAGCCATACAGTCGAGAACATCAAGAGTTCCAAAGCGCCAAAACGAAGCTTTATGAAATCTCGGAACTAGCTAGTAAGTTTTTTGAAAAACAACTCCATGAGTCAGCTCTTGGTCGGCAGGCGCTGGTATATCTTACTGGACGGGGTTTAAGTCCGGGATCAGTTAAGGATTTTAGGCTAGGTTTTGCCCCAGACTCATGGGATTCTTTGACTAATTTTTTGGAAAGAAAATATTCGTATCAGGAAATTGTGTCAGCTGGTCTCGCCATAAAAAAAGATAAAGGGGGATACTATGATAGGTTTAGGTCTCGGATTATGTTTCCAGTTGTGGATATCAGTGGACAAATTGTAGGCTTTAGTGGTAGAATATACGAACAAACTAGCGGAAGCCCCGCGACAACCGATGCCGGGGCAAAATACGTTAATACGCCGCAGACACCAATTTACGATAAAAGCCGCATACTTTATGGCTTAGATAAGGCTAAACTGGCTATTCGCCAGAAAAATAAATGCCTTGTTGTGGAAGGAAATATAGATGTAGTTATGTCGCACCAAGCAGGGGCGACTAATGCTGTGGCCTCTTCGGGTACGGCTTTGACCACGGGTCATTTAAATATTATTAAACGCTATACCGATAATCTAGATCTTTGTTTTGATGCCGATCAAGCCGGGACTATGGCTACTGATCGGGGAGTGGATTTGGCTTTGGCCCACGGTTTCAATGTCGGTATTCTAGCAATTAACGAAGGCGGCATTAAAGATCCGGCTGATTACGTCTTAAAGCATGGCGCCGACTGGGCTCAATATACCGACAAGTCACAGCCGTTCATCGAGTTCTTTTTTGAAAGCTCAAAAAAGAAATTTGATATCGGCACGGCTTTGGGTAAAAAATTACTGACTCAAAAACTTTTACCATTTGTAGCTTCGGTTGCCAATAATATAGAGAAGACCCACTGGATATCGGAAATTGCTTTGGCACTAAAAGTAAACGAGGACGTAATTCGCCAGGAGTTAAATGAAATCAAACCGCGTGTTGTTTCCGAAAATGAGCTAGATACATCTAGACCAGTTGTGAGCGATAAGAAGCTAGGGGCTGGTCCAGAACGCCTTAGTATGTTAGAAGAAGGTCTCATTTCTCTCTTGATTAAAAAACCAGGACTGGCTAAAGAAATCAAAGCAGAAACCCAGGCTTATCTTTCGGCCACATGCCAAGATTTAATCCAGAAAATTGTACCCTTGGAATCTGATTCCAGTAATCGAGCTATCTCGCTTTTAACTACCGCCTTTCCGGATTCATTAAAAATGAGCCTAGAAATTATTTATCTTAAATCCCAAGAATTATGGAAAGAATTCGAAGATGTTCAACTTACCCAAGAATTAAATAATTTTTTAATGCAAGCCAAAAAACAATATATTACGGCTAAACTTGAGAAGCTTGAATACGAGATCAAATCAGCAGAAAGAAATAACGATAAACAATCATTAGCCACCCTAATAACGGAATTTTCTAAAATGTCTGATAAATTAAAAAACTAAATAAATACTATGGCTAAAAAAAATAAAAATAAAAAACCCAAGAAAGCACATATTAAAAAACTACCAAAGAAAAAGGCTAAGTTACACCCGCCTAAAAAAGCCAAGAAAACTAAAGCCAAAACCAAACCCTCTACTAAAAAACACAAAGTTATCGTTAGCGAAGACGCGATCATGAGGCTAATTGAAAAAGGACGCCATCGCGGATTTATTACTCAATCTGAAATTCTCCATACTTTTCCCCAGATCGAAAAAGACATACAAGGCTTAGAGCGTCTTTATGAGCGCTTGGATTCTTCAAATATCAACGTTGTCGATACCGGCAAGGCTTTTGGTGAAGAATATAACAAAGAAGTTGAAGAAAAGAAAAAACTTTTAGCCGATGTTGATTCAAGTTCGGATTCAGTCCAAATGTATTTGCGTGAAATTGGCAATTATCCGTTGATTACCGGCGAAGAAGAAGCTGATCTGGCTAAAAAAATTGAGAAAGGGGATGAAGCCGCTCGCCAAAAAATGATGTTATCCAACCTACGTTTAGTTGTATCGATTGCCAAAAAATACGTTGGTCGTTCGCCTAATCTGACTTTGCTAGATTTAATTCAAGAAGGAAACATTGGTTTATCTCGAGCCGTGGAAAAATTTGACTATAAACGAGGTTATAAATTTTCAACCTACGCCACTTGGTGGATTAAACAGGCGATTACCAGAGCGTTGGCTGATCAAGCACGTACTATTAGAATCCCAGTTCATATGGTAGAGACAATTAATAAATATCAGCAGGTTGTTAGGCGTCTGATCCAAGATTTGGGACGCGAGCCTTTGCCGGAAGAGACAGCCGCTGAAATGGGCGTAGAGGTAGATAAAATTAGGCATATTATTAAAATTTCCCAGGACACGGTACCGCTTGAAACACCCGTGGGTAGTGACGATGAAGACGGTTCAATCTTGGCTGATTTTGTGGCCGACGAAGAAAGTGTGACCCCGGATGCTATGGCTGGGCGGCGAATTCTCAAGGATCATTTAAATGAGATTATAAGTGAGCTTTCGCCGCGTGAGCAGAAAATTTTAGAAATGCGTTTTGGTCTCAAAGACGGCGTAACTCATACCCTCGAAGAAGTAGGCAAAGTTTTTGGCGTGACCCGTGAGCGTATCCGACAGATTGAAGCCAAGGCTTTGGATAAAATCCGCCAACATACTAAGATAGATAAATTGAGGGGATATTAAAAAGCATTAAATTAATATTATTGAATTTATTGTAAAAACTGCTAAAATTTAAAAACAATTAAATAAATTCTGGCTTAATAGTTAATTTAATTCCGGAGTAGCTCAATGGTAGAGCGGCTCGCTGTTAACGAGATGGTTCCAGGTTCGAGTCCTGGCTCCGGAGGAGGCC
>OBEQ011384224.1_pt1 | contig 10219 bp, 15 predicted proteins | sample 1670901 | NCBI WGS metagenome assembly OBEQ01 (sample SAMEA104232315, study PRJEB22302) | groundwater metagenome | biome: forest; feature: aquifer; material: groundwater | place: USA | collected 2011-08-07 | depth 5.4 m | reverse complement strand
CATCTATTACATCATCGCCTGATTCTAAAGTAATTGATGTCGAAAAATTACCACTAGAATCGGCTTTGATATCTTTATCATTGACTGCCACATCAGCATTAGGTGCAGTCTTACCTGAGACTGTCACAGTTAAGGAGGCAAGTTCTTCATTATCTTTAGGTGAGGTTACAGTTAAAGTTATGCCATTTGGCATTGATTTAGATTCGGAAGTTTGGTTTGAAGTTGTGCCTGTATCAAGAGATGGTTCCTGGTTGGAACTCATGCCTCCTGAATCATATTGGGTTGAGTATCCTGCTTTTTGATTAAGCATTTTCTGGCGGAGATTTTTGAAAAAATGAGGTTTTAGCGCATAAAGGGCTACCAGAAGAATAACAATTATACCTACAATAACCAAAAGATTCTTCATAAGATTATTCTAACTTTAGGACTGTCGGCAAAAAATGTCAAGATTTATTTTTTTTAATTGCACTAAGTCTATTTCTAATCTTTCTAAAGTTTTTGGCAAGGAGTATTATTAAAATTATTAAGACGATCACTAAAAATAATAATTCAATTTCAGAATCTACGGGGGTTTCTTCAATAATAGTTGAAAGAGCATCCTGCCAATAACTGTTTATTATGTCAAAATCTTGCTGAAAGATCTCTAGTACATCTAGTGTTCGTTGTTTATTTAGTACTTCTAAAGTTGTAATTAATACCAATAAAAGGCCTGTTAAAGTCAAAAAAGTTATCAATAGATATTTTATAATCCAAAACTTAGTTCTTTTTCTTTCAAAGCTATAAACTTCTTTTAAAATTTTTTGTTGCAGCTTGTTATCTTTGGACATTTTTTTGTACCTCTAGTTTGGCTCTTCTTATAATAGTTTTAACAGTATTTAATTTTTTATTCAATTTTTGAGCAATTTCTTGATAAGAAAAGCCCTCTGCTAAAAGCTCTAAGGCAACTTTTGATTCTCCTTTTAAGTTTTCTAAAATAGCACTAGGATCTGAGGTATCATCTTCATGAGCTATTAATTCAGAGGGAATAGTTTCATCCAGTACAACATTTTTAGGATTATCTCTAAAAAATTGAGCAATCTCACTATTTACAATAGAGTAAAAGTAAGGACTTAGTGGTTTATCCTCATTAAATCTATCCAAACCTTTATAAAGTTTAATAAAACTATTCTGAATTATATCTTTTGAGTCATCAGGACTTTTAACTTTAGTCTTTACATAATTTAGAAACTTTCTAGAATATCTTTCAACTATCACCTCAAAAAAATTAATCTCTCCATGCTTAATTTTTTTTATTGCATCTTTATCCGGTAAATTATCCATAACTCGACTACAATTATAATGCTCGTTAAGATATAATCCAAATATGACTACTGCGGAAAAGATACAGCTAATAACCAGAAACTTAGAGGAAACTTTAACAGAAGAGGAGTTAAAGCAACTTCTTGAATCTAAGACACCACTTAAACATTATATAGGGTATGAAATATCAGGCAAGGTACATTTAGGACAGGGGCTTGCAACCATGTTAAAAATTAAGGATTTGCAACAAGCTGGAGTTAAAACCACTATTCTACTGGCTGACTGGCATACATGGTTAAATAAAAAACTTGATGGGAATCTAGAGACTATAAAAAGACTGAGCAAAGAATATTTTGAAGAGGCCCTAAGGGCTGGTGCTCTTTGTGTGAGAGCTGATCCAGATAAAATTGAATTTGTTTTAGGAAGTGAGCTATATGACAGATTAGGTTCAGATTATTGGGCTAGTGTAGTAAAAGTAGCAAAGGTAACCACTCTTGCAAGAATGATTCGCTCTACTACTATTATGGGGAGAAAAGAGAGCGAGATAACAGAGTCTGCCATGTTAATTTATCCTGCTATGCAATCTGCTGATATTTTTATGATGGATATAAATATTGCCCATGCCGGTACAGATCAAAGAAATGTTCATATTGTCGCCAGAGAAGCAGCGGAAGAATTAGGCTTTCAGAAACCAGTTGCAATTCATGCCCATTTGCTTCAGGGACTTGTTCCTCCAGTTTTAGTGGAGGATAAAGAAACTGGGAAAAAAGTTATGGATACGGAAGCAGCTAAAATGAGTAAATCAAAACCAGACTCTGCAGTATTTATTCATGATCATCCTGAGGATATTAAAAGAAAAATAAATGGGGCATATGCTCCAGAAGGAGTTGTGGAGTTTAATCCAATCTTAGATTGGATAAAAAACTTAATTTTTTATGAAGAGAGCTCTAGTTTTACTGTGAGTAGAGCAGATAAATTTGGAGGAGATATAACTTACAGCTCTTATGGAGATCTAGAAAAGGATTACTTAGATAAAAAATTACACCCAATGGATTTAAAAAAAGCTGTAACTGAGTGGCTTATTAATAAACTTGAACCTGCCAGAATTTATTTTGAAGATCCAGCAAGACAAAAAGCTTTAGCAGAGATTGAGAGCTTGACTTTTAAGTAGTTTCCTTAACTATATCCGGCTGCAAAATTTTACTTGCCACAAATCCTTGTAACCCTCCACTTATAGCATAAGCTAATGTTATGCCTGCCCAAAGTACAAAACCAGAAGCAGGGGTAAATGCTGCAAGATAAATGCCTGTCCCAAGAGCAGCTCCAAGAAGTGCTCCTATGACGCCCCAGCGTCTACTGCGTTTTCGCATATCTAATCCTAAAAATCTCTCTGATCTTTTTGGTTCGCCTTCTTTAGCCATAAGATATTATAGGATTCTCCCAATTGTTTTCCCTGCTAAGAAACCTATCCCAGCACCGATAATTCCCCAAGCAAGTATTTTAGCGGCCCAGATACCAAAAGCGATCGGAGCAGGAGCAGTTATTAAAGGTAGTGCAGTAATAATGGCGCCAATCCAAAAACCTCGGGTTGCCCAACGCTCAACAGCATTCGTTGAGTTCCAAGAAAAGAAAGTTACTTTTTCGGTATGTTCTGCGGCCATAGTATGAGATTATAGGATAGAATTTATTAAATTTCAAGTCTGTGTTAAAATTAATTAATGGATAAGTTTGGTAGAAAATATAGATGGTTAATGATTGCTTTAATAGCTATAGGAACTTTATCTTTAATTGCTTTTTCCCTTTTACCTTTATTTACTTATTAATTACTCAAGATTATTTCTAGAATTGTAAGAGGTATAATGGGCTGATGGATTTGAGTACCAAGTTATCACATATAGTAGGAGTTGGACCAACTTTAGCTAAAAGATTAGAAAAACTTGAGCTTTATACAGTAGAGGATTTAATAAATCATTATCCTTTTAGGTATGATGATTTTTCCCATATCTCCACAACTCTTGAGGCAAAAGTAGGGGAAAAGGTAACTTTACAGGGTGAGGTTTGGTCAATTAGTAATATTTTTACCAGATCTCGTAGAGTTATTACTAATGCTATTTTTAATGATGGTAATGGAGTTATAGAGTTGGTCTGGTTTAATCAATCTTGGCTAACTAAAAGCATCAAAACAGGAGATAGGTTACAGGTTTCAGGGAAAGTTAATAAAAAAGGCAATAAGTTTTCTATATTGATGCCTGTTTGGGAAAAGATAAGCTTGCAGCCATCAACTACCAATAATCAGCCGCTGCATACAGGCAGGCTTGTGCCAGTTTATCCTGAGACTTTTGGTTTAACCTCAAAATGGATCCGTCAAAAAATTGCTAATTTTTTACCTAAAGTCTCCTCACAAATAGTTGATCCACTTCCAGATTCTATAAAGGATGGGATGCTTAATTTAGAGGAGTCGATAAATAAAATCCATTTTCCAGAAAACTATCAAGAGGTAACTAAAGCAAAAGAGAGATTAGGTTTTGATGAGTTATTTTTTATTCAGCTTGCAACTTTAAAAACTAGAAAGTCTTGGCAACAAAAACAAGTTAGTCAGCCTTTTAAAATTGATAAGGCAAAGGTAGATAAGTTTATTAAAAATTTACCCTTTGAACTGACAAATGCTCAAAAAAAAGTTACACAAGAGATTGTAGACGATTTAAAAGAAACTCACCCAATGAATAGGCTAGTCCAAGGAGAAGTGGGTTCTGGAAAAACAGTGGTAGCAACAATAATAACTTATCTCACTTATTTAAACGGTATGCGCAGTTTATTGATGGCTCCAACTGAGATTCTAGCTTTCCAACATTACTCCACGCTTTCTAGGCTTTTAGATCCTTTTAATATAAAGGTGGGAATTTATACAGGGTCAAAAAAACAAGCAGAGGATGTGGATGTGATTGTTGGGACTCACGCTTTATTATCTGAGAAATTAATTAAAGAAAATATTGGATTAATTATTGTGGATGAACAACAACGTTTTGGAGTAGAGCAGAGAACCCTTCTTCGTTCAAATGCTACAGTCCCACATTTTTTAACAATGACAGCAACACCAATCCCTAGGACTGTTGCTTTAACTTTATATGGTGATTTGGATTTATCTGTTATAGATGAGCTGCCAAAAGGAAGAAAGCTAGTAAAAACCTTTCTGGTTCCCAGTAAAAAAAGATTAGATTCATATAAATTTATTGAGAAAAAAGTTAAAGAGGGGGATCAAGTTTATATTATTACTCCTCTAATTGATCCTTCAGAAACTTTAGTAAGTGCTAAGGCAGCCAAAATAGAGTTTGAAAAGCTTAAAAAAATATTTCCTGATCTTAGACTGGGTTTACTTCATGGGAGATTAAAATCTAAAGAAAAAGAAGCAGCAATTAATGCTTTAAAGGATGGGGAAATTGATATCTTAGTATCAACATCTGTGGTTGAGGTTGGAGTAGATGTATCAAATGCCACAATAATGGTAATTGAGGGAGCTGAGAGGTTTGGGCTGGCACAATTACACCAATTAAGGGGTAGGGTAGGTCGAGGAGAAAAAGAATCTTTTTGTTTTCTTTTTGCAGAGAACGAACAATCGTCAGTTACAAGCAGGTTAAAAAACTTAGAGAAGACATTTGATGGATTAAGATTAGCAGAGTTGGATTTAAAAATTAGGGGCTCTGGTGAAATTTTTGGTACACGCCAATCAGGTAGGTTTGAGCTAAAGATTGCCTCATTTTTAGATTTGCCTCTGCTTGAGTGTGCAAAAAATGAGGCAGTCAATTTATTGCAAAAAGATCCTCAACTTGACAAATACCCACCACTCAAGAGAAAATTAGCATCAATCAGCGCAGATGTTATGCCTGATTAGGAAACAATTATGCCTCACGAACCAAAGAAAAAACATAGTAAAGCGACAAAAAGAACAAGAAGAGCATCAATAATGTTAGGTGATGTGAGTTTAATAGTCTGTAAAAACTGTGGCCAAAAAACTCTAGCTCACATGGCCTGTCGCAGTTGTGGCTTCTACGCTGGCAAACAAGCTCGATCTATCAAACAAAAAGCAGTCGTAACAAGAGCTTAATCTTCTTAGACCTATAGTTTGATTAATTCCTTGGTATATAATATAATTTAATGATGTCAAGCGAAGCAGGGAAGTTTGAACCCGTTCATTTAGTTACAGAAAACCCCAATGGATGGTTAAGAGCTACAATGTCTAGTAATTTAGATAAGTTAAGACAAGTGGCTCATTTACCGACAACTCAATTAAGAGCAGTAGCACTAGCCTTAGAGCAAGCAAAAAGATGGGAATCTGCAACAGGGCAAAAACCAGAAGATAGCAGTTTTACTCTTATTGTTCCTATTCATAATGAAAAAAGATTTTTACCTTCTTTTTTATCATCTTTAGCGCAGGTTGATATACCAACTGCGGTTAACGCCAAAATACTTTTAGTTACTAATGGATGCACTGACCAAAGTCCTCAGCAAGTAGATTCTTTTATGCAAAGACTAGGTGATCTGGAAGAATTTAAATTATCCTCTAATCTTGGAGATTCTGGTCTTGTTCTTGATGCTACTAAAACTAAGGTCCAAAATATTGAATTTATTCATCTAAATACCTCAACTCCCAGTAAAGCTAATGCTTTATCCGTAGGAAATAAATTGGCAGTCGCAAACGGGCACCCAATTAGCATGTCTTTGGATGCTAATAATTTTCCTCATCCTAATGCGATAAGAACAATGTATGCCACAGCTTATAATGAAATAGTAACATCTCCAACAAAAGTAAAAGTATTTAGCGCCAGACCACTTTGGGAGAGAAAACCTTCCTTAATGAGTACTTTTACCAGGAAGACTCAAGAACCAGTTTTAGCTCAATATTCTCCAAGAAAAGTTGTTGGTTGGTTTATGGCTTGGGATACAAACTGGTTAGAATCAATTGGAGGACTACCTAGAGTTGCTCTTGAAGACTATGCTTTAGGGGTTAGAGCGTGGAGAGCTGGATATCAAGCAAAAGTCTTAGAAGATGTTCAAGTATGGGGATATGCTCCAAATAGTTTAAGAGAATTAGTCAGTACTCGAGCAAGGAATTATCGTGGGAAGTTACAAATATTAGAACAAGATCCTTTGTGTGTAGATGTTTTACGAGAAGATGATTATTTAATGAGAGATTTTCCCCAACGTCTTAGTTTTTTATTGACAAAAATAGCTCAAAGTCCAACAAGAACTCATCGCTCAGTCCTTAATTTCCTAATTGGTGAGTTGGGAATCTATAAAGCTTTACAAGACTATAAAAAAGATCCATCATTGCAATCTTGGGAACCTATCTTATCAACCAAGTAGTAATAGTTTAGAATAAGCCTATGAAAACATCACATGATCCTAGACATTTGCAAAGAATAAGAAATATGCAGCAGCTTTTTGCGCTGGATTTTAACTCTAAATCAGGGGAAAAAAATGAGGTTGTTAGTGATATTTTAAAAAAGCAAGGAAAAATTGATAAATTAATTGGCAAAGCTGCACCAGCATGGCCGATAGATAAGATTAATAAGATCGACCTTGCGATCTTGCGCCAAGCAGTTTTTGAATTATTGGAGGCAAAAAATCCTACAAAAGTAATTGTTGATGAGGCTGTTGAAATTGCTAAAGAATATGGTGGGGAATCAAGTCCATCTTTTATTAATGGAGTCCTGGGTAAATTAATTGAGGACCTTAATTTAACAACCTAATCGAAAGTATTGACTAAATCCTTTTTATAGATTACTTTGAGAAGATACCACATTTATGAATCAGCAAAAAGAAATTATTGCCGCTGTAGCTAAACATTTAGGAGTGACACCTCAGGATATTGACTTACAATCATCTTTGGAGACTGATTTAGGATTAGGACCTTTAGAAAGGGCCGATTTATTATCAGATTTAGCACATAAGTTTAATATTAATTTTGTTGCAAGTGAACTTGAGGAGGTCGAAACTATTAATGATTTGGTGGTATTAATCGAGGACTTATTGCTTGAGTAATAAATTAACTTATGTTTGATGAGAGCACACTTTCCAGGTTGGTGCAGGGCTCGAGAAAAAATGTCTACAATCTAGCATTTACCCATAGATCTTTTTTGAATGAAAACCCTAAGGAGGCTGAGTCTAATGAGAGACTAGAATTTTTAGGGGATTCAATTCTATCATTTATTATTTCAACTTACTTATTTAATAGAAGATTAAAAGATACTGAGGGAGATTTAACAAACCTTCGTTCATTTATTGTCAAAACTCAATCCCTTGCTAAAGCTGCTAGAAATCTAAATTTAGGTAATTTCTTAAGGATGTCAAAAGGTGAAGAGAGGTCAGGAGGGAGAGAAAATTCACAGTTGCTGGCTAATACTTATGAAGCGTTACTTGGAGCCATTTATTTAGATCTTGGTTTGGCAAAAGCTATAGAGTTTGTTGATAATACTTTGATACCACTATTTTCCAATGAGCTAATGATGGGTCCACCCAAGGACGCTAAATCAAGACTTCAGGAAGTAGCTCAAAACACTACCAAACAATCTCCAAAATATAAAATCATTAAAACTGAGGGGCCTGACCATGCTAAAGTTTTTACAGTAGGAGTTTTTTTACAAGGTGATAAAGTTGGAGAAGGAGTAGGACTTTCCAAACAATTAGCAGAAGAAGAGGCGGCAGAAAAAGCTTTGAATATTTTATCGACAAATTCACCCTAACATTGACTTAGCACACTACTATTATTTATACTTACCTACTATTAACGTATACCATAACTAATATGCCAGTAAAAGTAAGATTAATGAGAATTGGCACTAAAAAGCAGCCCTTTTATAGGATTGTTGCTGTTGATGAAAGAAAAAAGAGAACTGGTGCTTATCTTGAGCTTTTAGGGACATATAACCCCTTAACAGAACCTAAACAAATCAACTTAAAGCAAGATCGAATTGATGACTGGGTGAAAAAGGGTGCAGTCTTATCAGATGGTTTTTTAAGGGCTACTGGCAAAGCGCCTCAGAGACCTCCAAGAAAACCTAAAAAAGAAAAAGCGGCACCAGCTATCCTCCCCTCAGGGGACCCGCAGCCTTCACTCGAAGAAGCTCAGCGTGCAGAAGTTACAGATAAACCTCAAGAAGAATCTGCTCCAATAGTAGAAAATGCATCTGAAGCATTAAGTGAAGAAAAAAGTGAACCGGAAAAGAAGGAACAGGAATGAAAGATTTAGTGGACTATATTATTAAAAATATTGTGACTGAACCTGATGTAGTTTTAGTAGAAGAAACAAGCAGTAATGGTGAAGTTAACTTACTTTTGACTGTTGCTCCTGCTGATATGGGTTTAGTTATTGGTAAAGGTGGTCAGATGATTAAAGCTGTAAGAAGACTTTTAACTGTAAGAGCAATAAATGAAAATGTTAGAGTTAATCTTCAACTGAATGAACCAGAACATCTGACCACTACTGAAGTTTCACAGTCACAAGATCAGTGAAGTTCTCAATTATTACACTTTTTCCGGAAGTTTTTCCCTCTATTTTAAACTCTTCAATTTTAGGAAGAGCGGCAAAAAAGAAGTTGGTCGAGTTTGAATTGATTAATCTAAGGGGCTTTGGGGAAGGTAAGCATCAAACTGTTGATGCTAGACCATTTGGTGGAGGAGTGGGAATGATTTTAAAAGCTGATGTATTAACAAATGCTTTAAAGTCAGTTCAGAGGTCAAATCTCTTACCTAATAATTCTAAGGTTATTTTACTCTCAGCATCCGGAAAGCCATTTAATCAAATACTGGCAAAGGAAATCTCTAAATTTAATCATATTACCTTAGTTTGTGGCCATTACGAGGGAGTGGACCAAAGGTTTATAGATCAGTACGTGGATGAGGAGATATCAGTTGGCGATTATGTCTTAACTGGTGGAGAGTTACCAGCCATGGTGATAATAGATGCTGTTGTTAGACTTCTACCCGGAGTTTTATTAAAAGAGGAGGCTACTAAAAATGAAAGTTTTGAGGAGAATCTATTAGAATATCCACAGTATACCAGACCAGATCAGTTTAAAGGTTTAAAAGTTCCTTCAGTATTACTTTCTGGTAACCATCAGGAGATTGAAAAATGGCGCCAGGAACAAGCAGTTAAAAAAACTAAAAAAGTGCGTCCGGACCTATTAAGGAAAAACAGCTGAATTATTCAAAAGGATTAGGTTTTCCTTTAGGACCGGTTATTGTATCTTCAGAAACTACAGGTATTGTTTTAACTGATTTATCTATTTTTGATAGCAGCTCCTTGTCTTTATCAGAAAGTAAAGTAATACTATCTTCTATTGCACTTAAAGTAGTTTGCTGCTTACTAAAATAGGCTTGAATTGCCAGGGTGGTATTAAAATTTGTCCCTGTTTTATCACCGGTAATTTCAATTTTATTTATCGTCATCAGTCTGGGAGCATTTTTAAGCTGTTCTATAAAATTATTAATTGATGCGTTTGATCCTTTAAATTCTACTTTTATTAAAAAATTGTTGGTGCCACTATCTGTTTGAGGAATCGCTACACCAAAACTTACTATTTGAACATTTGAGCTTGCTGCTATAGTTTGTATTTGGCTAATTGCCGAGGGGGCATCAATCCTGGTAGGAATGACTATATTTAGTTTATTAAAATTATCTTTATACTCAGAAACATTAACTTTTTTTAAATCAGCGACTTTGTTATTTAGTTTGTCGATTTTTTGTTTAGTTTCTTCAATTTTAGTATTTGTATTAAGGATTTTAAATAATTGAGGAACTATCACTAAGATCAATAAAGCGATTGAGATTCCTCCACCAATTAATGGCCAGATAAAAATCTGATATTTATTCCAAAGTTCATTAAATTGATTTTTCATTTTAATATTATATTCATATCAAATT
>OBEQ010000598.1_pt1 | contig 10219 bp, 14 predicted proteins | sample 1670901 | NCBI WGS metagenome assembly OBEQ01 (sample SAMEA104232315, study PRJEB22302) | groundwater metagenome | biome: forest; feature: aquifer; material: groundwater | place: USA | collected 2011-08-07 | depth 5.4 m | reverse complement strand
GAGAATGACGTGTGGTGCGGGGCTCACGCCCCCGTAGGCGTTTAAAGGGAAACGCGAGTACCGATACTACAGCTCCCAGACACGGGATAAGCAGGGGGCCCACGCGTGCCCGTGCGCGCCGCTGCCGGCCAAGGCGGTTGAGGAATTCGTGATCGCCGAGCTGCGGAAGGTGACGCTCGAGCGAGAGATGGGCCGATCGGAGGCGAAGACGCCACTTCCGTGGGCCGATGCGCGGCCGCGGGCGCCGGCACCGCGGGGGCTCCGAGCCAAAACGAGAGAAGGCCGCTCGCCGCCGTCGCAGCTCCGACGAGTGCGAGGCGAGGGAAGCGTTTTTTCTGCGCCGGCCTGGTCGGCGAGGCTAGACTTGCAGCAGGATTTTCGGGAGCGCTTTCTGCCGAATGCTTCGAAGACCACGTGGGATCCGTACCGCTCACTTCCGCGTTCACGGCGCCCGCAGCGTCTTGCGATCCACTTCTCCCGATCGACGCCACAACGGCCGCGCGTTGTTCGAGCGCGTCCTTTGCCGTCGCTTCCACCCACTCGCCCACCGCCGACGGCGGCGCCAGCGGCGCGCATCGCTGGAGCGCGAGCGCCATCTCGCGTGCAGATCCCCAGCGCGCCTCGGGCTCTCGCTCCAACGCCCGCATCACGACCTGCCCGAGCTCCTCGCCAATGTGTGGCGCTCGCTGACGAAGTGGCGGCACTCCCGCGTGCTCCTTTACTCGCGACGAAACATCGATGTCACTTTCGAAAAGGCGCGCACCCGCGAGCACTTCCCAGAGCACGACCCCGGCCGCGTACACGTCGCTGGAGCGCGTAACGCGCAACCCGAGCAGCTGCTCGGGCGCCATGTATCCAAGTTTGCCGCGGAGCTGCCCTTCGCGGGTCAGGTGCAGCTGGCCCGTCGCCTTGGCGACACCGAAATCAAGAATGCGCGCGATACCGTCGACGCCGATGAGAATATTTTGCGGAGACACGTCGCGGTGCACAATCGATAGCGGCCTGCCGAGTTCGTCTTTGGCTTCGTGCGCGGCGTGCAAGCCATGCAGAACGCCGCTCACAATCGACACCACGGTCGGCAATGGGAGACACTGTCCGCGCAAGAGTGCCCGGCGAAGGAGCCGCGAGAGCGTCTCGCCGTGTACGTACTCCAGGACGAGGAGAACCTCCCCACCAGTCGTGATGATGTCGAGAGTCGACACCACGTTCGAGTGAGCAACACGCGCCGCGAGACGCGCCTCGTCGAGGAACATCGTGATGAAATCGGGATCCTTCGCGAAGTGGTCGTGGAGACGCTTGATGGCGACCGTGCGCGCGAAACCGACTGGACCGATCAGCCGACCCAGGTGCACGCTCGCCATCCCGCCCGACGCGATCTCGTCGAGGACCTCGTAGCGGCCGCGCACCACGTTGTCGTCGAGCAGCGCCATCGCGATCGTGAGGATACCTCATGCCGCTGCGATTGTACGAACTGGGGTTCGCATCGCCGCTCCCATCGTCATCGCGAGCAGCTGCCTGTCCTTGTCATCGAGCTTCGGCTTCCGCCCTGGCTTTTGCGCCGCCAGGCCGGTCGCGCCGCGCGCACCGAGCTGCTGCCGCCACGACGATAGGTGCGAGCTGTAGATGCCCTCCTTGCGCAGCAGCGCCTCAAGCGCGCCTCGCTCGCCGCTCGCGAGCGCAGCGTCGGCGGCCTTCAGCAGCCGCAGCTTCTCTGACGCCGCGAACCGACGTCGCGACTTCGGCGGAGTGCTCTCCACCGATGCCCCGCTCTCGGCGAGGTCACGCTGCTTGCGATCGCTCTCCGAGGAAGGAATTTGGAGATCGAGAATCGGGGAAGGCTTGGGCACGTTCGAGGAACCATTCTCCGCCCATCGGTACAGAGATATCCAGAGAGAGCTGTCTCACGTCACGTTGACACAGGGGGACCTATGAAGCCCCGCTACCTTGGCCCTACTCTCCGCCCGTTTTTTCGTTGACCGCACTCTCGTCTCGATGATGAGCTGCTTACGCTGGGCCCTGTTGGCCAACGCGCGCGCGGGGAGAGCCGTTGGGAAAGTCCGGGAGGGAGGTGCACGGTGGCAGGGAGATCAACGCAAACAAGCAAAGGAGTGCGCGCGCCGAGCTCGCAGTTGTTGCGCACGGTGGTCTGCGCGGGCGGGGGGCTCGCCTTCGTCGCTGTCCTCGCGAGCGCCGGTTGCGGCAACGGTCTCCATCACAATGGTGGTGTCGGCTGGACGTGCCGTTACGCGGCCGTGAGCGGCGACGATTTCGAGATCGGGAGCAGCGCCGACGCGCCGATCACCATCTGCGCGAACCCGCACGACAGTCCGCAAGACGTCTCGAGCGCGTGTGACGACAAGTGCAAGGTCAAGTGGTGCGAGTACGGGCTCTTCTCGGAGCAGCCCTTCCTCTCGCTATGTCCCGTGAATTGCCAGGTTCAGTCGGTGACCCCGAGCGAGGCCCCGTGTCCTCCGGGCAGTGATTCCGCCGGACCGTCTCGTGAGCGCACCGAGCTGACGTTTCCCTTCCACGTCACCGTCGACAGCGACTCGGCGGACACGACGGTGCGCGGCCCGCTCTTGTACTCGATCTCGTCGGAGTGCGCCGGCACCGTGTGTCCTTTCGAGATCGTCGACTTGGATTTCGTCGTGGCGCCCTTCCAGATCAAAGGCAAGACCGTGCGCGGCCGAATCCAGATCGCCGATCCCGCAACCGGCGTCTACCACACGGATACGTTGTCGTATGAGCTGGTCGGCGTTGATGCGCTTCGGCTGTCGGTCGAGTTCTTCCTCGACAACGATGAAGGGAGCGTCGTCGTCTCGAGTCACATGATGACCGTCGCGGGTCATGCGAGCTTCATCGGCGGCAACGTCGGCGGCTTCTTCGGCATGGTCGGCACGGTCTCCGACGGAAACGTCACGGTAAACTTCAACATCGCGGGGTTGAACGTGAATACGCCGCCCCAGGCTCACATCCTTCCGAAGGGGCCCGTGGAGTGCGACGCGCCGAAGAGCGCGCACGTGACGCTCGATGGCTCGCACTCGTTCGACTTCGAAGACAACATCGCGAGCTACGCTTTCTACCTCGGCAACCCGCCGAACCAGCAGCTCGCCCAACGGCGATCGTCGAACAACCAAGCCCCAGCGACCCTCGCACTTGGGCACAACTTGATTCAGCTCGATCTCACCGACAGTTTCTCGTCGATCGGCAACGCGCGGCAGGACATCGAGGTGGTAGACACGACTCCGCCCACAGTCGACATTGTCCGAGCGGACCCGAGTTGCCTTTGGCCGCCAAATCACAAGCTGGTCTTGTTCGAGCTCGGGAGCGGGCTGATCGCACACGCGACAGACGTCTGCGATTCGGCGCCCACGATCAAGATCGTCAATGTCAGGAGCAACCAGCCCCCGCTCGGGGGAGGGCAGGGCAATTTTAGTCCCGACGTCTTCTTCGGGGGCAAGGCCTTCTGCGTGCGTTCGGAGCGCCAGGGGGCGAGCCAGCCGCCGCGCGAATATACGGTAACCGTAGAAGCAACCGACTTTGCCGGCAACAAGACGACGAGAGACGTGGTCGTCACGGTTGCCCATGACCAGGCCGGCGTGCAGTGCTCCAACGTTGACCCTGGCCGGATTGCGGAAGACGGCGATCCGCGTTGCACGGCGAACTAGGCGAGGAACGTCATGAAGAAGGTCTCGATCTCTCTGCTCGCTTTCATCGCGTCGCTCACCCTCGCAGGTTGCGGCAACGACAAAATCCCGAACCCGGCTCCGCTCAGCGGCTCCTTCCAAGGGGCCGCGTTTGCCCCCGTGGAAGCCGTGGCGATCCCACGCGGAGAGGGGCTCATCATCAGGGTCTCGAACGCGGCGCTGAGCTGCCAGGACTACCCGGGCAGTCTCGCCCCCGGGCGAGTGACGGTGGACATCTTCCTGCCGAGCGCGAACGCGGGCGCGTACACGCTCGCTCCGACTCAGCCAGCGCACGAGATCGTTGCGAGCCGGGACCCGCAGCTCGGCGTCACGAGAATCGAGCCGAACTTCGCGTTTTCGACCCGAAACGTCACGGAGGGGACGGTGTTCTTGCTTGCCTCAAACGGTGGGAAGATCACGCTGAGCTTCACGGTGTCGAGCTATGATGTTGCCCTCAATGGAACGGTTACAGCGACGCGTTGCAACGGGTAGGCTCCTCGCAGTGGCGGCGGGCGTTGCCGTCCTTGTCGCATGCGGCGGGCAGGGCGCGCCGCCAGATCCGTGCGCCGGCGCGCAGTCCATCACCTTCAGCGCATGCGCGGGCTCCACGGCCGACCCGTCGGCTCCCGTGATCGATCGCTTCGAAGGTCCCTCCTGCGCGCACGCATCGCAGGTTGGGAGCTACCATCTCGTCTTCCACGACGACGACGATCGCGTAACGACGATCCGCCTGTCCGGGCCGAAGTACCCCGCTCCCAAGGACGAGACCCTGAACCCGCCGGTGGCGAAGTTCGACAACACCGCCATCCTCTTGGTGGGGGGCGTCGCGGGCGACTACGAGGTCCATCTCTCGGCCCTCGACGAGACCGGTTACAGGAGCGCGGAGGTGTGTGGTGTCGTTTCCGTCCACTAACTCGCGGAGGGGTCGAGCGGTGATGGCGTTTTTCGCCGCGCTCGCCGCTCTTGCCATGGCCGTCTCTTGCGGCAGCAGCAACGCCTCTCCGCCTGCGCCGGCCGACGCAGGCGGAGGTACGTGCACCGCCAATCTTTCTGGCGCCGTGTCGGCAAACTTCGCGTGTACGGTGTTCATCGTGTTTCGCCCGGAGGGTGCCGCGGAGCTACAGATCAACAACGTCCAGGATGCAGGGACCGAACTGCAAGCGCAGCTGAAGCCCATGGGCTTCTTCGCTGTCCGAACCTACGAAGTTCGCGATCTCGATCCGTCGTCCCTCGTCGAGCTCGATGGCACCGAGGCTTACATGGCGATTGGCGGCGTGCCACTCTCCCGGACATCGATCGAGCTTGTCATTGCGAGCCTTGATGCAAACCCAAGCGGCGGAACGGACAGCCGCGGCATGAGCGCGATTCATACCCACGGCACGCTCAAGGCCACGCTGGCGGCGAAAGCGAACGATGCGGGGACGAGCAAGACGGCGAACGTGACGATCGAATTCTAAACTAAACATCCCCCGGCAAAGCCGGGGGGTTTCGATGTGTGAGCCGCTGGAAGCGGCTGTGATGTGTGCCGCTCACGAGCGGCGGTTGGGAGCCACCTGAAGGTGCCGGCGTACTTGATCAATGCGAGCTGATCGAGTCGCTTGTCTTCCTTCTCCTGGTTCCGGATGTACTCACGGATCATCGCCTCGTCTCTCCCTACGGTCGAGACGAAGTACCCGCGTGCCCAGAAGTGCTGCCCGACGAAATTGCGCTTCCGCTCGCCGAACGTTCGCGCGACATGCATCGCGCTCTTGCCCTTGATGTAGCCGACGACGTTCGCGACGGCGTACTTCGGCGGGATCGCGAGCAGCATGTGCACGTGATCGATCATCAAGTGCCCCTCCTCGACCCGGCTTTCCTTGTGCTCCGTAAGCGCGCGGAAAACCGGACCGAGCTCTCTCTTGACGGCGCCATAGATCGTCTTGCGCCGGCATTTCGGGATGAAGACCACGTGGTACTTGCATTCCCATTTCGTGTGATTCAGGCTCTCGTACTGTTCCATCTGGGATCCCCTTCGTGTGCTTTCAGCGGCTCACGAAGGGGACTCTCTCCCGGAAATACCCCCGGAGATGTAGAACGTCGGATGCCTCCCCGGCAAAGCCGGGGGATCTCCCCATGGATTAGACTAGGACAGGCGCCGAGTCATTGAACGGGTTTCCAGATGGGCTGCTGTTCGATCGGATGCGTCGCTCTGCCGCGCGGTCGGAACTTCAGTCTCAACACGTCGACGTCCTGGCCGCGATCTGCAACGAAGCGACCCGCGTGCTCGACGGCGAGAAGGTCCGATGCATCGCGCTCGTGGCGCGCGTTGCTGCACTCGCTCACGCCCGTGCACTCGCGCCAAGAAACGACTCCGCCGATGACGTCGATGTTCCATCCGAGGGTGCTTTCGGGTGGCTTCGGGTGCGCGAGCTGCTGCGCGGCCACGACGCCGGCTCCCACGGCGTCGGCGGGCGAAGCAGCTCGCTGGCTCGGGGTGACCCCGCCCGTGCACGCCGTCGAGAGGAGCAATGAGCTTAGGAGTGCGCGAGTCACAAGCGGAATATAGCGCCAAAGAGTCGTAACCCCGACAGGGGGCGAACTCAGTTCGGCGGAGACGCCTGCGCCGAGTCGTTCCCGTCGTCGTCGGCGACGGCCGGTCGGTACCCTTCACGCCTGTAATAGTAGTACTGGTAGTAGTTGTAGTCGCTATCGCGGCATCTGGGTAGTGGCACGCCGTCCGCGAAACGTGGGGCGTGTCTCGTCTCGCACCGACGTACTTGTCGCGCCGTCCTCCAGTTTGAACGCTCACGTACATTTTCAAATGGCGTCGTCGATCTCGAGAGGGCCATCGCTTGGCGAATGACTTCGTTCGCGTCGGGGTCGTCCACCCACGCCCCGAGTGTCTTGCGAGTCGCGGACTTCCGGCCGCGTCCGCAGCCAATCGCGTTTCCGCCAACGAAGCGGCCCATTTCATCGCGTTCGCCGCGCGCCCAGGCACGGTTACGCTTCGAGGGATGTCCCGCGAGCGCGGAGATTCGGTGCGCGTCAAGGAGGCGGAGAGCGAGGTCATCCCCGTCGGCATATGGGCGGAAGCTCTCGTGCAACGTCGCGATGCACGCGCGCAGCGCCTCGCCCGCGCGCTGCACGCGGTGGAAGCCCGCGTCCCCGAACGCGCGGCCGATCGATTCAAGCCGGAAGCCGGAGGCGCCTTCGTTCTTCGGCTTCAAGATCACGGTTGCATTGCCGCCGCCGAGGAGGCGGATGAGGCTGTAGATGCCGGCTTTTCCTGCAACACTGAGCGCCGCACGCACAGCGCAGCGTGCCGCCCTTGCCACACGCTGCTTCGGCGGTGGTGCCCGGGGCCACGATTTCGAGCGCGTGACGCGCCTTTGCGCACGGTCCTCGCACGCGGCTTGTCCGTTGCCTTTCCGCGGGATCATGCGCCCGGCTTGTTTTCTCGTGCTCCTCGTCCTCGTGAGCGGGTGCTCCCCGCTGGGCGACTCGCAAGGCAATTGCCGTCCAGGGGATCCACCGCGATGCAACGGCAGCAACGTGGAGATCTGCGCCGAAACGGACTCGGGGGGCGATGGATACTTCGCCAGCGCAACCTACAACTATCGGTCCACCCGCACCTGCTCCGGACTCCGTCCGGTCTGCGAACCGCTGCCGGATGACGGGGGCCACAACAGCCCGGTGTGCCAGGCCGAGGCGCTGAACACCTCTTGCGCGTTCGTTCCCGTCGCGCCCAAGGTGCCTTCGTTCTTGGCCGATTTCACTGGCGACGGGCGGATCGATCTCCTCGAGGAGCTGGAGAGCATCCAGCGCGTGAGGGTCTACCAGAACAAGGGGGACGGGGACGTTCGAGCCTCTCCCCGTGCAAACTCTGGCCGGCCAGGTCGGCGCCGTCGGGGACTTCAACGGAGACGGGCATGTTGATGCCGCCGCAGAACCTTCCCGGTGACCCGACGTGCGATTCGCATGGCGTCGTCGCGGACTTCGATAGCGATGGTTTCGCCGACCTCTTGTCGTGCTCGGCCAGGCCCACGGTACTCCGCGGAGGGTCAACGAAGACGGGTGGATCGACCTCATCACGCGCTGCGAAGCAACGATCTCCATTCGGTACGGGCATGGGGACGCGACGTTCAGCGAGGCCACGAACGTGTCCACAACGCCGTATTCGGCGGGATCGCTCCTCGTCGCGGACGAGAACGGCGATGGCCACCTGGACCTCGTGTTCTCCGACCCGGATGCGCGCGTGCTCATCGTGAGCCGCGGCGATGGCCACGGGAACTTCGATGCGCCGCGCTTCTATCAGCCCACGCCGAGCATCGGGTCGCCGCTCGCCGCGTTGACGTCGGGCGGAGTGGGCGGGCGCGACCTGCTCGTGACCACCGGTGGCTCGGGACCGAACGTGGGGCTTCTGCCGGGGCGGTGTCGTTAGCGCTCCCACGCTCTTTGTCGCTCGGCGCGGCGCCTTCGGGCGAGGAGCTCGGGGAGATCGCTCCAGCGCATCCACACTCGAGTGGCGCGCCTCAGCCCGGCAAGCGCGACCTCGAACGCGAACGCGACCTCGAACGCGACCTCGAACGCGCACCGCGATTTTTCTTCCGCGTGATTTCGTCGTTCGTGTCGTGCATGCCTTGGCGCGCACCTGCCGTGCCAACGACCTTGGGATGCGTGGGGGGCATGCACGACACGAACGACGAAATCACGCTGCCGTTTCAAAAATTGGATATTTGCGCCGCTGCCAAGGAGCTTGCTGTCAGGGTTCATGCGGCCCGGATTTCCGACTCCGAACTTCGGGACCAGGCCAGACGCGCGAGTAAGAGCTGCTTCCTCAACCTCAGCGAAGGCCTTCCGAGTGACAGCGCCCCCATGCGGCGTCGCTACTTCGCCAGCGCGGGTTGCTCCGCAGCCGAAACCGCTGCCGCCGTGGATCTGGCGGCAGCGATCGGTGTCCTCGACCCGACCGTCGCCGCCACGATTCAGCGCTTGGCGGTTCGGATAAAGAAGATGCTCCGCGCGTTGCGGTGAGCCAGATCCCGCCACATCCCCGGAACGTCTGGCTCCTTTCGGGTCACTGACGTACGCTTTTGTCGTGCCGGTTATCCCCGAAGATCTCCCCGAATGGGAGCGTTTGCTTGCGGCAGAGCGCCACGTGCAGAACCTCGTCCCGGGGACAGTGTTGGTGGGCGGAACCGCGGCCGCGCTCCATCTCGGCCATCGTCGTAGCCACGACGGCGATCACGTACTCTCGGATTTGCGCGATCGCTTTGACCAGGTCCTCCGTAGCCTTGAGAGCGCGGCCGGCTGGCAGACCGAGCGGGTGCAACCCCCGGTCCTCATCCTGGGCCAGATGCAAGGGATTCTGACGGGCATCCGCCAGCTCCGACGGACAGAGCCGCTCGAAACCGAGCTCGTTTCCGGATTGCGCGTGCCGACGCTCGATGAGATGGCCCGGATCAAGGCCTGGCTCTTGGGCACGCGTCACACGGTTCGCGACTATCTCGATACGGTGGTGCTCTTCGAGCGCCTCGGAGAAGAGGGGGTCTGCCGCGCGCTTCCATCCTTCGATCGTATGTATCGGCAGCTAAGCGGAGCTTCTCCTTTGGCGGAAGTCGCAGAACGGCTCGCCGCTGCCAAACCAGGCGACCTGGCACTTGTCGATGTGCGTACGTACCGCGGATTGGCTCCACCGTGGAACGACTGGAAACACGTCGAAGAGCGCGGCCGCAGCTGGGCGCCGATCGTGGCGCGCATCGCGCTGGAGAACCCATGAGTGACACGCCGGGAGAACCCATGAGTGACACGATCGAGGAGAGCCTCGCGCATTCGAGGGCCCTTTGGAATCGCACGGAGCTCGATCTGACGAGCGACGAGCAGCTGGCGCAGCTACTTGACCGGGGCGATATGCACGATTGGCGCAGCCTCTATGGCCTAGCGCGAAAAGATCCGGTCCTTCGGCAACGAATGGCGCGCATCGTGATGACGATTCCCTTGCCCCTCCCGCGTTTTTGGCTCGCGGCGCTGGCGAGCCTCGGCGAGCGGATCGATCTCGGCGCGACCCTACCGGAGTATAGCGAAACAGGCACATGACTCGCGTTCGCGTTCGCGTCCGTGGTCGCGTTCGTGGTCGCGTTCGTGGTCGTTTTTGGCCAATCCGTCAGACAAGATGCTCCGCGGGTAGCCGTGAGCTCCCAAGGCAATGGGTCCTTCAAACTCTTGGTGAATTCAGGATCGGAACCTGAGTCGCCGCCTCCGCTCGTCGCCCGGAAGCGAGAGCTTTTCTCGATTCAACGTTGCGAGAAGCTCGCGGAAGGCGGCCCGTTCGAGGCCAGTTCCCGCGGGGGCGAGGTCGACGGCGATCGTTCGAAGGCGACAGGACAGGGAAAGCACAATTCGGGTCCAAGGGCTCGCGAAGGGTTTCGCGGAAGGCGCAAGGATGACGCACGGCGCGCTCGAAGGCGCGAATTTTGGCCCGTTTGCGCGCTCGAAAGCGCACCTCACCCGCCGCGCCGGTTTGACGCGTTCAGCCCTTTGCCGCGGTGCCGATG
>OBEQ011189413.1_pt1 | contig 10220 bp, 9 predicted proteins | sample 1670901 | NCBI WGS metagenome assembly OBEQ01 (sample SAMEA104232315, study PRJEB22302) | groundwater metagenome | biome: forest; feature: aquifer; material: groundwater | place: USA | collected 2011-08-07 | depth 5.4 m | reverse complement strand
TCGCCGAGTGGTGTCTCGACTGGTACGACGCGAATTCCTACCGGAACAGCCCGCCCCGAGACCCGCGTGGTCCGGGGCAAGACGCCCTCGGCCGTGTCCTGCGCGGCGGTTCCTGGGTGAGCGATGGCACCGGCTGGTGGATTTATGTCTGGGTAATGTGGGTCAGCATCAGCCTACTCACGGTGTGGGCGTATCCGACATGGATCGCGCCGCTGTTCAACCGCTTCAGTCCGCTTGCTTCCAAATCGCTGCGCCGACGCATTCAGGCGTTGCTCAAGCGCACCGGTTTTCGCACACGCGGCATTTATGTGGTCGACAGCTCCAAACGCACAACCCATGGCAATGCCTACTTTACCGGCCTCGGTAAGGCCAAACGCATTGTGTTCTTCGACACATTGCTTAAGACCTTAAATGCCGGCGAAGTCGAAGCGGTGTTGGCGCACGAGCTCGGGCACTTCAAACTCTCGCACATTCTCAAGCGCATGCTGGTCATGTTCACGGTCGGCCTGCTGGCGTTGGCGCTGCTCGGCTGGTTGACCACGCAGCACTGGTTCTATCAAGGCCTTGGCGTGTCGCAACCTTCGGCGCATGCGGCACTCATACTCTTTATCATGGTCAGCCCGGTGTTCACGTTCTTCCTGCAGCCGTTGTTTGCCTGGAGTTCGCGCAAACACGAATACGAGGCCGATCACTTCGCGGCCGAGACGACGTCATCGAAGGCGCTCGCGAGCGCGTTGGTCAAACTCTATCGCGACAATGCCTCCACCCTGACGCCGGACCCGGTTTATTCTGCCTTCTACGACTCGCATCCACCGGCACTGCTGCGCGTCAGCCGGCTTCTGGATAAACGCTGAATCAACGAGGAGACGTTATGAAACGGATTTTATTGGCGTTGAGTGCTTTTATATTTAGCGCTGCGACATACGCCGCCGTTTCGGGCGATCCTGCCCAAGGTAAGAAAATTCACGACGCCAGCTGTGTGGGTTGCCACGATAGCGGCGTGTACACGCGCCGTGATCACCACGTCCAGTCGCTTGCCGATTTGCAGCGTCAGGTCGGAATGTGCGGCCATGCGGCGGGCAAGAAATTCTCCGTCGACGATCAGCAAAACCTCGTTCAGTACCTGAACGATCAGTTTTACAAGTTCAAGTGAGGAGTCGTTATGGAAAACTTACGTACACGCGCTTGCAAACCCTGCGAAGGCGGTCTGCCGGCACTGGCGCGAACACAGGCCACCACGTTGCTCGGACAGGTTTCCGGATGGACACTTAATGAGGATGTCACCGGCATCAGCCGCAGCTTCAAGTTCAAGAACTATTACGAAACGATGGCGTTTGTGAATGCGATCGCATGGATCTCGCACCGCGAAGACCACCACCCGGATCTGGAAGTCAGTTACAGTCGCTGCGTGGTGCGCTACAGCACGCACGCCGTGAAGGGGCTGTCCGACAACGATTTCATCTGCGCCGCCAAAGTGAACGCCCTGCTCGGCGAATAACGTTGCCGTCGATGAGCGAGGCTAGCGTTCCGGTTTGACTGCGGCCAGATTAACGAGCGTTTCCTCACGCTCGCCCGGCTTGCCGATGGGAAAGCCAAACCATTCGAGCGCACCGAGGTCCGAGCGACTCCACCAGAGATAAGGCAGCGAGACGTTCTCGGGTCTAAAGCGGAAGCCGTGGTCCCGTATCATTTGCATGTATTCATCGGCGGTGCGCTGCACTTCCATCGGGTGACGGAAGAACAGCCGGATCATCCACGAATTGATGTAGGCCCGCGTCGACTCAGCGAACAGCAACACCCCACCCGGTTTCAGCACGCGGTAAAATTCCTGCAGCGCCTTTTCCTGATGCACCAGGTGATGGAACGTCTGGTGACAGAACACCAGGTCGACGCTGGCATCGGCCAGTTCCAGGTCCGACACATCGCCCTGATGAATGTCGGCCGGTAAATTATGTTTCGCGGCTTCCGCGCGCGTGCGTTCGAGACATTCGTCTTCAAAATCCACCGCAATAATTCGTTTCGGCGCGAACATGCGGTACAGCGGAAGCAGCGATTTTCCCTGGCCGCATCCGGCATCCAGCACGACCGGATACGAATCACGCCGGTTCGGAATGAGCCGTCCGAGATCCCTCAACGCAACCCGTACGACGCGCGCCTCCCATAGCCAGGTTCCAAGAAACCAGAAACCAATGCGGGTTTCCGGTACGAACACGCGCTGCGGGTTGGAATGCGCATTCATTGATTAATCTCCCTGAAAAATATTACGCTTCACGCCGGCCAGCGAGCGCCAGCGCCAGCGTGTTGCGGTCGGTATACTCAAGCTCACCGCCCATCGGTACACCGTAGGCGATACGTGTGGCACGCACGCCGCGGGCACGTATGAGTTCGGAAAGATAATGCGCCGTCGCTTCGCCTTCAACCGTCAGATTCGTCGCCAGCACCACTTCCTTGATCGTGCCTTCTTTAAGCAGCTCCTCGATACGCGGTACGCCGATCTCCTCCGGGCCGATGCCATCGAGCGGCGACAAGCGCCCCATCAGCACATAGTAGAGCCCCTGATACACGCCGGACTGTTCGAGTGACACCAGGTCCGAGGGCGATTCAACGATGCACATGAGCGAGCGATCGCGCTTGGGCGAGCTGCAGATCGCACACAGTTCGGATTCGGTGAGGTTGTTACAGCGGCGGCAATGGGTAATACGATCGAGCGCGTTGATCAGCGCCTCGGCGATCCGCCGCGCGCCTTCGCGATCGCGTTCGAGCAGATAAAACGCCATGCGCTGTGCGCTCTTGGGGCCGACACCCGGCAAGCGGCGCAGCGCCTGTTTGAGTGCCTCGAGAAAGCCGGTGCCGTTCACAGCGCCTCGTTCGCGGCCTAGAACGGCAGACCGAGACCGCTCGGCAATCCAAGCCCGGCGGTAATGCCCGCCATTTTTTCCTGCGTCGCCTGTTCGACCTTGCACACGGCATCGTTCATGGCCGCGGCGATCAGGTCTTCCAGTACTTCTTTGTCGTCTTTGAGCAGCGACGGGTCGATGCTGACGCGGCGCACATCGTGCCGGCACGTCATGGTGACGGACACCATGCCGCCACCGGCGGCGCCGGTCACTTCCACCTTGGCCAGCTCCTCCTGCATCTTGCGCATGTTTTCCTGCATTGCCTGCGCCTGCTTCATGATATTGCCCAATCCGCCTTTCATGTTTGCGTCTCTCTATACCTTGGGTCGAATTGAATTTTGATTCACGCGCGCACCGAAACGGTCTTGCAGCGCCTGCACGTTCGGATCTTCCTGAATGGCGCGCACCGCCGTTTGCTGGCGCTCGTCCTGCAGGCGGTTCCGCTCCTTCGCCGGCGTTTCGCTGGCGGGCTTACCGATGCGAATCGAAAGCCGCGCTACCAAACCGAGCTGCGTGTCAATCGCCTGCTTGAGCTCGGCTTCACGTTCTTTACTCAACAGCTTTGCGCAGGCCTCGTCCAGCATCAGCGCCAGCACGCCGTCGGTATACGATTCGAGGGTCGTATTGTTGGCGAGTTCACGTACAAAGCCGGACAGCTTGAGCTGCGCCGCCACCTCGTTCCAGTTTTCGATCGTCGCTGTCGAGGCCGCCGGTGCTGCGGGTACCGCAGCCATAACGGGTGACGGCGAAACCGGCCGTGGGACTGGTGGTGGAATCGTTTGGGTAGCGGCTGCTACCGGCGCCGGGGCAACGACCGGCTTCGGCGCCTGCGGCTGCGCGGCAGTTGCCGGTACACCCTGCGGTTTGGTAATGCCCTGCCCTTCTACTGGACGGAACGCAAGCATGCGCAGCAACGTCATCTCGACGCCGCTGCGCGGGTCCGGCGCATAAGCGAGATCGCGCCGACCGAGGACGCCGATCTGGTAGTAAAGCTGAACGTCTTCTTTACCGATGGCGATCGCATGCGCCCTTATACGTTCATCGTTTACCAACGCCGCATCGGCCTGCGCCAGCGCGACTTCGTGCAGCGCGCGCAGGAGCTCATCCAGCAGCGCTTCGAGGTCAGTGCCGTGCTCTACGGCATCCGACACGACCGTCAGCACCTCGCGCGCATCGGCGGAGGCCAACGCACTTAACAGGCGATCGATCGTGTCCTGGTCGATGGTACCGAGCATGGCACGCACTTCTGCGTCGGTAAGTTTGCCGCCGCCAAAGGCGATGGCCTGATCGAGCAGCGACAGTCCGTCACGCATGCTGCCGTCGGCGCCGCGCGCCAGCAAGGCAATGGAGGGCTGGTCGTAGGCGACGCCTTCGGCGTCGAGAATCTTCTGCAGTTGCGCGGCGATCTCGTCCGCGGACAGGCGCTTGAGATTGAACTGCAGGCAGCGCGACAGCACCGTCACCGGCAGCTTCTGCGGGTCGGTGGTGGCGAGCAGGAATTTGACGTGCGGCGGCGGCTCTTCCAGCGTCTTCAACAACGCGTTGAAGCTGTGCCCGGAGAGCATATGGACTTCGTCGATGAGGTAGACCTTGTAGCGCCCGCGCGTCGGGGCGTACTGGACGTTATCGAGCAGCTCGCGCGTGTCATCCACTTTCGTGCGCGAGGCGGCGTCGACTTCAATCAAGTCGACAAAACGGCCTTCGTCGACCTCGGTGCACGATGAGCACTTGCCGCAGGGCTGGGAGGTCACGCCGGTTTCGCAATTGAGCGACTTGGCGAGAATGCGCGCGATGGTGGTCTTGCCGACACCGCGGGTGCCGGTAAACAGAAACGCGTGATGCAGGCGATTGTGGTCGAGCCCGTTAACGAGCGGCCGAACGACGTGCGCTTGCCCGACCAGTTCGGAGAAGTTACGCGGGCGCCACTTGCGTGCAAGGACCTGATAGCTCACAGCGTGCGTCGCCGCGAACAAATTCGATAGTGAATCAATGCGATTGCCTCATACCGATTCGCTTGCCATGTGACTCGCCTACGGGGTCAGGGTGGCGGCTCAGACCAGCCACACCTCAGTACCCGATGTGCCTGCTGCGGCTGCTTCCTTCCGGACCTGACCGGGTTCACAAGCCCTCGTCACCGAGGGGACCAGCCCTCGCCGCCATAAACGTTGAACGGCGCTAGTTTATCACGGTGCGCTGCAACGGCAGCGTGATTTTTAAACGAGAAAGCTGGGGAACAAGGAGCCAAACGCGTTGCGGCGAAACGTTGGGTAGTTTAACCTTGCGCGCCTTACAGCGGTACCCGCGGCATCCATTGCATGCCGCCATTCTCCGGAGAGGTGTCCGAGCGGTTTAAGGAGCACGCCTGGAAAGCGTGTATACGTGAAAACGTATCGGGGGTTCGAATCCCCCCCTCTCCGCCAACTTACGTGCGTCCGATCGCGTTCAACCCGCCACGCAATACGCAGACGTTGAAGCCGCGCTGCGATAACAGAAAACCCGCCGCCGCACTGCGATTGCCGCTCTGGCAATACACGACGTGTTTGCGATTCGGGTCGAGCGATTTCACTTTGAGCCGCAACGCATAGAGCGGCACATTGACCGCGCCTTTAATGGCGCCGCGCGCGAACTCATCTTCGGTGCGCACGTCGAGCAAACCGGCGCCGGCCTTGGCCATGTTCTGTGCCTCGGTAAGCGAGACTTCCTGCACCAGCGGTTCGCGCAACAACTCATCGAAGTCAGGTTTCGCAAGTCGCATCAGCGTGCCCGGTGTAACCGCGATGACATTCGCGTTTCGCGGCGCGCCCGACACCAGCGCCTCTTCGCCAAAGCCCTCGCCCTCGGCAAGTTCAGAGAGCACGACCACCTTGCCGTCTTTCTCCGATTTGCGTGAGACGTTCACGCGTCCCGACTTGATGATGTAGTAGTAATCACCCGGATCGCCCTGGCGGATGACCAGCTGCCCCGGCTTTACGTCCACTGCCGTCAGGCGTCCGAAGATGGCGACCAGATTGCCGGGCGGGACTTTCTCGAACGTCGGGTGCTGCATCATGCGAAACACCCATTCGCCGTCGTCGGCACTGATCTCTTCCACCTCGTAACCGGCGGTTTGGTCCATCGTCAGCAACCGGTCGAGCAACGCACCGTCGACGCGCGCGATCTTGGCCGCGCCCTGCGCGACGCCAGTGAATTGCCGCGGTTTGAGCTGTGCCAGTGCGTAACGCGCGTCCTGGCTGCCACCGACGATCACGCGATCGGCGCCCTTCTCCGGCACCAGCACCATCTCGCCTTCGAGCAGGTAAAGGGTGTCGGGATCTGAATCGCCGCGCTTGAAGAGGGTCTGTTTGGCAGGTACTTGCACGATACGCGTGCGCGCCATCAGCTGCTGAAAATTCTGCGGCCGCAGCGCGTTGATAGGAATCAGGGACTGGAGGAGTTCGGTGTCGTCCATGACGTTACAGCAGCGATACCGTGGCCGACATTGCAGAAGAGTTCATCGTATCGTTCGGCCGTCCACGCTCACGCTCAGTAAGATCATTTTCCCTTGGGGAGGCCCACGGGATTTATAACGTTGGCGCAGAAGAAAATAATATGGAGGAGAGGAAGGGATTCGAACCCTTGTGGGACTTACGCCCCCAACAGATTTCGAGTCTGCGCCGGTATGACCGCTTCGGTACCTCTCCAAAACGGGCGCCAGTATAACACGGCATCTCAGGTGACAGAGAAGCGGCACACCGTGTAGGCTACTGCACTATGCTTCACTCCGCGCGCATCCCAACGCGGTGGCTGGGCGGAATCGCCCTCGGTGCCTTGTTCGCGGCCGTTGCGCTGCCGGCGCTCCTTCCAGCCTGTACTGCGCTCGAAGACAATAAGCTTGCCCGCGTGAAATCGGCGGGCGAGCTGGTCGTTCTCACGCGCCGCAGCCCTACCACCTATTTCGAGACGCCAGACGGTCCCTCCGGATTTGAATATGACCTTGCCAGGGCCTTTGCCGAATCGTTGGGCGTTCAACTCAAAGTGGTTGTGGCGGACGGTTACCCTGAGGTCCTGCCTAAACTGGAACAGGGTGGCGCGGACATGGCCACGGCCGGGATTACGGTAACCGCCGGAACCCGTGATCGCTTTCTGTTTACACCACCCTATCAGCAGATTCTCCAGCAGGTCGTTTGCCGCATCGGCACCAAACCACCCACCAACGTGCGTGAACTTACCGGACGGCAGATCGACGTTCGCAGTGGCACTACCCACGCCATGCGCCTGCGCGACCTGCAGAAGGCCAATCCAGCATTGAAGTGGACCGAAGTCAGTGATACGGAAACCGAGGAACTGCTGCAGCAGGTGTGGGAAGGGTTGCTTGAAATCACCATCGCCGACTCGCATACCATCGCGCTGAACCGCCAGTTTTTTCCCGAACTTCAGATTGCCTTCGATCTATCGCCCAACGAACCGTTGGTGTGGGCGTTTCCGCTGTCCGAGGACCGCAGTCTCTACGACGCCGCGACACAGTTCCTGGAGCGTTATCGGGCCGCGGGAGAATTAGCGCACCTTGCCGATCGCTATTACGGCCCGCCGAACCGTTCAAGCTACGTGAATCTGACGGTCTACCACGCGCGCATTTCCAATCGCTTGCCGCAATTCCAGGCCCTGTTCGAATCCGCCGCGCGCGACGTCAGCATTGATTGGCGCTTGCTCGCGGCAATGTCGTATCAGGAGTCGTATTGGGATCCCAAGGCGGAATCCCCCACCGGGGTGCGTGGCATGATGATGTTAACCGAAGACACAGCCAAGCAAGTCGGCGTCACTGACCTGTCCGATGCGGAACAAAGCGTCGTGGGAGGGGCACGTTATTTACGCGATCTCTATGGCCGACTCGAATATATCCCGATGCCGGATCGCGCCTGGTTCGCGCTCGCCGCGTATAACGTCGGCGTCAGCCATCTCGAAGATGCACGCATCCTCACGCAGCGCCACGGCAAGGATCCGAACAAGTGGAGCGACGTCTCGTTCTACCTGCCGCTGCTGGAGCAACCCAACTGGTATAACCGCGCGCGTTATGGCTTCGCCCGCGGCAGCGAACCGGTTTTGTTCGTGAATCGAATCCGGACTTACTACGATGTGCTGGTAAAACTCGATGATGAGCAACGCACCCGCGTAAAGAACGACGCGCTGAAATTGAAGATTCCGGCCATATAACAAAGTCGCGCGTGGGCGCGCTCGGCTCGCCCCCCTCTCTCGCTCAGGGAGAGGGAATGAGAGTGAGGGGCAGTGAAAACATTCTGCTCCCCCTGTTAGGAGAGGGAAAATTCCGTGTTACCCGCTACGCTTCCCGCCGCGCCTGAAAAAACCGCCGCAACAACTCCCCACACTCCTCCCCCAAAACCCCGCTCGTGATTTCCGCGCGGTGATTCAACCGATCCGACGCGAGCAGATTAAACACGCTGCCTCCCGCGCCCGCCTTGGGATCCGCGGCACCGCACACAACACGCGCAATCCGCGCGTGCACCATTGCACCCGCACACATGGCACAGGGCTCGAGCGTTACATAAAGCGTGGTGTCGAGAAGGCGGTAATTGCCCAGCTGGGCGGCAGCGGCGCGGAGCGCGACCATTTCCGCGTGGGCGGAAGGATCGACCGCGCGAATGGGTTGGTTCCAGCCCTCACCGATGATTTTACCGTTGCGCACCACCACCGCGCCGACGGGCACCTCGCCCGCCGCTTGCGCCTGGCGCGCCAGCTCGAGCGCGCGCCGCATGAATTCTTCGTCTATTCCCACTCAATGGTCGCCGGCGGTTTGCCGGAGATGTCATAGACCACACGCGAGATGCCGGCGACCTCGTTGATGATCCGATTCGATATCTGGCCGAGCACCTCATACGGCAGCGGGGCCCAGTTGGCCGTCATGAAGTCGATGGTTTCGACCGCGCGCAGCGCAATCACGTAGTCGTAGGCACGCGCATCGCCCAGCACGGCAACGGATTTAACCGGCAGGAACACGGCGAACGCCTGGCTCACCTTGTCGTAAAGATTGTGCCGATAAAGCTCTTCGAGAAAAATGGCGTCGGCCTTGCGCAGGAGCTCGGCATACTCATGCTTCACTTCCCCGAGGATACGCACGCCGAGTCCCGGTCCCGGGAATGGATGGCGATACACCATCGAGCGCGGCAGGCCCAACTCCTCGCCGATACGCCGCACCTCGTCTTTGAACAGTTCACGCAGTGGCTCGAGTAATTTCAACCGCATGTGCGCTGGCAAGCCGCCGACGTTGTGATGCGATTTGATCACGTGTGCCTTCTTCGTGCGCGAGGCCGCCGACTCGATAACGTCCGGGTAGATCGTCCCCTGCGCCAGCCACTTTGCGTTCTTGATCTTGTTCGCCTCGTCCTCGAACACCTCGACGAACACGCGTCCGATGATCTTGCGCTTTTCTTCCGGGTCGGCAACCCCTTTGAGCGCGGACAGGAAACGCTGCGCGGCATCGATGCGCAGCACCTTCACGCCCATGTGCTCGGCAAAGGTTGCCATGACCTGATCGCCCTCGTTCAGCCGCAACAGACCATTGTCGACAAAGATGCAGGTCAGCTGCTTGCCGATTGCACGATGCAACAGCGCCGCGACCACAGACGAATCGACGCCGCCGGACAGGCCGAGAATGACCTCGTCGTCGCCGACCTGCGCGCGCACCGAGGCCACCATGCTCTCGACGATCTGGCCCGGCGTCCACAACGAATCGCAACCGCAGATGTCGAACACAAAGCGTTGCAGGATCGCATTGCCTTGCGTGGTATGCGTGACTTCGGGATGAAACTGAATTCCGTAATAGCCGCGCGTCTCATCGGCAATACCGGCGAAGGGCGCATTCGAGCTTTCGGCAATGATCTTGAAGCCGGCGGGAAGCGCCGTGACGCGATCTCCGTGGCTCATCCAGACATGCAGGAATTCGGCGCCGGAACGCTCCTCTTCATCACGGATGCCTTTGAAGAGCTTCGAGTGGCCGTGCATGCGTACGCGCGCATAACCGAATTCGCGCTCGCTCGAGCCTTCGACCTTGCCACCGAGCTGCACCGCCATCGTTTGCTGGCCGTAACAAATGCCGAGCACCGGCACCTTGGCGTCGAATACCGCTTGTGGCGCGCGCGGCGCGTCGTCGACCGTTACCGATTCCGGGCCGCCGGAAAGAATTATCCCGCGCGGTGCAAACGCGCGGATTTCGTCGGCCGTGATATCGAACGGGTAGATTTCGCAGTACACCCCGGCTTCACGCACGCGCCGCGCAATGAGCTGGGTGAACTGGGAACCAAAATCGAGAATGAGGATTTTATGTGAGTG
>OBEQ012432660.1_pt1 | contig 10221 bp, 21 predicted proteins | sample 1670901 | NCBI WGS metagenome assembly OBEQ01 (sample SAMEA104232315, study PRJEB22302) | groundwater metagenome | biome: forest; feature: aquifer; material: groundwater | place: USA | collected 2011-08-07 | depth 5.4 m | reverse complement strand
CGCGGTAGAGTTACCTGAAGGCGTGGAGATGGTGATGCCAGGCGACAACATCCAGATGACGGTGACCTTGATAGCACCGATTGCGATGGAAGAAGGTCTGCGGTTTGCGATCCGTGAAGGCGGCAGAACAGTTGGCGCCGGAGTCGTTAGTAAGATCCTTGAGTAGTAATAGCAATTCTATCTAAAAAGACTCTCGCTACCTGAGTAGCGAGAGTTACTTCTTAACTATACTTCTTCTGCATGCTGTTGTTGACATCGCCGAGAAGACTCTTTAAGATTCGCGTTCCTTTTTTGGCGGCTAATGAAAGACTTAATAATCACAGCTGCTAAATCCCGTACAAATTGGAGATTGGTCGAATGCAGAACCAAAGGATCCGTATACGCCTTAAGGCCTTTGATCATCGGTTGATTGATGTATCGACCCAGGAAATAGTTGAGACGGCAAAGAGAACCGGTGCCCAAGTTAGAGGCCCGATACCGCTGCCCACTAAAACAGAAAGATTTACGATATTGATTTCTCCCCACGTTGATAAAGATGCGAGAGATCAGTATGAAATACGTACGCATAAGCGAATGCTAGATATCGTTGAGCCTACGGAGAAAACAGTAGACGCATTGATGAAATTGGATCTTGCCGCGGGCGTGGAAGTACAAATCAGCCTAGGTTAAGAGACAACCTGTGGTCGCACTTTGAAAAGTGAATCGCAGGTGCGGTGTGACGCACCTAAATGTGCGGCCATAGCGGGTCAAGCCCCATACACTGAGAGGAATGAAAATGGCTATTTCACTAGTCGGTCGTAAGATCGGGATGACCCGTGTCTTTACTGACGAAGGACAATCAATACCGGTTTCGGTGATTGAGGTTACACCCAATCGCGTGACCCAAGTCAAAACAGCTGAAGTAGATGGCTATCAAGCAATTCAGCTAACGGCAGGAGAGCGCCGTTCTTCAAAAATCAATAAAGCAGAAGCTGGGCACTTTGCCAAAGCCGGTGTTGTAGCAGGTCGTGGGTTGTGGGAATGTCGCACCGACGAAATAGCTGACACGTTCTCTGTCGGCGACGAGCTCAAAATAGATCGCTTTCAAGTTGGTCAAAAAGTTGATGTGACTGGAACTTCAAAAGGTAAAGGCTTTCAGGGCGTTATAAAGCGTTGGAACTTTACAATGGGAGACGCCACTCATGGTAACTCTCTATCTCATCGCGCTCCAGGATCTATCGGCCAGAATCAGACGCCAGGTAGGGTGTGGAAAGGCAAGAAAATGGCCGGCCATATGGGTTTTGAGAGGGTCACAGTTCAATCTCTTGAGGTTGTGCGCGTAGATACCGACAATAATATATTACTTATCAAAGGGGCTGTCCCTGGTGCGCCGGGTAGCGACGTGCTGGTTCAGTCTGCTGTTAAAGTTCGCTCCTAAGGGGGATAGGCAATGGAATTGAGTGTTGCAACACCCGGTAGTGGGGGCGCCAACGAAACTGTACAAGTTTCGGATGTGACGTTCGCCAAAGAATATAACGAAGATCTGGTACACCAAGTGGTAGTGGCTTATCTAGCCGGTGCTCGCCAAGGTTCGCGAGCTCAAAAGACTCGTTCAGAAGTACGCGGTGGTGGTCGAAAACCCTTTCGTCAAAAAGGAACTGGTAGAGCTAGGGCGGGAACAATCCGCAGCCCAATTTGGCGAGGCGGTGGTGTAACCTTCGCAGCTAAACCCCAAGATCACAGTCAGAAAGTTAACAAGAAAATGTATCGTGCAGCAATGCGCTCAATATTTTCTGAATTGGCACGACAAGAGCGATTAATCGTAGTAAACGAGTTTGATGTAGCTGAACCTAAAACGAAAGCTCTCTTAAATAAATTAGCTGAGTTTAATGTCGATAGCGTTTTGATTGTCACCGACGAGCTTTCTAATAACTTATATTTAGCGGCAAGAAATCTTTCTAAAGTAGATGTGAGAGATGTTCAAGCTATTGACCCTGTGAGTCTAATAGGGCATGAAAAAGTTATATTAACTTTACCGGCATTGAAGAAAGTTGAGGAGGCGCTAGGATGAATCAGGAGCGAATCTACAATGTTTTGATGGGACCTCACATTTCAGAAAAGTCAACTGTTGTGGGTGATAATGCACGTCAGGTGGTGTTTCGAGTTGCAAAGAACGCAACAAAGCGCGAAGTTAAAACTGCAGTTGAAAAACTCTTTAACGTTAAAGTAGAAGAAGTTAATACTATTAATGTTAAGGGAAAAGTTAAGCGCAACAAATACGGCAACAGCAAGAAAAACGACTGGAAAAAAGCCTATGTCCGTTTACAAGACGGGCAGAACTTGGATCTAGAGTTAGCGGAATAAAGGGGATTGTTAAGATGGCTATTGTAAAAAGAAAACCAACATCTCCTGGTCGCCGATTTGTTGTCAGTATTGTTAACCCAGATCTTCATAAAGGTGCTCCCTATGCACCTCTTATAGAGACGAAAAAGAAGACGGGTGGACGAAACAATGCAGGGCGTATCACCACTCGGCATATTGGTGGTGGCCATAGGCAGCATTATCGCGTTATCGATTTTCGTCGCGATAAAGATGGTATACCAGCTAAAGTTGAGCGCATTGAATACGACCCGAATAGAACTGCCCACATAGCGCTAGTATGCTATTTAGACGGTGAGAGAAGATACGTAATAGCGCCAAAGGGTCTGAAGACTGGCGATGAAATTATTTCTGGAAACGCCGCGCCAATAAAGATTGGTAACACACTGACTCTACGAAATGTGCCCGTGGGTAGTACGATACATTGTATAGAGTTAAAACCTGGTAAGGGCGCACAGATAGCTAGAGCAGCGGGTGCCTCCGTACAGTTAGTCGCACGCGAAGGTGCATACGCAACGTTGCGTTTACGTTCGGGAGAAATGAGAAAAGTTCTTTCGGAATGTAGGGCGACAATTGGCGAAGTGTCTAACAGCGAACATAACTTAAGATCACTTGGTAAAGCCGGTGCTTCACGTTGGAGAGGTGTTAGGCCAACAGTACGCGGTGTGGCTATGAACCCAGTCGACCATCCACACGGTGGTGGTGAAGGTAGAACGTCAGGTGGTCGTCACCCAGTAACGCCTTGGGGTACGCCTACTAAAGGATATAAAACGAGAAAGAACAAGCGCACCGATAAAATGGTTGTTCGTGATCGTCGTGTTAAATAGACATTTAAATAGATACAGAATTAATTGAAAAAGAACTACGAGAATAATTGAATAGCTGTCTGAGATTCATTTAAGTTATCTGAGATTGTATTTCGAAGCAAAAATGTAAGAGGAATCGATTGTGCCACGTTCACTCAAGAAAGGCCCCTTCATCGACCTTCACTTAATAAAGAAGGTGGAAACGGCAGTGGAAAATAATGATAAGCGGCCGATTAAAACATGGTCGCGTCGCTCTATGATATCTCCGGAAATGGTAGGATTGACCATAGCGGTACATAACGGCCAACAACACGTTCCTGTCTATATGACTGAAGATATGGTAGGTCACAAGCTTGGTGAGTTTGCCGCGACGCGTACGTTTCGTGGGCACACTGCTGATAAAAAAGCTAAACGATAAGCGAGTTAATTAAGAGGTGTCATTGAGATGGAAGTTGCTGCGATATTAAAAGGAGCACGTTTATCTGCACAAAAAGCTCGTTTGGTAGCTGATCAGATTCGTGGTAAGAGTGTCGAAGAGGCGCTTGATATTCTTACATATAGTCCCAAAAAAGGTGCGTTTATCATTAAGAAAGTTTTAGATTCAGCTATTGCTAACGCCGAGCATAATGAAGGAGCAGATGTTGACGAATTGAAAGTTCAGACAATTTTTGTCAACGAAGGGCTATCAATGAAGCGCATCAAACCTCGTGCGAAAGGTCGGGCAGATCGTATTTTAAAGCGAACTTGCCATATCACCATAAAAGTAGCAGATATATAAGGTTTGTTTTAGGAGAAGACCAAATGGGTCAAAAAGTACATCCGACTGGAATTCGACTGGGTATCATCAAGAAGCATACTTCCATATGGTATGCAGACAAAAGTGATTACGCAGAGAAACTCTATGTTGATCTGAAAGTTCGCGAGTATGTGGAAAAAAAGTTGGCTCATGCTTCTGTTAGCAGAATTGATATAGAGCGACCATCACAATCCGCGAAGATAACAATTCACACAGCCCGCCCCGGTGTTGTCATTGGTAAAAAGGGCGAGGATGTTGAAAAGCTGAGACAAGAACTTAGCGTAAGAATGGGTGTACCCGTTCACATCAACATAGAAGAAATTCGAAAACCTGATTTGGATGCCAAGTTAGCGGCCCAAAATGTTGCGCAACAACTAGAGCGACGGGTAATGTTTCGAAGAGCAATGAAGCGCGTCGTGCAAAACGCGATGCGACAAGGTGCTGAAGGCGTTAAAGTCCAAGTAGGTGGTAGACTTGGCGGCGCTGAAATTGCCCGCTCTGAATGGTATAGAGAAGGCCGTGTACCGCTGCATACCTTGAGAGCAGATATCGATTATGGGACCTATGAGGCGCATACCACATACGGTGTTATAGGTGTAAAAGTTTGGATATTTAAAGGCGAAATCATCGGACGTCGTGATGAAGAGCCACAAACTTCCGCACCAAAATCTAAAAAAAGTTTTAACTAGGGGGTACGCAAAATGTTGCAACCAAAGCGTACAAAGTTCAGAAAACAATTCAAAGGGCGTAACCGTGGTTTAGCCCACAGAGGAAGTACAGTTAGCTTCGGCGATTTCGCACTGAAATCAGTGGGTCGAGGACAGTTAACTGCACGCCAAATCGAGTCAGCACGTCGTGCTATGACACGCCACATTAAAAGAGGCGGGCAGATTTGGATACGAGTATTTCCTGACAAGCCTATTACCCAGAAGCCATTGGAAGTAAGGCAAGGCAAAGGTAAAGGTAATGTTGAGTACTGGGTTGCACAAATACAACCAGGTAAGATTCTTTACGAAGTTGAAGGCGTAACAGAGGAGTTAGCAAGAGAAGCGTTCAGCTTAGCTGCAGCTAAATTGCCTTTACCAACAATCTTTGTAAAAAGGACGGCGATGTAATGAAAGCTAGTGAACTACGTGATAAATCCGTGGAAGAATTAAGCACAAAATTGATGGGTTTGTTTTCAGAGCAGTTTAAATTGCGTATGCAAAAATCAACTGGTCAATTGGGACAGTCTCATCTGATTAGAGAAACTCGACGTGAGATCGCCAGGATTAAAACAATCTTAACTGAGAAAGGCGCAACACGATTAGGGGCTGAGGCAGGTAAATAAAGATGAGCGACGAAAACAAAAGCGCGCGAACAGCGACTGGTAGAGTCGTAAGTGACAAAATGGATAAAACCGTTGTTGTTCTCATTGAGCGTCGTGTTAAACACCCAATCTATGGCAAGTACATTAGCAAATCTACCAAATTAAAAGCGCACGATGAAACCAACGAGTGCAAAATAGGTGATTTAGTAACTATTAAAGAAACTCGTCCGTTGTCGAAAACAAAATCCTGGACGCTTCTCAATATAGAAGAGCGTGCTACTGAAGTATAACGATTAAGTAAGTCTGGAGTACTGTAATGATTCAAACTCAGTCCTATTTGGACGTAGCAGACAACAGTGGCGCACGTCGAGTTATGTGCATAAAAGTTTTAGGTGGCTCTCACCGTAGGTATGCATCAGTTGGTGACTTGATTAAAGTCACCGTCAAAGAGGCCATACCGCGAGGTAAAGTCAAAAAAGGGCAAGTAATGACTGCAGTAGTAGTCAGAACAAAAAAAGGCATTCGACGCAATGATGGTTCGTTAATTAAGTTTGACGACAACGCTGCAGTATTACTGAATGCAGCCCATGCGCCGATTGGAACACGTATTTTTGGACCAGTGACACGTGAGCTGCGCTCTGAAAAGTTTATGAAGATTGTATCTTTGGCGCCTGAAGTGCTTTAGAGCATAGCGAGGATAGAACGATGCGTAAGATAAAGCGTGATGATGAGATTATAGTCATCACTGGCAAAGACAAAGGTAAGCGTGGACGAGTCACTAAAATATTAGATGACAATACCATTGTGGTTAAGGGTATCAACATAGTAAAGAAGCATACTAAACCAAATCCTAACTTGGGGATTCCTGGTGGTATTGTGGAAAAAGAAGCTCCTCTACAGGTTTCCAATGTAGCGATTTTTAACGACAAAACTAATAAAGCTGACAGAGTGGGCTTTAAAGTATTGGACGATGGGAAAAAAGTTCGTATTTACAAGTCTTCTGGTGATCAGATTGGGGCGTAGTGAGAGGTTAGGTATTTCAAATGTCAAGACTGTCTGAAATTTACAAGAAAGAAATTGCCCCAAAGCTGAAGGAAGAGCTTGGCGTCAAGAATGTTATGGAAGTGCCGAAACTTACCAAAATTACGCTGAATATGGGTGTAGGTGAAGCGCTTGCTGACAAAAAGATTCTGGAAAACGCCGTAAGAGATATGACTATAATTTCCGGGCAGAAACCGGTTATAACTAAGGCGAGAAAGTCAATTGCAGCGTTTAAGGTGCGAGAAGGCTGGCCGATAGGTTGTAAGGTTACTTTGCGTCAGGATAGGATGTACGAGTTTTTTGATCGATTGGTAAATATCGCCATTCCGCGTATACGAGATTTTAGAGGTTTAAGTCCTAAATCATTTGATGGACGCGGAAACTATGCAATGGGCGTAACTGAACAGATCATTTTTCCAGAAATAGAATACGACAAAATAGATGCGTTACGCGGAATGGACATAACTATTACAACGAGTGCTAGCACTGACGATCAAGCTAGAGCATTGTTAAGAGCATTTAATTTTCCGTTCAAAGTGTAAATAAGCGCGTTAAAGCTCAAAGGCGCGACTATGATAGGCGCAGTTTAAGATAAGGCACAGTTTAAGAGGCTTAAAATGGCAAAAACTTCAATGATCGAACGCGAAAAAAAGCGCACAAAAACAGTGGCGAAATACGCAACTAAGCGTGCAGCGTTAAAGGCGATCATCGTAAATCCGAACAAAAGTGATGAAGAAAAATGGGAAGCGCAGGTGGCCTTTCAAAAATTGCCGAGAAATGCCAGTCCTTGTCGCCAAGTTAGACGATGCCGATTAACAGGACGTCCACACGGCGTATATCGAAAGTTCGGATTAAGTCGAATCAAGTTGCGTGAAGCCGCAATGCGAGGTGATGTTCCGGGTCTGGTGAAAGCAAGCTGGTAAAAATGGTTCTGCAGCACTAAATAGAATTCGTTTGGAGAAAATCAAAAATGAGTATGCAAGACCCCATAGCTGATATGCTAACTCGAATTAGAAATGCTCAAAAAGCAGAAAAGAAATTGGTGAATATGCCTTCTTCGAAAATTAAAGTAGCCATGTGCCAAGTGTTAAAGGACGAAGGTTATATTCTTAGTTTTTCTGTTTCTGAAGGCGTAAAAGCTGAGCTTTCAATTGAATTAAAATATTACGAAGACAAAGCCGTTATTGCAGAAATCAGCCGAGTGAGCAGACCTGGTTTGCGCCACTATTCTGCAAGAGAAAAATTGCCAAAAGTGCGAAGTGGACTAGGCGTTGCCATAGTTACTACGAATAAAGGTGTAATGACTGATCGAGCAGCACGAGCAGCTGGGCTTGGTGGCGAAGTTTTGTGTACCATATTCTAAGCGATATATACGAGAAATTACCATGTCGAGAGTAGCAAACAGTCCAATAGAATTACCTGCCGGGGTTGATCTGACTCAGACAGGCCAGCAGATTACTGTTAAAGGAAGCCAAGGCTCTTTATCTATGACTGTGCATAAGTCAGTAGAAGTGAGCAAACAGGGTAATGTTTTGACCTTTAAAGCCAAAGATGAGGAGACTGAATCTAATGCTCTGGCCGGGACAACTCGTGCCTTAATAAATAATATGGTTATTGGTGTTAGCAAAGGTTTTGAGAAAAAATTATTGTTAAATGGTGTTGGTTATCGTGCAAAGTCTGCTGGCACAACGCTGAATTTAACTTTGGGGTTTTCTCATCCGATTGATTACATATTGCCAGAAGGTGTTCATGTTGAAACTCCAACTCAAACAGAAATTTTAGTGAAAGGGTTGGATAAACAGCTTGTTGGACAAGTTGCAGCAGAAATACGCGCCTATAGACCACCGGAGCCTTATAAAGGTAAAGGGGTTAGATATGCTAACGAAACTGTACTTCGCAAAGATGCTAAGAAGAAATAGGTTTGAGTGATGAACGTTAAAAAACAAAGTAGATTACGCCGCGCAAAACGCGCACGCTGCAAAATTAGAGAATTGGGTGTACATCGGTTATGTGTAAACAGATCACCGCGGCATATTTATGCGCAGGTTATTAGTCCTACGGGTGATCAAGTGATTGCAAGCGCATCTACCCTCGATAAAGCATTTAACGGAGCTTCGGGTAATGCAGACGCCGCAAAAACAGTTGGGGCGTTAATTGCTGAGAGAGCAAAAGCAGCAGGTGTTATCAAGGTTGCGTTTGATCGCTCTGGTTATAAATATCACGGTCGGGTGAAAGCGTTAGCTGATGCTGCTCGTGAAGGTGGTCTCGAATTTTAAAGGTTGAATCATGGCGAATAACGAGCTGAAAGAAAAAGGCAACAACGAGGGCTATATCGAGAAGCTAGTCCAGGTCAATCGTGTAGCGAAAGTTGTTAAAGGTGGCCGAATTTTCGGTTTTACCGCACTTACTGTGGTAGGCGATGGCAAAGGTAGAGTGGGGTTTGGTCGTGGTAAAGCGAGAGAAGTACCGATAGCAATTCAAAAAGCTATGGAAGCTGCTCGGCGCAACATGATTCAGATTGAGCTTGATGGCGACACTCTCCAGTATCCAATTAGAGCCTCGCATGGCGCATCAAGAATTTACATGCAGCCGGCGTCTACAGGTACAGGGATTATTGCTGGAGGTGCCATGCGTGCAGTTCTAGAAATAGCGGGTGTACATAACGTGCTTGCGAAATGTTACGGTTCAACTAATCCGGTAAACGTTGTTCGCGCGACCTTTGAAGGGTTAAAAGCAATGCGTTCACCAGAAGAAATTGCAGCCAAACGCGGCAAATCCGTTGATGAAATTACGGGTTAATTAATTTAGGTAGTTGACCATGACTAACAGAGTTAAAGTTAAATTAATAAGAAGCACAGCCGGAAGATTAAAAAATCACAAAGCATGTGTTTTGGGACTTGGCTTGCGACGTGTAGGGCATATCGTTGAATTGGAAGATACGCCATCTGTACGTGGAATGATTAATAAAGTGAGCTATCTAGTGAAAGTTGAGGAAGCCTAAGATGCAATTGAATACATTGAGTCCAGCTCCTGGCCACAAAACAAAAAGCAAACGAGTTGGTCGTGGCATTGGCAGTGGACTTGGAAAAACTTGTGGACGTGGTCACAAGGGTCAAAAAGCAAGATCTGGCGGCAGCATACGACCTGGATTTGAAGGCGGACAAATGCCGTTGCAAAAACGATTACCGAAATACGGATTTACCTCACGTATTTCACGAGTCTCTGCACAAGTTAGGCTTGATGAGCTAAATAGAGTTGAAGCGGACGTCATTGATGTCCAAGCGCTGAAAGATGCCAATATCATCAATCAAAATATTTTACGCGCTAAAGTATTTTTATCAGGCAAAATTGAGAAAGCAGTAAAACTTAAAGGACTCGCTATAACTAAAGGTGCAAGAGAAGCTATTGAAGCCGCCGGTGGGCAGGTAGAGGAATAATAGCTAATGGCAAAAAACGCTCCTGCAGCTAATTTACCGCAAGTAAGCCAAAAAGGGTTGAGCGAGCTTATGTCTCGCCTTTGGTTTTTAGCTATAGCTATAATAGTCTACCGAATTGGAACTCATATCCCAGTACCGGGTATTAATCCGGATCGTCTGGCAGATCTATTTAAGCAAAATAGTGATGGCGTGCTTGGATTGTTTAACATGTTCTCTGGTGGTGCTTTGCAGAGGATGAGTATTTTCGCCCTGGGGGTTATGCCATATATTTCCTCTTCTATTATTATGCAATTGCTGACCTCAGTAACTCCGCAATTAGAGCAGTTAAAAAAAGAGGGTGAATCTGGGCGCAGAAAGATATCCCAGTACACCAGATACGGCACCGTTGTCCTTGCGTTAGTACAATCTACCGGTTTGGCAATTGGTATGGCGGGACAGGGCTTAGCGTTTGACCCGGGTATCATGTTTCATGTT
>OBEQ010956325.1_pt1 | contig 10222 bp, 9 predicted proteins | sample 1670901 | NCBI WGS metagenome assembly OBEQ01 (sample SAMEA104232315, study PRJEB22302) | groundwater metagenome | biome: forest; feature: aquifer; material: groundwater | place: USA | collected 2011-08-07 | depth 5.4 m | reverse complement strand
TGAATAAAGGCGCGAGCGACGTCGCGAACGTGGATGTAGTTGCGCTTGAAGTGCGCCTCGAATAAAACCACGAACCGGTCGCTGACGGCTCGGTGGACGAAGTCATTGACAAGCAGGTCAAGTCGCATTCGCGGACCAACGCCGAAGACGGTGGCCAGGCGGAAGGTAATCGAGTTACCGGCCGCTAGCACCTTTTGCTCGGCCTCAACCTTGAGCTGGCCGTAGAGGGAAACCGGTTTAAGCGGGGTGTTCTCGTCGCACTCAAGACTGCCCTGACCAACGCCGTAGCCGCTATTGGTGTTCGGAAAGATAACCCGCTGCTCTGGTCGGCGGAGCTTCAGGACAAGTTCGACCGCTTCAAGATTGATGGTTCGGGCGGCGTGCGGATCGCGGTCACAGGCCGGCGCGCCAACGATGCAAGCGAGCGGAATAATAACATCAGCCTCAGCGATTAATTTCTTCATCAACGCCTCGTCGCGGGCATCACCGCGCACAACCGTCAGCTCTGGCCGATGGATCAGATGGAGCAGCGACAGTTGTTGGTAAAAAAAATTATCAAGCGCGACAACGCTATGACCCCGATCGAGTAACTCCGGGATGAGGACCGAGCCAAGGTAGCCGGCGGCGCCGGTGATTAACACCTTTGACATTAAGATAGAGCGCCAAGAACGACACTGGCGATGTGGTCAATATCCTCGGGCTTTAATGAGGGGTGGTTCGGCAGGAAGAAACCAGTGTAGTGAATTCGATCAGCCATCGGGAAGGAGGCCTTGCCATAGCGATTCACCCAGAACGGGTGAAGGCCAAGATTCCCAGCTGAAAAGATTCGAGTTTCAATGCCGTTCTGCTCAAGTGCCTGGACAATTTTATGTCGCTCCGCCGTGTCCTTGGCTAAGGCACCAAAATGAATACTGCAGACAACCGAATTCGCCGGCGCCTGCTGGTAGGTGAGGCGATTACCGAAACGCTCGCAGTAACGGGCGTGGTTTTCGCTCCGACGTTTAATCAGCCACTCCATCTTCGCCACCTGGCGAATCCCAAGGAAGGCGTTTAAATCAGTCGAGCGGAGATTGTAACCAGCTTCGTAGAAAACAAAGGGTGAGTGGAAATCATCGATCTGATACTGGGCGATGAGCTTCGCCTGGCTGGCGGGCGGCAGATCCTTGCCCCAACCGTGACTGCGGAGCATCATTAGTTGATCGTAAAAAACAGGGTTATCAGTCGAAACGAGACCGCCCTCGATTGTAGAAATTTGATGACCGAAGTAAAGCGAGAAGCTGGCCATATCGCCAAAGACGCCAACATTCCGTCCGCGGTAGGACGAACCCATCGCGGCGCAACCATCCTCGAGCAGAAAGAAACCATAGCGTTCCTTCAGTGCCAGCAGCTCCTCCATTTTGTGCGGCACGCCGAGGACCTGAACGACGATGACCGTGCTGGGCTGGTGTTCTTTCAGCAGCGCTTCAAGGTGAACAAGATCGAGCCCGAACGTCTCAGGATCGGCCTCGCACATAATCGGCTCAAAGCCGAGCTGCATTGCTGGCGCGATCGTCGTCACCCAACCAACGCTCGGCACAATCACCTTTTTGTTTTTTAGTAGGCCGGACTCGAGCAGCGCCGCGTACATCAACAAATTCGCCGACGAACCGGAGCTACAAAAGGCCGAGTACTGCCGTCCCAGCCATTTGTTCCAAACTTCCTCAAACTTTGGCGTGAGCGGACCTTTCGTCAAGCGAGGATATGTTTTTAGCCACTCAACCAGCGCATCAACGTCACCATTATCGATCGTATCCTCAGCCAGGTAGTACTTGATCGCGGACGCCATTATTTCTCGTTGTAGTAATCGCCCCACTCAACTAAGACGGTTGATTTCCCGTCGCTGCGTTTATAGGCGTGCTCGTACGCCGGAAAAATCTGCTCGGCTTCGTCGAGTCGAACCACCTCCACATTTTTCATTCCCAGTTGCTGGAAGGCCTCGGTAAAATCGCCGCAGTGCTGGACGCCGGGATGAAGCGGACGGATACTGCCAATCATCGTTCGAATAATTACCTTTGGCCGCCAGCCGCCTTTGGTAATTTCAGGAATCTTATCGAGGTGATTAACAAGCTGATTCACCGCGAGTAAAAGAAAATTAAAACGGGGAAAGATCGTGACCGGGACCAATCCCTCGAGAGCTAAACCAGTTGACATCCCGAGCTGAACCTCTTCGAACACCGGCAGTTCAAGGCGTTTTTCGGCTGGGACATCAACGACGGTTTTATACATAACGTTTCCTGGGCAACCAACGCACTGACCAAGAAAAAATGTATCGGGCTGCTGACCGAGGAACTCCATCGCTCGTTTGACCTCATCGAAATACTTCATCGTAAAAATATTCAAGCAGAACCTAAAAGGTCACCCACTTACCAATCCCGACGTGCGGCTTATGTTTTTCGTAGACATACTGCATGACCTTGCTCTTCCGTTCCGGTGGTCCCCAGGTTGGTTGCGTTGGCGTACTAACGCTCATGCCGTTATCTTCAACGACGAATGTAATCGGCAGATCATTTCGCTCGGCATACTTCACCACCTCATGATAAACACCCATTTCAGCGCACATATCGCCAACGAACATCCAAACGTGCTGCGACGAACTCTTCCGCTTCAAGGCATAGGCAACGCCAAGAGCAATCGGCAAACTCCCGCCCATAATCGCCGAGGCGAAAAAGTGGTGTTCGGGGTTATTGATGGTGATGCTGTCACCGTCAAGAATTTTCTGTTTCAACCACTCGCGGTCAATGCCATGCAAGAGGGCGTGGTAATGACTTCGATGCGTCGAGAACACCCAGTCTTCTGGTTTTACCTGTTTAAAAATCTCGATCAGCTGATCTTCGTTCCCGTCGGAGAGATGGATCGGGGCGCGAATCTTACCAGCCAAATAGATCTCGGCCACTTCATCCTCAAATTGGATAAGTTCTTCTTTTGTCATCGGCGCAATCGCATTAAGATTACGATTACTATACCATACGTTGAGAAAAGAAAAAGGCTCGCAACCATTGCATTAGGTTGCGAGCCTTTCGGTTCACCTTCGCGGCGGGCCCCCTACCGCGCCAGCTCGAGTAGCTGGTCGTGGATCAAGCCATTGGTGGCCAGCATCGAGGGTGAGAACGGCCCCCACGGCTGACCGTCGAGGTCGGTGACGGTGCCGCCGGCCTGCTTGACGATCAAACCAACCGCGGCAACGTCGAACGGCTCCGGTGTGGTGAAGAGGTAACCGGGAATCCGCCCCAAGGCGACCATTGAGGCGCTGGCGATGCAGCCATTCCGCATCTGCGGGTAGAGCGTGTGCTGGTTGAGACGCGCATGTCTTTCAACCACCTTGACATGATTGGTGCCATCACCGCAATCCTTACCCCAATCGTGCCAAATTTGGCACTCCTTGAGGTTGGCGGTGGTGTTCACCTCACACTGCCACCACGATCCGCCTCGAAGCGGACGATAGACCGTCGTTCTGCCCTCATTACTTGCGGCGAACAGAAAGTCCTTCGCCGGGAGATAGACGATGCCCGCGACAGTCTGGCCGTCTTTGACCAACGCGATTGACACGCCCCAGTGCTCGTCCTGAAGGAAGTAGTTGATCGTCCCGTCGACCGGATCGATCACCCACAGGTAGCCGGTACGAACCGCAACACCGCCAGCCTCCTCCGACAGAATCGGGATTTCGGGAAATCTTGCTTGCAAGGCCCGCAAAATCAATTCCTCCGACCGGTGATCTGCGTCGGAGACGAAGTCCTTGCGGGTCGGTAAGGATAGTGCCAGTGGCTGCATCTCCAACAGCATCCTGCCAGCAGCGAGCGCCGTTTTTTCCATCGTGCTTAACTCTATCGCGATTTCGATATCCGAAGCTCTCATAAATATCCTCCTTGGTTTACTATTAAAATCATACGACTAATTTTATAAATTGTCAAATTTTTCGAACCTCCGCCAGGCTGAGATAGCTTAGGCGGCTGTGGTTTCTTTTTCAACGATTTCGCTGTAGTGCTCAGTAAACCACTGATAGGCCATTCTTACACCTATTTCTAGTGCAATTTTATGCTTCCAGCCCAAGGCCTCGAGACGGCTTGAGTCGAGTAATTTTTGCTTAACGCCATCGGGCTTTGAGGTGTCCCAGCTAAGCCTGCCCTCGAAACCGGTAACTGCTTTAATCAGCTCAGCCAACTCTTTGATGCTTATATCTGAGCCAACGCCAAGATTTAATAAATCTCCGGTTTCGTCTCGCTCCATTAAAAATAGGCAAGCAGCCGCGGCATCATCAACGTGCAAAAATTCTCGCCGCGGCGTTCCGCTTCCCCACAAGGTAATTTCATCTTTCCCAGAAAGCTTGGCTTCGTGAAAACGACGAATCATCGCCGACAGAACATGAGAGCGCTCGAGACTAAACTCATCGCCGGGACCATACAATGTTGCCGGCACAACTGAAACGAAATTGGTGCCGTATTGCTTATTGTAAGCTTGGGCCATAATAATTTCACTGATCTTGGCAACGGTATAGGCCTGGCTCGTTTCCTCTGGCTTACCGGCCAGGAGTGCTTCTTCCTTGATTGGTTGCGGTGAGTCCTTCGGGTATACACACGAGGCGTTAAAAATAACCATCTTTTTAACCTTCACCCGGTAGGCATTGTGGATGACGTTATTTTGTGCAACCAAATTTTCATAAATAAACTCAGCCGGTTGCTTAATGTTTGCCTGGATACTGCCGCTTTTATAAGACGGCACAAAAACATAGTCTGGCTTCTCGGTGGCAAAAAAAGCCGCCACCGCCGGTTGATCAGTCAGATCAAGCTCCTTTCGTGTTCGGGTGATGATCGTCCGGTAACCCCGCTCTTGCAGCAACCGCACTAAGGCCGAACCGATGAGGCCGGCGTGACCGCTGATATAGATTTTTGCTCCCTGTTCCATCTATCAATATTATTATAATAGCAAGGTCATGAAACAACTCGATACCCTACGCTACCTCGAGAAGATGCGGGCTGCGATTGCGGCGATACGGAGCACAACGCGAACGGGACGACGACTCGAAACGAGCGCCGCGCTTGAACTATTGCGACGCCGCTTCGTTGAAACCAGGCGTCGCCGAAAGAAACTGATCTTCATCGGGAACGGTGGCAGCGCCGCCGTCTCCGGGCATATGGCCGAGGACTTCACTAAGGTTGGTAAAATTAGAGCGATCTGCTTCAATGATGCGCCGTTCCTGACCTGTCTCGGCAACGACTATTCGTTTGAGCAGATATTTGAAAAAGCAATTGAATTCCAGGCTGACCGCGGTGACCTCTGTGTCGGTATTTCCAGCTCCGGCCGATCAAAAAATATTATCAATGGCATCCGCGCCGCTCGTAAATGTGGTTGCTTCACCGTCACGCTCTCTGGTTTCAAACCGGGCAACCCGCTTTCCCGCAGCGGTGATCTCAATCTCCACCTCCCGACTTCGAGCTATGGTGTAACCGAACTCAGTCACGAAACCGTGCTCCACTATCTCCTCGACGTGATTGCCGGCACGCTCTAATGTTTTCGCTTCCCTCCGACCGACGTGATCGTTGGGCGATCTTGGCTCTCGGCTTATTCGCGTTCATCTACGTTGTTGTCCTCATCTCCCACGCCGCCCTCGGCCCCACCGATGACTTCGTTTTTCTCCGCACGCTCCAGCAAGGAAAACCGCTCCTCTACTATAGCAGCAGCTTCCCCTACTATGATATGTACAAAATTGGTCGCTTCAGCCCGCTCACCGCGATGGAGTACAACCTGGTTGGACTTTTCTCGCGCTCGCCTGATCCCGCCTGGTACTACGCCATTCATGCGATCCAGTTGCTTGCGTTTCTGGTTCTCATGGTTGCTCTCCTGCGCTCGCTCAAGCTAAGCTATCGCTGGTCGTGCCTCATTGCCGCGCTTCTGACCCTCTTGCCGGGCTTTACCTTCACCTGGTTCCGACTGCAAATGACCGAGCACGATGTGCTTATTGCATTCCTGGTTTTCCTGCTGGCCTACCTGGCCGAACGAGAGAAGCATCGGCTCTCGACCTTCCTGGTCACCCTGACTGCCGCCAACATTGCCCTCTACTATAAAGAAACCGCCTTCATCGCCATTGGTGCATTCGCCCTCGCCCATCAGCTACTCAGTCGTCCACCAGAACGACTAAACCTCCGCCGACTTGATTTACTGCTCATAGTCAGCGTCCTGTTCTATCTCTTTCTTTATGCCGTGCTCATTCTACCCGGCGGCGGTATTCTTAGCTACGGCAAAGATGCGCAGTCATTTCTGGCCGTTACCTTCAAAAACTTTCTCAACTACACCTTCGTCAGTGATTCGTTCCTAATGCTGGTCATTGTTCCGCTGGCGCTCTGGCGTTTCATCGTTCTGCTTCGACGCCGCGCTGAACCCGAGCCGATCGCCGACGCCTTGCTCTTCGCCAGCGTTGCCTATATCGCTGGTTTCGCCCTCCTTCGCTTTAGCAGCGTCTACTATTTCCTGCCGCTCTACGCCCTTGCTCTACCGGCAGCATTCTGGCTTCTCCGTCAAAAACAATACCGAAAGCGCGGCTGGAAAATTCTTATTGCTGTAACAATATTTTGCACCGCGGTGAATACCATTCCGCTCGGGCTCCACCAGCTCACCTACTACAAATACCAATCAGTGAACTTCAATCGTGCCCTCGATACGATCATCGCTGATGCGCGTACCCGTCCCGCTCATGCTCGAGCCAATATCTTTCTGGCTGGCCTTAACCGCGGCAGCGGTAATTGGACCTACTTTATTGTTTCCGAGTTCCTCCAGGCCAAGGGTCTCCGCGCTGACCAGTTTGATCTTCGCGCTGAAATTGAGGATGAACGAAAACCGAAAGAACAGCCGCTACCCCTGGCTGTACCGAAAATTACTCTTCCTTACACCGTCTTTCAGGGTGATGGTCCCTCTCAACCGACTTCTGGTGACTATCTTATCGTCGGACCGTTGAGTAACGATCCAGGTCGCAATTCCATTAGCCACACTTACCTCCAATCGCTCGAAACTGACTATCGTCTTCTCTACGCCAGTCGTAGTCGCTTTGAGCTTCCTCAGGCAACCTTGAAAGAAGTAGGGCGGCTCCTCGTGTCCAATGGAGCAACTCCCGACCAGCACTTCCTCGGCATCAGTCGAAAACCGCCAAACTGGGATTCACCCGACTACTATGTCTTCATCAAGCGCTAACATCGCTCTTCGAATTGTTTTTGTTTTCTTTGTTGCTGCATATGCAATTATTTTTCTAATTGCACCGCAGCTCGGACCAACCGACGACATTGTCTTCCTCCGGACGCTCCAGCAAGGTAAGCCGCTGCTTTACTATAGCCAGGCATTTCCGTACTACGAAACTGCAAACCTTGGCCGCTTTGTTCCGCTCGTGGCGATGGAATACAACCTGGTTGGGTTCTTCTCAAAAACACCGCGTGCCTATTTCGCTTATCATGCCCTTCAGTTCATACTTCTAATCGTGCTCCTGGTTATGCTGGCGAAACAGCTTGGTGCGACAACGCCATTAACGTACGGCGCCATTGTGCTGCTCTGCCTCCTGCCCGCCTTTACCTTCGCCTGGTTCCGGCTTCAGCTGCCTGAACGAAATGCCTTATTTTTCTATACGGCGTTTTTGCTCACTTATCTTGCATTCCTACGGAAACCAACGGTCGGCTGGGCGGGGTTCAGTCTCATCTTCGCCAACATTGCCATTTACTACAAAGAGGCGGCCTTCGTCGCGATCGGCGCCTTTGCCTTCGCTCGTCTTGTTCTGACCTGGCGACAGGCTGATTGGCGAAAACGATGCCTTGACCTCACTCTTCTCATAAGCGCGATACTCTACCTCCTACTCTACTACCTACTCGTCTTTAGGCACAGCCTGCCTTTTATCTTTCGCCATCCGGCCAATCGAACCCTGCTTGTTTTTATAAAAAATTTCTTCAACTTCGCTTTCTTCTCCGATCCGCTCCTATTGCTACTGATACTGCCGCTGGCGCTCTGGCGCTGGTATCAGGCCGCCCGACAACGCCTCCAGCTTGATCCGCTGATTGATAGTCTTCTGCTGGCTACGCTCGCCTATGTCGGCATTTTCTTCATCCTTAACCTCTTCCAACCCTACTACCTTCTCCCTGCCTACGCCTTCGCCCTGCCAGCGCTGCTCGGTCTGTTTGGGCAACAACCACGACTTGGTCGCACCCATAAGCTAGCCCTGGCACTAATTGGCCTCATCCTCCTGACCATCACCCTGCCGGCCGGCCTCCATTTCCTTACCTACCACAAATATCTGCCGGTGAACTTTAATGCGACGCTTGACTTCCTGCAACGAGACCTCGCCCGCCAGCCGAACAAAAAACCGCCAGCAATCTTTTTCGATGGCATTGATTTAGCCGGCGGTCGAGGCACTTATTTCATCCTGGCTGAATTCCTGACCGCTCGAGGTGTTCCATTCGATCGCTATGATCTCCGTAGTAACACCCCAACGCCGCAGCCCGAACCGCTTGTCTCAAAAATTTCCTATCCCTTTGCGGTCTTCACCAGTGATGCCACCTCAACGATTCGCCCCGGTGATTACCTCATCATTGCGCCTCAAAGTCCAAAGCAAATAACGCCGGCATACTTAAGCTTGCTCGAAGCTGACTATCGACTCGTATTCCAAACCAAGAGCCCATTCGCCCTACCGATGCTTAATGCGAAAACATTGCTGAAAACGCTCCTGATTCGACGCCTCAGTTCAAGCCAACGACAACCCGGCTTAATCAAAAACGAAAATCTCCTCGACCTGCCTGATTACTACGTATTTAGAAAAAAATAGGTTTCCACTGTGTTCATTGCAATAAATTTTTCTGCACAAAATAGACAAAATACTGAGGTTTTTATCTATTATAAATTTGGGTGATCGTATGGCGGGAGCAAATGCCATATCCCGAAAGTGCCCAGATTAGCGAAAACTTATGGAAGGGCTTGTTTGAATTAAAATTAGGCGTTGCGTTTGAGGATCAAATGTGTCAATCTTTAATAAACAAATTTATAAATTCCTTATTGGCCTAACTTTCTTTTAGATATTTAGAATAAATCGCTAACCGAGTTCCGGCTAACCAAAAAATTTTGCGATCCTTAGATAATTTCATTAAAAAATTGTAAATATCTCTGTGCTGCACATTAAAATCGTGCCAAATAATAAGGCCTTTATTCGAGAGCATATTAAAGGCATTTTTTGTGTCAGAAGAAACACATTCAAGGGAATGACCTCCGTCTATAAAGACTAAATCCATAGAACCACGGAAGGGAGAAAAATCGAAAACTAGAGAATCGCCAAGTAGCTGGCTTACGCGATTAGCTGCTGGAGAATTTTCGTAGAGGACGCCAATTTTCTTCAAACCAGAGTGAGTATGGTTGTCATCATGGTAATCGAGAAGAGAAATTTTCTTATGATGCTGCTTCGTGTTATCAACCTCTAAGGGTAAATTGAGTGTGTAAATTTTCGTATCGGGGTCACTGTTCATCGAAAGGTGGTAAGTAGAAAATCCATCAAATGTTCCTATCTCAAAAACTTTTTTAGGGTGGGTAACTTTAGCAATATAGGCGATAGATAGGGCCTCAATAAAATTGACATTGCCATATTTATTCCCAAACTTTAAAAATAAGTTTGGATCTTCTCCGCCCAAAAGATTCTGCAGATCAACGAAATCAATGGCTTTAATTTTTCTCTGATATTCTTTTTCTAAATTAATAATTAGATCAACGCTTTGTTTAATTTGAACACTGAATCTACCTAAAAAATACTGCGGTCTCATAACTAAATACAGAGGGATTCTTAGAATATTTGCTACAATTTTGAACAATATATAACAAAAAAAATAATACTCGGAAAATAAATCCACGATCGCAACTTTTTTCATAGGGTGAAAATTTGAATAATTGTACTGGCCTTCGCACGACTGCCTTGCACCCTATCGCCAACAGAAGAGCTCGCGGAAGAACTGGAAGTAGTAGGCGGCGCCCCACTTTAAGACCTGGAGTTTCCGCTCGCCACCGATACGCGGCGGCTCGTCGCCAGGAATCTCCGCCACTTTGAGTTTGCGCTTCGCCGCCCGAACCGACAGCAGCGGTTCCCAGCTAATCTTGGTATGGAAAAGTTTCTCTGCCAAAGCATACGGCTCTTCTTTCTGTAGCTCAAGGTCATAGATGAGCTTCGTTTTATAGG
>OBEQ011547604.1_pt1 | contig 10223 bp, 9 predicted proteins | sample 1670901 | NCBI WGS metagenome assembly OBEQ01 (sample SAMEA104232315, study PRJEB22302) | groundwater metagenome | biome: forest; feature: aquifer; material: groundwater | place: USA | collected 2011-08-07 | depth 5.4 m | reverse complement strand
TTTAAACACGTGTCTTTTGATGAGTCGAAAATCGCAGTCCGTATCTCTGATGGGAAGCCGGAAGAAGAATTTAACGATGTAGTGGTAGACTCGCCCTGCAATAATTCGGTGCAAAGGATCATGGCGCTTAATTTTGTACCCGTTCACCATCCCCAGACGCGCGTTATTCATGTCCATTTTTTTAAGTAAAAGGGTGAGTTCTCGCACGTCATACTGGGCATCACCATCCGTATAAAAAACGAGGTCTTTTTTCGCATTGGCAAATCCTGTACAAAGAGCACCGCCATATCCTCTATTTTGGGCATGCCGAATGATCCGCGCTCCCTTTACTTCTCCTACCACAGCCTCAAGCGCTTCTCTGCTTTTTTCATCACTCCCATCATCCACTACAATCACTTCCCAATCATCCGTGACACGGCGTAATGTATCCGCTGCCAATACGACTAGACTCCCAATCGTCCCCCAGTCGTTGAGGAAGGGATAGAAGACTGTGATAGAAGGTGACTTTTTCATAAATTCTTAGTCAGGGGCTAGTTAACTAGTGAACTAGAACCTAGCCCCTAGAACCTAGCCCCTAGCCCCTAGAACCTAGCCCCTAGCCCCTAGAACCTAGCCCCTAGAACCTAGAACCTACTTTATAAACTGTTACCCCCTTATTCTCAAACACCTTCTGTAGAAATGGGTACAGCGCCGGATTAAAACCCGGTGCTTTTTCCTGATAGCCAAGCCAGACGTAGGAAAACCTATTTGCTTTTAAAAATGCCAGCGCTTCTTCACTACTCATTTGATTAGCAAAAAACTTTGTTTTATCTCCATGCGACATATCTCGTTCTGTGGTATTTCCTGAAAATGCAGGAAGTACTTCTGTTACTTCGTAATATGCAATAACCCCACTCGTAAAAGGTGTGTGTTGCTCCATGAATTTGTACGCTTGGTACTGGTCAAGTGTGGGATAAATCATGCTCGCAAATTCTTTATAATCCGTATTCATAAACAAATGCTCTCGATACGAAAGGATGAGAGTGGGCAGAGTGATGAGAAACGAAATCACCGCGACAACTACGGCCACTCTTATTTCCCCTATCCCTCTTATCCCTTTTACCCTGAGCGAATTTATCCCGAGCGGATTTGTCCTGAGCGTAGTCGAAGGAGTCGAGGGAGTCGAAGGGCTAATCCATCTTATCCCCCCAATTTCCCTAACTCCTACTGTTGCAAATGCTGCAAGCGGAATGTAGTAGAGTCCCTGCAAGAACCGAAGAGGATCAACTCCCCAGGGCTTTGAAACAGATAAAAGCCCAAACTGCACCAGAATCCATGAGAAGAAAAATAATCCCCACCTGTCTTCCATTTTCCCTGCCTCGCCGGCTCTCTTCGACTCAGCCAGGCGAGCAGGCGGGCATTTTCCATTTTCCATTTTCCAACTCCGAATCTTTCCAGCAATCCACCATCCAACACCGATAATGGCAAAAACCAGTGTCGGCCCAAGGGCAAGAAAAAGCTCTTTCCAATCAATAGGCAGACTTGCCGGAATGTAAAACTTTAATGCGTTTGACCTTGGTCCCCAAGGGAAAATAGAAAGTTTCTGCTGGTAATAAAGCGCTATAGGCACCGTCCAGAGTATGGTCAAAAAGGCCACTTTGAGTTCTCCAATCTCCGATCTAATCCTTCCAATCCCTTTTACCCTGAGCGAAGTCGAAGGGCCAATCCTTCTCATCCCTCTCATCGCATTTATCCCTCCGTACACAACCAGTGTTGACCACAATATGAGTAGGTTCACCGGATTGGCAATTGTCCCCAAGGTCATAATCACAGCTAGAATAAGGCTTTTTTTCATAACACTCGCCCTCCCCTCTATAAAATACCAAACGGCGATTACATAGAGAGAAAATCCCAAGAGGTAATGTGGCGGACTCGTTGAGCGGCCAACGATATTTAACTCTTGTACCCAGGAAAGAAATCGCCAATCCCAACGGCCTAAGATATCAAGAGTTTTAGGAAATCCCGTGATGCAAAAGACAAAAAGAAGGGCAATCCCAGCCCAAAATGTTCGCTTAAACACAGACCGGTAGAGGAAAAAGAGAACACCAATAAATATGCCTCCGAGGATAAGTCGGTCCAAATGGTAGACGGCGGTTGAATCAAGACCAATGAGCTTTCCAAGATATCCGGAGATCGTATACACGCCGTGTATGAGAATAGGTTCTTGCGGTTTTGTACTAGTCAGATGGTACTCGCGTAAACTCCCCCGCATCCCGGTCTCGATAAAAGAAAGGTAAATGTAGTAATCTGCCGACCACCTGTTGACGCCGCCGAAAATCCGGTCAGGGGGTGTAGCAAGCACGCCCACAAACCAAGGAAACATGGAAAAGGACAGAATACAGAGAGTGAAAACTGGTAAAAAAAGGAATCTCCAACTCTTCACAGAAAAAACTCTATGTGCCATACTGTGGGATAGTATAGCGGCAAGAGAAGCGGGATAACAGGTACTACCTTCAAGCTTCAAACTTCAATATCCAGCTTCCAGCTTCTATCATCCAGCGTCAAATTATGGTAAAAAAATCTCTCCTTCTCGATCTCCTCATCGGCTGCTCTATCGCCCTCTTTGTCTCCTTGGGGATGTTTTCAATTGCCAATGCCTGGTTCCATACTCCTTCTGATCGCATTTTTACCGGCGTGTGGGGAAGAAGTGATGATTATGTAGGATACACATCAATGATAAAAGGAGGAATGTACGGCAGAAACACCATGGTGTTGCGCTCGTTAAAAGACAATCAGGGACCTTCATCTCTGCATATTATCTACGTATGGATAGGAAAAGTTTTTGGTCCTTTTTCTATCGAGGCCCCCCAGGCATACCATTTGGCACGTGCAGTATTTGGCACAACATTTGCCATTTTTTCTTTCCTTCTTTATTTTTTTCTTTTTAAAAATAAACTTGTTGCTTTTTTGGCAACACTCATTGCATTTACCCAAGGACCCTGGGGATGGTGGACATGGGCTAGTGGAAAAATACAACCAAATCTCTCAACATATACCCTCATTGATGCCCCCGTTACCAGAGCGGCCACACGTCCCCACTACACCCTGGGCGCAAGCATCTTTCTCCTGCTTATAATTATTCTTCTTAAAAAAGAAAAAACTACTCCTCTTCTGGCTGCGTTGAGTATTCTTCTGGCCGTCCTGCTTACTTGGGTTCATATTGCATCAACAGTAGTACTTTTACTTACATGTACGTTCTACGGACTCTATAAAGTAGTTGGTGGAAGAAAAAATTTAGACCGCACATTTCGGAGCATTCTTTCTTCTCCTCTTCCCTGGATGGTAGGTGGAAGTATTATTGGTGGCATAATTAACCAATGGTCGATGGGGCAACATCCTGATATAGATTATTATCCTGCAATTTCTCCTGGGCTTAAGGCCCTTGGCATATTTTCTCTGCAAAGTTTTAATTTTATAGACTGGAAAGCAATTCCGGGGGAAATTTTTTCTTTTGGACCATCTCTTTGGCTGGCAACGATGGGTTTTTTATGGCTTATATTCGATAAAAAAATCAAAAATAGAGGGAAAAATGTGCTCATGTTTTTTTGGCTCGTTGCTCAACTTGGAGCATATTTCTTTCTCTCTCCTCTTCTTTTGGCAGAAAAAGCACGATTTGTCCAAACACTTTTTTTTATTCCCATGGCCTATGGGACGGTCCTTCTTTTTTGGCTGCTTGGGCAGAAATTTGGCCGCTGGGTTTTGCCCGCTTCATCAATAGTTTTAATTCTTTTCTTCCTCCCCCAATACGCCTATACATTTAACCAGTCGATAACGAATGTCACTGATTTAAAAAACTTTAGTGTCTTTCTTTTCCCTACTCGAGGCCAAAAACAAGCCTATGACTTTTTGGATTCCCATACTCCGAGAGAAAGTCGCGTACTTGCAGCCTATGAAGCGGCAAATCACATCATGCTGTATACCCACAATTATGTCTGGGGCAATCCCCACATGTGGATGGAACCTAAAGCTTCGGAAATGACCAGTGGAAGAGACACTATTCTTTTGGGAACACTTTCAGAGAAAGATGCACTAGAATATTTAAAGAATAATCATATCGACTATATTTACTACGGGTATCAGGAGCAATCGTTTGGCGGCAATTTAGCTAAGTATTCATTCTTAAAACCGGTGTTTAGCAATAAAGAAGTGACAATTTATAAAGTAGAACCCACCCCACCTTCATCCTCCCCTTCATAAGGGGAGGAAAAGGAGAACTCCCCTCCTTGCGAAGGGATGCACCAGGCCGGTGCGTCCCGAAGGAGGGGCAGGGAAGGAGGACCTCCCCTCCTTACGAAGGAGGGGCAAGGGGTGGTTAGTAGACACCAGTCTATGCACATTCGTCTCATCGGCATTGTCATTGTTTTGCTGACCCTTATTACAGGGCTAGCTACCCTCCCCGACTACGGTCTCACCTGGGATGAGCCGGGGAATTTCGCCGCCGGACGGGTGTATGTAGAGTATCTCCTTACCCACGACGCGCGATACCTGCGGCCGGATATGCACTATGATCTCACTCGATCGTTTCCCTTTGTCCTCGATCCGCGACTGGCCATTTACCCCCCTGTTGCCAATACCCTCGCTTCATTTTCCTCCCTCCTCTTTGCAGAAAAACTACATATTCTCTCTATAAACACGGCACATCATGTCATAGGCATTGTTTTTGGAGCAATCCTTGTAGGAAGTGTCTACGCGCTTACTTTTCTTGTCTCCCGATCTCTCCACCTTTCCGTCTTTACAGGACTGGCAACGTTTCTTTATCCTTCCTTTTTTGCTCAAATCCACAACAATACGAAAGATATTCCTCTCATCGCCCTTTTTACTCTTACCATCACACTTTTTGTTGCTGGAATGAAAAAACAAAATGTATTGCTCACGCTCCTTTCAGGAGTTGCGTTGGGCTTTAGTCTTGCAACAAAATTTAATGCAATCTTTATTCTCCCTATTCTTTTTATCTGGCTTACCCTTGCATTCCATAATCGCATCAAGATAGACAAGCAGAAGAAACTTTTTTATGTAGAAAAAATACGAGTCGATATTTTCCTGTTTCCATTGGTGGGATTTGCCACAATGATTGCTGTGTGGCCCTGGCTCTGGGCAGATCCTGCCAGACGCCTTCTAGAAGTCGTTCAGTACTTTCTTTCCGCAGGATGGGGATTACCTGTCTACTACCTGGGCCATATGGTAAGTGCGGGCGTCAATACACCCTGGCACTATCCCTGGGTGGCAATAGCCATTCAAACGCCACCGTTGCTTCTGGCAACTGCAATCATTGGATTAGCCTTTAGTATAAGTCAGACGAGAAAAAATCCTTACCTTCTTCTTTTTCCCATCTGGTTTTTTCTTCCTCTCCTTCGTTTTTTCTCGCCAAATATCATTATCTACTCCGGCCTTCGCCATGTGCTTGAAACAATCCCAGCAGTTATAATTCTCTCTGGCATTGGTCTTAAAGCAATTTTAACGGTAAGTCCTCCTCCGAGGTGGCCAGAATGGACTCCTCGGATGGTGGACGGCATGAAACAGGTACCCGAAAGTATTGCCTTCGGGATTGGCATTCTCATTTTGGCCCACATGGCCGTTATCGACATTCGCACTTATCCATTCCAATCAAGCTACTTCAATATCTTCGCCGGCGGAGCAAGAGGTGCAGAAAAAATTATGGATGTGGAGTTTTGGGGAGAATCGGCAAAACAAGCGCTTGATTACTTTGAAGCGCTCCCGGGAAATAAAAAGCTCGTCTACATGTGCGACACCTATCATCTTGCCCGCGTGTACCCAACGAAAACGCTTACGTTTGTCCGAGATCCCAAGCAAGCGGAGTATGTATATCTGCTAAATAACTACTCGTGGTTCGGACCAACGTTTGTCAAAGACGCGCTTCCTTATGGAGAAATTTTAAAAACAATAGCAGTTGACGAGACGCCCATCGGCTATCTCCTCAAACACAAACCAAACACTCCCTTCCCCCCCTGCACCAAAAGCGACGTCCAACCACCGGTGTGAATCGAGAATATTTTTCTTGACATAGCGAAACGGAATGTATAATAAGGAGGTGCAACTTTATGAAAAAGCCGTTAAAAATTCCAAAATTTAAAAATGAGGATGAAGAGAGAGAATTTTGGTGGAAACTCGACCTTTCAGAATACTTTGAGCCCGGCGATTTTGAGCGGGTGAGTTTTCCCAATCTTAAGCCAACAAGCCATCCTGTCTCTATTCGTATTCCTGAATATCTCCTCAACCGTCTGAAGGAGAAAGCAAATGAACTTAATATTCCTTATCAATCGTTGATCAAGCAGTATATTCAAAAAGGCGTGTTGTCTCCGTAGGGCGAAAAAATAACACTGGGGTCTGGGGTCAGACCTTGATTTGGTCTTATATATGCTCCGGATAAACATCGTCGAAGGGCGCCAACAATAAGACTTTGTCAGTAAACGTGAGTAGTAACAAATAGAAGAGTTGTCCCAGGTGTAATATTAAAATATGATACAATACAAAGAGCTATGAACTATAAAAAACGCATAACTATGGATCAGAAGATTATGGTTGGAAAACCCGTCATTACCGGGACGCGGATTCCTGTGGAACTGATTCTTAAAATGCTGGCTGAAGGAATGAAAGAAAAAGAAATTCTAGCAGGATACCCCCGGCTGACCAAAGAAGATCTTCAAGCAGCTCTCTGGTATGCGAAAGAACTCGTTGAAGACGAACGCGTTTATCCCTCGATTTCATGAAATTTCTTGTCGATGAAAATGTCCACAATGCCATCTATCATCTCTTAAAAGAAGAAGGATACGATGTCACTTCTGTCGCATACGATTATTCTTCCCTTAACGATAACGATATTCTTGATTTGGCATACAGGCAGGATAGAGTACTCATTACCAACGATAAAGATTTTGGTTATCTTGTCTACCATAAGGGATTGAAACATAAGGGGATCATTCTTTTTCGGCTCAAAAGTGAACAACCGGAAATAAAAATCAATACGTTAAAAGAACTATTTCAAAAAGATTTAGATTTTACTGGTTCATTCATAGTAATCACTGAAGATAAGATTCGGATACGAGTAAGGAATAGTAATTAGACAAGACGTAACAACTCACTCTTCCTGACAAACTGGTAATTACTCACGTTTACTGACACGTTATTCTTCGAGCGAGGCTGAAAGCTAAGTCGAGAAGTTCTCGACTACGGGACGTACCGTCTGGTACATCCCTACGCTCGAACAATAAGATTTTGTCAGGAAGTGTGAGCTGTTACCATTTTAACCTTTATAAATGGGCCATCTTTACTTGGGAACTTTGTATACACTCACCTGTCCATTCTGATATACACGTTGAAGAAACGTATACCGTTTACCAAGATCACTATACCCCGCCTTTGCTGCCTGCTCTTTTTCCTGCCAGCCAAAGACGATGTAATCCACGTGCCAATTTTTTAAAAGCTGTTTTGCATACTCATCCGATAATCCCCAGAGAAATCCCCAAATATTGAGCCGTCTCCCCTCGACGTCAGGAGTATTTGCATGGCAACAATACACACGTCTGCCCGTGTATGCGGGGATATAATTTCCAAATGTCTCTTCAGCCAGGAGCACGCTATCTTTAGGAAGATTTTTATCTATAAATCGAAGCGTATCCATAAATTCTTTTGGCGGATAGACAACTTGTGGAAATATAGGTATTTGAGGATATCCGGCATACACCCGAGCACGGCTAAAATCAATTTGCCAGGCTAAACTCTGCGCCATATGCCCTACCCCCAATAGAATGGTTAAGGCAAAAAGAATACCAGTTCCCCACCGACATACAATGTGAAATTTTTTCCTCCCAGATTGAGAAAGCCGTTGCAAAAAATAAGCCGCGAGCATACCTATAGGAACATAATGCACCACTTGCGTAAACCGGAGCGCATTCTGCTCCGGGTTTTTGCGTATGAGGATCATAAAGATAAATATCCCTGCAATCCAAGCAATAATGGGGAAAAATCGCTCATACCCGGAGTTGTGTTCCTTTTCTTTGAGTCTTTTCCAAACAATAATGCTCGCTCCCCCCAGAGCCAGGATAAAGGCAATGCCGCAGGCTAGGGCAAATTCGTGGATGGGAAAATAGGTAGGATACAACACGTTGTAGTCATTTAACCTTTTCCAAGGGTAAAAGGAAGTTAGATGGGCAATGTAGGGAAAAATGGGAAAGGAAATGACTGTGACTATAAAAGCAAATAGCACATCTCCTCTATGATCTTTGATGAACCCAAGCAACGCTTCAAGAGAAGACATGCCTCTTATGTTAAGTCCCAATGTCCCCCAGATTATCATATAGACCAGAAGAAGTGCCGGGGGAAATACGAGTCCCATCACCAACGCAAAAATTCCGAGCAACATGGCTTGCTTCCACAGATTCCCTTTTTTAAAAACATCCAGAAAACCGATCACAAAAAACACGAGAAGCGTCTGGCCCGCTAAAAGATGAGGAGTAATGGTGATGCGAAACGTGGGATCAATGATCGTCCACCAGCCAAGATATTTCCCATATCTCCAAATACCCGCTAAAACATCACTCCATTTAATAATCGGCCATGAAGAAGTTGTGATAGCAAGCCAAAAGGCACCCAAAGCCCAAAGACTTTTGGGAAAAAGTTTTGTTGCAAGGTAGTAAATACCAAGTAAAAGTGTCGCGCCCAAAAAAAGTCTCGCCGCATGGTACGTGGCGACCAGAGATAATCCTAGACTAGAACCCAGCTTTCCCAGTAACACGTAAAAAATCTGGAGGAGAGAGGGAGCATGATCTTCAGAGGTGTAAAGTTCTCGGGCAAGCCAGACGCCATCCGCTCCCTGACGCATTTTAGAAAGGTAGAGATTGAAATCGGGTGTGTACCCGTGTTCTAAAATGAGTTCTCTTCCCCCTTTTTCAACCGCTTCGACATGGAGCGCTTCATATATTGTGGGAGAAAAAGAGAAGAGAATAAGGATAAATGCACTCACCACAAACCCATTCTGCCCCGAAGGACCCAAAAGCTTACGAATAAAATTCCCTCTGTTCATTTTTGTCTTCCTCGCTACTAGATACTAATTACTACTCGTTCGCTTGACAAGGGAGAAAAAGGGATGCTAGCATAGAAATACACAATTTAGGGGGGGGACAAATGACATCACTTGATGGAGAGCAAGGGCAATCCAATTTTGGTCGCATTGTTCTTGTAACACTTGCTGGTATTCTCATTCTTGGGGGGATTACCTTCGCTGCCTACAAATTCTCACAGAAAAAAGCGAGCAACATGACACTGCCTGGGGGTGTTACGTATTTGGGACCCACACCGCAAACAGGCAATCAGCAGCCCACAGCTCCCCAACTGTTCACTGTCGATTCCAACACCGCCTGGCTCACGAGGTATGGTGAAACGTATCCTGTCTCCTTTTCCTATCCCGTGACCCTTCCCTTGGTCGTTTACTCGGGAGACAACACAGACACCGTTTCTATCGGATGGGGCAATATTCCGCCGCAGCAAAACGTACTCATCAATATGGGTTTTGTATCTGAACTTGATGTGAAATATATCAACCTCCCCAAGGAAGAGTATGTGAAAAACTGGTGGAAATCATTTGGTGGTCTCAAAGGGTTAAAGAGCATGACTCCCTTTACCAATGCCCAAGGCCTCAAAGGCTATCGGGCTCGGTATGTCGATTGGTCGGACAGCGCACCTATTGAAAACGTCTTTTTTGAAGTACCGGCAGATTCGAAAATCATGATCCATCTCGCCAATGGCGTTTTGGAGGAAAGCGTATTCGACCGTATCGTCCACAGCGTTGCTTGGGGAGCACCTACTCCCACTCCAACCCAGCAGTAAAACACTGGGAAACTATTTAAAAGCTTGTTCCTCCGCAAGTTTGCCCCCATCATTGTCTGACATTATCTGATATAAATAATTCACCTTACGCAACATTTTGTCTTTACTCACTATTTTGTCTTTACACACTATTTTGTCATTCCCGCGTACGCGGGAATCCAGTAGAATATAATACAATTTTATCATATGTATTATGTCTATATTCTAGCTTCTAAAAGAAACGGTACACTGTATATTGGTATAACGAATGATTTAATTCGAAGAACATGGGAACACAAAAATAATGCAGTTGAAGGATTTACGAAGAAATATAATATTCACATGCTTGTTTATTTTGAAGC
>OBEQ010338193.1_pt1 | contig 10224 bp, 13 predicted proteins | sample 1670901 | NCBI WGS metagenome assembly OBEQ01 (sample SAMEA104232315, study PRJEB22302) | groundwater metagenome | biome: forest; feature: aquifer; material: groundwater | place: USA | collected 2011-08-07 | depth 5.4 m | reverse complement strand
TTGCTTCTGATTTCGAACCTCCTCCTCGGCGAAAAACAGGTGCGCGCCAGCGCGCCGGATTTGGATCCATTTTTGGCGAATTCCCCTTTGGATTCTGGGCGAAATTCAGGCGGAAATCAGTGGGACGCGCTTCGCGCGTCCCACCTTCTGGCTTTGAAAAAACCGTTGAGTTCTGTATTGGTGCGCGGGAGAGGAATCGAACCTCCACGTCCTTGCGGACACTGGCTCCTCAAGCCAGCCTGGCTACCGTTACAGCACCCGCGCGTAAACTAAAATTTCATTCCTATTATAGACAATACATGCTGAATTTTCAAATATTTGCGTTTCAGATATATTTGATTCTTTTGGCGATAAAGTTTCTGCAATAAAATTACAGATTCCTTTTTCGCATATTTTAGTTGGTAACATACTTTCCCGCCACTGTGAGTAATATGCCCTTTTATTTTCAATTTTTCTAAAAGCGTTTTTTGAAGCCAATCTATATGTTTTCTACTTGCAGAGATAAATTCGGTGTAAAACATAAAACTCGATCGCCATCGCGGATCCCAATAGGAGTAAAATGTTCCGTCGCCGTCAAAATGTCCGCGAAGAAAATCAAAGAAATAGATATCGGGAATTTCTAAAGAGCCGAGAAGTTTTGATTTATTGGGCATAAGACCTATTGTCTCAAGAAATCTATAAAAAAGAACGTCCCCGAATTGAATAACAAAGTATTTTTTCTCTTGTTCATATCCGCGCGCTTTCCGTCCAATTACATTGTCAATTTTCAAAATACGTTTAAATGTTTCGGCGAGTTCTCGATCTTTTGAGGTAAAATTAATGTGTCGCCCGTCCGGTGATAAGTTTCCGTCCGTCGTTAAAAGCCCGATCGCATAGGCAAACTCCGGCGACCACTTAATTTTTACTTTCCCCAACGGCCGCATGGCTGTTTTTTATTTCCTATTTGTCTTCATTTTCACAACACACGAAAACACATCTCTCTTTCTTCCCTTCTTTCTCTTTTTTCTCCCCCCATTCCCCTCCTTTCTCCTCTCTTATTTTACCTCAAGGTAATAGCGTCTACCAACTCCATTACCCGCGCGTTTTCTTATGGTAGAGTATACTCTCTGTATACGTATATGGCAATAAAACTCAACGAAAAAGAAGAAAAATACGCTCATACGGTATTTACGGTGGGCATGATTCTGAAGGGCGCGAACGCGTTTCTCGAGATCGTTGCGGGGCTCGCGCTTCTTGTCCTCCGCCGCGCCGACCTCAATTCATTTCTGCTTTCGCTCCTCCGCAACGAGATCGGTGAAGATCCTCGGGACGCGGTCGCGAATTATCTCATTCATCTCGCCCGCAGTTTCACTCTGGGCTCAAAATATTTCGCCGTCCTTTTTCTTCTTTCGCACGGGATCGTAAAAATCTTTCTGGTCATCGGCCTTCTGCGGAATAAATTATGGGCCTATCCCGTTGCAATCGGCGTCTTCGGCCTCTTCATCTTCTATCAACTGTATCAGCTCACGTACGCTTTTTCGTACGGATTCATCGCGCTCACCGTCCTTGATTTCTTCGTGATACTCCTCACCTGGCACGAATACATGCGCCGGAAACGTTCTCTGTCGCATAATGTGAACTAATGCATCAAAGACGCGCCCATGAAAAATTTCGTCCGAGTATTCTTTATTCTTATTCTTCTTTTCGAAGCCATGGGCATGGCGGGCGTGTTCCATTTCGCTTCGGATTTCACGTGGTTCGGCCTCATGGTCACGGCGGGATTCGCGTGGAGCATGATTGAAGTTTTTCATTTCTCTCCCTTTGTGTGGATGCTCGCGCTTCTCGCGATAATTCTCGATGCCGCCTCCGCGCTTCTCCTGCTCTACTCGCGCATTCCCCCGTGGGATCGGTACGTGCACACATGGTGCGGCATGCTCATCGCGGCGGCGGGCATTGAACTCGCGATCCGGATGCTTGAGAAAGAACACATAAAAGTCCGAAACCATGCTGCATTCATGGCCGCAAGCACGTTTCTTATCGTCGCCGGCGTCGGCTTCCTCTATGAGTTTTTGGAATATCTTGTGGACCGCTTTCAGTACGGCTATCCGAAAAGCTTGGTAAGCGCCTATAACTCAATCGAGGATCAATTATTCAATCTTTTGGGAGCCGCGATCGCGCTCACTGCATATTTTGTTTTGCGGAGGAGAAAAAATATGCGCGGAGAAACAGACCGCGATCAATAATCGTGTTTGTATGCCAAAATAAAAACCTCTCCGGCGGCGGAAAGGTTTTTGTGAATTTCTATTATTCTCGGAAACTAATCGCCGGCGGCCTCTCCGGATGAGTGATCCGAATCGCCTATGCTCGCGGAGGCCTTGCACGTCCTTGCCGCAGTCCTGAATCCCGACCATGCGGATATGCGGGCGGTTTTCCATGCCTTGGAAGCGCTCCGGAGCGCAGCAGCAAACGCGGCCCACGCGGCTTTTATTCCCGATCTAACCCGCGAAGGAGTTCCGCTTGCGTATGCCGCGCTGAGCGCCGACGTACGCGCAAGGTATGCCGCGGAAACTGCCTGGGCATGCGCTCCAATCGCGGTGCCGATGGCTGACTCGCGGGCATTCACTGCGGCGCCGACGCACGCAATGGCGGCGCCCGAAACCGCTGACGTAGAACTCGCTTCGCGTAAACTTCCCGATGTCATCTCGGCGAGCGCCGGCGCGGCCGCCGCCATCACAAGCGCGATGCTCGAAAACGCAAAAAGTTTTTTAACCATATTTATTTTTGAAATATCCGACCTTTGGGATGCCTTTCCGATGTAAATGTAAAAATATAGAATAAGAATCAGAACCCCGTGATATTTCCCAGCGAATTGATCTGCTGATTCACGGAATTGACGGTCTGGATGGTAAAAAGAATGAGAAGCGCAAGCGAGATGACGGTGAGCGCGATTGCCGCGATGCCGATGAGCTTGAGCTTGGAATCTTTCTGTTTGAGGTACGGATATCCCCGCCAGAGTCCCACCGGCGGAACGAAGAAACTCACCAGATAGAGTTTTATTTGCGCGAGAACGGATCCGGGCGGCAGTTTGTCCCTGAGTTTTTTCCCGCACGCTTGGCAGAAGTACGCCTCGGGAACGGTTTTCGCGCCGCAATACGGGCAGTAGTCCATGGGAATAGAATGCTTTTATAATATGATATACTAAAACAACGGAAAGAAAAAATCATGGAACGATTCCTTGCGCGCCATAAGAAGTTCTGGACGAAAGAAAATACAAGGTCGCTCATCGGAAGTTTGGGTTTCTTTATTGTCTCTTTTATTCTCGAGCACTTCGCCGACAACTACGTTGCCCGCGTGGGCGGCACGCCGGTTGGCGATCTGATTTTGGACAACTTGCCGGTGGCCGATGTCGACGGCTTTATTATTATCGGCACCATTCTCTTCACCGCCATCCTCATCTGCTTGGCATTCGTGAAACCCAACTATCTGAATTTCGGCCTCAAGTCGGCGTCGCTTTTTGTCGTCGTGCGATCGCTCTCCATCACGCTCACCCACCTCGGCACCGATCCGCATCAGCTCGTATTCGACGCAAGCGCCCCGTGGTTCCAGTTCTATGACTTTGTCTTTAGAACTAAAGGCGACTATTTCTTTTCGGGACACACGGGAGTTCCGTTTCTCATGGCGCTTATATTTTGGCGCGAAAAATTCTGGCGGCATCTGTTTCTCGCCATCTCGATATTCTTCGGCCTCCTTGTTCTCCTTGGCCACCTTCATTATTCGATTGATGTCTTCGCCGCGCCCTTTATGACCTACAGCATCTTCGCGATTTCGCGGTATTTGTTTAAGCAGGATTACAGAACGGCAACGGAGGAATAATTTGCAATTTATTCCCACGCGAACCTCGAGCATGATATAATGCAATTCGTGGTCGATGCGTAAAAATAATTTCTATCATAATTATTGCCATGCCAAAAAAATGGGTTGCGGATTGCAGTACAATGCCAAGCGAGATGAACTGTGATCTGAAGATTAGCGGGTCGGATAAGGATGTCGTCGCAGAAGTTGCTTATCAGCACGCGACCGGCGTCCACAAGCACAACGCCGACGAGCCGGGCCTGCGGGACAAGATTAAAGAGATGCTGGTCCAAGAATAGCTTCCGGTTTCCGTTTTAGAAAACTAAAAAACACCGCCTCCGCGCGGTGTTTATTGCTACACTTAAGACGCCATGAAACGGATGTTTTTCTTTTCGCGGGATTTGCGGCGCTTATTCTGCCGCACACCGCGTTCGCGCACGAAAATTATGTCCTGACGAAAACGCAGTTTGATGCAGGCATGGCGGACTGGAGCGTAAACGTGTGGGACGCTTTGAAAACGTCCGGCAATCTCGCGATCGCCATCGAAGCGGGTCGGCATTGTCGTCGGATTCGAAACGCGCCCTACGAGCTTCATCACGTTTATTCTCTACACGCTCTCGATAGTATTTTTAAAGAAGTGGTCTGGCCCCACTATATTCTTCTCGCGCTCGCACTCTACCTCGTCGTGAATAACGGCGGCAGATACACTATCGATCGGCTTATTGAAAATGCCGCAAAAAAAACGGCGGGCATAAAAAGAAAAATGCCCTCGTCCCGCATATGCGGAATAAGGGCGTGAACGTGTTACGCGGCTTGGCGGGAACTTTCTCTTATCTTATTCCTTTTGGCGTGAGCCGATATTCGAACTGAGACTCCGTATTTTTCTCATACACATACTCACTCATAGCAGGTGACTGCAACTGCCCCTTCCTTTCTACAAACCCGCGCGCCACGAAACCGGAAAGGTATGTCTCGAGGCGCGCAACGTTTACTGTCCGCATACTTTTCGGATGAACGCCCTTCGCGAGATGGAGCGCGTGTTTTATTTCAGTAAGACCTTTCCACGTAGTAAGGCTTAGCGCGCCCAGCACGTCATACTTTTTTATTGGAATATCTACGTATCCTAGACCCGCCCCAATGAACGTGAAAAATACGACGCCGACAACTTTTACAAAGAAAATGGGCTTTATGACCCATTGCAGAAGAGAAAACGAACCCGTTGCCCAGACAATCCCGCATAAAATAACCCGACTCCAATCTTTTAGCTTCATAGCTCCCTCCATATTTTCGAAGATAGAAATTCAAAATACCGCTATTTATATAGCAAAATTAGATGAGAAAGTCAAAAAAACGCGGCAGGAGCTACGGTTCAATTTTGCCGAAGAGATAGCTCCCGATGCCCATCAATATGAGTATCATGACGCCGAGGACAAGAAAATCAGTGCCGAGGCCGAAATGATAGATGCCAACCAACGATCCGCGAATCGCGTCTATGCCATATGACAAAGGGTCTATGCGCGCGATGACGGTGATCGCCGCGGGCAAGCCCTTGAGCGGAAAGAGCGCGCCGGATAAAAAGAAAAGCGGCATCACGAGGAAATTCATGATGAGCTGGAATCCCTGCATGTCGTCGAGGAGGCACGCGATCGCGGTGCCGAGCGCGGTAAAGACGATCGCAATCATAAACATAAAGAGGATCGCGAGCGGTAATCCCAAAAGGTTTCCCGGTTGGAACCCAATGAAAAGCGAGATGATGAGAACCATAAGACCCTGAATCGTCGCAACGGATGCGCCGCCGAGCGTTCTTCCAATCATGATCGCCGTGCGCGACACGGGCGCAACTAATGTTTCTTTCAAAAATCCGAACTGCCTGTCCCAAATCACTTCGATGCCCGAAAAAATCGCGGTGAAGAGAATGCCCATACCAATCACGCCGGGCGCGAGAAACTGCATGTAATTCCCGCCGCCCGCCTGCTTGTAAATCGGGCCGAATCCGAATCCGAGCGCCACGAGAAACAGAATCGGCTGGCCCAAAGAGCCGATCATGCGCGCTTTTGAACGAAAGTGGCGTTTCAATTGCCGAAGCCAAAGAATGTAGATGGTGCTCATAGTAAATTTAAAAATTAAAATTCAAAAATCAAAATGACAGTTCAAAATGCAAAAATTCACCGCAACCCATTTTATATTTTACATTGCTCGCCTCGTTGTAGCAAGAGCGAAGCGGGTCATTTTCCATTTTGATATTTGATTTTTACATTATTTTTGTTTCCCTCTCCACATTCTGCTGTGAAGCCGCATAGCGTCCGTGCCGGACGCTTCTTCTTCGCGGATCACGCTGCCGGTAAACTTTAAAAACGCATCTTCAAGCGACTGCGTATTTGTTTTTGTTTTAAGTTCTGCCGGCGTCCCCTGCGCGATAATTTTTCCGTGGTCTATGATCGCGACGCGGTGCGCCACCCGTTCGGCTTCTTCCATGTAGTGCGTCGTGAAAAAAATAGTCATCTGCTCGTCCTGGTTTAATTTTGAAACGTAATTCCAAAGGTGATTTCGCGTCTGCGGATCGAGGCCCAAGGTCGGCTCGTCCAAGAAAAGTATCTTCGGATGATGCAACAGCCCGCGCGCAATCTCGAGGCGCCGCTTCATGCCGCCCGAAAAATGCTTTACGAGATCATTTTTTCGGTCTTCGAGATCTACGAATCCCAACATCTGACGTATCCGCTCGCGCCGGAGCTTTTGCGGGACGCCGTACAAGACGCCGTGCAGTTCCAGATTCTCTTCCGCAGTAAGCTCGTCGTCCAAGCTCGGATCCTGAAACACGATGCCAAAGGAATGCCGCACCTGGTCGGCGTCTTTTTCCGGATCGTATCCGTTTAAGATTATTGCTCCGCTCGTGGGCGTAAGGAGCGTCGTGAGCATCTTGATCGTCGTGCTTTTGCCCGCCCCGTTCGGCCCCAAAAACGCGAAAATCTCGCCCTTCTCCACTTCGAATGAAACACTATCTACTGCGGTGAAATCCCCGCCCTTCGCGGAAAATTTTTTCGTGAGATTTTTTGCTTCAATGATGTTCATGCGCAACGGTATCCATTTTCGCTTTTCGATATCCTATTGTCAATACGTGAAACTAATATATACTAACGGTTGATGAACCATATTATTGAATCCCAGTAATTTGATCCTCGCTTATTACGTAAAATTTTCTCTCTTGCAGACACCCTGGAAAAGAAACCCGATAATTCGCTTAAGGGGAAATATGTTCTTACGATCCGGCATGCACGGGCAATGAAACCAAAATCGATTATTATGCACCCACTCCCGAGAGTTGATGAAATAGCGCCCGAAGTCGATGTTTCGCCGAAAGCCGTCTATTTCAAACAGGCAAAGTATGGCCTTTTGGCGAGGATGGCATTACTAAAGTTGGTGTTGAATTGATCCCTCACTGAAACGCAAATACCGCCCGTTCTGGGCGGCATTTGTAATCGCAGAAATCTTTTTTTAGAGGGAAGAAACTTTCAAAACCGGTTCGGGGTGAAGGCCCGACGGATCGGTGTGGCCAAATCCCAGTGTTTCTCCTGCCGCCGCGAGGCCGTCCCGGATCTGCGTCCACGTCGAACCGGGGTGGCTATTCAGATACAGCGCCGCCGCGCCCGCAACGTGCGGCGATGCCATGGATGTGCCGCTCAACGTCGCGTACGTTCCGCCTTTCCATGTTGAGAAAATATTCACGCCCGGAGCTCCCAAATCAATCACGCTCCCGAAATTACTGAACATCGCGAATGTATCATCCGGCCCGTAGTTTGTCGCAAGCCCCGTGCCGCCGGGGAGCCCGTTCGAATCCGCGAGCGCGGAGACGGTGATCACCGAATCATCATAGGCGGCGGGAACTGAATATGCCGCATCGGCGGCAGAATTCCCGGCGGCAACCACATACGCCACGCCCGCGTCGCGCGAATGGCAAAGTGCGGCATGGAGCGGGTCGTTATTCGAAACGCCACAATTATTATCGGAAGTTCCCAATCCGCCCAAGCTCATGTTCGCGACTTTGATGCCATACTGGGACGCGTGCGCCGTCACCCAGTCAATCCCGCAAATGACGCTTGACCACGTGCCCGAACCGTTCCGGTCCAATACTTTAACGGGGATGAGTTTTGCCTTCGGCGCGACGCCGCGAACGCCGATCGCATTGTCAATCGCCGCGATTGTTCCCGCCACATGCGTTCCGTGCCCGTTATCGTCATTCGCGTTTGTCCGCCTGATACAGCTTACGCCGCCGTTCAGTATATTCGCCGCAAGATCGGGATGCGCCATGTCAATGCCCGTATCAATAACGGCAACCGTTATGCCCAGTCCTTTCGCGGTACTCGAGACCGCCCCGATCCGCGAAACCCCCGTCGGAACGGCCTGCGACTGCGCGGTTACTGCCCTAAAACTTTCCGGCCTGCTTAAAATACTTACTTCCCTGTCTTCGGCCACGAACGCAACCCGGGAATCCTTTTTTATTTTCTCCGCCTCTCCGGACGATAAATTTGCTGCGAAGCCCTTGAGCGCGCGATGGTACGCCGTAATATGGGATCCGCCGTGCTTCTTCTCTATGTCGCCCGCAATCGCGTCAACGTCCTCTACGTTGTCTTTGAAAACGATGATGTATTGCCCGGGAATCCGGTCAGCTTTTCCCTCATTATCCTTCGGCGGCTTCGCGTGCGCGGAAAAACTCGCGGCAGCAAGAGCGACGAAAACGAACGAAACGATAAAAAATATTTTTTTCCGCATATATCCATCATATATATCCCGGAAAAGTCCGCAAGTAGCGCCCTGTGGATGGATTTCTGGCTGATACCGTCTTATCCACCCATTCCCTCAAGAGGCGGGCAGACGTGCGAATAAGACCATGGAGAGAAATTAATTTTGAAAATTCAGCATGTGTGCTATTCTGTGAGCCATGCGCCTTTTTTGGTCCTATCTCAAACATTATAAAAAATACTTATTCCTTGCGCTCTTCCTTGCGACGATAAACCAGGTTTTTTCCCTACTCGATCCGCAGATTTTCAGGATTATCGTTGACCGCTACGCGACGAAGCCGTCCTCATATCCGCAAAATGAATTTCTCTCCGGCGTTACGCTCCTCATCCTCGCCTCGATCGGCGTGGCGTTTGTCTCGCGCGTCGCGAAGAACTTCCAGGATTATTACGTGAATGTCATCACCCAGCGGGTCGGCACGAACATGTATGCCGCGAGCGTCGCGCATTCCTTCTCGCTTCCCTACTCCGTCTTTGAAGACCAGCGCTCCGGCGCGCTCCTCCAGAAACTCCAGAAGGCGCGAACTGATTCCCAAACGTTCATCATCAGCATGATTAATATCGTGTTTCTCGCGCTCGTGAGTATTCTCTTTATCGTGGGGTACGCCTTCCTCGTGCATCCCCTCGTCGGCCTCGTGTATTTTCTCGCGATCCCGACCCTCGGCTGGATCAGTTTTCTTATTACTGAGCGGGTGAAGGGCGCGCAGAAAAAAATCGTGAAAGAAACCGCCGAACTTGCGGGCTCGACCACGGAAACGCTCCGGAACGTAGAGCTCGTGAAAAGTTTGGGGCTCGACCGGCAAGAAACGGAACGTTTGAATACCGTAAACGAAAAAATTCTCTCGCTCGAACTGAATAAAATCAAAATCATCCGGAAACTCATGTTCTTTCAGGGGACGCTCATCAACGCGCTCCGCTCCGGCATTCTCGTCTTAATGCTCTGGTTTATATTTAAAAATTCCGTGACGGTCGGCGAATTTATGACGCTCTTTATTTATTCTTTTTTCGTGTTCACCTTGCTCTCCGAATTCGGCACGGTTGCGGCGAATTTTCAGGAAGCACGGGCGAGCTTGGAACAGCTCGAAGAAGTATTCACGCTCCCGCCGGAACCTACGCCCGTGGACGCCGTTGCCATTCCCAAGATTTCCTCCATCGAATTCAAGAATGTTTCATTTTCCTACGCGAGCGGGAGCGGCCATGCGGTATCACGAGTTCATTTCGATCTCCAGCCGGGCACTACGATCGCATTCGCAGGCCCGTCCGGCTCCGGCAAGAGTACGCTCGTAAAGCTTCTGGTGGGACTCTATAAGCCCGTCGGCGGAACAATAAAAATAAACGGGATTGACGCGGAACAGATTAATTATCACGACTTCCGGAAGCGCATCGGCTACGTGGCGCAGGAAACCCAGCTCTTTGCGGGGACGATCCGCGAAAATCTTTTATTCGTAAAGCCGGACGCGACTGACGCGGAATGTTTCCGCGCGATTAAAATGGCCGCGGCTCTGCCGATACTCGATCGGGCGAACCAGGGGCTTGATACGAAAATCGGCGAAGGCGGCGGGAAGATCTCCGGCGGCGAACGCCAGCGGCTGGGAAGCGC
>OBEQ012364180.1_pt1 | contig 10225 bp, 8 predicted proteins | sample 1670901 | NCBI WGS metagenome assembly OBEQ01 (sample SAMEA104232315, study PRJEB22302) | groundwater metagenome | biome: forest; feature: aquifer; material: groundwater | place: USA | collected 2011-08-07 | depth 5.4 m | reverse complement strand
TTTCAGTTTCCGGTACAGCATCCGGTACGGTTGGTTCCGAAACTGGTTATTCCTACCTTTGGACTTTCAGTTCGCCAGTCGTTGTTCCTATGAATAGCGGTATCTCTCTTGAACTACGAGGCGATGTGCCAACCAAAGCTTCTGGCGGCGCCACTTCAAACTCAACCCATATCTTTACCTTTAATCCCAGTGGCGCTTATGTGTTGGCTAGAGGAGCGGGTTCAAGTTTGACAGCTGTAGTTAACGATTCTGGCGCAACCGCTTTGGGTACTGCTTCAACATTTCTCGGCATTTCCGGGGTAACAACGGATGTAAACACGATTACCGTTGCGAGGACCAAACTGACAGTAACTTCAGACCCGACAGGTATTCTCACTACTGGTCACGTTGTTCAAGCGGCTGACGTAATGGCGGTCTTCGTCTTTACGGCCGATTCTTTCGACGTAACCATAAGCACTGTTACCTTGAAATTAGCTGGTTCAACCTTAACCACCATCAATGTTCGTTTGTTGAACGTTACTGATAACGCGGCTTGGGGTTCAACAGCCAACAGAGCAGTTTTTGGCCAAGGTGGTCCTACAACTGGTACTGCATCTACGTCGATTGCTTTCTACCCTGCCTTTACTCTAACTGCAAACTCGACCTGGAAAGTTAAAGTTGTGGCTGATACCACAGGTAGTGAAACTACTTCCGATATTGCGTTTACCGCGACCGCAGGTAGCACCAACGGTACTCTTGCTCAATGGTTTATTGACAATGACACTGCTGGCAGCAATGGTTCTGTGATCCAGAACGCTGTCTGTTGGGGCGATGGCGACACTACCTGCGGTCTCTCTGGTGGTGCATTTAATCTCGAGACGAAAGTATTACCAGTTTATGGCCCATCCGTTAGGTATTAATTTCTTTGAACTAATTTCCTACTTGTGATAGGAAATCAGTTCTCTAAGTCCTTGGGCTTTGTACGCAAAGCTAAGGCAACCAAAAACCTCCGATTAAGTCGGAGGTTTTTGGTTTTTCCTACCTTATCCTCAAATCCGGGCAGGTTCGATCTACTCGACTTTCTATTTTATGATATAATATTAAATAGATGATAATTAAAATAAATTTTATGAATAAATTTGAAAAAATAATTCTTTTAGTATTTTTAATGAGCAGCTTAATTATTGGGACTAGACAGTATCAATCTAATGCCGCTCCTCTTCCAAAAGTAGTTAAATCTATTACCAATACTGACGGTACTCTTACCATATCTCCAACAACAGGGGATGTTATTGCTTTGTTAAATTTGGCCAATACTAATACCTGGACAGGAAATCAAATATTTAATAGTTTTACTGCAACGGTAGGAAATATCGCCAATTCCTTAATTACTAATGCTACAATTTCTGGAAATTTGATTGGTAATTCAGCCACTTTTAGCGGGTCGGTTACACTGAACGCAACCTCTACAATGAATGGTTCGCCAATTTGCACTGCTGGAAATGGCGTATGTAAGGGTGGCCTCACTTCTTTGAATGGTCTTACTGCTCTGACACAGACATTTGTTAATGATTCTAATGTAATAATCACTTCGTCTGGTTCAACTCATGCTTTGGGCTGGAATGGTGCTTTGCCAATTGAAAGAGGCGGTACCAATGCTACAACTACAACTATCGCGCGAACCAATCTTGGCGCCGCTGCTTTTGGCGCCAATACTGATATTACTTCAATAGTTTTAACTGCGACTTCTACAATAAATGGCTCGCCGATTTGTACGGCGGCAAACGGTTTGTGTGCTGGCACGACGCAGGTTAATCAATTTGGAAATGGCTCGGATGGCAATGTGACTATTTCTGCTAATACGAATTTAACAAGAGACATGTATTACAATAATCTGACTATCAACTCTGGTGTAACTCTTTTTACTAAAAATTTCAGGATTTATGTCGCGAATATTTTAACAAATAATGGAGTAATAGATAATAATGGCAATTCTGGCGGGAATGGTACAAGCGCAGGCGCGCCGTCAGCTGGCGGCGGTGGTGCTGGCGCAATTGCTACTATATCAGATGGTACTTTACCAGTGGGATTATCTGGCGTTAGTGGTGGTGCTGGCGGTGATGGTGGAACATTTTCACCAACAGCAGGTCTACCAGGTTCTCCGGGAGTTATTGGCATCAATCAAAAATTATCATTGGGTTCATTAGGTAATAATGGTAATGACGGTGGTAATGGTGGTACTTGTTTTAACGCTGGAGGAACTGGTGGCATTGGGGGATCTGGTGGCCTAGCATCATCGGTAATTGATCCTCTAAAAAATGTTGCTACAGCTTACCAACTTTTTGATTTTTTACCAATGTTAAATCTAAATAATTCTGCTGGTAGTGGCGGTAGCGGTGGTGGAGGAGGAGGTCGTGGCGGACAAGGTTTGGGCGGTGGAGGCGGCGGTGGCGGTGGATCAGGTTCTGGAGGAGGTACAATATTAATTTTTGCAAAGAACATTGTAAATAATGGCACAATAAGAGCCGAAGGGGGGATCGGTGGTAATGGAGGCAATGGTGGCAATGCCCAAATTAACGCAGGTGGCGGAGGAGGAGGTGGCGCTGGTATAGGAGGAAGTGGCGGAGTTATAATACTTACTTACAAATCAAAAACAGGAATTGGATCTGCCAGCGTATCAGGCGGTGCGGCAGGAACGCCTGGTTTATTTGGACTACAAGCTGGGGGATGCGGTACCCAAGGTTCTACAGGTGGCTCATCTCAGAGTGGGGCATTAGGCAAAATTTATGAACTTCAATTATAGCTATAACTGATTAGGTTTAATATTTTTTCAGAAATCCGGAAAAAACCAAAAACGCCCTTCGGGGCGTTTTTGGTTTGTTGTAAAAACTATTTTAGTGGTAAGATCATCATATGCCTAAGCAACTCCTTAGCAGTAAAAAATTTATTTTTTCAACTTTTATTTTATTAGTGGGATTATTTTTGTTTATCAACCATTCTCTTTTGGCTCAGACGTTACCTGTCGGGTCTGTCGGTACGGCAAATGATTTCGATAATGACCTCCGGCTTGGCGTACAAAACTTAGCAGTAAATCCAGCGGCACAAATTCAGCAGAAAGAGATACAGAATCAGGATTATAAGAGTACTTGGGATGAGTTTGGAACCAATGTATTGATTGATGGTGATACTACGCCCGATAAAGTTATTAGAAAAATAACCCAAGATATTATTCAGGCCGTAGAGACAGAGAAGGGCTATGACCTGGAGGAGGCAAGTTATCTTGAAAACATTCACCTCGCTCCTGAAGAAGTTCAGAGTATTGAAGGGCCGGCAGGGTCAGACGTTCCTCCGACTGAACCCATAATTCCAAACCCGAGCTTAGAAGCAAACCCCAATGTTGATGTCTCTTCGGCCGAGAATAATGAAATTATTGCGGCAACTAGTATAACAACGGCAACTAGTACAACAATAGAAACAACAGAGACTGCAGCCTCTAAAATAGATACCGCAATCTCTAAATCAGAGACAAAATCAGAGACAAATACTTCCATAATAGAAACAGGCCCTGCAAATGAAAACGCAATTTTTGAAGCAATTTTAAAAGGAGAAGAAGCCGCTGAACAAACACCGGCAGAAGAGAATATTCCCGTGCCAGAGGCAACGCCTCCAACCGAATAATTATGATAAATAGAATTATTACAATAAGTTTTATTCTCGGTGCGACAGTTTTTTTAGTCGTGGTCTCGATGAGTACCGTTTTTGCTGCAAATACAGACCCTCTCACTAAATTACAAGATAAAATTAATGCGCAAGAGGCGCGGATAGCTGAACTTAACGTTACACTTGACCCCACGTTGGGCATTACCCATACCTTAAGAAAAAAATCAGTAGGAAACGATGTTAAACTTTTACAGGAATTCCTTAAAGTTTATGGAGTGTATCCGGAGGGTTTAGTTACGGGTTATTTCGGAGTCCTTACCGAAGGAGCGGTCAAAAAATTTCAAAAGAAAGAATCAATTGATCCTGTCGGTATCGCTGGCCCAAAGACCCGTCTGCGGATAATAACTATTAGTAAGCAGAAAGTGGAGAAAAATCTGATGGCATCTACCACTCCTGAACTTATCGATGCCGTAATGACTGATCACGTTGCTGAAAATGGCGCGGCCGTATTATTGGCAAGCACTACTTTATCATTAGCAAGCACCACAGAAAACATCTACGCGGTGCTTACCCTTAAAAATGTCAAACAGGACACGAAAATTGCTTACATTCGATATTACAAAAACGCATATATTGATTCTGGGATTTCTCACCCGAGTCGCAGCGGTCTCCGGTATTTCCACTTTCAATGGTCGCTTAAGTCCGATAAAATCCGCGCAGTCGGCGACTATTCGCTTATGCTATATATAGACGGTAAAAAATCTAAAACAATTCGTTACACAATTTATTGAGTTGAAATGAAAAAAATTTTTCTTGCCACAATTTTTACTTTTGCCGTTTTTATTAGCGGGGCAAATGCCCAAACGCCGACTTTAACGCCGCCAATAAAAGTACCGATTTTGGTGTATCACAGTGTTCGACCTTATTATCCGGGGATAACAAAATTAGTGAAGGAATTCACCGTGCCTCCTGATATTTTTAATGAGCAGCTAAAATATTTGCGAGATAATGGCTTTACGCCGATCACGCCAGATGATCTTACGAATTATCTTATTTCCGGAAAATCCTTGCCGCTAAAACCTTTTATGATTAATTTAGATGACGGCTGGCAAAACCAGTTTCGCTATGCTTTTCCCATTTTGAAAAAATATAACTACCCGGCAGTATTTTATATTTATTCTGACGTGATTGATAAAAAAGTTTTTATGACCTGGGATGAGATAAAAATTATGACGAACTCAAAGATGATAATTGGAGGCCATACCAAGTCACATCCGGAATTGCCAAAAATTACCGATGACGCAGTTTTAAGACAAGAAATTATTGACAGTAAAAAAATTATAGAAGCTAAAATTGGCAGAACGGTCAACGATTTTGCGTATCCTTTTGGCGCATATAACGATCGTAGTGTTGACCTTGTGACACAGACATACAAATCAGCTCGGGGAGTACAGGGATGCGCACAACAATCAAAAGAGAGGCTTTTCACGCTTTGCGGTATTATCGTGACCGGTGATTTTAATAGATTCGTTGCTCTTATTAACAAATAATTATGCGAACAGGCCTCATTGTGTTATAATGGTAAAAGGTCGAATTATTACTAAATATGTTAGAAATAATATGATTAAAAAAGTTTATATTTTTGTTATCGCCGTTTTATTTTTAGGAGCGATGAATTTGTCGGTATTAGCTCAAACACAAAATCCTTCATCGGCTAAACCCTCGGTTTCTGCGCCATCCGTTAAATCCACTCCTGCTAAAAAACTGAGCGTCCAAAAGAAAACAGGCCCGGTCATTAGGAAATACCAAAAACCAATAACGCCAACCAATAAGCCGATAACTCCGCCAGCCAAGACAAAAACATCAACACAGCCGACAAAACCCATCCAGCCAAAACCATCTGTTAAGTAAAAAAATTTAATATGTCATAATCTTAGTTAATGCAGCCAAAGCATTGAGCTGCTTTTTTGTTTCCAATTATAGAAATTTTAGCATTTATATGCTATTATTTAGTCCGTTACTATGTCTAAAATCGAATTATATTTATCTAAAATCGTAAAATATGGCCTTTACGCCATTTTATTAACGCCTTTAGTGTTTTGGCCCAGGGCGCTTTACGGTTTTATGACGCCTAAGTTTATTTTGTTTCAGATATTGGTAGAAATTGTTTTTGTTGCTTGGCTTTTAACAAATTATAGAAGCGGATTTAAGCGGATTATTGCGGATTTGCGCGGAAATTTTATCCTCTTAGCATTATTAGGCTTTATAGTCGTCTCTTTTGTTTCGGCCATTTTTGGCGTTGATTTCAGCCGAAGTTTCTGGGGAATAGGAGCTAGAATGACCGGACTTTTTGCTGAACTGCATTTTTTCGCTTGGTTTTTGGTGCTCGTTAGTTTTTTAAAAGCTCCGCTCGGGAAAACATCCGATGTCCGTAGGACATCGGATGTTGAGGAGAACGGAGCTTTATCGTGGAACTGTTATCTAAATTTTTCGTTTGTTGTTGCTTTACTGGTCGCTCTCTCGGCCTTTTTTCAAAATTCAGAATGGCGACTGGTTTACGGCTCCACTTTTTTCAATAACCCAACTTTTGTTGCTCCATATTTGCTTTTTCATTTTTTCTGGGGGCTTTATCAGGCCATAAACTATAAACTACAAGCTACAAGCTGGAAAAGATGGTTCTATGGCGCCGGTTCCGCTTTTATTCTTTTTGTCATTCTTTTGGGACAGATTCGCGGCGCGATTTTAGGCCTATTCGCCGGCATTTTGCTATTAGGTTTTTTTCTTATTTTCAGTAATATTATCGGTCGTCGTTTTAAAATTGCGCTCACTGCTTTACTTATTCTGCTTTTTATCGGATTTTTTAGTTTATGGATTTTTAAAGGTAGCCAAATTGTTCAAAATATCAGCATATTAAAACGCTTAACCCAGTTTTCTTTAAGCGAGGCGACGGCGCAAACCCGAATTTTGGCGTGGCAAGCGGCTTTAAAAGGTTTTGCCGATCGCCCGATATTAGGCGCGGGGCCGGAAAACTTTAATTATCTTTTCAATGCTCATTATAATCCGAGTTTTTTAAAATTTGGCGGCGGGGGATTTGGCGAAACATGGTTTGATAAACCGCATAACGCGTTTTTAGAAATTTTAACCGAAACCGGCATTATCGGCGGCTTGGCTTATTTATTGATTTGGCTGACAGCGGCCGTGATTTTGTACAGATTGTTTAAAAAAGGCGATAAGCTTTTGACGCTTATTTTAATAAGCGTTTTTATCTCCTATCTTGTAACGATATTTTTTTCTTTTGACAGTTTTGGATCTTGGTTAGGGCTTTATTTGTTTATGGCATTTCTTGCTTCGTATAGTGATTCTAATCTACAAATTCATTCTAATTCTACAAATATAAATCAAAATCTAAAAAAGTTATTTGTAGTATTCGCATGTATTAGTATATTAGGATTAATAGGTTTAAACCTGTCAATCTGGCGCGCCAATATTGCCGATGCCGACGCCTTGCGAATTTTTCCGCGCGACCCTGCGCAAGGTATTATTTTATTTAAAAAATCTTTAACATATTTCTCGCCGTATAAATCGGAATATCAGTTTGATTTAATTGCTTCAATTGCCGGAGCGGTAGAAAAAGGGATACCGCTTCCGAATTTGGAAGATACGGTTAATTTTGCTCTCGGCGAAGCCGATAAAGCGGTAGCGGCTCACCCTAAAGACGCGGCTAAGTATACCGATATGATTAGAATTTATAATATTTTAGGGACAAGAGGGCGCGATCCGGAAATTTTGGCCCAAGCGGAGGCCTTCGGAAAGACATCCTTAGAATTAAGCTCCCAAAGGCAAGAAACGCTTTACTACCTTGCCAGAACGGCACTACTTAAAAACGATGCCAAAATGTCCGTAATTTGGGCAAAACAAGCGGTCTCAGCTGATCCGGATATAAAGCAAAGCCACTGGTATCTCGGCTTAGCTTATATAGCTAATAATCAAAGACAAGAGGGGATAACTGAAATTAAAAAAGCTCTTGAGATGGGTTATAAGCCGCAAAATCAATCAGAGGCCCAGTTTATTAACAGTTTTGGGCTTTAGAAAAGTTCTTCGTTTTTTCTGATCATCTCTTCAATCCCAAATTTTTCTCTAACCATAGTGAAAGCATTTAGGGCGCATTCCTGCGCTAAGCTCGGATGAGTTAGCATTTTTTTTATTGCTTCCGCCAAAGCGTTGGAATCTGCCGGCTCAACTAAAATCCCTGATTTTTCATTTTCTATCATTTCCGGAATTCCGGCGATGTTAATTGCCACAATTGGTACGCCAGCGGCCATAGCTTCCAAAATCACCCAGGGCTGGCCTTCTTTAACCGATGGTAATACAAATAAATCAAAAGCTTTGAGATATTGATAAGCGTCGGGTATCCTCCCAGTCAAAATTACGTAATTTTCAAGTTCATGTTTTTTTATAAGATTTTCCAAATTTTGTTTTTCCAACCCTTCACCGATAATCATAAAATAATAATTTTTTCTATTTTCTCGCAATTTTTTTGCCGCGAGAATTAAATATTCTAATCCCTTATTTTTGTAAAGATTGGCAATGGTGCCGACTAAAATAGAATTTTTCTTGCCCGCCGAATCGCCTCGCTTCGCGGGCGAAGCGGGAGCTTTAGCGAAGATGGGAATTTTTGGTTCAATAAATTTTATCGCTTTTTCTTTTGATAAAAATTTTAAATTATTAATATCAAATCCGTTATAAATCGTTACGATTTTATCTGGCTCGACAATTTTATTTTTTATTGCCAATTGGCGGTCAAATTCCGAATTAGTTATTGTAATATCTTTAAAAGGCGCGCTGATTTTTTCGGCCCAAAGGTAAATTTTTTTAATGATTATATTCTTTGGTTCTTTAAAAGCCCAGCCGCCGATCCGGTAAATTATTTTTGGATTTTTACGCCAAAATAGTAAACGATAAAAACTTCCGGCAATCGATCCAGTGAAGCCGGCCTCTGAACTTAGAAGATAAAGAATATCGGGATTGAATTTATTTATCAGGCGAAAAATTTCCCAAAAAGCCAGGAAATTTTTAATTCCCGGTATATTTGAAAAGTTTTTGATTGTAACTGTTTTTATGTCTTTTTTATATAGTTTTTCAAACAATTCTCCGTGCCCGCCGGCCGCAACCGTAATTTCGTACTTTTCCGGTTCAAGATGCGTTACAAGTTCGTATAAAAATCGCTGGGCGCCGCCCATTTCCGATTTAGTGACGATGAATAGAATCTTCATAGACATTCACATTATTATGGCTTTAGTAAGCCAAAAAGTTAGATTGACCTAATGTTTAATCTGTTATATAGTATATAATATTAATGGATGAATCGCAAAATAAATTGGTTTTAATAATTACGCCTCACATCAAGGGTGGACCTTGGCAATGGGGGGCTGACTTGGTTTCAGAACTTAATAAAGCTAAAGAATTCAAGGCAAAACATGTTTTCACCGTAAAAGATAAACTTTTGAGTCCTTTTGAATTTAAATCCGATCTCATTCATACAACGAACCCGCTGGCTTGGTCGGTTTTATTCCGGCCGCTTATTTTAACGATTCATGGCCGGATTTATGGCTTATTCTGGAAATTTTTTTATCGGCTCGGTTATTTCCGGGCTTCGGCGGTCACTGTGCCTTCAGAATTTCTCAAGGGATCATTGGGCATCAAAAAAGCCGTTGTTATTCCCAACGCGATAGATGTTTCAAAATTTAAAGAAACCGTTTTAACGGAACGCGAATTTTTTAACATTTTGACTGTTACAAAATTCTGGTTTCCTGGCAAGGCTCAAGGACTATTTGAACTGGCACAGGTAATTTTTAATCTAGCGAAAGATTTTGATAAACGGATTAATTGGCGGATTGTCGGCAGTGGTCCGCTTTTAGAAAACATTAAAAAATCGGTGGCAATGCTTGAGCGACATAAAAACTTGACTGTTCAATGGTTTGGATTTGATATTCCACAAAAATATTTTTCCGATTCCGACATCTTCGCCTATTTTTCTCATGAAGACAATATGCCGATAGCTGTTATGGAGGCCATGGCTTCGGGCCTACCGGTTATAACCAATAAAGTCGGCGCTGTCGCTGAAATTATTGATAACGGAAAAGACGGCTTTATTGCGTCAAATCAAAATGATTATCAGAATATTTTATTAAAATTGATGAACGATTTCGGTTTAAGGAAAGAAATCGGGGCTGCGGCAAGGCAGAAGATTAAAAATAAGTTCTGCTGGGAGGTGGTTTTGCCAAAATGGATTGAATTATATAAAAAATTTCTAAAATGATTAAATATTTTTTTAGAGTAGACGATATTGCTCCCAATATGAATTGGGACAATTTTAATTTGCTTGTTTCTATTTTGAAAAAGCATAATATAAAACCGCTTTTAGCCGTGATACCGGATAATAAGGATCCTAAATTATTAGAATATCCGGTCAACCCCGATTTTTTGAGAATTATAAACGAATTGAAAAAAGACGGCTGGATCATTGGTCAGCATGGCTGGCAACACTTGGCCCAGGCCGGCGGGAGAATACTAAAAATTCATAATT